>Ga0181530_10007089_pt1 | contig 10814 bp, 6 predicted proteins | sample PEATcosm2014_Bin_42_FD_119769 | JGI IMG/M metagenome (GOLD analysis project Ga0181530, IMG submission 119769) | Peatland microbial communities from MTU Mesocosm Facility, Houghton, MI, USA - PEATcosm2014_Bin10_60_metaG | ecosystem: Environmental > Terrestrial > Soil > Wetlands > Peat | place... | reverse complement strand
TTCAAGGATTACGACCCGGCCAAGTTCGACTACACCGGTCACTGCCTTCCCCAGGGACTGACGCGATCCATGAACTCGCCCTTCCCCATTCGGATCGTTCAAACCAACGACATCATGGCGATTCTGTACGAAGCCTGGAACGTCTTCGAGATCGTCCACACGGACGGACTCCCGCATCCCACCAATCCCGATCCGCTCTGGTTCGGCCATCCCGTGGGCAAGTGGGACGGCGACACGCTGGTGGTGGACACGACCGGTTTCAACGACCGGACCAACCTCGATACCGTCGGCCATCCCCACAGCGATGCGCTGCATACGGTGGAGCGCTTCACGCGTACCGATGAGAAACACATCGCATACGAGATCACCATCGAGGATGCGAAGGCATTCACTACGCCATGGAAGAACACGCGGGTATTCACTCTCAGACCCGATTGGGAGGTTATGGAGTACTCCTGCGAGGAAAACAACAAAGACTTCACCGAAGGCCACATCAAGTAGTCCGCGTCGCGTCACCGCCCCGGCCCGACTTCTTCCTCATCGAACCTGATGGCGGAACTCGCATCGTACTTGCGATACTGCCGGAACTGAATCTCTGTTCTCGTCCAGGTCTTGTAAAACAGCGCGGTGTCGACAGCCGATTGCGCCAGCAGGAATTCCAGCGAACCGATGGTGGCGAGACTGTAGCGAACCTCCAGACGGTACTCCAGCGCAACGCGCCGCCCCTTCCTCACGACCTCGGCCGGATCCGTCTCGGTCAGAAAGTGAGTCACCGCGCCGCTCTCGCAATTGGCCCAAACCACGCCATGGTGGCCCGGCTGAACTTTGTCCGGACCGGCCGTAATCACGATCGTGCTGGTGGGTTGCGGGACGCGATAGCGGAAAACGCAGGTGCCTCCTCCGGAGCCGGCTTCCGCATGGTCCCATTCGAACGTGGCATTCGCTTTCGGATCGAAGATGTTTTGCAGCCTGGAACCGAATTGGTTATATGATTTCATGTACCCGGGTTTGATCCGTTTTTGGAGGTCCGTCGTTTTGCCGTTCACCTTCAGGAGCTTGTAATGCTCGCGGTGATCGAGGTAGTTGAGCTCCAGTTCCTGGGTTTCGAGTGGCTTCCAGCGTGGGCCGGTGGCAGAGGGACCGGTGCTCCGGGCTGTGATTTGAGTGCAAGTGAAGTTCTGAAGCCGGTCGCCATACTCCAGAGCAGCCTTCCTGATCCGGGAAACTATCGCCTCCTGGGCCGCGGCATCGGGCGCGGGGGTCTGGCCTGCAGCAGCGCACACAACGAGCGCGGCTGACAACAGTAGAGCGCGAGCGGCCATATATGTCCTTATAACGCATCGACACGTGGCGCCTGAAAAGGTCTTTGATCCAATCGAGACTTTCCTGGACCGCGTACGAACGGAGGTGGCACAGGAGGCAGAGGCGCTGGCTCCGCCGCCAGCATTGCACGGGTTTGACGAAGTCGCATGCCCCCGCCTACACTTGGACCGGGCAGCCAACGCAATTGCCGATGCACCCGCCGCAGTGCAAAGGGCAGTCTATAAGCAACTGAGGCTTTTGGCCGGCAATCTCAGCCACCCCTCGTTGCACGCGAAGAAGTATGACGAAGCGAAGGATATTTGGCAGGCAAGGGGGAACAAGGACTGGCGGTTCTACTTCTTCTGCCGGCTCTCCGGAAGCGTCTCGAAGAGATCAAGCGGCGGAGCTGACCACCGGCTCCCCGAGCTTCTCGAACTTCAGCTTGCCGCCGTCGCCATCCTTATCTACCACGATCGTTTCACCGGCCAGAAACTCACCCGCGAGCAGCCGCAGCGAAAGCGGGTCCTGAATCAGGCGCTGGATGGATCGCCGCATCGGCCGTGCGCCATAAGCCGGATCGTAACCGTCGGACATGACCACCTCCTTGGCGGCTTGTGTCACCTGAAGCTTCAGCCCGCGGTCGGCCAGCTGACCTTCCACCCGCTTCAGCTGCAGGTCGATGATCACCGACAGGTGCTCCTTCGAGAGCGTGTTAAAGACGATAATGTCGTCCACGCGGTTCAGGAATTCCGGCCGGAACGTCTGCCGCAGCGCGTCGAGCAGCCGCTTGCGCACGTCCTCCTGCCCGCTTTTCCCTTTCTGGTTCACCGAAAACCCGATCGGAGTCGAATCGTGAATGATCGCGCTGCCCACGTTCGAGGTCATGATGATCACGGTGTTCTTGAAATCCACCGTCCGCCCCTGCCCGTCGGTCAGACGCCCGTCGTCCAGTATCTGCAACAGCGTGTTGAAGACGTCTGGGTGCCCCTTCTCGATTTCGTCGAAGAGCACCACGGAGTAAGGCCGGCGGCGCACGTGTTCGGTCAATTGGCCGCCTTCGTCGTAGCCCACATATCCCGGGGGCGCGCCGATCATCCGCGACACGGAATGCTTCTCCATGTATTCGGACATATCGACCCGCACCATGGCTTTGTCGTCGTCGAACATGAACTCGGCGAGCGCTTTCGCCAGTTCGGTCTTGCCGACGCCCGTCGGTCCGAGGAATATGAAGCTGCCGATGGGCCGGTTCGGGTCGCTCAGACCTGCGCGATTGCGGCGGATGGCGTTGGCGACCAGCGAAACGGCTTCATTCTGGCCCACCACCCGTTCATGCAGCCGCGCCTCCATATGGATGAGCTTCTGCACTTCGCCTTCGAGCATGCGGGACACCGGAATACCGGTCCACTTGGCGACGATCTTGGCGATATCCTCTTCGTCGATCTCTTCTTTCAGCAGCGCGGTGCCGGACTTGATGGCTTCCAGATCCCGGTTGGCCGCCTCTATGCTGCTCTCAATCCCCGCCAGTTTTCCGTATTTGATCTCAGCCGCCTTCTCCCAGTCGCCGGCACGCGTGGCGCGCTCTTCATCGGCTCTGGCCTGCTCCAGTTCCTCTTTGAGCTGCTGTACGCGCGTGATCGAATTCTTCTCGCGGTTCCAGCGCTCTTTCAGGCCGGCGGATTCGCCGCGCAGGCGCTCGAGCTCGTCCTCGATGTGGCGCAGGCGGTCCTTCGAGGCGGCGTCCTTTTCGCGATTCAACGCCTGGCGCTCGATTTCAAGCTGCGAAACGCGGCGCTCGATGTTGTCGATTTCGATCGGCATGCTGCCGATCTGAATCTTGAGCGCGGCACCCGCTTCGTCGACCAGATCGATGGCCTTGTCGGGCAGGAAGCGGTTGGTGATGTAACGATGCGAGAGAACGGCGGCGGCTACGATGGCGGAATCCTTGATGCGAACGCCGTGGTGGATCTCGAACTTCTCTTTGAGACCGCGCAGAATCGCAATGGTGTCGTCGACCGTCGGCTCGCCAACCAGCACTGTCTGGAAGCGGCGCGCCAGAGCTGCGTCCTTTTCGACATACTTCCGGTACTCCGCCAGCGTAGTCGCCCCGATGCAGCGCAGCTCGCCGCGCGCCAGCGCGGGCTTCAGCATGTTGGCCGCATCGATTGCGCCTTCCGCGCCGCCCGCGCCCACCAGCGTGTGCAACTCGTCGATGAAGCAGATGATCTCGCCGTTCGATTCCGTGATCTCCTTGAGGACGGCTTTAAGACGGTCTTCGAATTCGCCGCGGAACTTCGTGCCCGCCACCATCTGCCCCAGATCGATCGCCACCAGCTTCTTGTTGCGCAGCTGATCGGGCACGTCCCCCCTGAGGATGCGCTGCGCCAGGCCTTCGACGATGGCCGTCTTGCCGACGCCGGGCTCGCCGATGAGCACCGGATTATTCTTGGTGCGCCGGCTCAGCACCTGCATCACGCGCCGGATCTCTTCGTCCCGCCCGATCACCGGATCGAGTTTGCCGCGCCGGGCCTGCTCCGTGAGATCTATGGCGTAACGCTCGAGGGCCTGATACTTCGATTCCGGATTCTGATCCGTAACCCGCTGCGTCCCGCGCACTGCGACCAGTGCCTTCAGAATCTCTTCGTGATTGGCGCCCTGCCTGTTAAGGAGGCTGCCCGCGGACTCGTATTTCTGATCCGAGAGGGACAGCAGCAGATGCTCGGTGGAGACGTACTCGTCCTTGAAGTTCTCCGCCTCCTTGAACGCGCCTTCCAGAACCTGGTTCATCGAAGGCGAGATATACATGCCGGACGGTTGACCGGTGACCTTCGGGATCGAACCCAGCTGGCGTTCCGCTTCGTTGATCAGCGGATCGGGCTGCACGCCGCACTTTTCCAGCACCGGACGCACAATGCCCTCGCGCTCACGGCCGAGTGCAATCAGAAGATGGAGAGGATGCACTGCCTGGTGGCCGTTCTGAGTGGCGATCTCCTGCGCCTGTTGAACGGCCTCCTGCGCCTTTTGAGTCAATTTTTCGAATCGGAATGCCATATTCTCCCCTCGCCGATTTACGGGGATAAAAAGGGGGTCGAACGCCTCTTTATCCCCGATTCCGCTGTGGTGGCCTATTGCGTTTTCGCGTCGCCGTCCTGCACGGCGACCTTCACCTGACGTGGCTTGGCCGCTTCCTTCTTCGGCAGCGTAATGGTCAGCACACCATTCTTATAATCCGCCAGTACCTTCTCGGTGTCTACCGTCGGAGGAACCGCGAAGCTGCGGACGAATTCGCCATAGCTGCGTTCGATCCGGTGGTAGCCCTTGATGCTCTCTTCTTTCTCAAATTTGCGTTGCCCGCGCAAAGTCAAAGTCTGATGCTCGACGCGTACGTCGATGTCTTCGATTTTGACCTCCGGCAGATCGGCCTTCAGCTTCAGGGCATCCTCGGTCTCAAAGATGTCCACCGACGGGGACCAGGGGCGGTTCGCCCGGGGTTCGCTCATCAGCCGGGTGACGGCGTCCTCAAAGAGGCGAAAACCATTGAACGGGTCAAACGTGACTGCTGTTGTGCTCATATACTCTCAGATTCCTTTCGTATTGATTGGATTCAGATTAGCTAATTAGATCTAATCTGTATAAGATAATAAAATCTTAGTGTAACTTTGTCAAGTAATCTTCTATTAACGGATCTTAAGCCATGCGGGCGGGCTTCGGCTTTCCCTTGCCCGAACCTCCGCAATCGTTTGCGACGAGGTGCTGACATTTCACGTATTGTAGGAACGGGATGCCTGATCGACTCAGTATCCACGCTCCGGTTCTGGTGAACACCATCGGCCATTGCGCCGGAGCTATCGTCTTCGGGATTCTTCTTCACCTTTTCCTGCTCGATTGGCGGCGGGCAAGGGGTGCACGGGGCGAAACAGACGAAGGCAGCGCGCTGCCCAGTATTGCGGCCGGACTGGGTCTCCTTTGGAATCTCGGCTCGTTGATCGGGATGGCCACCGCGCCCGAGGGCGATCCCGTTGCGGACATCATCGTCGCCGGCAGTTTTTCGGTGCTCAGCCTTCTGCCGGCGGTCCTGCTGCACATCTCACTGCGATCGCGGCATCGGGCGCTCTGGGTGGCGGGCTACGCGGTCAGCTTTGTCGCGGTGCTGCTGCATATCGGCGATGTCATAACCACTGCGCCCCGCTTCCATTACGCTGCCATCCTTCTCGTAACGATCGGCTTTGGCGTGCTCACAACAATATCTGTCGTGTACGAAACCCTGACCGGGCCGAAGGATGGGAGCGGCCCTCGCCTCGCGGGCGCCATGGTGTTGTTCCTTTTTGCGATTTCATTCGTCCACTTCGAGTCCGCGCACGAGTTAAAGGCATGGTCGGGCGAAGCGGCCCTGCACCACGCGGGAATCCCCCTCGCGCTCTTCGTCCTGTTGCAGGACTATCGATTCCTGCTGCTCGACGCGTTCATCCGATTTCTTGTAAACGGAATGCTTGCGGCGCTGGCCGTATGGGTGGCTTTCCAGGCTGAAGCGCGATTCGCGCTTCTGGCGCACGCGCGGCGGGATCCCTTCGCGGCGGGTCTGATCTTCACCGGCGCTTGTCTCGCCCTGAGCATCTTCGCGTATCTGCGCAGCCGCGGGCAGCGATTCCTGACCCGCGTGGTCTTCCTCCGCGCCAACCCGGATCATGCCGTCGCGGAGCTTCGCGATATTGCCGGAACCGCGAACGGCGAGCCGCAGTACCTTGCCTCCGCAGCCAGGACCATTGCGGAGTTCCTGTCCGCCCGCCGGTTCGAACTGATTTCATCGGGCGGTATCGCTGCAGCCGGCCCGGAACCGGCTATCGCCGTCCTCAATCCGGCTGCCCGCGACCTCCAGCCCTGGGTGCAGGCTCTGGCCCCTCTCCGGTTCTCGCGCGGCGATGCTTACTGCCTCGCGCTGGGTTCGAGAACCGGCGGCAGGAGATATTTGAGCGAGGATATCGAAGTTCTCGAACGCCTCGCCACAATCGTGTGCGAGCAGGTGGAGAGGATCCGCAACTCGGAAATGCAGAGCCTCGTTTCACAGGCCGAATTGCGCGCGCTGCAGGCCCAGATCAATCCGCATTTCCTGTTCAACGCTCTGAATACCCTCTATGGTACGATCTCCCGTGAAAACGCCGCAGCCAGGAATCTCGTGCTCAATCTGGCGGGCTTGTTCCGCTACTCCTTCGCGCAGAATCCCGGCTTGATCCGGCTTGAGGAAGAACTCGTCATCGTGCGCGCTTACCTCGAGATTGAAGAGTTGCGGCTCGGTTCGAAACTTCGTTCCGAGATAGAGGTGGATGACCAGGTGCTGCAGGCGGAAGTACCCGTGCTTTCGATCCAGCCGTTGGTGGAAAACGCCATCAAGCATGGTGTCGCGCCCCGGCCTTCCCCCGGATTTGTGCGGATTCGAATCAAACGCCACGATGAAGAGATCGCGGTTGAAATTTCCAACTCCGGTCCTTTTCTTCAAGCGGCCGGTGACGCCGGGAGCAACGGCGTAGGCCTGGCGAATGTGCGCCGCCGGCTGGCGCTGTGCTACGGCAACGAAAATAATCTCGAGATTTCGAGCGCCGGCGACGTAACCGCAGTTCGTTTTTCGATTCCCGCCGCTCGATTGTCCGCAGCCGCCGCCCATTGACCGGAAATTTGAGTTCGTTTGCCGCCAAACAAATGCCGCTCACCCGCCACGACTCGCTCAATGGAACATCTTGTGTTAGAACCACTCCAGACGATTCAACCCAATCGATGGTTCTGAGCACACTGATCGTCGACGATGAGCCGGTTGCCCGCCGGGTACTGCGGGAGGAACTGGAGCAAATCGACGACATCGCTCTGATCGGCGAAGCGGAGGATGGCGCTTCGGCTCTCGCCGCCATTCACGATTTATCCCCGGACCTGGTTTTTCTGGATCTCCAGATGCCCGGCTTGGGAGGTTTCGAGGTGATCCGCAAACTGCGACCGGGCGCCAACATCCCGCTGATCGTGATCGTGACTGCGTGGGATCAATACGCTATTCAGGCGTTCGAAGAGGGCGCGATCGATTACCTTTTGAAACCGATCTCCCAGGAGCGGCTCGCGCAAGCCGTGGATCGGGCGCTGAAGCTTCGTGCACGGCCGGCCGAAGTAGCCCAGCAGCTTGCCAACGTCACGGAAATCGCGGAGGCTCCGGCGGGGCGCGCAGTCCGGAGAATTGTGGCAAAAAGCGGTGACGAATATCTGTTGCTGAATGCCGCCGAGGTGATGGCATTCGAGGCGGATGGAGACTTGGTCTGGATCATCACGGCGAAGAAACGCTATCTGGCGACGCAATCGCTGAAGGTGATTCAGGACAAGCTGCGCAACACGAACTTTCGCCGGATTCACCGCAAAGCGCTGGTGAACATCGATCATGTGCGCAAGATGAGCACTTTGAGCAGCCAGCGCTGGCTGCTCACGCTTGCCAACAATCAGGAGTTCATCGTCAGCAAGCGCCAGGCGCACAATGTCCGGCAACTCCTGAGCTGGTAAGTCTCACCCCAAAAGTGGGGCGGACCCCCCGGTCCGCGGCCGACGCCCTCGTCGGCCTTCGGGGTTTGACGCGTCACGGGCGAAACCACTTACCGATGTCCCGATCCGAAGCGGGGCTGACCTCCGCGGCGATCATCGCGTACGCCGCCTTGTCGCGTCCCGGGCTCCCGATAGTCCGGTTCAATGTTCCAGTAGCCCAAACCAGATTGCGGTAGTGAAAGACGACCGGCCGGCTCGGCCGCACCTCCACCATCTGGTTTGGAATGCGATGGGCGGGATGCAGAAACTGCCCGGCCTCCGGCAAAAGGATGAACATATCCACCATCGCGCCGTCCCGCGAGGGCTGATACCCGTCCATCATGTACCCGATCATTCCGACTCGCTGCGGGCCGACTTGCCCCAAGCCTTCGTGCTGTCGTTCCAGATCGGGCCAAGCGACCGGCAGCGTGCCTTCGCGGTCCACCTGTCCCGTGGACTTCAGTTCGGACAGATCGCTGCGCATATCCATCGCCACCAGAGCGACAGCGAGAAGCATCGGGAATGCCAAGGCGGCGATGATCGTCCAAAGCGTGAGGGTTTCCCGCTTTTGCCTGGCGGAATCGTCTCGTTTGCGGATGGTCCGTGCGCCCACGCGCCGATCATAAGCGGCAATCTTGGCAAGAACACGTACTGATCGACGAACGAAAGCCGGGATACGGTGTAAAGACGTTTTTTTCAGGTGAGCGGAATGAGAGATAGCGGTGGAAAGAGAACTCCACTTATGGCGAATCCAAGGCCATTTGCCGGAAGAATCCGCCCGGTGGCACGAATAAGCTGATGATGCCGGGGAACTTAACAGATGCTCGAATCAATATGCGAATCAATGTTGCGGCTTTGGGTCTTCTGTGTCTCGCGCCTGCCTTCAGCATCCTGAGTTACGCTCAATCGGTCAGCGCCGGTTCGGGAACCGTGCGCGGATCGGTGGTTGATCCCTCGGGCGCCGTCATCAAGGGCGCTGCGGTGGAAATCCAGAACCCAGTCTCCGGTTATGACAGGAGCACGACGACCGACGGACAGGGAAACTTCGAACTGGATAACGTCCCATATAACAACTATCACCTCAGCGCTACGGCAAGCGGATTCCAAGGAGGCCAGCAGGATGTCAACGTGCGTTCTCCCTTACCGGTTGAGGTGAAGTTCGCCATGGTGGTTGGCGCGGCCAATACAACCGTAACCGTGACCGAAGCCGGGGATCTAGTCGAAACTGATGCCAACACCCACACGAACGTAGACCGGGAACTTTTCGACAAGCTGCCTCTGGAGAGCAACTCTTCGGAGCTCAGTTCTCTGGTGACGCTCGCCACACCAGGGGTTTCGGCCGACTCCAACGGTCTTTTCCATGGGCTCGGCGATCACGCCTCGAACTCGTTCTCGATTGACGGCCAGCCAATTACGGACCAGCAAAGCAAGGTTTTCTCGAATCAGTTGCCGGTGGAGGCCGTGCAGTCGATGCAGGTCATCGAAGGCGCGCCGCCGGCGGATTTTGGCGGGAAAACCAGCCTCGTCATCGTGGCCACCACTCGCTCAGGGCTTGGAGTCACAACGCCGCACGGGGATGTCACGGCCTCTTACGGCACTTTCGGCACTTCCACCGAGGGCTTCGATCTTACCTACGGACAGCAGAAATGGGGAAACTTTATCTCCGCCAGCGGTTTGAACACGGGACGCTTCCTCGACGGTCCGGAGTATCAGGTCTTCCACGATCATGGCAACGAGGAGAACGCCTTCGACCGGTTCGATTACAAACCCGGCAGCAACGATCAAATCAGTTTGAATTTCCAATTCACCCGCTCCTGGTTTCAGACGCCGAACTCGTACGACGCCCAGACCGCGTCGGCCTGGAACGGCCTCGTCGTCGACAACGGCGGCCTTGGCCCCAATGGTTTACTGGTGGGCTCGGCGGATCAGAAGTCGAAGATCAGAACGTTTAACATTGCGCCGGTCTGGACGCATATTCTCAATGCCAACAGCGTGTTCACGCTCGGCGGTTGGGTGCGGCAGGACCAATACAACTATTATCCGAGCGCTAATCCGTTCTCGGATCTGTCGGCCGATCTGCAGTCCACGACAGCGGGCCAGAATCGCCGGTTGACCAATGCCGGCGCCCGCACGAGTTTGTCCTACGCAAAGGGCGTTCACAACATAAAGATCGGTGCGCAATACGAGCACACTTTCCTCACGGAAAGAGATAGCTACGGCTTGGTCGACCCAACGGCGAATGCCCCCTGTTTGAACGCCGACGGAAGTCCCGACACGAGCGCCACGCTGACCGATCCGAACGCCTGCCCGGGCGGCGCGGCGAATCAGAATCCCGGCTTCATCCCGATTCTCGCCTGTTACGACCTGACCCGTACGGCGCCGCTGCCCGCCGCCGATGGCTGCCCCTTCAGCGCCAGCAGGACCTACGGATACTACGGCCATGCCGACATCAAGGAATTCGCTTTTTACGTAATGGATACGATCAACGTCCACAACTGGACCTTCAATCTGGGATTGCGCGTCGACACGTACAATGGCCTTGCCAGCGCCGCGCAAGCGGAACCGCGCATCGGTATCGCATACAACATCAAGCGAACCAATACCGTCATCCGGGCGTCCTATGCACGCACTATGGAGAGTCCGTTCAACGAGAACCTGGTGATCGCGAGCCTGGGATGCCTCGACCCGGTGATCGTCGCGTTCCAGTCGGCCGTCCCGGGCGGAGCCTGCGTGTCGACAACGCCATTGAGCCCGGGTCACCGCAATGAGTTCCATGCCGGACTTGAGCAGGCGTTCGGCAGGTACCTTGTGATCGATGGAGAGTATATCTGGAAGTACACCCACAAGGCTTTCGACTTCAGCGTGGTCGATAACACGCCGATCACCTACCCCATCGAGTGGCTCAGTTCCAAGATTCCCGGATACGCCATTCGCGCTACCGTGCCGAACTTCCACGGACTGACGGC
>Ga0181530_10007085_pt1 | contig 10818 bp, 7 predicted proteins | sample PEATcosm2014_Bin_42_FD_119769 | JGI IMG/M metagenome (GOLD analysis project Ga0181530, IMG submission 119769) | Peatland microbial communities from MTU Mesocosm Facility, Houghton, MI, USA - PEATcosm2014_Bin10_60_metaG | ecosystem: Environmental > Terrestrial > Soil > Wetlands > Peat | place... | reverse complement strand
TGCTGATGACGAACTGATCCAGGTAGATAACCCTTTTTTGGATTGGGGGCAGGGTGAAACGCTTGTCGAGCCAACAGTTCGTGCAGCGCCGAGTGTAGTGATCGGCACCCATCATCAAAACCCCGAAGTTGTCAGTCCCGCATTCGGGGCAACGGACGAACGGCGGATTCACGAAGGCCTTCACTTTGGGCGTACGTGTCTTCACCGGCATCATTTCTGGATTCGAACGTCCGGCGACATCGCGATGCAATCTATTATGGCGACAAACGCATCATTGGCTCCACGACCGAAGGGAGATGACGCAGTGCTCTTTTGCAGCATGTTCGCGATGCGAGGCTCATAAAAACTTGGTATAAAATATCATAAATCGCGCGAGAATGGATGCGGTGAGCATCACATGCACATAAAGTCATTGTTCACCTAATTAATCACATTGAGCTAAGCGCACGTGCTTGATGTCGCTGGCCGGAGTCACAATGATGACGCGGCCCCAATTTCCCTATGAATCGCACACGTGTTGGTGGAATCGCTCTGTTAATTTCCGCGGTAGCCCTGAGTGGGTGTGCGACAATGGCGGAAAAACAGGTTGGCCACATCACCTCGGAGCCATCGGATGCTAACGTGTATTTCTCGGAGCCGGCTACTGGACACACCAAGCCCATTGGCCGAACACCCGCGGACGGCGAGATCCATCAAGGACTCTTCCCGGTGTACCTTGTAGCGGAAAAAGACGGGTACGAAACCGATAGGATACTGGTGCCGCGGAACGGTCCGATTGACCACCATTTCGTTTTAGAGCGGAGTTTCGCGGTTCGTATCGCAGAGGAAGCTCCTAAGCTACCAAAGGAGTTCAGAAAAGGCGCGGCCCGGGCTCTTTCAACTTTTGATCGTGCGCTCCATTCCCCACGCATGAACGCCGCTTCTGTCGTCGCCGAAGCGAAGGCCCAGGTCCAGGATCTTATCATCGACTTTCCTGACCAAGGAACCTCTGCGACGTTAGCGGCGCTGAGGCAGCTTTCCTCAGCAGCCACGGAGGCAACGAGCATCGATAGCTCTTTGTATGACACACCGGTCGAGCAGCAAGCTGTGACCAGCTTCTCGAATTGGCTCACAAAGATCCGGATCGGACTTGGCTTGGAACTCTGATCGAACGATGGCGTTGGGGCGTCTACCTTAACCAGGGTAGCAAGACCATCGGATGCATAATGCCGTGTGGTAACGGTGCGTGATCTTGCGAGCCAATCAATGTGACTGCGGGAACTAAGGCACAGCCTGCTGGCTGAACGATTATTGGAGGCGCCTGGAAGGCGCCCGAAGGGTAGCTTTCTATCGAGTTTGAATTTTTCATAAATAAACCCACTGAGGGTCATATAGTATTACACCAAATCCATGGGGTATTTCGTGGTTTCTCGCAGATTTCTCGAAAAATCCGCACTAAACACGGCCGCGCCCCCATTAAGATACACCAGAATGCGGGGCGGTATCGAGCGGACGGCGTTATCGCACAATATATGTTATGTTAAGTAACTAATTGTCGCCCAAGATGTTGCGTAACTTTTAACCGTCAGGAGTGTTGTAGTGTCCCCTACCCGGCTGGCAAGCACTTTCATTGGCGGCCGCCGGGCGCTCAGCGATCGTGAAACTGCACACCGTAGCGGAGCGTAGCTAGATAGCATGTGCAGTAATGAACACGGCCTTGTTCGATGGAGGCATTCAGAGCGCTCATCGAGTGTCAGGTGCCAGGCGACTGCCGCTCAGGGCGCCGGCGGCATCGTCATGAATCGCTGGAGGTAGAACTCGTTCTTGGTGCACAGCGTCGACACCAGGTCGTCTGGGAGCCCCATTTCGCGGAGAAGCGAAGCCTCAATGACGAGGCGGAGCACCATGCACATGCGGTGCAGGTCCGGTCTCTTCCTTGGGGCTTTGTCCGGCGACGGCTCGTGGTGGGTCAATGCGTTCCGAGCATCCGCGATAGCCGAGGCCTCGGCCTTTGGGTTTATCCGGAAGGTCTTCATGATCACCGGATGCTCCCCGAAGACCTCCTGGAGCCGCTTTCTAAGCGAATGCTGGTTGCCGTAGGTGAAGCGCCGTGTGAGCGCATCACGAAATGACGGGCCGAGAACGCTGGGAATGGCCGCGACCAGCACAGGTAGGACGGTTGTGTCGTACACGGCCTGATCGATGTACCTTCCAGGCCTCGTGTAACGGTGTAGCGTCTCGATGCTCTGCGAGAGAAAGATGAACTGCGACTCGTGGAACTGGTCGGAGTAGATGGCGCAGTTGTACAGGAGGAGCGCGGGCTCGAGTAGATCCTCCTTTTTGAACCATGCTTGGATCACTGTATCGAGGTGGGCCGCGATCGCTTGTTCGGTGAAGAGGCAGTGGAATGGACTCACGTGCGAGTCGTCGGGGTCATTGAAAACCATTTTCAATGCCAGCTTTGAATACTTCTCCTGGGCCTTGAGGGCCGTGTCCTTTGCTTTACGGAAGTCGCACTTCAGAGAGATCTCACTCGGCGTCGCGAACCGTAGGGTTCCTACGCTTAGAAAGTCTCGCAGGCTGGTGAGCTTCTTGATGAAGAACGACAGCGGCTTCGGGGAGCGGGTCTCGATCGACAGCCTGAGCCTTTCTGTGAGGTGGACGCCGCCATCATCATCGCGACCGAGCGGAATCGAGTGATCGCGGTAGAAGCGCAGGCACGTGCCTGGCTCCAGAGAAATTTTTCGCGCCTTCGGTATTTTGTACCGGACCGTGTAGTCGAACCGCTTCTTGTGCAGTCTAACGTCAAATCCGGTATCCTTTGCCCAGACATTGGTGCCTTCGAAGTTGGCCGCTATCTCGGTTACACACGGACTATCAATATCGTCGATCCATGCCCCGAATATGGCTGAATCGAACTTGAGCTCGATGCGGAATACGCCGTTCGACGTCGAGCTCTGGTGCGCAATCCAAGGATAGATGAGGGAAATTTGCGACGAATCCATCGACTGGCCGCGCATCATGGGGAAGGACCATTTTTTCGGGACGTATCGGCCTCGAACCGTCTCCCCCACGAGACGCAGGACACCGCCTCCCTTGGAGTCGAACGTTATGGTCCCGGCGAATCGCTCGGTTGGCTTGTCCGGCCACCACCACATCCCCTCGGTCGAGAGCGGTAGGAACTTTTTAGAGGTCATTGGTGCATTCTAGGCCACTGCTTGTGGCACGCTATGCGAATCGCCGGCGGCCCGGAACAGCCTGGAGACGGTCGACGGGGGCAGATCCAGTTCCCGGGCGATTTTCTTCACCTTGTGGCCAAAGCGGGCAGCTGCGGCTGCCACCTGTTTGATCTGCCGCGCAATAGCCCTGACGATTGTATCCTTGTCCTCTCCAACAGGCGGATCTATCGCCACAGTGAAATTTGGTTCTGAGTGGGGCGGGATGAAATTCAAGATCAACTGAACACAGAGGCAGGAGGCCGTTGTCCCGGACTTCATATCGCAGGTATCGGGCCCCCGAAACTCGTTTGGAATCTCGCTCTGCTCCGTCCCCGGATTGATGTTGATGAACTCACGGAAAGGCCCGTATAGGTCGGCACCGGGCCCATCCGCAAGAGACACGCAAGTCTGGTGTCATTTTGGGCAAGCGCGAGGCAACACATCTTGGAGGATGAAAAAGCACCCACAAGCCCCCAAAGGTAAAACCTTCCCCGGCCCTGCTGCAGATCAGGTCGACGCATAGGAGCACTCCGCATGGACAAGGAGCCGCCAGCACCAGAAGTCGCACACCTTTCTTTCGGCCCGCCAATGCGGTTCTGGCTGATGCTATCCGGCTGGGTCGTCGCTGTCCTGGCCGTCACTTATGCCGTGTCGAAATACTCCGGCGATCTCAGCACAAAGCCGGTGAGCCCGGCGCCGCCCGCGGCCCGCCAACTGGAGACGATTCAGCTGACCCCCGCGCAGGTGGAGCGGTTGGTGCATGTAAACCATCCACAACCAATCACAACTCCAAGTCCTCAGGCGGGTCAGGCGCCGACAGCCCGCCCACTCTATCAGACCGGCCGCCGCGAGGAGAGCGGCAACGCCCGACTTATCGACCCGGACGAGCTGCACTGGTTGCAGGACCGCCTGAACGAGGTCCATCGGGGCGTGGCGGAGCCCGCGGACCTCACGCCCGCCTTGGCCCTCATCAAGGAGGTGGGCAGCATGACCTACCACACCGAGTTCGAGGGCTGGATCGACCCCACGATCATCGACCAGCGCCGATATGGTGACTGCGCCGCCAAGTCCTACTGGCTAGCGGTGCGTCTGCTCCAAGCCGGCTACAGGAATGTCGCCCTCGTGAAGGGGGTCCAGCCGGGCTACCAACCAGGGATACCAGGCCACGCCTGGGTTGAACTGTGGTTCCACGGCGACCACTTTGTCTTTGAGCCGGCGAATAGCGTGGCGATCTACATCCCTGAAACCGCCCCTACCAGGAACTACGAGGTCATATTCAAAGTGTACCGCGGCCTCATCTGGGCCCCGTCTGGCAAGACCTGGGATTCACCTGCCCCCTAGTCGGCTTTGATCGCTACGCATTAAGACTAGCATTGCTGTATCCCTACGCTTACTCACATCTTCTGATTCAAGCTCATGCCGCCTGAACCAAAATCCGACGAGCGGTCGCTGCCCCTGGAAAGCTATCTTTCGGCCTTATTGGAGAACCGCGCTAGCCGCGCTACTACCAAAGAAACCTCAGGATATCCTGCCCTAGTCGCGTTATTCAACGCCGCGGGAGCCACCTTGAAGCCGAAGGTACGCTGCCTTATTCAACTAAAGAATAACGGCGCAGGACTGCCCGACGGCGGCTTCTTCACGCCCGACCAACTTAGACAGACAGACGAATCCGACGCCTTCACAAAACTCTCCCCCTCGCGTGGCGTTGTTGAGGTCAAGTCTACTGAAGATGAATTGGCTGAGATAGCGACCACTCCACAAATCGTCGGCTACCTTGAGCGCTACGGACAGGTCCTCCTGACCAATTACCGCGACTTTCAACTACTCCAGCGTGCCGAAGGGGGCAAAGTGCAAAGGCTCGAGTCTTTTCGGCTTGCCACCGATGAGGCTACCTTCTGGGCGGCAGCTGCGCATCCTAGAAAGACCGCTGCTTCCTTGGGTGATCGTTTTGGCGAGTATCTCAGGCGAATCCTTCTCTACGCCGCGCCGCTCAACAACCCGCGCGATGTGGCGTTCTATCTCGCTTCATATGCCCGCGATGCACGGTCCCGTGTTGAGGCGGTTGGTGACTTGCCTGCGCTTGCCGCTGTACGTAGCGCCCTTGAGGAAGCGTTAGGTATGAAGTTTCAGGAAGAAAAGGGTGAACACTTCTTTCGCTCCACCCTAGTTCAGACTCTTTTCTACGGTGTGTTCTCGGCGTGGGTTCTTTGGCACAAGGACAACCCGACTCGCACTGACACATTCGACTGGAGATCCGCCTCATGGACGCTTCATGTGCCAATGATAAGCGCGCTTTTCGAGCAAGTCGCCACGCCGACCAAACTTGGTCCACTCGGCCTCGTGGAAACACTCGACTGGACTGCCGCTGCGTTAAACCGGGTCGAGCGCCGCGTCTTCTTTGAGAAATTTCGAGAAACCCATGCCGTTCAATATTTCTACGAACCGTTTCTCGAAGCCTTCGACCCACAATTGCGCAAGCAACTCGGCGTCTGGTATACGCCGCACGAGGTTGTGGAATACATGGTAGCACGGGTAGACGCGGTCTTGCGTGAGGAACTCGGCATATCTGATGGACTGGCGAATCCGCGCGTCTTTGTGCTCGACCCATGCTGCGGAACTGGCGCGTACCTCGTTGAAGTGCTGCGCAAGATTGCACATACGCTTAAGGAAGAAAAAGGCGAAGGCGCACTTGCAGAATTGACCGTAAAAGAGGCCGCGCAAGAGCGCGTCTTTGGGTTTGAGATCATGCCTGCGCCATTTGTCGTGGCGCACCTACAAATGGGTTTGCTGCTTCAAAATCTTAACGTCTCATTTGATGACGCCAAACATGAGCGAGCTGGGATCTTCCTAACCAATTCGCTGACAGGTTGGGATTTTGCAGGCGAGAACCCTAAACTCGAGAATTGGCCTGAATTGCAGGCTGAGAGGCGCGGCGCCGGCCGCGTGAAACAGGAAAAACCGATCCTAGTGATTCTTGGTAACCCGCCTTACAATGGCTTTGCAGGAGTGAGCCCGGAAGAAGAGCAGGGCCTGGTCGAACCATACAAAGAAGGATTGGTTAAGGAATGGCGTATAAGGAAGTTCAACCTTGACGATCTGTACGTCCGCTTCTTCCGCCTGGCCGAGCGGAGAATCGCAGAAAAAACCGGCAGTGGCATTATATGCTTCATTTCCAACTATTCCTATCTTGGCGACCCGTCGTTTGTTGTAATGCGTCAGCGGTATCTGAAGGAGTTTGATACTCTTTGGTTTGATTGCCTCAACGGCGACAGCCGGGAAACCGGAAAGCTCACTCCCGAAGGCAAACCCGATCCGTCGGTATTCTCTACTGAATACAATAGGGTCGGCATCCGTGTGGGGACAGCTGTTGGATTAATGGTTCGACAACCGAAGCGCGCCAAGAGCCCACGGGTTTTTTTCCGTAACTTCTGGGGTGCAGAAAAACGCAATGATCTAGTTAAAAGTCTCAGTACCGATAATGCACTCAATCGTTATGAGCCAGCCGATCCAAAACAAAGTAATCGGTTCTCTTTTCGCGTTTTGAATGTCGGCTCTGATTATTTAGCTTGGCCGGCGTTGGTAGACCTTTGCGCAGAGGCGCCAATAAGCGGATTACAAGAGATGCGGAAGGGAAAGCTAATGTCTTTGGAAAGGGCAGCCCTCGAAACTCAGATGCGACAATATTTCGCTGGTAATATCGCCTGGGACGAAATCGTTCGCCGAAAGATTGGCCCAATTGAAGACGGAGGTAATTTCAAAGCGGAAGCCACGCGGGCCAAGGCGTTGGCGGCCGAAGAATTTAGTTTGGATAAAGTTATCCGCTATGCCCTTTATCCTTTTGACCGTCGCTGGGCTTACCTAAGTTCCGTCCCGTTACTCTGGAACAGACCTCGTCCGACCTTGGAGGCACAATGCTGGGACGGTAATCAATTCCTGATAACTCGTATGATGGCGGAACGACCGGACGAACAGTTCTGTGTGTACGTGACCTCAGCCCTACCAGATTATCACCTGCTTCGTCCAAATGCCGTGGCCATTCCCTTTCGCCTGAAAACCATCTCGAAAGCGAGGCCCAAGAAGCACGACGGGAATGGAGAATTCGCCGGCATTCTGCAAGAGACTGCTCCTGACTCCCGAAGCGAAGGCGTTAACGTCACGGCAAATCTCTCCCTTTCTGCGCGCGCTTATCTCGCAACGCATGGCTTCGTCAATCCTGACGCCAACGAAAACGATGCAGCAGTGCTTTGGCTTCATGCGTTAGCAATCGGTTATGCACCCACCTATCTTTGCGAAAACGCCGACGGAATACGACAGGACTGGCCTAGGATTCCACTCCCGAATTCTCGCGTTTCGCTAATCGCCTCCGCCGATTTGGGCCGGCAAGTCTCTGCGATACTAAACATGGAGACGGATGTTGAAGGCGTGACTAACGGTATGCTTAACCCCGCGTTGAAGACGATTGCGGTATTATCGTCGACGGCTGACCTTTCCATGACCGCTGGTTGGGGTCATCCGGGCAAAGATGGGGTTGTGATGCCCGGGAAGGGCAAACTCAAAAGACGTAACCCTTCTACTGAAGAAGCTGCGGCGGCGCATGGCTCTGCAAGCTATGACATCTTCATAAACGAAACCGTCTGTTGGACGAATGTTCCTGCGACGGTTTGGGATTTTACCATTGGCGGTTACCAAGTCCTGAAGAAATGGCTGAGTTACCGAGAGCAGGCATTGAGCAACCGCGCACTGACCGTTGACGAAGCCCGTGAGTTTACGCACATCGCCCGACGTCTTGCCGCGTTGACTATGCTTCAACCGCTGCTCAACAAGAATTATCTGGCAACAAAGGCCGCGGCCGCTGATTGGGGCGACTATGCGGAGACAAAGATCGCGGGGTGGAGTTTATCCCCAAAAACTCGCTAACGGTCAATTCCGGCGCTGCGACCTTTCACGAGGATTTGACCTGATGCCCGCGCGGCGACGTGCTCAGTCGCGAGGCGTGTCAGAAGATCGACACTCCCCTTCCCTTCAACAAAATCCCTGGCAACAACGCGCAGAGGGATCTTGGTTGTTCCAGAGCCGCCCGTATCGTTTACGATTCCGAGTGCTTTCCCTAAAATCTTCTCCTGGTCGGTGCGGCTCGCCTTGGGCCATTCATTACGGAGGGCGGTCAGTCCTTCAACGATTGCAACCGCAGCTGGCATGGTCGAACGGTTTGTCGCCCGCTTAGTCACTGGAGTCATTAGCGGGCGGCTGACAACACGCGCGGCGCGTGCAAGTTCCTGTTCCAAAGGAAGGATGTACTCGAATGCCGGGCGCGGACGACTGGCAACGATTGCCGGAGCCTCGATGCGAATATTTTGATCGATCCGCAGACCGACAGATTCCGCGACAAGGCGCGTCATTCCGGTGAGGTCATTGCTCCTAATCGCTAAATCCAACGCTTCAATATACTCGCGCTTATTCTCGACCATGCGCCGAAACAGGGGCTCCGGGTTACCAAGGACCTTCTGCACCTGGTCCATCATAATAGCGCGGCCAAGGCGCCCATTGCCGTCGTTGAAGGGGTGTATCCCGACGAAACGCGCATGATAGAAAGCAACTGCGGCGCATCGTTCCAGGTCGTTAGTTGCCTGGGAAAGCATCTGCCTCGCTTCAACAGCCAGGCGGGCATACTCGATCTGAATTCGCTGGGCGTCTGCCCCCACGTGGCCTCCAAAGATGACCGTCTCGCCTACCCTGCGGACGCGGCCGGCGTCGATAGTAACACCCCCGAAAATCGTTTGATGGGCGTGCGTGACCTGCTCAAGGAGAGGGATAACACTGGAATTCTGGCGCAGCCATTTCTGGGCAACACCGATGCCGGCCAAAGTTTTCGTGCGATACGCCTCAAGGCTCTTTGTTCCAGGCGCCACCTTCGCCTGGAGATTTGCCCAATCTGCCCGATCCCGCGCAGCCTTATCGAAGGCCGCGACGAACGGGTTCCCCTCAGCCATGACTACTTAGCTTCCGATGCCTGGATGACTTTACGTGCTGCTGCGATCTCGGGCTCGGTGCAGTTGTACCCCTCAATGGCCTGGTTCATCACAGCGCACCGGAGAATATGCTCATTGTAGTCCCCTACGGGCTCACCGAGCGGCGGCTCCTTGCGAAGACACTCATCGCGATAAGGGGCCGGCATGGGGGCATTCGGGATCATGGCGGAACGTTTGTCGCCCCAACGAATGGTCTCAATCCCAAAAAGGGTACGCGCCGTTCGGATGAGCGTTGGCTATGCTGGTCCCGGTTGCGCTCCGTCCGCCCGAAAGCTTCCAGGCCCTACCGTTCGAAAATTTGCATCTCTTGCATCGTCGAGCCACTCAGACGTTAGGCCGCGATGGGTCGGACGTATTTTCTGAGCGTCATAGTTTAGTGGACCGAAACGAGCCGGTTCGGTTGCTGCCCTTTGCTCAAGGTATGCGACCAGATCCGAAACTTGCTCAGGCAATCGCCACACCTGGTCAAAGTACTTGAAGTGGCTTTGGCTGATAATCTGAGCCGATCGAATTCTTGGAGGCTCCCCATCGAGGCCGTCGATCGCCTTCGTCAATTCTTGATGGAATCTGATCGCTGTTATATCACCGATTGGCAGCGCATCGGGTAAAACCGCAATTGGGCAGATCACTTCGATCTCGAGCGTCCGACCATCGACGAGTACACCCCGTTTTGCGATGGAGCGGGCTGCTCTTATAGCCTTTTTGAGATCGGGTTCAACAACCGCGGAAAGGATCTTTGGAGATGCGTCGAAAGCCTCATTTCGGCTCAGGTAATGGTGGTTGCATTCGAATACTAGTGCCGTCCGGCCCACGATCACCACCGCATCGGTCTCAGTGTTTGCCTCCAGGCTGACCCCGAAGAGAAAGCGCGCTGATTGTCCGAAGAGCCGACGGAGCCACCATCTGACATAACCTTCAAATAGGTATCCGAATTCCAGCCGAAGCTTTTTCCAGGGCCTCGGGGGAGTTGCGCTGCGGGCAGCGTCATCAAGGAGGTGCATTATCCCGCGGAAGAAGCGGTCAAGATAGAGATCGCGGTGCATGACCAAGAAGCTGGTCGCACCAACCTGAAGCAGCTGCCTTCGCAAAAGGTAATTTGCCCTGTAGACTGCCGTCTTCCAATCCGTCGGCGGCGGCTCGGATCTCAGTGCGCGAAGATCGATCACGGCGAGCTGATTTAGGCGGGCAAAATTATCGCGAGCCTTTGGCGTAAAATTGCAGAGCAAAACGTTGAGATCGAATTCCAGTTTCCCCGCATCTGGAGCTTCAAGTTTAAACTCCATCGTAGTCGCGACCAGGGCTAACAGGCAGACCTGATATTCCGTTGGCGTCATGCCTGTCTGTGCCTCGAACCATTCGGCCCCCGTCTGGCCGCACTTTGCCTTCAGAATTTCGCCTACTTCCGGAACTTCAAACATAGCGTAGAGCCGATTTAAGTCCTCGCGGCCATGCCGTTGATTATTTGCATGCAGGTGATTTCGCGTAAAATCGACAAACTCCGAATCTGACAGGTTCTCAAAATCTGGAACCGCCGGCGTTGACCGATCTGGGGCAAGCCGACCTTGAAACGAAAGGAGAATCCGTGTGAAATA
>Ga0181530_10007084_pt1 | contig 10819 bp, 11 predicted proteins | sample PEATcosm2014_Bin_42_FD_119769 | JGI IMG/M metagenome (GOLD analysis project Ga0181530, IMG submission 119769) | Peatland microbial communities from MTU Mesocosm Facility, Houghton, MI, USA - PEATcosm2014_Bin10_60_metaG | ecosystem: Environmental > Terrestrial > Soil > Wetlands > Peat | place... | reverse complement strand
CCCCGAGCGCTGGATCTTCTTCTGCCAGGCCTCTTCCGTCGGCCAGTATCACGGCAGTTTCCCGTCCCCCTATTCCGGCCAGTTCAGTCTGCAAGGCCACCCCGAAGCCGAAGCCTCCCTCACCTCCACGCTCTTCTTTGGCCTGCGCCTGGCCCCCGACACCCTTTTCTATTTCGACCCCGAAATCGCCGGTGGCCGCGGCTTCAGCGCCACCAACGGCCTGGCCAATTTCCCCAACGGAGAAATGCCGCGCGTCGCCACGGCCACTCCCAAGCCTTACATCGCGCGGCTCCACGTCACGCAGGATTTCGGTTTCGGCAGCGAGCGCGAAACCACCGAAAGCGATGAGAACCAACTGGGCGGCAGCCGTCCCATGACGCGCTACTCCATCACCGCCGGCCGCTTCTCCGTCACCGATTTCTTCGACGACAACCACTACTCCCACGACCCTCGCACGCAGTTCATGGGCTGGGCCGTGATGTACAACGGCGCATGGGATTATGCCGCCGATACCCACGGCTACACCTGGGGCTGGGTCCACGAGTTCCACGCCCGCAACTGGTCCGCCCGCTATGCGAGCGCCGCCATGCCGCGCGTCGCCAACGGCCTGCGCTTCGACCGCCAGCTCTTTCGCGATCGCGCCGACATGTTCGAAGGCGAACTCCGCGGCAAGTTCCGCGAACACGAAGGCGCCGTCCGCCTGCTTTCTTACTTCAATCACTTCGATGGCGGCACTTATGCCGACGCCATTCGCCGCTCCCAACTGACCGGCACGCAGCCCGACATCACGGCCTACCGCAAGCCCGGCACTCTCAAGTACGGGTTCGGCATCAGCGCCGATCAGGAACTGGCCAAGGACTTCGGCATCTTCGGCCGCCTCGGCTGGAACGACGGCAAGACCGAGAGCTTCGCCTTCACCGCCATCGACCGCCTCGCCACTTTGGGGGTTTCGCTCAAAGGCTCCCGCTGGCATCGCCCCGAAGATACCCTGGCCACCGAACTCACCATCAGCGGGCTCTCCGCAGTGCATGCCCAATACCTCGCGCTCGGCGGCTATGACTTCTTAATCGGTGACGGCGCACTTCGCTATGGCCCCGAAACCGTTTGGGAAAGCTACTACTCCGCGCGCGTGATCCCTCAGCTTTTCGCCACCATCGGGCTCGACCACGCTAATAATCCCGCCTACAACCGCGACCGCGGCCCCGTTTGGATCGGCAGCTTCCGCCTACACTTGGAATTCGGGAAGAAGTGAATGATCAGGGCGGCTGGGACAAGCCGACGGCTTCCGCCACCCCGGGCGGATATTTTACTGTGTATATGGGTTTTGCATATACAGTCTCTGACGGCCGGTACGGCCGTTCAGGCGGCCGCTCGGGGCGCTTTAAAAGCAAACGCGAAGAACGCGGCCGCTGCAAGACAGGCGAGCGCCACCAGATAATTCCACGCCAGTCTTTCCTTCAGGTACGTGAAGGCAAATATAACGAACACGACGATCGTAACAACCTCTTGAACGATCTTGAGCTGGAATCCCGAGAAATGGCCGTAGCCGAGGCGATTTGCCGGCACCGCCAGGCAGTATTCGAACAGCGCAATGGCCCATGAGACCAGGATGGCTTTCCAGAGCGGCCAGGCGTGACCGTATTTCAGGTGCCCGTACCAGGCGAAGGTCATGAAGACGTTCGAGCAAAGCAGCAGCAGGACGGTGGCCATCAGCTCTTCACCTTCCCGAATACCTTGCCCAGCACCTTGACCGCCTGATCGATCTCCTTCTCCGACACGTTATACGGAGGCAGAAACCGCAGCACCTTGTCGTGTGTGCAGTTGATCAGCAGGCCTTCCGCCATGGCGTCCAGAACCGCCTGCTTGCCCGGCACGGCCAGCTCCATTCCCAGCATCAACCCGAACCCGCGCACGTCTTTGACGAAGCCGTGCTTGCGCGCCAGATCGTTGAGCTTCACGTGAAAGTATCCGCCCACTTCCTGTATGTGTGGCAGCAGGCCGTCCAGGATATCCAGAAACTCCAGGCCCACGCGGCATGCCAGCGGTCCGCCGCCGAACGTGGACCCGTGCATCCCCGGCTTGATGGCCGCGGCCGCCCTGGCATTCGCCAGAATGAAACCCAGCGGAATCCCGCAGGCCACCGGCTTGGCCGCCACCACCACGTCGGGCAGCACCACCGGCGTCGAGCGCTGGTAAGCGAAATAAGTTCCCGGCCGCCCCAGCCCGCACTGCGTTTCATCGGCAATCAGCAGCGCGTTGTGCCGGTCCGCCAGGTCGCGCGCCTTGGCCGCGTACTCGTGCGTCAGCGGGTAGATCCCGCCTTCTCCCTGAATCATCTCCAGGATGATGGCCGCCGTCCGTTCGCTGAAGGCCGCCTCCAGCGCCGCCAGGTCGTTGATCGGGACGAACCTGACTCCCGGCACCAGCGGCTCGAAATCCTGCCGGTATTTCGCCTGCCCGGTCACCGACAGAGCCCCCAGCGACCTCCCGTGAAACGAGTTTTCGAGAGAGATGATTTCGAACTTCTCCGGGGAAATCGCGCGCCCGTGAGAGTGCGCCATCTTCAGCGCGCCCTCCACCGATTCCGTTCCCGAATTGGCGAAGAACACGCGCTCGAGGCCGCTCATCGCCGCCAGCCGTTTCGCGAGCGGCCCCTGGTACGCGTGATAGTACAGGTTCGACGTGTGCAGCAGCAGCCCCGCCTGTTCGCGAATCACCTTCACGATCCGCGGATGCGCGTGCCCCAGCGCATTTACCCCGATCCCGGTGATGAAATCCAGGTAGCGGCGCCCTTCCAGGTCATAGACGTAGCTGCCCTTGCCGCGCCCCAGCGCCAGCGGATACCGCGCATAATTCTGCAACAGGTGGTCCCGTTCCAGGTCTATGATGGCCTGGGCCGCGCCGCCCGCGGCCGGTGGAAGATTGCTCGGCATCTTCACATCATAACCCACCACCGCCGTTCCCTCACATAAACCGTTCGCTTTCAACTGCCTACAGAGGTTATTCACTCGACCCCGCAATTGCCCCGTTCAACCCCGCCCGATGCCGTACAACCAATAATTTCAACGTTTTAATGGCAATCCGTAACCCTCCGGCGCCGTCTTTCCCTATACTTTGGGGAAGCGCCTCTTCTTTCGGCTGTCGGATGGGCGCGCGTTTTATTTCGATTTCCGGGTAAGTTCAGGGAGGGTTCAACCAGATGCACAAGCCTATTAAGTACGCGGAGAAAGCTCTGACATTCGCCGCCGGTGCCGCTTGGGTAGTCTTCGACAAGTTCAATTCCATCGGCCGCAACCCCGGCTTCATTCCGAACTGGTCCGATAAACCCCTGCTCAAGTCCTGGGAGAAGGCCAAACCTCCGCTGGGCTGGCCGCGCACTACCGATTCTCTCTGCCCGCGCTGCATCCCCGAAATCCGCCAGCAGATTCTCGACGGCAAGACGCCGCTCGAAGTCCTCTACACCGACAAGCCCGGCGAAATCAAAGCGCAGGTGATCGAGCGCGATGGCAAAATCCTAATGGTCAAGGATTGCCCTATCCACGGCCACTTCGAAGACGTCATGGCCATCGATACCGCCTTCTTCAAGCACCTCGAAGACGTCTTTCCCGGCCGCGATATCCGCGCCCACAACGATGCCAAGCTGCATAAACACGGCTCGAGCACCATCACCCACGGCCGCGGTTCGGTCCTTACGGTGGACCTCACCAACCGCTGCAACATGATGTGCGACCCCTGCTTCATGGACGCCAACCAGGTCGGCTTCGTCCACGAATTGACCTGGGAAGACATCAAAACGCTGCTCGATAACGCCGTCACCATCAAGCCCAAGCGCCAGATGTCGGTGCAGTTCTCCGGCGGTGAGCCCACCATCTCGCCATATTTCCTGGATGCCGTGCGCTACGCGCGTGAAGTCGGCTACACCTCGGTGCAGGCCGCCACCAACGGCATCGAGTTCGCCAAGGACCCCGAATTCTGCAAAAAGGCCGCCGAAGCCGGCCTGCGCTATGCCTACCTGCAGTTCGACGGCATCGGCAACGCCGCCAACTCCCACCGCAAGGTCGGCAACCTGTTCGACGTCAAGCTGCGCGCCATCGAAAACCTGTATGCGAACGGCGTCGACATCATCCCCGTTATCACCATCATCAACGGCATCAATAACGAGCAGGTGGGCCGCATCATCCAGTTCGCCCTGGATAACCCCAGGAAGATTCCGTTCCTCTCCTATCAGCCGGTTTCCTTCACCGGCCGCGATGAAGCCGTCACCGACGAGCGCCGTGCCGCCCAGCGCTACACCCTCTCCCACCTGGCGCACGATGTGAAGAACCAGACCGGCCTCGGCGAACCGGCGCGCGACTGGTTCCCCATTTCCTTCATGTCCACCTTCTCGGACTGGAGCGACCTGGTTCACGGCCCCCAACATGAGTGGGGCCAGTTGAGCTGCGGCTGCCACCCCAATTGCGGCGTCGGCATGGCCGTGATGGTCGATAAAGAAACCAGGGAAGCCCGCCCCGTCACGTCTTTCTGGAACGCCGATCAGCTCGCCAAAGACGTTGCCCGCGTCAACGACGCAGCCCGCGGCAAGTGGCTTTCGATCATCGGCATGGCTCTCGCCGCGACTCGTAACTACGATCCTTTTCAAGCACCTACGCACTTTAAGTTAAGCGATCTCATGAAGAAGCTAGACAAGACCTTCGGCGCCACCGGCAAGAACTACGGCAAGGTCGGCAAAGACCGGACTTTCGACGATATCGAGAAGCGCCGCCGCGACCGCTGGAACTTCCTTTTCATCGCCGGCATGTGGTTCCAGGATCTCTTCAATTACGATTTCCGCCGCACCGAACAGTGCATCATCCCCTACGCCACCCAGGAAGGCGAGATTTCCTTCTGCGCTTACAATACCGGCGTCGGCTGGCGCAACATCATCGAGAAGATGCACATGACCGCGACCCTCACCAAATGGTATGAGGAGAACGGCCGTCACGAAATTTTTGCCGGCGGCAAGTCCGTCCAGTTGAAGAGCAACGAGCACTCCCTGGTGCTGCGCGAAGAGATCGTCACCAACGAAATTCAGCACGATCTCGACCGCCTGGGCATCGCTAAGAATGCCGGTGAAGAAAAGACTCGCGCGCGCGACGCCAAGCTCAAAGAGCAGCAGGAAAACCAGCGCATGATGAAGCTCTACCGCGAGCACGTGCTCAAGGAGCAGCCCGGTCCGGAGCTGGTGCAGATCGGCTCGATTGCGCCGGCCGCTCCGCTGGCCACTATCCAACCGGCGCCTAAGCGGGTCGAAGAACGCGAAGAAGTGGGATCGTTCGGCGACTAGACTTCTCTACGAAATTCTAACGGTTGACTGCCTCCAGGTCTCACACCCGGCGACTTTTTCGTGTGCACTTCCCTGTATTGCAATTCCTACAGACTGATGCGTAGGCGATCTCAGTTCCCGAGCGGCACTCGTGCCGGCGGCCAAGGTCGCCCCGTCCGGCTGTTCGCGGCCTGTGGCGCCACCCGCCGCTATGTCTCAAATTTGATACAATAGTCTCGTGCAGCCGGTTATCATTCACCCAAAGGCACGCGATGCGATTCGCCGGTTTCCGAAAGAAGCTCGATTCTGCTTGGGTAGATCTCTTTTCCGGCTGCAGATGCGCGAGAGAATTGCAATGCCGCGCGCTCGACCGATGCCAACCGTGGCTGCGGGTGTATCGGAACTCCGCGTAAAGGGCGCAGACAGCATCTTTCGCGTGCTCTACTGCACTGCGCCGTCGCGGGGCGTCCTCGTGTTTCACGCTTTCGTGAAGAAGACGCAGCGGACGCCACCTCTCGAAATCGAGCTTGCCAGAAAACGCTTAAAGGAACTTCTCGATGCCTAGACTCAAATCGATCGTCGCCTCGACACCAGAAGAATTGGCTGCGGCCTTGGGACTCTCCGCGCTGGAGGCCAAGGAGTGGCAGGTTCAGTACGTGTTACTCAAGCGCCTGAAAGAGGCGGTGCGCAAGGGAAGACTCACACACGCGGAGATTGCAAAGCGGGCGGGCACCGCGCGATCCAGAGTGACCGCCATCTTGAACGACGACCTCGACCACGTATCCACCGATCTACTGATCCGCATCCTTGGCTCGCTTGGCTATCGGGTGAAGGTCTCGGTGGTGCGATCTCAAAGCGCCGCGTAGCAGCCGCCACCTGTTCCTTCTCTGGGACGCCCCCGGCGCAGATTCGGTGCGATGATAAATCTCATGCTTCCAGGCGCTCCCGCAGAAGCACGGTGGGTGCGGGCCAAGCCCCGCCTCGATTGGCCCCTGTCAGTGGTGGAGCGCATGGCCCGCACGGCCTTTCCGCGGCAGCGCGTGCTGGAATGCCGGCCGCTCGCAAATGGCCTGCGCAACGCCAATCTACTGCTGAAACTCGATTCGCCGCGCTCCCCGGTGGTCCTGCGCATCTACCAGCACGATCCGTCGCTGTGCCAGAAAGAAGTGGACCTGATGCGCCTGGTGCGCCCCACGGTTCCCGTGCCCGAAGTGATCCACGCCTCTCCGCGCGGCTGGGAGGGACTGCCGCCTTTCGCCCTGCTGCAATTCGTGGAAGGCGTCAGCCCGCTCGATCTGAAGCGGCGTCGGGACCTGGAAGCCTTCGCTCAGACCGCTGTTTCGGCCGGCGAAACGCTGGCCGCCATCGGGCGCTTCGGCTTCTCGAAAGCCGGGTGGCTCGGCCCCGGACCGGCGGTGACCGCGCCGCTCCTCGAAGGCCCCGATCCCATGCCCCGCTTCGTCGATTTGTGTCTTGCCGCGCCCAATCTCCAGCGCCGCGTGCCGGCCGAATTGCGCGATCGAATTCATGATCTGGTCTGGCAATGGGCCCCGCGCCTGGCCTCGCTCGACGCCGATCCCCGCCTGGTCCACGGCGATTTCAGCCGCCGCAACCTGATCGCGCGCCAGGTCGCGGGCCGCTGGGCGGTGGTTGCTGTGCTGGATTGGGAGTTTGCGATCGCCGGCCCGCCGCTTGCCGACATCGCCAACTTCCTGCGCTACGAGCAGGACGCCCATCCATCGTCCGAGCCGCATTTTTCCACCGGCTTCACGAAGGCCGGCGGCGTACTGCCCCAGGATTGGCGCCGCCTCGGGCGCCTGGTCGGCCTCACCGCAACCTGCGAGAGCCTGACCCACGACGAATTGTCCGAAGATATCGTGGCAGAACTGTTGGAACTGGTGCGGGCCACGGTAGAAGACCGCGACCCGCGCCTTTGAGCGGGCACTCCTGGCAGCCCCACGGTTTGAATCTGACGCCCAATCTGTAGTACACTCGGTATTTACTCCAGTGGCTCCGACACACTTCGTGTGTTCCGGCTCCCAAAACAGAGGTTTGCATGCACGCGATTCTAGAAACCGGCGGAAAACAGTACCGGGTGGCTCCCGGTGACGTCATCCGCGTGGAAAAGATTGAAGGCGAAGTCGGCTCCGAAGTCGAGTTGCCGGTCAAGGCCGCCTTTACCGACGAAGGCCAGCTCGTGACCGGCGGTACGGTCAAGGGAACCATCGTCACCGGCGGCCGCGGCGACAAGATCATCGTCTTCAAATTCAAGCGCAAGAAGCAATACAAGAAGACCATCGGGCACCGCCAGTCCTTCACCGACGTGAAGATCGGCGATTTCGTGGTGGAGGTTGGATAATGGCACACAAAAAAGGATTAGGCAGTTCCAGGAACGGCCGCGACTCCAACGCGCAGCGCCTTGGTGTTAAGGTGTTCGGCGGCCAGGTGGTCCCCGGCGGTTCCATCATCGTGCGCCAGCGCGGCACCAGGCTCAAGCCGGGCCACAACGTCGGCTGGGGCAAGGACGACACGCTCTTCGCCAAGGTGACGGGCAAAGTGGAATTCAAAGACCGCGGGCGGCTGGGCAAGTTCGTCAGCATTCTCGAAGTGGCGTAACGCACTGGAGCACCCGCTCCTAAAGGAAATCCGCCGCCGGTTGCGCAGCATGCCGGCGGCTTTTCTATGTTTATCGACGAAGTCAGAATTCTGGTGAAGGCCGGCGACGGCGGCAATGGCTGCATGGCCTTCCGGCGCGAGAAGTACGTGCCGCGCGGTGGCCCTAGCGGCGGTGATGGCGGCCGCGGCGGCGACATCGTGCTGGTGGCCGACCCGCATGAAAATACCCTTCTGAAGTATCGCTTCAACCCGGAACACAAAGCCGAGCGCGGACGCCATGGCGAGGGCAGCAATCGCACCGGCGCGGAGGGCCATTCCATCCAACTCGATGTGCCCGTCGGCACGGTGGTCTACGACGAATCGACCGGAGAGCGGCTGTACGATTTCACCGAGCCGGGCCAGAGCTTCACCGTTGCGCGCGGTGGCCGCGGCGGCAAGGGCAACGCCCGCTTCGCCACGTCCACCCACCAGGCGCCCACCGAGCACACGCCGGGCGTGCCGGGCGAAGAGAAGCGGCTGCGCATGGAATTGAAGCTGCTGGCCGACGTCGGGCTGGTCGGCTTTCCGAACGCCGGGAAATCGACGCTGATTTCCCGCATTTCGGCCGCGCGGCCCAAAATTGCCGCCTACCCCTTTACGACCCTCGAGCCCATCCTCGGGGTGGCCCAGTTCGCGGATTTCCGCAGCTTCGTGGTGGCCGATATCCCCGGCCTGATCGAAGGCGCGCACCTCGGCCACGGCCTGGGAATTCAGTTTCTCCGCCACGTCGAGCGCACACGCCTGTTAGCTCTCCTGGTGGACGTTTCCGATGCCACCGGCCGCGACCCGGTGCACGATTTCGAAACCGTGATGGAAGAACTCTCGAGCTTCAGCGACCAACTGGCCGCCAAACCCATGATCGTGGTCGCGACCAAGATGGACGTCGCCCAGGACCCCGAGCGGGTCGCCCGTCTGCGCGACCTGGCCAAGAGCCGCGGTCTCGCATTCTTCGAGATTTCGAGCGTCACCGGCCAGGGCATCGACAACCTGAAGCACGCCATGGCCGAACGCGTCTGGGCCCCCGCGCCGGCCGGGTAATGCTCGCAACTTCGGAGAAAGCGCTTGCCGACGCGGCACCGACGAGTGCTTGCGCCACATCGTCGCCACCGAATGCCTGTGAGAAGAGCGGGCTAGAGCCGCTGCATCTCGACCGTCATGCCGCTCCGCTCGGCCGCCACAGCTGCCGCATATTCCTCCCCGGCGTCGACCGGCACAACCGTCCAATCGCCATCCAGCGCAACGCCCGCTCCATAAAGACCGATGCCGCGCGCTTTCCACATGGCCTCGGCGCGCGTCCACCGCGCAAAGAATTCCCGCTCCCGCTCCACCGCGGGAGTCTCCGCCAATGCGGCGGCGTCTCGCGGCGCGAGAAAGCGCCCGGCCACCGCCAGGCAATCGGGCACCGGGCGCAAGCGTTCGATATCCACCCCGACCTCGACATCGAGCGCTACCGCGACCAGCGAAACCCCGCCCGAGTGCGAGAGATTGAACTGGAGTTGCGGCGCGTCCCGCAGGTAAGGCTTGCCGTGCGGACCATGGGCGAATTCGAGAGCGCCGGAGGTATAGCGCCGGAGGACCGCCCGCGAAGCGGCGAGAGATTGCAGGCCTTGCACCCGCCACACGTGAATTTCGCCGGGATGCATCTCCATCTGAGCCATGACAGCAGAATCGTCGTAACATCTCAACATAGTGGTGGAACAAAAGCCGATAGATGACGTATGTTAATGGCTGGAGGCTTCGAGGAGGCCGGATATGTTCTGCGATCGCTGTGGCACGTCACTCAATGATACCCAAGCGTACTGCCCCTCGTGCGGCAAGGCCGCCAAAGCTGCGTCCCCGGCGCCGGCGCCGCCGCAGAGCCGCGTTGCCGGGCATGTGCGGCTGCTGGGCATTTTCTGGCTGGCCTACTCGGCGGTTCAACTGATGGGGAGCTGGTTCCTGGCGTCGATCTTTCCGCGGTTTTTTGATTCACGGTTTCTCGGTGGGTGGGGCTGGTCGCCGCACCTTCCATTCCTTGTGGGCGGGCTCTTGCGAGCCGTCGGTTGGTTATTGCTGGCAAGAGGCGTGCTGGGAGTGATCGCCGGCTGGGGGCTGCTGGATCGCCAGCCCTGGGCCCGCGTTCTCGCGATTGTCCTGGCAGTGTTCACGCTCCTGCATCTCGTGCTAGGCACGGCGCTGGGCATCTACACGCTTTGGGTCCTGCTGCCGGGCGAATCGGAGCGCGAGTACCGGCAGATGGCGCGGCCGGCATAAGCCCGGCCCGAAGGTGCCACGCCCCGGTTGAGCGATACTGACTCTATGCCCGATTCCGGAGGGAAAGCGCCGCTTCGCGTGCGCCAGCTTCGAAAAACCTACAAAGACGTTGTGGCCGTGGACGGGCTGGACCTGGAAGTGCGCGCCGCGGAGTGCTTCGGGCTGCTCGGTCCCAACGGCGCGGGCAAGACCACCACCATGGAAATCTGCGAAGGCCTCACCGCGGCCGATTCGGGCGAGGTGGAATTGCTGGGCATGCGCTGGGAGCGCGACGCGCCGCAACTGCGCCAGCGCCTCGGAATCCAGTTGCAGGAGACACAGCTTTCCGAAAAGCTCACGGTCTCCGAAACGCTGCGGCTGTTCCGCAGCTTCTTCCAGCAAGGGCCGGACACGGCCGAAGTGATAGGCATGGTGCAGCTCCAGGAAAAGGCCGGTTCGCGCGTGGGAAGCCTTTCCGGCGGCCAGAAGCAGCGCCTGGCGCTGGCTTGCGCGCTGGTGGGCGCACCCGATTTCCTGTTCCTGGACGAGCCCACCACGGGCCTGGACCCACAGGCGCGGCGCCAACTGTGGGAACTGATCGAGCGCTTCAAACTGGCCGGCCGCACCATT
>Ga0181530_10007083_pt1 | contig 10819 bp, 6 predicted proteins | sample PEATcosm2014_Bin_42_FD_119769 | JGI IMG/M metagenome (GOLD analysis project Ga0181530, IMG submission 119769) | Peatland microbial communities from MTU Mesocosm Facility, Houghton, MI, USA - PEATcosm2014_Bin10_60_metaG | ecosystem: Environmental > Terrestrial > Soil > Wetlands > Peat | place... | reverse complement strand
ATCTTCATTTAGAATTTGGCCCGGTGGTCGTTCCAACGACCGAGGCGGACGTTGTGGTGCTTGCGGGGGACATCCACCTCGGGAGCAAGGGATTGGAATGGGCCAAAAGCCATTTTGGTGACATGCCCATGATTTATGTGCTTGGGAATCACGAATTTTACCGGCACGCACTTCCGGAATTGACGGAGCGGTTGGAAAATGAAACCAGGGGCAGTCACATCCAACTGCTCGAGAATAGGGCCATTGAGTTTGGAGGCTTCACGTTTCTTGGCTGCACCCTCTGGACAGATTTTGCACTGAGATGCAAGCCGGAATCTGCCATGCAGGCGGCGGAAGACGTAATGAATGATTATCGAATCATTCGATTCAGCCCGGAAAACCGCGTTCTTCGCGCGCGTGACACAGTAAGAATTTTTCAACACTCCGTCGCGTGGCTGAAAGACGAGCTGACGCGGCATGATCCCGCTCGAACAGTTGTGGTCACCCACCATGCGCCGAGTCCTCAATCTGAGGCGCCATATCATTCGACGAGTCCGTTGAGTCCGGCGTTCGCGTCCGATCTCAACGCGCTCATTGGGCAGAGTGGAATCCCCCTGTGGATCCACGGCCACACTCACTACAACGTCGACCATCGAATCGGTTTAACCCGTGTCGTGACAAATCAACGTGGTTACCCTGGCGAACCGTGCAAGGGCTTTGATCCGGAGATGGTGATCAAGCTGTAGTTCCGTCCCGTTGGGATTCCCGCTTGAGGTTCCAAACGCCTTGATGCAAATGAAACCGCTGGCTGGAGCGTAAAGCCACCAGGCAGCCGCTCTGTTTCATCGAAGGGCGCTGTCCTCAGCAGTCGGGATTCTTCATGTGACGCGTGGCTTGGGTGAATTCACGGTTGACTGCAACCGCACCCTGACGAGCAGATCGTTCAGTGCGGCACGGGTTACCTCGCCTGGAAGCTCAGGCAACTTGCTGGCGTCGTGGGCGGCCTGCAATTCTCCGCGCAGGCGCTGATATTCCGATTCGTGGAGGGCGATGTCGGCGTCGTTGAGGATGGATTTCTCCGGACCGGCCAATTTTCGCGCCAGCAATTCGGCAATGTACGGCAGCCGGAATTCCTCATTCAAGGAGACGACGTTCGCCTCCACCTCGCCGGTTCGCATCAGGTGGATGCCGGTGAGAAGCACGCGATAGACGTAGAGCAACGGCTTCACCCGGCGCACCGATCCTTTGAGGAACAACTTCCACTGCGTCTCCGCGAATCCGAAATAATGATGCGAGTGATGCCGCGTGATGCATCCCCGCGCAATGGCCTTCAACTCCGCGTGCTCCGCCGACGCATGGACGATGAGCGGCGAGTAAAGCTGTTCCAGCACGTAGCCGTTCTTCTTGAGCAACAGGCCGAAGAACTTCCGCACGTCATGGCTGACGATGTCCATTTCCAACCCTTCGATGACGCGGGAGTCCTCCACCGTTTCGTCACGCACATCCAAGCCAATGACCTTTTCCAGCGGCAACACATGAGCGCCACGCAGATCCAAATCCGAGTCGGGAGACGGAAAACCGTAAAGATGTGCACCGCTGATCGTGGTGAACAGCAGCGGGTATGGCTGTGCTGAGACGATTCGGCGAAGGCGTGGGTCAATGGTCATTGGTTTACACGTCCAGAAGGCGCGGTCTTGGATCGCGCAGATCGTGAATTCTCTCGCCTCGCAGATATTCACTCAAGGTGCGTCCGAATAGTTTTGGAGTCTTTTCGCTCTCACCCCTCTTTTCGTACCAGAAAAAGGCAAGCGCAGCTCGGACATCCGGTGGTGCCGTATCGGACACGTTGCTCTTCAATTCAAGGTCGCGATGCCACCAGCGTGCGGATGGAGTCAGCGCCGGCAGCAAAACTTGGAGCCGACTTTGCACGACAATCGGATCTCTTTCCTTCAGCACACTATCGTAATACCGGCGAACAGACGCCTCGTGCTTTGCACATTCTGCTGCCCACTTTGCGTGTGTTCGCACCCATCCGCTCGGATCGTTGGTAGTGAGGCGCTCAAGTTGGTCGACCTCCCGCACGACCGGGACCCATGCGAGAAGCGAGACCGCCAGACACCGGTCTCTAGCCAGAGGTGCGCTCAAAAGTCGGTCGCAAAGAGATGACAAAAAGGTGCCCGCGCCTTCAGCTTCTGCCGCAATTGCATGAAACATCAGATCTTCATCGGTTTTGCTTTTCTGGACAAAGAGCCCACACATTTCCCGGCAACTGGCATTTCCGTCTGCAGCGGCACGCCACAGTGCGGCAATGAAGGTGGACACTCCATAACTGTTCGTGGCGCTTATGCGCAGCGAACTCATGCTGAAGGCCTCGTGCATTTCTAGCGCAAGGTCTGGACATATCGGGACCAAGGCGTCGACAACGCACAAAATAAATCCGCCGATGTGAAATGCATCGCTCGGCTGGGAGACGGCCTTCAGGAGAAGCTCTGATGCGTGGGCGCGAAACTCGTCCGGGTGCTGGTCACGCCATGCACCCAGCGCTCGCCGAGCTTCAAATCTGTTAAAGGCACCACGCTCCACGACTTCCAGGCGATCTTGGTCCTGCCGCCAGATGCGTATTCCTTCGTTCGCCCGGCGATCAATCTCGGCAATTTCGACTTGGCTGCGAAACAAGGCGGCTGAATTCTGCATCCCCGGTCGCAGTGCTTCAGACGCGACCTTGGCAGGTCTTTGTTCACCCTTACAAGTCGAAGCACATATTTCCTCGGAATCCCCAACAGTATGGACTGTCGCTCCCCAAAAACTTCTTTCGAATGGAGGCTTGCCAACAAGATAAAGCGCCCTTTTGAAGATCAGTGGGCCCCAGATGGCTAAATCTGCCTGGCGGTCAGCATTTAGTAGCACAGTGCCGAGATCGTCAATGGGGAGGAGCTTCGCGAGAGTGGTTAAGTCGCACGAAAGCTCGCGCCAAGAACGGATTTGGCGCCGCGCCAACCTCAAGGCCCACCATCCTTCATCCGCCAAAAGCTCAAGAATTGCTCCGCTAGCAACCTCCTCTTCAAGAACAGATTGCGGAACGCTGCGGAACCACAACAACAGCCAGTAATAGCGGCGCATACCCTTTGGCTGTCTCAGATGAATTTGGTGCTTCACCCATTGGTTGAATTCAAAGTCTGCGGCGCCGGCCCAACCGCCTATATTTGCCCAAAAATCAAATTCGCACTCACTTAGAGTCGAGCTGCTGGCGGGTTCATCGCAACATCGCTTGGCCTGTTCCCTTGCAAAAAGCGCGACGTCATCCGGCAATAGAAGAGGGCATAGTATCGGTATTGGGTAGCAGTGAATCTCCCGCCGCAGAGGCTTTCTTTCCGATGCGAAAATGAGCCAGTCCTTCAATTCGTCCCCGCTAAAACAAGTAAAGGCCAAAATGTGAAGTTGCAGCTGAGACCAGGAGAATCGTGAGGCGAATCCGGATTGCTCTCGTTCAGCGCTGTTCTTTGCTTTAATCAGTAATTCGCTTGAATCTGCTACCGTTGTTGAAAATGGAAGCAAGTTGGCAAAATTGAGTGCCGGAGCAATTTCGCGCAGGTCGAGGCAAGCCATACGGAAGCGAGAGGCTAGATGGACCAGCCTCTCACCTCGATATTTTGCAAACCATGACAAATGATATTGCACCTCCGTATCTTCCTGGGTCCAAGAGTACCCACCATACAAACCTTGTGATGTGAATACCTGCTCCACTTTTTCCGCGATCACATCCTGATCATTCGCACACAGGTCCGGCAGATCGTCCCGCGCCGCAAGTTCAGGACAGTCAACAACGCGATTCAGACATTTCTTCCGCTCAATCGGAAAGAACGGCGTCTTGTTGCGGAGTTGCTCCTCGGAAATTGAACAGCGCTGCCAGCCAAAACTATCGAAAGCCTTAATCATGCGGTCGCAACCCGCTATTATCAATTGATCTCCACTTTGTAACATGCGAAACGATTCAATTTTGGGTTTGAGCATTTCCGTGTAACGCCAGCGGAGCAAAGCTCCGAGATTATAACTCATATCTTTGCAACCTATGTCTTGCGTCATTGCTCCTTCCCCGTTAGGTTGTTTGGGCCAGAAATGTCGTTGCGTAGACTGTTCGTGGGTTGCCCAAGCGATCGCCAAATCAGGAAGGAACGAATCGTCTGGCCTCTCGCTGAGGACAGCGAGCGCCACGAAACTCAATTCCAGCTGACTCTGACTGCGTGCCACCGGAAGCACATGGCCTTCTACCACTGTTTCCAAACAGTCACCAATATCGTGCGATTTCCAGATCAAAATCAACCAACGACGCAGCCGGGGCTCAAGCGGCGACGTTGTTAGCTGGGGTGTCTTCCAGATCTCCAGCAAGGGCGAAATTATCAGGCTGGACCAGCCATCAGAGACGGGTTCCACAAAAACCTCCTCGATAAAGTCCAAGTAAGCGTTCATGTCTTCGTGGGCCCAAAATGTCATCCGGGGTGTCTCAACCAGAGAATTCTGGTTTGTAGCCCAGGCCAAGAGGAGGGCGCTCCTGGCTTGCGACGAAAGCATAAGGACGTTCGAATTGGGAAAAGCCGACAATTGTAACGCAACGAACAGAGCTTCCGTAAGCTGATCTTGGGCGAGAACAGGTTCAAGTTCTGCTCGCAGCTGATCCGCCAATTCGTTCACATTACCAGAGGCGTATTTCGCGGCGATAGATCCGAGATGGAGAGCAAACCCCAGGATCACATGGTCGGGGCTGGGAGCCGGATTTTCGCTCGTCGGTTCAAGAAGGACTCGCTGTTCGGCTAAATCGGTTCTGATTTTCTCGAATTGTTCTCCGAAGCATTTCTGCAACAAGGAATAGCTGTCATCCTTGTCATGGGCGCTCGTTTGGATCGCGCGGGCTGCCGTGGCAAGTTTGATTAGCGCCCTTTTCAAGTCGGCAGGGGATTCCCATCCGATCTGGCTCGTGATCTGGAAATCGCCAGCCTCAACTTTTGCCAGCAAATCAGCCCATAACACCATTTCTTTGGAGATATTCGCCAGTGATTTGAATCGATCGCGCAATTCGATGGCGCGACGGAAGTAGCGCGGTATCTTTGCCACTTCGACAAGGCCAATTGGTAATTCTTCACGCGGGATTGGAGTCGCCAGTTTGGCCAGAGCATCCCTTAGTTCATCTTCCGTAAATTTGCTGGCTTGGACAATTGTGACGGTTTTCCAAAGGGAGCGCTCGTCAGATTTCCAACCTATTGGCCGTGTCGTAAAGAGGAGACGAAATGGAGCAACGTCTGCGGCGTGAAATTGTGCCAGTAAACGTTGGGCGGTATCACGCGCTCTGCGTTCATTTACGCCGTCCAAGACCATTAATATCTTGTTGGACCAACGATTCATCGCCTTTTTACGCAAACGGTTTCGCAATTGTGAGTCACTGAAGCCAGCTAGGAGGAGTCCGGCATTCATAACACCTTCAAGATCGGGAAGCTCCGACCAATCAGCGCTATCAAGCCAAAATACGAGCGCCGCTGAATGTTGCATAAGATGATAGCAAAACGCTGATGCCGCCCAGGACTTGCCCATGCCTTCTTCACCCTCAACGACCGACGCCCCTGCATCTCGCTGTTTCCACCAATCGGTGAGTTGCTGCTGCGGTGCTCGGCGTGCGACGGCTGTTGGCAGCTCAATTCTAAATCGGGAGGTACGTCTGGAAAGAGCATCGATACCGAATCGCCCATTTAGATACGTCGTTAATTTCCGTTCAACCGTAGCAGCCAACGGCACGGATTCGGTGAGGGTGGCTCGCAAACGCTCGATGGTGGCCGTCATGTCGGACTTTTGCGCTTCTCCTGCCGCCCATGTCGCGAAGTTCGACCCGAGTTCTGAGAGCTTCGGAAAATCCTTAATTCGGTCCCAAAACCCAATGCACAGCGCGGAAAGTTCAGAGTCAGGCCTGTCGAATTGCAGGAGAATTACGTCTACCCCCGTGCGGTTTTCTAAATCTCGGGCGAGAAGATTGAGTTGGGCCGTTGTTCTGGTTGCAGCAAGCACATAACAATCAAGGCTTGGGCAAAGCCGACACGCCTTGTTGAAATCGCCTTCAAATTCCGTTTCATCCAGTGGGGTCCTATCGTAACGCTTTCCCTGAATCGCGACATTCCCGGCCGCCGAAAGTGCGTCTGCTGGCTGCTCGCCGGCCCTTGCGATGTAGAAGCGGTCACCTGTAACGGCTGACAGCAGCGTGGCGACAAGTCCCTCGAACCCTTCTAATCCGGTCGGTGGCATGGTTACGAGAGCTTCGCGTAGATTATCGAATGACATATCGGGTGGTGTTCAATTCCCTGTTGCACGTTGCCTTCTGGATTTTAGCAGGAGTTCATTCGCCGCCTCATAATCAGGGCGTTCAGGCAGTTTGGTTTCGGCCAGGGCGCCTTCGAAGTCACGGTGGAGGTCCTTGCGCCATGCGTCCACTTCTGACCACGGGACTTCTCCCCGTTTGACGGAGAGCAATCGCCCGCGGTGCGCCTCGACGCGCACGGGGACGCTGCCGGTTCGCAACGTGGCGGCGCCTGTGAGGAGCAGGCGCAGCAGGTGCATGGCGTGTTTCCATCGCACTTCGCCCTGATTGCGCCTGTCCTGGTCAATCTTCTTGAATTGCGACATGGCGTAGCCGTTGAAGGTCTGGAAAATCATCTGGGACAAAAATCGCTGGCGCAGGGCCAGCAGTTCCTCCCCGAGCGGCGTGGCCTTCTCGACCATCGGCGAATAGAGGCATTCCAGGATGTTCGGGTTCGCCTTGAGCGCCATCGTGAGGAATTTCTGCAATTCCCAGAAGCAGCTCTGCGTGGCGTTGTCCTCGAATTGTTCCGGCGCTCCGAAGAGCGACCATTGCATTTCGGCGGGCGCAAGGTAAATGCCGCGCCGGTCGGTGTCGGAGTCGTCATTGTCCAAACCGTACGCGCGCGAGCCGACGACGCAACGGAAGATGATGAATTGTTCCAGATCGAAGTCCGGTGAAGTACCAGCTCCCAGCAACCGGTCCTTGAAATGCTTCAGGACATCAAATTGGTTCCGGGCTAGTGACGCCTCGAAACCATCAGGATAGCGAACAAGAAACAGCTTTTCCTCCACGCTGGCCGGCGTGCGCGTAACGACACCCACTGCGCCGCGCGGATGAACAAGAGAGTTGTTGGTCCCGCGCACCTCGACCAGCGACACGACCTGTGTCCCGGCAAAAATGTTGTCCGGCTGGTGTGACATTCCAGATCACATATTAGCTCTTCATCAGGAGCAAAAGCGAGCCTGGACATCATCGCTGCCGCTGGTCAAAAATGAGCAAATCCAGCGGTCCGGTTGACAAATTCGAGATTTCTGATAAAACGATCCCGGATATGCGCTTTTGCCTTTCTTAGTTTCTTCGCGAACGGCCGCTGTTTAAGCGGGCCGTTTTCTCTTCATTAACCTCCGCGCAGGATCGATCCATCCGTGAACGTGGCGTGAGTGCTTTCGCCTTCCGCCGTAATCCGGTCGCTCCGGCCCATGACCTCGTCACGGGCAATTTGTCCGTGATGAAAAGCGGGTCCGTGGAGGGTTCACCATTCCTGAACTGATGTAGGCGGCATTGTGCCGTGGAAGGACGCGATGAAACTCACCCTTCGCAATTTTTCAAACAAACCAAACAACGAGAATTTTGGCAGAACAAAGAGAGAACAGAATGCAGTCAGAATAGACGCCGGGATCAAGACGGCACTGGACGAACTTGGCGACAACGAAGAACGCGTGGCCGCGTTTCTGCGCCTGCTGGCGTGCGTACGTTCCAGCACCCAACTGCTCAAACCCACCCCTGGTAAGGGGAGCGCTGGCTGGGTTGCGCCGGTCTTCATGATTCAACGTTTGAAGAACCTGGCCGCGCGGCAGAACCATTGGATCCGCCCGTGTGAATCATGGCAGCCAGATCCCGACAACCTCAGACCGGCGTTTCGCTCTCTCGCCTTCCACCTGTTGATGCGCTACCCGGTCCCCGGTTTCATGGACTCAGTTTGGGATCTTGCTTCAGGGCCGGAAGGATTCCGCCAGCAGTCGTGGCACATTCGCCTCGGGCGGGGAGCCAGCTTCCGCGCTTTTAACCTGCCGCTCGTTCTCACTCGTAAAATGGAGCACTATGTTCGCCAGGCACCCGACCATTACACCGTATCCCAAGCCTTGCGCTACGGTGAGACCCGGGGACTGGGTGGGCGTGAGGCGCTTGCCCGTGAAATTGTCGCCGGCCGCCTCGGTCAAAAAAATCGAGCATCCTGAGTTTTGGCGCACAGTCCTTTGGTTCTTCCTAGCTCATCCTGAGATGGGGCTGGAGGAAGTAAACCCGATCATTGATTTCATTGACGCCAACAAGTTTGCCGGCGAAGAGGTTGCGACCGAGAACGGCACGGTATGCTGGAAAGCGCCCTGGCCCGACTTTTCCATGAAGGGGCGGACTCTCAAGTCGATCCTGCGCCTGGCGCGCGCATGGCACTCTGGCCTTTCAATGGGCGAGAAGGGGCGATCATTCTCCTGGGCGAAGTCCGGCATTCAGGGGTATCGGTTCTTGGAGAAGCGCGTGGGGGAGGAAAAGGATCGTGAGTGGAGCATCCAGGAAATTCTGGAAAGCGGAGCGTTGCAGGCTGAAGGCCGGGCGATGCTGTGCGGCGGCGTGCGTGGTCACTTCTTTGGACAATCCTCATTCGCCACCCATGCTCTGGCGACCATGCGCAATCTGGTGAAGGTGCCAAAGTCGCTTCCGCTGGAATTGCTGGCGCCGTTGGGTTGCGGCCTGCAGACTGGCGCCGGCACCGTGATAAACTCACTGGCGGTTCGCGCCGGAGCAAGCATCGCCGTTTTTGGCACTGGCTCGGTTGGGTTGGCGGCGGTAATGGCCGCCCGCATAGTCAAAGCCAAAACGATCATCGCGGTGGACATCAACCCTCGCCGTCTAACACTCGCCTGCGAATTAGGGGCGACCCACTCCATCAACAACCGGCGGAGCGACCTCGCCGGGAGCATCAAGGCCATAACGGGCAGCGGCGTTGATTACATTGTGGAGAGCACTGCGGATCACGAGATGGAGCAGTTCGCGGCAAAACTGCTGAATCCAGGCGGAAAAGCGGCGCTGCTCAGCGGAGCGAGCGCCCGGGGCGGGCTGCCGGGAGAGCGCCAAGTCCTCAGCGTCATTCAAGGCGACGCGGTGCCCCAGAAGTTCATTCCGAAACTGATCAAACTGTACCAGGAGGGGCGGTTCCCCTTCGACCGCCTGGTGAAGTTCTATGATTTTACCAAGATCAACCGTGCCATTGCCGACTCGAAGCGCGGCAGCACCATCAAGCCCGTGCTGCTGATCAGCAGTGAAGCAATCGCGCCTTGAATTGTGCCTTTAACGCCTCGGGACGGCCCATTTGCTCAAACGCCCGACCCCTTGCGGAAACGAACCATAGTTTGCCCGCCACCACCGGACTGTCATGCGCCACCGGGTAGATGTCAAAGGACGCAAGGTCGCTGCCTCTGACGTATTCGGCGTAATCTTCGGGATGATTGCGGCGGATGCCGCGTCCGATGTCATCGTCCCACGCCACACCCTGGCCCAGGTTCACCATGCCTGAGGAAACCAGCAGGGTTCCGCTTCCGCAAAGCATGCTGATGCGCTTTTCCATCGGCACTTTGGGAAAGTTGGCAAACCAGACGAGGAAGTCCAGAATTCGCAGCACGATGGCCTTCGCGGGTTCCCACCGTTCGCAGCCATCACGCCCCGGCACCGGATTCACAGTGGAATGGCGCCATTGCCTGTTCGTATTTTCCAACAGCAGTTTTGGTATTTGGCATTGGCATTCTCAAGTCCGCTCAAGCCACCTTGGGGACTTCGGTCTCCATCTCGAGCGTTACAATCTTGCCGCTCTCCTCCGCCCGGCGCGTGGCCTCCTCGTATTCCTCCAAAGAAGGCAGTTGCTTCTGGGCTTTTTTGGCGTAGGCGCGATGCACCATTTTCGAATTCTGCCCGAGCACGCGCTGGGCGTAGCGTTCGGGGTAGCCGTTGTCGGCGGAGCGCTCGGCCCAGGCATAGCGATAAGAGTGGAGCGTGACACCTTTGATGCCCAGCCCCTCGCAGCGCTGCTTGAATTCCGTGGCGCGATGCCCCTCCCGGATGGTGATGAGATAGGGAAACAGCGGACCCTGGCGCGGACGGCGCAGGATCACCTCCCAGGCTTTGGGGCCGATGCGGCAACCGCTCAGACTGGAGGTTTTCAGGCGGTTGTAGGAAAAACCGCGCATCTCATAATCCAAATCCTCCGCCTGGAGCGAGGCGATGTCCGATTGTGAACCGCCGAAATGCCAGCACAACTCGTAGAAATCCCGGCGCTCGGCGTTGCCCTCGCGGGCGGCAATGCGGCAGTGCTCGTCCCAGGTGATGGCCCGTTGCTCCTTGTGCTTGATCTTGGGAAATTTCTTTTTCGGAAGGATCGGCACCGGCAGCCAGCCCATGTCCAGACAATGGTTCTGGATCCGGCGCAGATAAACGTTGGTGCAGACCGTGCCGGCGCGCAGCACCGCCATGAAATCCTCGGCTGCCGTCATGACCACGACTTTCTTGCGGATGAGGTTGAAGGCAGGGTCCTTGATGGCCGTTTCCCAGCGATGCAGCGTCGGCCCCTGCTTATCCTGGATGATGTCCTCCATCACTTCCTGCCAAATCCGCCTGACCAGCCTCGGGTCGGCGGCGGACAGGTAGGCCATCCCGATCTTGCGGTTGATGTGGGGATTCTTCAGCGCCTCGTTCTTGTGCCGCACGAGCCGTTCCGCCTCTTTGCGGTCT
>Ga0181530_10007082_pt1 | contig 10819 bp, 10 predicted proteins | sample PEATcosm2014_Bin_42_FD_119769 | JGI IMG/M metagenome (GOLD analysis project Ga0181530, IMG submission 119769) | Peatland microbial communities from MTU Mesocosm Facility, Houghton, MI, USA - PEATcosm2014_Bin10_60_metaG | ecosystem: Environmental > Terrestrial > Soil > Wetlands > Peat | place... | reverse complement strand
TTGCACCTGTTCATCCTTCCCTTCCATCCTATTCGTGAATTCCTCCGGACTCCACGTGCTCTATATGCCCGGTCCGGCTCGACCGGCGCGCGGCTGGGCGATCGCGTGGCCGCGTGGCGTCGCGCGCAGAACGACGGAGATCAGGCCCTCAGACTCCATCTTGAGCGCGGCTTCGCGGACGGTCTTCAGGTGCGAACTGGCATCGTGCATCAGGATGATGCCGTGGGGATTGATTTGAGGCAGAAAGCGCTTGACCTCAGCCTCACGGATATCAAGGTCGGAATCGGAGAAGAAGAGGTCAATGGTGCCGTCGACGTGCATCTCCAGACTGGACTGGTTGCGCAGTTCGATCCAAGGGCTGAGCGGCGAGGCATCGAGGCGAACCTTGGCCTTGGCGTAGACGATGGGGTCGAACTCGCAACTGACGACCTTGGCGCGGGAGCCGTCGGATAGCGGGCCGTTGCGTTGCAGACCGCGCGCGATCCACTCGGTGGAGACGCCGAGGAAGGAGCCGGTCTCGACGACCAGGCGGGGCTTCAAGGTGGTGACCAGCGTGGCGATGAACTCGAGGACCTCGACCTCGGCGGTCATTGAGTCGATCATGCTCCAGCGCTGGGGCTGGGGGCACTCCGGTGTTGCTCGGTGATACTCCGGCTGCAACGCTCCGGCAGAGCGCTCGTGCTGCAGCATGACTTTGTGTTCCTGCTTCATCTTCCTGGGGAAAAGGCCCATGCAATCAACTTTATCTCGACTAGACCTCGTATGGCGTTAAACTAGGTGCGCGTGCAAGGATGACACCATGCTGCTGGAGGTCGCCAAGCCGATCGCTCTGATGTTGTGCATGCTCTCTTTGTGCGCTGTATTCTATACAGCCTTCATGACGCCAACGATCAATCTGGAGCAAAAGACATGGGATTCTCTGGTCCTGTTGTCTCTCGCGGCAGGAATCTGCCTGACCAGTGGATTGATATTCAGCGAATCCGGGCAAAACGGCAACGCAAGGCTGACTGCTACACTTCCTATGCAAATGTTCCTCTGGGCTACATGCTGGATGCTGGTTCTCTTCGTCGTATCCTGGTATCTGGAAACCCACTGCATCTTCTATAAGGATGTGCGGCGCTTCTAAGATGAACGCCGGATACGAATCGCGACGTTTGCCGCCCAGTGATTCAACAATCCAGCACTTGAGGATTAATGAGTTGAAGAGCCGCGCGTTCCATCTGGATCGGTGCTTCAATAGTTGGTATGAGCGGAGATGGAACGGGCAAGTCAGTGGGCAGCGGATGGACGGTGGCGAAGATTCCCACCCAGGCGGGCCGGCGTGCGCTGATTACGGGAGCGAACAGCGGCATCGGCTATCATGCTGCATTGGAACTGGCACGTAAGGGAGCGCACGTCCTGCTGGCGTGCCGCAACAAGGCCCTCGGCGATGCTGCTCTGGCGCGGCTGCGCGCCGAGGTTCCCGATGCGAGTGCGGAGGTGGTGCTGCTCGATCTAGCCTCGTTGGAGTCGGTCTGCACCTTCGGTGCGGCGGAGCTTTCGCTGGGCGAGCCACTCGATCTGCTTGTCAACAATGCCGGCGTGATGGCTCCCAGACGGCGGCAGCAGACGGCAGACGGATTTGAGATCCAGTTTGGCACCAATGTTCTGGGCCACTTTGTGCTGACGGCAGTGCTACTTCCGGCGCTGGTGCGCGCGGCTGTGGGCCACCCGCAAAGGCCGCGCGTGGTTACCCTAGCTTCAATTGCGCACAAGCAAGGACAGCTTAACTTCGACGACCTGCTATCGGCGAAGAGCTATGGGCCGATGGTTGCATACCGGCAGTCGAAGCTCGCCGACCTGATGTTTGCCTTCGAGTTGGACCGGCGGCTTCGCGCTGCCGCGCCACCGATCTCCGGCGTAATGAGCTTGGCGGCGCACCCAGGCGTGGCCAATACAAATTTGTTCCAGGTGGGCGAATTCAATCCAATCGAAAGACTTGTGAGACGCGGGCTGGGCGTGGCCATAGGCGCATTGCTGAACTCCGAGGCGCAGGGCGCAGTGCCGACGCTCTTCGCGGCCACTTCGCCGGATGTGGTGGACGGCGGATATTACGGTCCGCAGGGGTTGCTGGAGATGCGCGGAGGCGATGTGGGGCCGGCAAAGGTGGCTCCGCAGGCACTCGATCAAACAGCAGCCGCGCGCCTGTGGAGCGAATGCGAGCGGCTGACCGGAATATCACTGCTCTAGTCCTTGAGGCGATAAAGCCGTCTCATGTAGGACTTTTCTCATCGTCCGATGCGATTCAGGCTTTGCCGATTAGTTGGCGGAGGACATACTGCAGGATCCCGCCGTGCTGGTAGTAGAGGATCTCCTGCGGCGTATCGATGCGCAGGGTGGCAGAGAACTCGATGGTTCTGCCCTTGCCGTTCTCGGCCAGGATGGGGAGGATGCGGCCGTCGGCGAATTTGGAGTTGAGCAAGGACTGGAGCACACCAGGCTGGTCGCCTACATGAAAGATCTCCTCGCCTGTGAGGCCGAGCGATGCGGCGGATTGCCCGTGTAGGAACTGGAATGGCAAGATACCCATGCCAACAAGGTTGGAGCGGTGGATCCGCTCGTACGATTCGGCAATAACGAACTTAATCCCCAGCAGGCGAGGGCCCTTGGCGGCCCAGTCGCGCGAGCTGCCGGAGCCGTACTCCTTGCCGGCCAGGATGCATAGCGGGATGCCGCGTTCGGCATAGATGACGCTGGCATCGTAGATGGACATGGTTGTGCCTTCAGGGAGCAGGCGAGTGACTCCGCCTTCGGTTCCGGGAGCCAATATATTGCGCAATCGCACGTTAGCAAAGGTCCCGCGCACCATGACCTCGTGGTTCCCGCGGCGGCTGCCGTAGCTGTTGAAGTCGGCGGGGGCGACACCGTTGGCGGCGAGATACTGTCCGGCGGGGCCGTTCTTTTTGATGGAGCCGGCTGGGGAGATGTGGTCTGTGGTCACGGAGTCGCCCAGTACCGCGAGGCAGCGTGCGGATCGAATGTCTTCGACCGGCGCGGGGGTAGCGGACATGCCGTCGAAGTACGGGGCCTTGCGGATATATGTGGAGTCAGGCTCCCAGCCATAGGTGTTGCCGGAGGGGAACTTGAGGTGCTGCCAGTTTTGGTCACCTTGGGATACCGTTGAGTATTGCTTGCGGAACATTTCGGAGTCAATGCAACGTGCAACCGTAGCTGAGACCTCTGCCTGAGTGGGCCAGATGTCTTTTAGGTAGACGGGCTGACCGGATTTATCCTTGCCGATGGGGTCGATGGCGAAATCATGGCCGATGCGCCCGGCCAGTGCGTAGGCGACTACCAGCGGCGGCGACATGAGGTAATTGGCGCGTACTTCCGGCGAGATCCGGCCCTCGAAGTTGCGGTTGCCGGAGAGCACAGAGACGGCAACGAGCGAATGGTCTTCGATAGCCTTGGAGACGTCGGTGGGAAGTGGTCCGGAATTGCCGATGCAGGTGGTGCAACCATACCCAACGGTATTGAAACGAAGCGCGTCAAGGTAAGAAGTGAGGCCTGACTTGTTGTAGTAGTCGGTGACAACGCGGGAACCGGGAGCAAGGGAGGTTTTGACCCATGGGGGCGTGGAAAGTCCCTTCTCGACTGCCTTCTTAGCGAGCAGCCCAGCGGCAATCATGACGTAAGGGTTGGAGGTATTGGTGCAAGATGTGATGGCAGCAATGACGATGGAGCCGTGGTCGAGGTAGGAATCGGGATCGACACCGAAACGGCTTTTGACGGAGGTGGGAGCAGCGGTGTGTGGGGACGATGCTCCGAGACTGCCTTCGAGTTTGCCATTGGCTGAGGCGCGGCCTCCTTCGCCCTCCCAGCGAAGGACCTGGCGGGCTGCGGACTTGTTGCCATTGGGGCCGAGCAGGGCGGGTAGCTGCTGGGTGAAGCTGGCGGCGGCCTGTGAGAGGAGGACGCGATCCTGCGGGCGCTTAGGACCAGCGACAGATGGCTCAACAGTGGCTAGATCCAAGGTCAAGGTAGACGTATAGTCGGCCTCGGGCGCGGCTGGGGTATGGAACAGCCCCTGCTCGCGGAAGTAAGCCTCGATAAGGGCGATGTGGGCCCCGGTGCGTCCAGTTAGGTGCAGATAGCGCAGGGTTTCGGCGTCGACGGGGAAGATGCCGCAGGTGGCGCCATACTCAGGAGCCATGTTGGCGATGGTGGCGCGGTCAGCCAACGGCAGCTCGCCGATGCCGGAGCCGAAAAACTCGACGAACTTGCCCACAACACCATGTTTTCGCAGGGCTTCCGTCACGGTGAGGACGAGGTCGGTGGCTGTAGTTCCTTCGCGTAGCTTGCCTGTGAGTCGGTAGCCGATGACCTGTGGCACCAGCATGGACACGGGCTGGCCGAGCATAGCCGCCTCCGCCTCGATGCCACCGACACCCCAGCCGAGGATGCCGAGGCCATTGACCATCGTTGTATGGGAGTCGGTGCCGACCAGCGTGTCCGGATAGGCTGTGACTTGTCCGTCGGGGCCGGGTTGTGTGGTGAAGACGACACGGGCCAGATACTCCAGGTTGACCTGGTGACAGATTCCCATACCAGGAGGTACGGCGGAGAAGTTGCGGAAGGCGGTCTGGCCCCATTTGAGGAAGGCGTAGCGCTCCCGGTTGCGGGAAAACTCGAGAGCGGCATTGAGGTCGTAGGCGTTGGAAGAGCCGAACTCGTCGACCTGGACGGAGTGGTCGATGACCAGCTCGGCAGGCTGGAGTGGGTTGATTTTCTCGGGGTTACCACCGAGGGCACGCATGGCGTCGCGCATGGCAGCCAGATCGACGATGGCTGGCACGCCGGTGAAGTCCTGCATCAAGACACGTGCAGGCATATAGGCGATCTCACGCGAGGGCTCCGCTTTGGAATCCCATTTCGCCAAAAAGCGTATGTCGTCCGCTGTGACGGTGTGTCCATCCTCGTGGCGGAGGAGGTTTTCGAGGAGGATGCGGAGGCAGTAGGGCAGGTGCGCGAGGTTGAGGGTGGGATCGGATTCTGCGAGAGCCTTCAGGCTGAAGAATTTGACGCCGGTCGTTCCGGAGGTGAGGGTTGCGGCGGAGCGGAAGGAGTCTGGGTGCTGCGGGGGCGTCGTCATCGTATTCTCCATTTCTCAAATTGGAGCGCGGGGTCGATGGTTAGCACCGAGCGCGAGTTGAATGCCGCAAACGCGTCTGAATGGAAGTGGGAGCGCAATCGGCGAGACGAGAAGAGCGTATCAAATTATGGGATGAGTTGTGGTGGGCCGGCCTGCGGGGTCACAGGCTCGACCGAGCGCCATGCTATGCACGACCGCGGTCGCGGCGGCCGAGACGGAAGCGTTTCGTCCTGGGTGTACCGCCCATGTATGCAATTTTACAGCAATCAAGGCGAAGCGGGAATAGTTCAGGCAGGTTGGTTTTTTTCCGCGAGATCCCTGAATGCCCGGTAGATGAACGATCCCAGATACCAGCCATCGATGTACTTATAGGGGGTCTCGCCGGTGGTGTAGTGACCGCAGGGCAGAACCTTGGAGACGAAGTCGATGCCGTGCTGCTTAAAGTTCGCCAGCACATCGAGCGAAAACTCACGCAGAAATGTGAGGTCGTAGGTCGCATGGACGACGAGAACACGCTTTGGATAAGCGGCAAACCGCTGCATATAGGCCATTGGGCTAATTCCCAGGAACATCTGCCTCACCTGGCTCTGAGTGAGTCCTGCCTCTTCAAATGCGGCGCGGACGTGCCGCGTACTTTGCCCTGTCCATGCAACATCTCCAAACCAGGTAGACGCATGATTGAAGGCGCAGACTCGCAGGCGGGGATCGTGAGCGGCTGTGATAAAGGCATAACAGGACCCCAAGCTCGTTCCAAGAACGCCGAACTGCGAATAGCCCAGGGTCTCAAGCCAGTCCAGGCAGCTTCGGATGTCGACGACAGCCTGCCGGCATGCGGCAATGGTGCGCCCTACGTTGGCGCTGACGGCGTAGTCGGATCTCTCCAGCTCTGCCGGACGGCGAATGTCGTGATATGGCTGTGAAAGCCGCAAAGCAGAGACCCCAAATCGGTTGAAGAGCGTGCAGAGTACGTTGTGGCTTATGGCATCGGAGTTCCATTGAGGTAAGACGATGATTGCCTGCTTCGGCTTGGGGGGCCGTTCCACTGAATATTTGTGGTCGGGCGCCGGGTACCATCTTGCATTCATCTGGTCGTTTTCGGGATAGGGCGTGCGAACGGCGGAGGTAAATCTCAGGAACTGGGCCTCTCCAATCTCGCCGGCGGCTGACTGACGTTTCATCTCCGCTTCCTGGGCGAGGGTCTCGGGTCTCACGTTGGTAGGGAACAACTCCGGATGCCTGTACTCGATGCGAAAGTCCTGCGGCACCCGATAACCGAAAAAATCATCCGATAGGCGCACGATCTCTTCGTTCAGGGCGACCATGCGGTCGAAATCATGGAACGCGGAACGGTCCTGGGATTCAACGGAAAGAGTTACCGCCGGATTGGGTGTTGCAGGGGCATCGAACCGCGCTGAATTGGCTTCGCTGAAATCCTTCAGCCAGTCGAATCCCCATTCGAGCGGCCTTACGATTCGGTTTGTATCGCGCGTTGTGAGCTTTGTCTCCCACGCCGTCATCCACTTTCCATAAAGACCCGAATGCATCTATACAGTTTATCAATCGGTTGCCCGGGATGAGAAGGGCAACTCTTTTCGGTCGTGACAAGGTTTGAATTCTGTCGGTCTTTTTGTGTGCGCTTGTGGATCACGGACTCCGAAATGTTCGGGTGCGCTATCGGATGAGGAAGTTGCAGATGTGGGCCTGGCGGAAACGCTTGCCGTGCAAGACTTGTTCCGGTGAGGCTGCCATGTTCGATACGCGGAGAAGTTCGAGACGGAGAAAGTCGTGGAGATATTGATAATTCATAGGGTGGGATTGTCCTGTTGCCGAACCATATTTTTTTGCAAGACGAACATTGAGCACATTATTTGTATTACGCAATATTTTTCCAATTAACAGCTCGTTTGCTGACTCCTTTTAGGAATTCAAGTGAACATATTATTTGTAGTTGACATATAAGTTGTCTAAAGTTATAACTCTTAGACTTTCTATTCTTGTATCGGGAAGGGACTAGGGGACACGGATGGATATGCGTGACCTGGTGCCACCGGATACGAATGGAACAGGAATGCAAGGGTGGAAGAGGAAGTATTTCCTGGGTAGCTTAGAAGGCGGATGAACGACGACAAATAGGTGTCGACACTATACCGACGAGGCCGAAAGAGCTTCGCGGAGGAGTATCGACGCTTCATAGCAACCTGAGCGAGCCCCTCCGACCGCTGAAAAATACTGAGGCTCCCGGGGGATGATTGTGCCTTGGAGAATACAAATGAAGAACTTGCGCTTGGAACTGAAGGTGTGTGAAGGATGTGGAGCGCTTTGGCTCCGGAGGGGAATCGGGGATGGTGTGTATTGTTCAGCATGTTTTTGCCATCTGTCGATATTTCCTGAAGCAAGAGGAAAGCACGCGGGAGGAAGACCGCATCGTCTTGCGCGGGGCTCTTCCTGTTTTGCCAGTCATCGGCGGATAGGAGGTGCGCGATGAGTGCCGCTGCGGTCATTCTTCCGTTTGTTTGGGCCATAGGGAATGAGCAAGTTGGTCTGCATAGTCCGGAGCAACCTCCCAGAAAGCCTGTTGAACCCCAGATGGCGTTTTACCGAAAGTATACGGAAGCGATGCTGCGACGGTACATGCGTATGTCCATGGAGGCAGGAAAAGTACCGTCGTTACTGGGCCAGGAGATGTTTCATGGGAATGTAACAAACTATCGGGTTGAGAGCTTCGAGGATGTTGTGATCTTCCTACACGACGTCGGGAAGTGCTTAGAAAGGCTGGACATGGAACAGCAAAATCTAATTTCGCGGATCGCCCTACAGCAGTACACACTGGGGGAGACAGCGGAATTGATGGGCCTGAAACCGAGAACTGTGGTCCGTCGCTATGGCCAGGCAGTCGATAGCCTGACCAGAGTCTTTCTCGGCGTGAAAATGCTCGAGCCCTTGAAATGTTGTCAAGGGGGTGGATCGGGATATTTTGACGTAAACAACTGAATTCAGAGTTGATAAAAATTGAAAATAGTTGGCATAGTAGTTTTGGTCAACCTGCTATTCTGTATATGTGAGTTAAGGGAAACGGGAGGGCGCCGCGAGGCGGCCGCTCCCGTTTCCTTTTTTAGGGTGCTGCTCGGGCGTGTGAAAGGTGGAGTGGTTGCCTCTGTTGAAGCCGGGAAGAGTGTGGTACGAACGACCGAGATATGCGGATAGGGGCTTCGCTCAGCGTCTGATTGAGAACTTGGGGAAGCGCGCCGGTGAAGTGTGAAGGAATAGGTGACTTCGGCCAACGTGAATTTACAGACGAGGCGACGAACGAACGCAATCGAGGAGGTGGCATGGAGTATGCAGCGGAATTTCATCGGCGGTATACCGGTGGAACGAGGACCCGGGCAGTGGGAAGCAATGTCCGGCGGCGAAATCCGGGTGAGCTGGCGATGCATGCCATGGCGGTGGAGTTTCCCCTGGTGCATGGGCATCCAAACCGGATTCCGTTTGAAGGGGTTTTGACGCTTGTGGACGTAGCAAGCGACAAAGCACCAAGCGGGGCAAGGGGCCACCGTGTGGTATTGACGAGAGCAGCCGCCGAGGCGGCTCTGCCGAGCCTGCTTGGTATGGCGGTTGACTACAAGTCGGGGTGGGATGGACATGATGCACGGCAGAAGTGCGGCATCATCACATCCGCTGAGCTGGAAGATGGGCAACTGACGGTGGCAGGTTTTCTCTTCTGTAGGGATTTCCCCGAAATCGAGCAGCGACTGGGGATTGAAGGCTCGATGGGAATGAGCTATGAGCTTGCGGAAGCACATGTGGCGGATATGCGAGCACAGGTGTGGACCTTGACGCGGGCAACATTTACCGGCGCTGCGATCCTGCTTCGGGAGAAGGCGGCGTACCGTGGAACAAGTTTCCGGCTGGGGCGCGTTCCGAGGGGGGAGCAGACCGCAGCATCCCGTCTGACGGGTTCGCAACATTAGCGGCGTGTTGCAAGGGGAGAAGTCGAATAAATTGGCAATCGAAAGGAAAATGTGACATTTATAGGTGTTTTGGAAGCAATCGGAAAGGGATTTGAAAAGGGGCTGCTATGGGCGGTCACCTACGCGGTTCCGGTAGAGAAGTTGGCGGGGTTGCTGTTCCCAGCAGCATCTCCGGAACTAACTGTGCTGGCTGATGCTACCGGGCTGATTCAGAATGCAGTGATGGAAGTCGAGCAGAAGTATGCGGCTGCAGGTGTCCAGAGTGGTACGGGAACGCAAAAACTCGCAACCGTGATGGCGTTGGTTGGGCCTACTGTCACATCGCTGCTTACGAAAGCAGGCGCCAGTGGGGCAAGTACATCGTACGTTCAGAGTCTGGTCTCAGCTGTAGTGGCCATTCTCAATGTTCAGGCAATGCCTGCGACAACCGCAACATCCGGAGCATCGGCTTGAACGGAATTCCGTAGACAATGGGCGGTTTGCACGGTGCATTTGTTGGACCGTTGGATGGACCACGGATCAGGCAGGTGGTCCCGATTGGGAAGACGCCGGCAGGATAGTGTTAGCGGCAATAAAAGGAGAGAGCATGGAGATGGAGATGAAGGACGAGTTGGGTATAACGGTGGACCGGCTGACAGCAGCTGCTAGCTTGCTTGAGCAGGCAGTGGAGCGGCTGGCCCAGAGGCAGAGCGCGTTTGCCGAAGACGCGAAGGCGAGCATCGGCCGCATTGTGGCGACGGTTGAAGCTCGCCGCGAAGCTGAACTCGAGGAGAAACTGGCTGCGGCAGAGTTGAAGATTGCGGAGTTGCAGGCACGAGACGTCACTGGAGCTCCTGCGATGGGCCGCAAGACATTACCCGCGGCGATGACGAGTCTTCTGGCAAAACAGGGTGTGACGGTGGACTCCCTGGAAGCTGGATCGCTCGACGCTGCGCTCGTGAGCCTGAGCCTGGAACAGAGGATCGCCGTGAAGTCGCAATTGATGCGGGCCGGATTGCTGGGCTAGGAGGCTTGGGCAAATCGATTACTTCGCTCAATGCAACCGGACCGGCATTTGGTTTAGTTGTGAGGCGGGCAGTGGCATAACGATAGATGAAACGACGTGGCTGAGGCTGCGTCTTTTGAATTTAAAGGGGATGAGGATGAACGCAAAGTTTACTCAGATTCATGCGGCAGCAGATTATATCGGACCGGGAGCAATTGAAGTTCCATTGTACCAGACGGAGATTCTGGACATTGTGCGGCGGCGCGGCATTTTTGGACAGAGGATCAAACAGGTCCCAGCAACCGGCCACCCTTCACGGTACTTTGAGGAGCGGGCGATTCCATCTCCTTCCGCAACTTCGGGCTTTGTGGACCCGCGCAATATTGTTGCGCCCCTGGTCAGTCCAACGCGGGTGGAGAACAGTGTTCCGCTGAAGGCCCTGGTCGCGCAGATCAACTACAACCTGTTCGATATGGAGCTGGGCCAGCAGCAGACCCAGTTTGCCTATCTGCAGGCGAAGGACCTAGCCGATACGGTGGACGGCGTTCTGCGGACGCATGATGTTGCGTTGTGGAACGGCACGGACACGAGCTTGAGCTCACCGACGACCGCGGAGTACTTTGGCGCGACGGCCCAGATTGTGGGCGGCGGCAATACGGTTTCGATCGGAACCACGCAGAGTATTGTGGACGGCTTTAAATCGACGGTCGCTCAGATGGTTTCGAACAGCTCCTT
>Ga0181530_10007080_pt1 | contig 10820 bp, 9 predicted proteins | sample PEATcosm2014_Bin_42_FD_119769 | JGI IMG/M metagenome (GOLD analysis project Ga0181530, IMG submission 119769) | Peatland microbial communities from MTU Mesocosm Facility, Houghton, MI, USA - PEATcosm2014_Bin10_60_metaG | ecosystem: Environmental > Terrestrial > Soil > Wetlands > Peat | place... | reverse complement strand
GTGCTGATCCTGATCGCGCGAGTCACCCCCGGCCTGTCCTACCTCATCCCGCTGTTCCTGATGTTCCAGTGGTTCCACATGCTGGGCACGTTGACGCCGCTGATCATCACCCACCTGGTGATCACGGTGCCGATCGTGGTGTGGATCATGATCGGCTATTTCGAGGGCCTGCCGGTCGATTTGGAGGAGGCCGCGCTGGTGGACGGCTGCAACATCTGGCAGGCGTTCCGCTATGTCGCGGTGCCGCTCGCCCGGCCCGGCATCATGGTCGGCATGATCCTGTCGTTCATCTTCAGTTGGAACAACTTCATCTTCGGCGTCGTGCTGGCGGGCCGCACCACCCGCACCTTGCCGGTCGCGGTCTACAACGTGCTCACGTTCGAACAGATTTCCTGGGGCCCGTTGGCCGCCGCCGCGCTGGTGGTGACGGCGCCCGTGCTGCTGCTGACGCTGCTGATGCAGAAGGAGATTGTCGCCGGGCTGACAGCGGGAGGCGTGAAGGGTGGCTGATCCTCGCAGCGACATGGCCTCGACCGCCCGGTCAGACATGGCCTCGATTGCCCGCACAAACACGGCATCGGTCGGCGTCGATGTCGGCTCCGGCAGCGTGCGCGCCGTGGTGTTCGACCATACCGGCCTCCGACGTGCCGAGGTCGTGCGCCCGATCCAGCAGTGCAACCCGCGTGGCGACTTCTACGAGCAATCCTCGGCCGACATCTGGCAGCAGACCTGCGGCGCGGTGCGTCAGGCGGTCGCCGAATGCGGCCTGCCTCGCGACGCGATCAGCGGCATCGGCTTCGACGCGACGTGCTCTCTGGTGGCGGTCGGCGCGGGCGGAAAACCTGTGTCGGTCGCCGAGGACGCCGATCCCGCGCGCGATATCGTCATGTGGATGGATCACCGCGCCGTCGCGGAAGCCAACGCGATCAACGCCACCAACGATCCGGCGCTCGCCTTTGTCGGCGGCGAGGTCAGCGTCGAAATGGAATTGCCGAAACTGCTATGGCTGCGCCGGCGCTTTCCCGACCGCTACGCCGCCGCCTGGCGCTTCCTCGATCTCGCCGACTATATGGTCTGGCGAGCCAGCGGCGCCGACGTGGCCAGCGTGTGCACGCTGACCTGCAAATGGAATTTCTTGGCGCACGAGCGCCGGTTCAGCGACAGCCTGCTGGCAGCGGTCGGCCTGACCGACCTGCTGCCGAAAATCCCCACCGACATCAGGCAGCTTGGCTCGCCCGCCGGAAGCCTGTCGCAACACAGCGCGGCCGAACTGGGATTGCCGCCCGGGACCGCCGTCGCGACGGGTATCATCGACGCCCATGCCGGCGGTCTCGCCTTGCTCGGCGCCGCGCCCGAGGGCGGACTCGCCATCATCAGCGGCACCTCCTGCTGTCACCTCGTGAACAGCAGAACGCCGGTGATGGTCCCCGGAGTCTGGGGGCCGTATTTCGGCGCGATGCTGCCGGGCTGGTGGCTGAACGAGGGCGGCCAGAGCGCCGCCGGCTCGCTGATCGACTGGACGCTGCGCCAGAGCGACGCCTGGCCGGCGCTGCAAGCCGCCGCGACCGCAACCCATCGCAGCGTCTATGCCATGGCGAACGCGTGGGTCGCCGCGTTGCAGGCGCGCGAACCGGAACCGACGCGGCACCTGCATGTGCTGGCCGACCACCATGGCAACCGCTCGCCGCGCGCCGATCCGGCCGCGCGCGGCATCATGGCGGGGCTATCGCTGGAACATGGTCCGGACGCGCTGGCCCGTCGCTATCTCGCGACGGTGCAGGCGCTGGCCTACGGCACGCGGCACATCACCGACTCGCTCAATGCCGCCGGACACCGCATCCAGCGCGTGCTGATGTGCGGCGGCGGTGCGCGCAACCCGCTGCTGCTGCGCGAGCATGCCGACGCCACCGGCTGCGACCTGTTTCTGGCGAGCGAAGACGAGGCGGTGGCGCTCGGAGCAGCGGTGCTGGCGGCCGCCGCATCGGGTGCCTTCCCGGACCTGCAAAGCGCCGCCGCGGCGATGGTGCGTCCCGGCGGCGTGGTGCGCGCCGATCCGGCGCGGCGTGCATTCCACGACGCGAAATACGCGGTCTATCTCGCGCTGTACGACGACTGGTGCCGCTACCGGCGGATGATGCCATGAGGGGAAGAAGAATCGCTCCCCCTCCCCTTGTGGGCTTGGGCCGCTTCGCGGCCCAAGCCCACAAGGGGAGGGGGAGTCACGACCTCTTTCGCTTTCCTTGCCGCCCGGCCCTCACGCACAACGAATCCGCAGAAAGGCACCCACCATGTTGCATCTGAATCTTCCGCTGGACCACCCGATGGTGCGCGCCGGCAATCATGAGGTGCTGCTGGTCACCAATGCCGACCTGCGCGAATCCGCCAACGTCCAATGCTGGCCGGTGCAGGAAAAATTCGAGGCGAAGCTGCGCCATGTGCTGGCGGAGAAGTTCGACGTCCTGCTGCGCCGCGCCCATCCCGTGAAGCCCGAGCGCGGTCACGGCTTCATCAGCAGCCAGCGCGAGGGCAGCGACCTGTTCGCCACGATCGATCCGGAGGCGCCGGTCATCGTGCTGCTGACCGCCTGGCAATATTCCCACCACCTCGCCGCCAGCCTGCTGCGGCATCGCGGCCCGATCCTGTTGCTGGCGAACTTCGACGGGACCTGGCCCGGCCTCGTCGGCATGCTGTGCATGGCCGGCACGCTCACCAGCCTCGGACGCGCATGCTCGCGCCTGTGGTCGGAGAATTTCGACGATGCGTTCTTCCTGAACGGGCTGCGTGCCTGGCTCAAAACCGGACGCATCGAGCACGACACCGGCTACCTGCACGCCATCCCGCGCGACCACGCGGTGCTCGCCTCGCCTGCCGGCGAGATCGGCCGCCAGGTCGGCGAGTATGTGCTGCGCCACAAGGACATCATTGGCCTGTTCGACACGTTCTGCATGGGCATGATCAATGGCGTGTTCCCGCAGAAGGCGCTGTGCGAAATCGGCCTGCCGCTTGAATCGCTGTCGCAATCCGCGCTTCTGGCGGAGATGGCAGAGGTGTCGCAAGAGCTGCGCGAGGCATGCCTCGCCTGGTACGAGGGGCGCGGCATGCAGTTCATGTTCGGCAGCGACCCTGCCACCGAGTTGGTGCGCGCGCAGGTACTGGAGCAATGCGCCATGCTGGTGGCACTCGCGCGCTTCACCCAGCGCTTCGGTCTCTCCGCGGTCGGCGTGCAATATCAGCAGGGCCTCGCCCGGTCCTGCGCCGCGTCCGACTTCGCCGAGGGCGCGATCGGATCGTGGGATCGCTTCCCGATCCCCGATGCCGACGGCAACATCATCCGTCCGGACAAGCCGATCCCGTGCATCAACGAAGTCGATATGGGCAGCGCGATTCCGCAAACCATGCTGTGGCGATTGCTCGATTCGCTGGGTCTGCCGTCCGAGACGACGCTGCACGACATCCGCTGGGGCAGCGCGTTCGCGGGGAAATTCTATTGGGACCTGGAAATCTCCGGCGCGGTGCCATTCGCACACCTGAAAGGCGGCATCGCCGGAGCGGTCGGCTACCGCCAGCCGCCGATGTATTTCCCGCGCGGCGGCGCCACCATTACCGGTCAGTGCAAAGCCGGCCGCTTCATCTGGGCCCGCGCCAACTATGTCGGTACGCAGGTGTTCATGCATATCGGCACCGGCCACGCCGTCGAACTGCCGCCCGGGGAATTCGAACGGCGTCGCCGCGCGACGACCTATGAATGGCCGATGATGAATGCCGTGCTGGACGGCATCGGCCGCGACGACCTGATGGCCGGTCACCAGAGCAATCACATCACGGTCGCCTATGTGGCCGAGGCGCAGTTGCGCGACGTGACGCGGGCCTTCGTTGCTCAGGCGCTGACCCAGAACATTGCGGTTTCCGTCGCGGGTGAGCCGGCCCAATGGCTCGCAGGCTGAATTCCGAAACAGGAGCCGTGCCATGAGCATACCGCAAGCGCCTGGTTCGCGCGACGGACTCTCACCCGACAATACGGTCCTGGTCCTCATCGATCACCAGCTCGGCATGATGAGCATCATCCGCGACATGAGCTTGCAGGACGTCAGGAACAACGTTCTCGGTCTGGCGCAGTCGGCGAAGACGCTCGGCGTGCCGGTGGTGCTGACGAGCAACATGGAGTGGGGCATCAACGGCCGCATCATGCCGGAACTCCGCCGGATCTTTGCCGATCAGCCGGTCATCGGGCGTCCCGGCGTCATCAACGCCTGGCGCTGGCCCGCCCTCCGTGAGGCCGTGGTGCAAACCGGACGCCGCAATGTCATCATGGCCGGGGTGACGACCAGCACCGGTTTGCAGTTCGCGGCGCTGGATATGCTGCGCGACGGCTACGACGTGCACGCCGTGATCGACGCCAGCGGTGCCGAGAGCGCCGTTGCCCGGGATGTATCGGTGGCGACGTTGACACACGCCGGCGTCAAGGCGCGCACCTGGTTCAGTGTCGCCGCCGAATTGCTCGGGGATTGGCAACGCGATATCGACCAAGGATCGCCGCTCGGGTTCGGGGCCATGCACGACCATCTGACCGCCTGGGGATATCTGCTGGACAAGGCGATCGATCAGGTTGGCAGCGAGGTGTAGAGCGGCTGCCTGACACCGGACACCTGGCGATCGATGCCTCGCCTCACCGCCGCCGTGCCGCGGCGACGAGCCGGCATACCTCACGCGGTCCCCTCCGGCAGGTCCAGCAATCCCATTGAGTCGCCGCTCAGCATCGGCAGAGTGCCGGTTACAGGCCTGCGGTCGTGCGATCGGGTTTCAGGTCGATGAGTGGCGTGCCGTCGAGACAATCGAGACCGCGGACGTGCAGCGTTGTGTCCTCGATCGACACCAGCTCGACGGTCGAGGAGGCGATCGGGTTCGGCCGCACCGGCGAACGAAGCGCGAAAGTGCCTGTGGTCTGTCCCGTGCGAAGTGGCGTCTGCAGCACAAGATCGCGGCGCGCCCGATGCATCCAGTACAGCACCTGGAGTCGCTTGTGCCCAGCCAGACCGGTCAGCGCTGCTCGCCAGCGTTCATCGACGACAATGGAGCAGCTCGGCCCGTCCGGGGTGCCACGCCTGGGGCACTCGCGGCGGGTTCGCCATGGCGTGTGGATGATGCCGATGAAATACACACCGGCGTCGGGCCGTGGCGGCAGCACCACCGCCGCCTCGCCCGGCCGCAGTTCGGTGTCGGGATCAGAGACTTCATTCGTCATCGGGTGACGGTGGCAGAGAAGGCCGCACGCCGTCCAGTCGGTGCAGGCGGAGCGGCCCGCCCGTGCCGCTTGATCGGTCACCCCGTATTGTAGATTTCATAGCACCCGATCAGCGCCTGATGGAGATCCTCGAGCGTATCGAAGTGCCGTACCCACAGCCGGTTCTCTTTGAGATAGAGGCTGCGACCCGTACCGGCCCGACCGGTAAGCTGCGGGTCACGTGAGGCTACGCGGCTGTGCCACCGACAGCCGTCCCTATTGTCCAGTGCTGACCTGTGCGTAACGATCAGGGCCAAGCCCGGCCATGACGGGGGCGCCGGCGTGATGGCACACTTCCTCTGACGTCCGGCCTTATCCCTATCCCTGATGCGCGTGGCGCTTGATCCCGCCGCCGCGCGTGCCGCAATGACGTCTGCGCCCTGCCGTCAGGCCGGCAGATCCTCCTCCAGGATCGTGATGTGCAGCGAGAACGACACCTCGCCGTCGTCCTCGTCTCGATGCAACGTTCCGAGGAATTCGTCCCCGGCGCGCACCTCGACCGAGGCGCCACGGGTCTTGGGCACCTCGATCCGGATGCGATTGCTGCCCAGGGTGGTGCGCAAATACGCTTCCACCCGGGCGATATCCGACGGCTTCATCATCGACTTCTCTTTCGTCTGAACAGCTAAGCGGTACCCACGGTTCCGCCGCCACGGACCTCGATCTCCGTCACCTGGTGCCGCAACCTGGCCTCCAGCATGTCGCCCATCCGGCCAGCGGTTTGCAGCGACTGGCCGGAGCCCGCGATTCCGGCGCAATACAGCGCCCGCAAACGCCGGATCAATCCGTCGCGCTGCTCCCGCGGCCGTTCGATGACTTCCATGGCCAGTTGCTGGGTGGCGCCGTCGGCATCGACGAGTCGCAGGATCGCGTGCAGGGCCGGGTTGGAGTTGTCCATGGCGGCCAGTCTCTAGCACACTTGCAACGGCCACGCGACAGGCCGGCAGGGCAATCGGGTGAAGCAAGCAAGGCCAGGGCTCTGCCCTGAAACCCGCCAGGGGGGCTTTGCCCCCCTGAACCCCCCAGCAAAGGCGCAGCCTTTGCAATCCATCCGTTTGGCTGGGTGGACGGGAGGGGGGACGGCGCGCTGCGCCGGTGTCGCCACGATGGCGACACCGGCGCAGCGCGCCGTCCCCCCTCCCGTCCACCCAGCCAACTGAAGGGTCCCAGGGGCTTCGCCCTTGGCGGGGATCCAAGGGGCAGAGCCCCTTGGTGGGGTTTCAGGGGCGAAGCCCCTGTCTTGCTTGCTTCACCCGATTGCCCGGATCAGCCCCGCGCCAGTGCCCGCCTACCCGCCCAACCGGCGCCAGGCCAGCCTTATCGGTGCCGCCCGGTAGGCGTCCAATCCCCGTCCCGGCGGTGGCGTCCCTCCACCCGGGACCGTCTGCGGCAAGATCCGCACCCCGGCGCTGTGCCGCGGCGGCGGCTGGAACAGGCCCGGACCCAGCGTTGCCCCCCAGGCCTGCGCCAGGGCGATCCGTGGCGCCGCCTCCGCCAGTCGCTGCTCTTCCGGCCAGACGGCCATCACTTTCTGCTGATACGCCGCTCCCAGGTCGGGAGTCGCGGAGTGATACAGCGCGGTGGCCGCGGGCCATGTCCCGGTCTGGCCATGCAGCTCCACCAGGAACCGCCCCGCGTAGTCGGCGTTCGCCATCGGATCGAAGGCCTGCTCCAGGCTGTTGAAGGCGGTCGGGTGGTGCAACAGGTTGACCTGCATGCAGCCCACGTCGATCGAGTGCATGCCGCGCGCCTGCAATGCCCGCACCGCGGCGATTGCCTGTTCCTTGCTGTCATAAAACGCGCCCTGACCCTCGGCATCCACGGTCCAGGGCCAGGGATGCAGCGCCCCGCTGACGGGGTCGTGCCGCCCGCTTTCCACCCGGCCGATCGCCGCCATCAGGCCGGGAGGTATGGCGTGCGCCCGTCCTGCCGACTCGATCGCCTGCTGACAAAGCAAGCCGGGTTGGCCGCCGGAAAGGGCGATCGGGTCGGCCGAGGCCCACTGACCGGCCAGGCAGAGCAGTAAGGCAAACACGAGGAGGCGCATGCCCGGAGCCTAGGGTGCAAAGATGAACAGATCCTTGCCGCCCTGACGTTCCTCTTGCCCCTTTTCCCGGTCGGCGCTCCCCGACATCCCGCTGTAATGCTGCGTTGCAAAAAATCGCTTGCAGACGAATGACCGGCGGCCTAGGTTGTGCGTCGCAGCAATGCGGCCCCTGGCCGCGCTGTCTGCTTTCTTGGACGTTTCCTCCCTAAACTTGGCGGCCCCACAAGGGTCGCCATTTTTTTGCCCTGGCTGCCCGCGGTTGGGCCGGGCGAATCAGCGGGGGAGCAGCCCGGCGGCGGTCTGCGCAATCGCCGCGACCAGCGCGGTGATGTCCTGCTGGACCGCAGCGAAACGAGCCAGCCGCTCGATGCGCGCCTCGTCCATATAGAGTTCCCGCGCAATCTCCAGTTGCACCACGTGGACCTGTTCGCGGGGCCTCCCGTAATGCCGCGTGATGTAGCCGCCGGCATAGGGGTCGTTGCGGCGGACCACGTAGCCCAGCTCGGTCAGGGTGCGATCGATGAACTGGGTCACCCGAGGGTTGCAGGCGGTGCCGTGCGCATCGCCCAGCACGAAATCGGTCTTGCCGCCCGGCCGTCCGGCGCCGTACGACGGCATCGAGTGGCAGTCCACCAGCAGGCACGCCCCGAACATCGCGCGCGTCCCGGCGATCAGCGCCTCCAGCGTCTCGTGGAACGGCTGCCAGAACTGGTGCACCCGCCGCTCGGCCTCGGCGAAGGGCAGCTTGCCGCGATAGATCGTCTCGCCCGAGGCGACGATGCGGGCGATCGTCCCCAGCCCGGCGCCGACCCGCGCGCTCGTGGTGTTCACCCAGGGCGGCAACTGGTCGGCGAACATCGCCGGATCGAGTTCCCAGGGCTCGCGGTTGGCGTCGCAGAAGGCGCGCGGAAACGTGGCCGCGACCAGCGGCGCGCCATGCTCCGGCGCGGCGGCGAACAGGTCGTCCACGAACCCGTCCTCGCTGCGCCGCAGACTGAGCGGATCGAGCCGCGCGGCGGCAAGGAAGTCGGCGGGGTAGGCACGCCCCGAATGCGGCGAGGCGAAAATCACCGGGACCATCTGGCGCGCCGGACGCGATACCAGGACCGGGGCGGTCTCCTGGGACAGGGCGGGGGCGACGGGCAGGTCCATTTCCCTATTCAAGCGGTGCCGCGGCGCTCTGTCACGCGGCAAGCGTGCCGAAACCATACAACATGCGTGCGAAGCTCCCCGGGCCGGATCGCGGAGGCCACCCGAAGCTTGCCAAGGCCACCCGCGACGCTTGCGGAGGCGCGGTGGGGCGCTTAGAAACCGCCTCGATAGCGGCGGATGGGCGCGTAGCTCAGCGGGAGAGCATCGCCTTGACATGGCGGGGGTCACAGGTTCAATCCCTGTCGCGCCCACCATCCTCCGTGATTTCATCTACAAACAGTTGATTTCGTGCGGTCCTCCGGCGCAGTGAGGAACGGTCATGACCTGGACGTTGCTCGACCTGGCCGGCTCCGTCGCGTTGCTGCTGTGGGGTGTGCACATGGTGCAGACCGGCATCCAGCGCGCCTTCGGCCCGGAGTTGCGGCGCTGGCTGGGCTCCGCGCTGCACAACCGGCTGGCCGCCTTCGCCGCCGGGCTGGGCGTGACCGCAATCCTGCAAAGCAGCACCGCCACCGGCCTGATGGTCGCCGGCTTCGCCGCCGGCGGCGCCGTGGCGTTGCAGCCGGCGCTGGCGGTGATGCTCGGCGCCAATGTCGGCACCACGCTGATCGTGCAGGCCTTCTCCTTCGACGTGGCGGGCGTCGCGCCGGCCCTGATTCTGCTCGGCGTGGTGCTGTTCCGCCGCGCCGGATCGACCCGCGCGCGCGATCTGGGGCGGGTGGCGATCGGCCTCGGCCTGATGCTGATGGCGCTGCGCACGCTGGTCACGCTGGTGACGCCCTATGAGGACATGCCGAGCATGCGGCTGGTGCTCGGTGCGGTCGCGACTCAGCCGGCGCTGGACGTGCTGCTGGCGGCGGGGCTGACCTGGGCGGCGCATTCCTCGGTCGCCGTCGTGCTGCTGGTGATGTCGTTCGCGGCGAAAGGCGCCGTGCCGCCGGAGGCCGCTTTCGCCCTGGTGCTCGGCGCCAACCTCGGCACCGCGATCAACCCGGTGCTGGAGGGTGTGTCGGGCGACGACCCGGTGGCGCGGCGGCTGCCGATCGGCAACCTGTTGAACCGGCTGCTCGGGGTGGTCGTCGCACTGGCACTGCTGCCGCGGCTGGCGCCGCTGTGGGTGACGCTCGACCCCGATCCGGTGCGCGAGGTCGCCGACTTCCACACCGCGTTCAACCTGCTGCTGGCAGTGATTTTTCTGCCGTTGCTGGGGCCCTGGGCGGGGCTGCTGCGCCGGCTGCTGCCGGCCCGGGTGGAGCCGGACGACCCGGGCCAGCCGCGCTACCTGGATCAGGCGGCGCTGGAGACTCCGCCGATCGCCCTGGCGGGGGCGGCGCGCGAGGCGCTGCGCATGGCCGATGCGCTGGAAACCATGCTGACCGGCGCGGCCGAGGCGCTGACCGGCACCGATCGTCAGCGCATCGCCCAGGTGCGCCGGCTGGACAACGTGCTGGACAAGCTGAACGGCGCCATCCGGGCGTACCTGACGTCGCTCGACGCCGATGCCTTGACCGAGGCGGACGATCGGCGGCTGTCCGAGGTGCTGGTGTTCGTCACCAACCTGGAGGCGGCGGGCGACGTGGTGGACCGCTCCATCATGGGCTACGTGGCGCGCCGCCTGAAGCGCGGGATCCCGCTGTCGGCCGCGGAACAGGCGGAGGTGAGCAAGGTGCTGCGGCGGCTGGCGGGCACGGTGCGGGCCGCCTCCGCGGTGTTCATGACCGAGGACGCGCGGGCTGCCCGGCTGCTGGTGGCGGAGAAGGAGGCGTTCCGGGAGATCGAAAGCGCCGCCACCGCGGCGCATTTCGCCCGGCTGCGCGGCACGGCGGGGGCGGACGCGAGCGCGCTGAACCTGGACCTGCTGCGCGAGTTGAAGCGGGTGAACAGCCACCTGGTGGCGGCGGCGGCCTATCCGGTGCTGGAGGGTCAGGGCGAACTGCTGCCGAACCGGTTGCGGGCGGAGTCGTAGGGCGGAACTCGCCCGAGGCGTCGCAGGGACGTCTCGTTTCCTGGCAACGCAGACGGTGACGCGTGGGGCGGGAATTGGCCGGACCGGATGCGGGGCTGGCGGGGCCACGGGCAGTCGGTGAGTTTGGACGTTACCTGCGGACCCAAAAGCACCAGCGTCGAACGAGCGCTTCGACTGCTACCGTTAAGAGTTATCGGACGCCCTGGACGCCTGCCGACACGGACCGCGCGAGACGCTGGGACGGCAGGCGTCCAGGGCGTCCGATAAGGCTCGAAGGAGGAAACCGCGGGGAGGTTCGCGATGCTGGTGCCGGCCTATGGTGATTTGATCATCGCGAGAGATAGGTAGTCGGCAGCTTGAAGTCTGGCGCGGCG
>Ga0181530_10007079_pt1 | contig 10822 bp, 11 predicted proteins | sample PEATcosm2014_Bin_42_FD_119769 | JGI IMG/M metagenome (GOLD analysis project Ga0181530, IMG submission 119769) | Peatland microbial communities from MTU Mesocosm Facility, Houghton, MI, USA - PEATcosm2014_Bin10_60_metaG | ecosystem: Environmental > Terrestrial > Soil > Wetlands > Peat | place... | reverse complement strand
CACCAGGCGAGCAGGCCGACTCCCGCGTCTTCCAGGTTTTGGCGCATTAAACTCAGGTAGGTTTCCCGGTCGGCGGCGGCTGAAAACGTTTCCCGCCGGTCCACTCCGCGTTGCGTCACGTGGCAAGCGACACCAGGCAGGATACAGCGGTCGCGCCGGGGCATACCTTATGGTGCTACCGGCGAGCCGAGGCTCTCAGAATAATCGCTCAGTTCAGGCTGACCCGTTTTCGTTCGTTTTCGTTTAAAATTTTCACAGAATCTGCCCCCTGTTTTCAATCCCTTACCGCCCAATCTCTCCGGCATCCCCAAGCCCGCCGGTTACCTTGGTAGTGGGTAGGTTCATGCCATCTCCACGTTCATCCCGGTTGGCTTCGTTTCGCATTCGCGTCCGCTCACAAGCTCGCGTCCACCCTCCGGCGCGAATTGGGTTCGTTCCGTTGCTCTGGCGAATCTCCATCGGAAGCGGCACACCCGCGTTCCGCTTGTTGTCCAGTTGGGTTCGTTTCGCCAACCGGGTGGCATCCCGCTCCGACCGCCGGCCCGCGTCCGCAGGCCACGGAACCCACGCACCTTACACCTGAACTGGGTTCGTTCGGTCAAAAGCCCTGATCGAGCACTAACCGGATGGCTTGAGTGACGTCGGGGGCGCGCCAGTCGGGGGTGCAGGCTTGCTGCGGGCCGTAGCCGGTCATGACCAGGATGGTGCGCGTGCCGGCACGGCGGCCACATTCGATGTCGGCGGATTTGTCTCCAATGAAGTAAGAACGCGGTAGGTCGATCGCGAAATCGCGCGCGGCCTGGAGGACCATGCCGGGTTCCGGTTTACGGCAGGAGGATGGAACGCCGGGAGCATCGGGACAAAAATAAGAGGCGTCGATCAGGCCGGGGCCGATTTCCGCCAGCAGTTGTGCTTGCACGGCCTGGTATTGGGCTTCGGTGAAGAAGCCGCGGGCAATGCCGCTCTGGTTGGTGACGATGAAGGTGAGAAAGCCGGCGGCTTTCAGCCGGCGGAGCGCCGCCGGAACGCCAGGGTAGAGGCGCACCTGGCGCGGGTCGGCGCAATAGCCGGCATCCTCCAGGAGGGTGCCGTCGCGGTCGAAAAAGACGGCGGGCCGCGAAGTCATGGGACGGAAAACGTAGCGGCCAGTTCGGCCGCGGTGACGGTGGCGGTGCCGAGTTTGCCGACGGCGATTCCGCTGGCGCGGTTGGCCAGGTCGGCGGCTTCGGCGGGTTGAGCGCCGGCGGCCAAGGCCAAGGTGAAGACGGCAATGGCGGTATCGCCGGCGCCGGATACGTCGAAGATGGCCTGCGCGCGGGTGGGCGTGTGGCGCGGCGCGGCATCGCCTTCGAAAAGCAGCATGCCGTGCTCGCCGAGAGTGATGAGCAGGCTGCCCGCGTTCCACAACCGGCACAGGCGGCGGCCGGCTTCGAGCAGCGCCTGGTCCTCAAGCACGGGCGTGACCGGTTCGGAAGGCGGAAGGCCGGCGGCGAGAAACGCTTCGGCGCGGTTGGGCTTGACGGCGGTCGCGCCGCGCCAGGAAAGCAAAGTGTGGGGATGCGGGTCGACCGTCAGGATTTTCCCGTGAGCGCGCGCGGTTTCGCAAATGCGGTCGGCCAGGGACTGGGTGAGGAAGCCCTTGCCATAATCGGCGACCACGATGGCGTCGATGGAGGGGATGATGCGGTCCAGGTTCGCGATGGCGCGTTCGACGTGCGCGGACGGGGAAACGGGCATGCGTTCGCGGTCGACGCGCACCACCTGCTGGTTGCGGGCGATAATCCGGCTCTTGACGGTGGTGGAGAAAGCGGCGTCCTGTTGCACGGCGGAGGTGTCGATGCCGGCGGCCTGAAGCAGATCGAGCAGGCGCCGCCCGGACTGGTCTGCGCCGGCGATGCCCATGACGGCGACGTGGCTCGAGAATTCACGGACGTTGCGCGCGACGTTGGCCGCGCCGCCGGGGTAATAGGACTCGCCGGTGACGTTGACCACGGGGACGGGCGCTTCCGGCGAGATGCGCGAAACCTTGCCCCAGATAAATTCGTCGAGCATCAGGTCGCCCACCACCAGGATGCGCTGGGCGGGGAAGGCGGCCATCAGGCCGCCTAGCGGCGCGGCTTGGGAGTCAACTGGCATTGGGGGAGTACATTTGGCGGGCGGCTTCGCCGGACTGGCGCGCGGCGGGCGCGGGCGCGGCGGGTTTGCGCGCCACCACGATCAGCGAGAGCGCGGGCCAGGGCATGAGGCCATCCAGGCGGCGCCACAACCACACGGTCTTATCGAAGATTTTCAGCACGGGCTTATTAATGGTACGGGAGCCCAGCAGCTTGCTGTAGGCGAACCAGGGCGGCGTGCCGGCTTTATTGAAGCCGATTAGTTTGTCCACCACGAAGCCCTGCGATTCCATCAGGCGGCACGCGTCGGCCACGGAGTAACGGCGCTTGTGGCCGAGGCTCCGGTCCAGGGTTCCGAAAAGGCCCGGGCCGCGGGGCACCAGCACGATGAGGACGCCGCCGGGTTTCAAGGCGGTCGAGAGGGAACCGACCACGCGCTCGGGCGAGTCGAGATACTCGAGGACATTAATGCAGAGCACGGTGTCGAAGCAGTTTTCGAGGCCGGCGAGATCCCCCGGGACTTCCGGGTCGATGCGCTGCACCACCACGTTAGGCGTGCGCAGGAAGCGGTTGCGCAGAGCGTGCAGGTGGAGCGGGTCTTTTTCGGCGGCGACGTATAGGACGCGGCGGGCCATGAGGCGCCCGGAAATGTTGCCGATGCCGGCGCCGACTTCCAGCACGGCGTCGCCCACATGCGGGCGGAGTTTGCGCGCCAGCCAGCTCAGGTATTGCGGCGTGCCGGTGAGATTGTTGAGCACGCCGCGGCCGTAAGGGGCGGCGTAGAGGTCGTCGATCAACCAGAATTTGAGGATGACGCCGAGAGCCTTGAGCCCGTCTTTCCAGCCGATCTTCTTGCCTTCTTCGTAAGTGCGTCCGTGGTAACTGATGGGCACTTCATAGATGCGGAACTTGCGCTTGGCGCTCTTCATGACGATTTCGGGCTCGAAGCCGAAGCGGTCGGAGCGGATGGGGATGCTCTTGAGCAGGTCGGTGCGAAACACCTTGTAACAGGTTTCCATGTCGGTGAGGTTGAGGTTGCAGAACATGTTGGAAACCAGGGTGAGGCCCTTGTTGATCATGGAATGCCAGAAGGGTAGGATGCGGGTTTGCTCGCCGGCCATATAGCGCGAGCCGAAGACGGCGTCGGCGTGGCCATCGAGCAAGGGCTTGAGCAGGCGCGGGTATTCGGAGGGATCGTACTCCAGGTCGGCATCCTGAATGAGCGAAAAATCGCCGGTGGCTTTTTCGATGGCGGTGCGGACGGCGGCGCCCTTGCCGGCGTTGTGCTGGTGGCGGAAGAGGCAGATTTGGGGGAAGCCGGTGGAGAGGCGCTGGAGAATTTCCCAGGTGCCGTCGGTCGAGCAATCGTCCACGATCACCAGTTCCCGGTCCATGTTTTCGGGCAGGGGCGCGGTCACTACCAGCGAAACGCACCGCTCCACCACGGTGCGTTCGTTGTAGACCGGCATGAGGATCGACAGCTTCATGAATCTATGCAAGTTTAACAAACGGATCGAGGTCCGGCGGGCAGTTGGAAGCCGGCCCGGTAGGGGCCGGACGCGCCAGCCCGCATTCCTCGCGGCAATTCGGCGGTGACGATGTGGCGCGCTAGCGCCGTTCGGCGGCGTCGATCCGCGCCTGTGCGTGGTTCACGGCAGCCAGCGCGGCGGCCGGGTCGGCATCGGCGGCGGTGCTGGCTAACTGCTCCTGGGCGCGCGCCAGGTCGGACCTGGCGCGATCCACGTTGATGTCCTCGGCGCGCTCGGCTGAGTCGGCCAGCACGCGCACGTGGTCCTCCAGCACTTCGAGGAAACCGCCGTCAATCGCCAGATAGCGCCTTGGGCCGCCGCCCGCGGCGTAGCTCAGCGCGCCGGCGCCCAGCATGCCCAGCAGCGCGGCGTGGCCGGGGAGAATCCCCAGATAGCCGTCTTTGCCGGGGATCTGCACGTCGGAAACCTGCTCGTGCACTAATTGGCGATGGGGCGTCGCGATTTCCAGTTCGAGTAAGTCGGACATGTTACGCCTGCTTCATCGCTTCGGCTTTTTCCAGCGCTTCTTCGATGGTGCCCTGCATGTAGAACGCCTGCTCCGGCACGTTGTCGTGCTTGCCTTCGGCGATCTCCCGGAAGCCCCGCACGGTGTCGGCCAGCTTCACGTACTTGCCTTTGTAGCCGGTGAATTGCTCGGCCACGTGGAAGGGCTGGGAAAGGAACTTCTGGATCTTGCGGGCGCGCGCGACGGTGAGTTTGTCCTCGTCGGAGAGCTCGTCGATGCCCAGGATCGCGATGATGTCCTGCAGGTCTTTGTAGCGCTGCAGAATCCCCTTGACCATCTGGGCCACGCTGTAGTGGTCCTCGCCGATAATCAGCGGATCGAGGATGCGGGACGTGGAAGCCAGCGGATCGACGGCCGGATAAATGCCCAGCGAGGCGATGTCGCGGGAGAGGTTGGTGGTGGCGTCCAGGTGCGCGAAGGCCGTCGCCGGAGCCGGGTCGGTGTAATCGTCGGCGGGCACGTAGATGGCCTGCACGGACGTGATGGAGCCCTTGTTGGTGGAGGTGATGCGCTCCTGCAATTCGCCCATCTCGGTGGCCAGGTTGGGCTGGTAGCCGACCGCCGAAGGCATGCGGCCGAGCAGCGCCGAAACTTCCGATCCGGCCTGCGTGAAGCGGAAAATGTTGTCGATGAACAGCAGCACGTCCTGGCCTTCTTCGTCGCGGAAATACTCGGCGACGGTGAGGCCGGTGAGGCCCACGCGCAAACGGGCGCCGGGCGGCTCGGTCATCTGGCCGTAGATCAGGGCGCACTTGGATTTCTTGTAGTCGTGCGGATCGATGACGCCCGATTCCTGCATTTCGAGCCACAGGTCGTTGCCTTCGCGGGTGCGCTCACCCACGCCGGCGAAGACCGAGACGCCGCCGTGCTTCTGGGCGATGTTGTTGATCAGCTCCATGATGATGACGGTCTTGCCCACGCCCGCGCCGCCGAACAGGCCGATCTTGCCGCCCACCAGGTAGGGCTCCAGCAGGTCAATCACCTTGATGCCGGTCTCGAACATCTCGAGGCGCGTGGACTGGTCTTCGAACGATGGCGACGGGCGGTGAATGGGGTAATGCAGCTTGGTGTTGACCGGGCCCATTTCATCCACCGGCTGGCCGATCACGTTCAGCACGCGGCCGAGCGTCTCCGGACCCACCGGCACTTCCACCGGATGGCCCAGGCTGATGGCCTGCATGCCGCGCACCAGGCCTTCGGTGGGCTGCAGCGCCACCGTGCGCACGCGGCCTTCGCCGATGTGCTGTTCCACTTCGCAGATGATGTCGATGGGCGTGGGGACCTGGAAGCCCTCGCTGGTCACGCGGATGGCGGTGTAAATCAAGGGAATGTGCCCCTCGGGAAACTCGCAGTCCACGGCCGGTCCGGAGACCTGCACGACCTTGCCGATCAGAAATGCGTTGCTAGTTGCCATATCTTTATCTCACTCCGCAGCGGCGGCGCCGCTGACCACTTCGATGATTTCCTTGGTGATGCTGGCCTGGCGCACGCGGTTCATGTAGAGAGTCAGCCTCTCGATCATGTCGCCGGCGTTGGAGGTGGCCGCTTCCATGGCGGTCATGCGGGCGGCGTGCTCGGCGGCGGCCGATTCCAGCAGCGCGCGGTAAAACTCCATTTCGATGGAGCGCGGCAGCAGCGCGGCCAGTATTTCCGCGGGCGGCTGCTCGAAGATGTAGTCCACCGTGGAGGCCTGCTCGGGTAGTTGAATCGGCAGCACCCGCCGGAGCGTGAGTTTCTGCGCCACCACGCTCTTGAATTCGTTGCCGAGCAGCCAGACGGCGTCGATCTCTTCGTGGATATACAGCTCCATGGCCTTGCGGGCGATGGCGGCGGTATCGTCGAAGACCACTTTGGCGGCCAGGTTGATGTGCTCGCCGGAGATGGCAGCGCCGCGCTTGCGGAAGAAATCGCGGCCCTTGCGCCCGATCAGCTCCAACTGCACGGTGGCGCCGGCTCTTTCGGCCATAAACGCCTGGGCGCCCTTGATGAGGTTCGCATTGAACGCGCCGGCCAGGCCCTTGTCGCCGGTGATCAGCACCAGCAGGATGCGCTGTTCGGGCCGCTGGGCCAGCAGCGGATGGCCGGAGGTCCGCTCATCGGCGGCGGCCGCGGCGGCCACGTCGGCCAGCAAGTGGCGCAGCAGCGCTCCATAGGGGCGCGAGGAAATCACGCGGTCCTGAGCGCGGCGCAGCTTGGCCGCCGAGACCATCTTCATGGCCTTGGTGATCTGCTGCGTGTTCTTGACCGAGCGGATGCGCCGCCGGATGTCGATCAGGCTCGGCATCTTCTCTTACTTCTTCTCCGCCACGAAGCGGGCTTTGAATTCCGTAATCACCTCGGTCACTTTGGCGGTGAGCGCGTCATCCAGAACTTTCTTGGTGCGGATATCTTCGAACAGGCCGGGGTGCGCGTTGTCGACGAAGCGGTACAACTCCTCCTCGAACTTGCGGCACTGCTCCACCGGGAGATCGTCCAGGTGGCCCTTCACGCCGGCGAAGATGATGAGAACCTGCTTTTCGAGCGGCAGCGGCTGGTATTGGCCCTGCTTGAGAATCTCCACCAGGTGTTTGCCGCGGTTGAGCTGATCGAGCGACGCCTTGTCCAGATCGGAGCCGAATTGCGCGAAGGCCGCCAGCGCGCGGTACTGCGCCAGGTCCAGTCGCAGGCTGCCGGCGATGGATTTCATGGCCTTGGTCTGCGCGTTGCCGCCCACGCGGCTGACCGAGATGCCGACGTTGATGGCCGGGCGGATATTGGAGTTGAACAGATCGGATTCGAGGAAGATCTGGCCGTCGGTGATCGAGATGACGTTGGTCGGAATGTACGCCGAAACGTCGCCGGCCTGCGTCTCGATGAAGGGCAGGGCGGTGAGCGAACCGCCGCCGTTTTCGTTGTTCAACTTGGCGGCGCGCTCCAGCAGGCGGCTGTGCAGATAGAAAACGTCGCCGGGGTAGGCTTCGCGCCCGGGCGGGCGGCGGAGCAGCAGCGAGATTTCGCGGTACGCCGCGGCGTGCTTGGAGAGATCGTCATAGATGCAGAGCGCGTGCTTCTTGCCGTCGCGGAAGAACTCTCCCATGGCGCAACCGGAGAAGGGCGCCAGGTATTGCATGGGCGCTGGGACGGAGGCCGAGGCCGAGACCACGATGGTGTATTCCATGGCGCCATGGTCTTCCAGCGTCTTCACCACCTGGGCCACCGTGGAGCGCTTCTGGCCGATGGCGACATAGATGCAAATCATGTCGCCGCCCTTTTGATTGATGATGGTGTCGAGCGCGATGGCGGTCTTGCCGGTCTGGCGATCGCCGATGATGAGCTCGCGCTGGCCGCGGCCGATGGGGATCATGCCGTCGATGGCCTTGATGCCGGTCTGCATGGGCTCTTTCACGGGCTGGCGCGCCACCACGCCGGGGGCCAGGCGTTCCACCGGATTGAACTGGTCCGTGAGGATGGGGCCTTTGCCGTCGATGGGTTTGCCGAGGGCGTCGACCACGCGGCCGATCAAGGCCTCGCCCACCGGCACCGACATGATGCGGCCGGTGCGGCGAACCTCGTCGCCTTCCTTAATCTCGGCGAAATCGCCCAGCAGCACGGCGCCCACCTGGTCTTCATCCAGGTTCATGGCGATGCCCGCGACATCGTGCGGGAACTCGATCAGTTCGCCCGCCATGACCTTTTCCAGACCATGGATTCTGGCGATGCCGTCGCCCACGGAGATGACCGAGCCGGTTTCGGTGACGTCGATGGCCCGCTCGTAATTCTCGATCTCCTGGCGCAGAATGCTGGTGATTTCGTCCGCTCGAATTTGAGCCATAAATCCTTCCGATTAACTTTCCGCACACAGGCGGCGTCCCAAAGCAGCCAGTTCGCCGCGAACCGAGCCGTCGTAGACCGTGGAACCAATCCGGGCCACCACGCCGCCGATCAGAGAATCGTCTACGGCGAAGCGCATGCGGATACGCTTGCCGGTCAGTTGTTCCAGCCGGCTGTTGATGGCGGCGCGCTGCTCGCCCAAGAGTTCGCGCGGCGAAGAAACTTCCGCGCGGGCGAAGCCCAGGCGTTCATCGAGCACCACTTCGAGGGTTTCGACGATATGGGCCAGCGAGGCGATGCGCCGATGATCGATCAAGACAAACAAAAGATTGCGCGGGATGCGCGAAAGCTGAAGCGCGTCGGCGATACGGTTGACCACGGCCTTTTTCCGGCCGGCCGGCACCGCTGGCGTGACCAGCGCATTTTCGAGCTCGGGGGAATAGCGGAGGGTGGTCTCGAAAACCTGCAATTCGGCGAGGGCGGTTTCGGGCCGCAAGGGCGACGACGCGGCAGTCACCACATCGGCCAAGGCATTGGCGTATCGTGAGGCTACGGCGGAGTTGGTCATTGGAGATCGCGCACAAATCCGCGCACCAGGTAATCCTGGGCGGCCGGAGTCATGCGGGCGCGGATTTTCTGTTCGGCCAGTTCGACCGCCAGCTCGCCCGAATACCGCCGCAAATCCATGCGGGCGGCTTTTTGGGCGGCTGCGATTTCGCGCGTGGCGTGGGCCTGGATCTTGGCGATTTCGGCGGCGGCGTGAGCCGCCAGGCGCTCGGTTTCGGACTGGGCTTCGCGCTGCGATTCGGCGCGCAGCGCGGCGATGTCCGCCTCCAGGTTGGCGAGCCGGCGGTCCACCTCGGCGGCCCGCGCTTCGGCATCGCGGCGGATCTGTTCGGATGCGGAAATATCCTTGGAAATGGCTTGCGAGCGCGCCGCGAAGAAGGGTCCGGCGTTCTTTCCAATCAGGTAGCCGAGGCCGGCGGCCAGCAGCAGGAAGTTCGCCCACTTCCAACCCTGCAGGTTGCCGCCGCCCGCCTCGCCGCCTTCGGCGAGACAGAGCGCGGCGCTGGAACCGAGCAGCATGGCGAACCGGGCCAGGCCTCTCATGCCGCGCTCCCCCGCAAAATGGATTCGGTAATCTGGGCGGCCAGGGCCTCGCTTTCGCGGCCGAGCGCGGCTTTGGCCTGCTCCACGTCGCCAGCCAGTTGTGCGCGCGCCTCTTCCACCGCGGCGTCGGCGGCCTGCCGGGCGACGGTCAACTGGGCGGTTTCGCGCTCCTGCAACTGCCGGTGCAGTTCCTCGTGAGCCTGATAAACTTCGGAGCGGGCGGCGCGCAAGGCGATTTCGTATTCCGCGGTCCGGGCAGCGGCGCGCTCCAATGCCTCTTGGGCCATTTTGCGCGAGCCTTCCGTGGCTTCATAGCGCTGGCGCAGCACCCTCTCCATGGGTTTGAAGAACATGTGCTTCGCATAGACATAGAGCACCAGCAGACAAATGACTGTTGGGACGGCGTTCAGCAGTATTTGGCCCAAGGCGTGGAGCGTATTACCCATGTTTTTTGCGGAAAGACCAAGGCGCTTTAAGAGGTCCAGGGTAACATCGCGCGGAAAGTTCCGTCAACCGCCGGGCAATGCCGCTTGGGGTGCCGTGGTCAAAGAGGATGCGCATCAGTCGATGGTGCTACAGGAATGGAAGCCGGCGGCGCATCAAGGCTGCGAGCGGCAAACTCGAGCACGCTTTTGATCTGTTCCCGCGTCACATGAAACTGTTCCACGATTTCATCAATGCTGGCTCCCGCTTGCAGATTTTCAAAAACCGTCGCCACGGGCATCCGCGTGTCACGAAACACCCATGCGCCGCTGCGCCTTCCCGGCACGCTTTCTACGGCGGGGCATTGTGACCAATCGAGAATTGCCATGATTCGCCGCCCTCTGGTTTTACCCTCTCGCTTTCAGGGTACGGAAAAACCGGCTCTGCGACAATGCCGATAGATTCCCCACCGGCCTAGACCTCGACCGCATGATGTTGTTCTCTTGCGGGCAACCGCTCCCTAACGGTCGCGGCTCGCATCGGGGCCATTGGCATGAGCGATGGGTCGCACAAAGGCATCAAATCAGGCGGTCAGAGTACTAGCGCTTCACCACCGTAAGAGTCACCGCCGAAGCGTACTCCGTAGAATGATGGACGGCGTTGTGCGCCACCACCCCCTTGGCCTCGTCGTAGTTATTGCCGCCGGTGTTGAGGTTGCGGTCGAAACGCGGGAAGTTGCTGCTCGATACTTCGATCCGGATGCGGTGGCCGGCGGGGAAGTAATTGCTGGTGGTCATGGGCTGGAGCGCGACCTTATATACTTTGCCCGATTCCAGCCAGGCCAGCGGCTTGTCGTAGCCGTTGCGGTAGCGCAGGCGCTGGATGGTCTCGTCCAGGTTGTAGGCCGTGCCGTCGGGGTAGACGTCGATCAGCTTCACGGTGAAATCGGTGTCTTTGGCGTCGGACGAGACGTGCAGCGTGACGCCGATCGGACCGCTGGCTTCGATGGGCTCCTGGAGGGGTTCAGAGGTGTACACCAGGATGTCCGGCCGGGCCTCTTGTTTGCGCTGATCGAAGGCGCCGCCGGTTACCGCGTTGCCCGTGCAGCAGACGTTGCCGCCATAGCTGGGCACGGGGTTCATGGGATCGTACGTGAAGGCGTCGGGATGGTCCGTCGAAGGCGCCGCGGTTGAGAGCGCGCCATCGCCGCCCAGGCTGTTGGCCTTGCCGTCGCTCGAAAGGTAGAGCGTCAGGGGTTGGGCGCCGGCGGGCGGCCAGGTATCGGCCGATTGCCACTTGTTGATCCCCAT
>Ga0181530_10007077_pt1 | contig 10824 bp, 6 predicted proteins | sample PEATcosm2014_Bin_42_FD_119769 | JGI IMG/M metagenome (GOLD analysis project Ga0181530, IMG submission 119769) | Peatland microbial communities from MTU Mesocosm Facility, Houghton, MI, USA - PEATcosm2014_Bin10_60_metaG | ecosystem: Environmental > Terrestrial > Soil > Wetlands > Peat | place... | reverse complement strand
CACCTTGGACAAGAAGTCAGTCTGCATATGGAACCTGAAGGTCGGAGACGTGCTGAGTTATGAGGCGGTCGAATTAAAATGTTGATGCAACAACCTAAAACTGTGGATCGATAGTAACGCGAGAGACGTATATCCGCGACGGATCGGTCCTGTTAATTGAGCATAGAGAACATTATCGGTGCGCCAATTTCACCATTATCTTGGATGGTACACGCGCAACTCGCGCCGCGCGAGTAAAACTTTTTCCCGCTGAAACCCGCGTCTTTACTGGCTGAACTGGCGATTTTTACTCGCGCGTCCTCTCTACCATCTTGTACGCCAAACCCCTCGCTTCCAAACTCGCCCCGAGAGGTTTAAACATGACGCATACCATCCTTCGCCTTCCACGGGTCAAAATCCGGGTTGGCTTGTCCAGAAGTTCGATCTATCTGGCGGTCTCCCAGGGAAAGTTTCCCCGGCCGGTCAGTCTCGGAGCCCGCGCCGTGGGTTGGCTGGAATCGGAAGTGGACGCCTGGCTGTCTCAGCGCGTCGAACTCAGCCGCAAATCACTATGACCACCACGCCTGCCAGCCAGCTTCTAACGCCACCGGATTGTCACCACAATCGTCTCATCACCTGCCGCGTGGACGAACTCCGGCCGCACCCGAGCTTCGTCCGCCATCGCATTGCGGTTCCAGCCTCTCAGTTGTCCTCGCTTGCCGAGTCTGGGGATCTCGCATTTCGCGAGCCACTCCTGATCACGCACGACCGCACGATCCTCGACGGTTATGCCCGCTGGGAGCTGGCCCGGAAGCAAGGTCGGCCAACACTTCCTTGTCTCGAATACGATCTACCTGAGGAGGAGGCCCTTCTCTGGCTGCTACAGAAGCATCGCCGGTCCGACGGGCTCAACGATTACAACCGCATCGTACTCGCCTTGGAATTGGAACCATGGCTCAAACAACAAGCGCGCTTCAACCAGCAGCTCGGCGGACTGCGCAAGGGTTCGTCAAATCTGACTGAAGCTGACCGGCTGGACGTTCGCTCCGAAAACGCTGCGGCCGCCGGCGTCTCCACAGGAAACGTGAGCAAGGTCCGGCAATTGGCCTCAACCGCGCATCCAGACCTTCTGGAAGCACTGCGCGCTGGTGAAATCAGCATTCACCGAGCCTCAATCTTGCTTCGGAAACCCGAGCAGCAGCTTGAACAACTCAGGCTGTACCGGAATCTGCGCGGCATCACCAGGACAGTCAACACGCTGCTGCAGGCGCACTGCCGTCCGGCACCAAATGACGGACTCGACCTTCAGCGCATCGTCGGCGCACTGGCGGCAATGACACCTGAACAAAAAGAGGCCGTCCTGATTGAGGAGGTCAACATTCCGGGCAGCGTCCTGCTGTTCTCCCGAGAGTTTCGCCATGCGCTGACCAGACAGGGAGAGCTCCAGCCATGATGCCCTCCGAAAACCCGCCGCGCCCGGAACCCAAGCGTCCCGAGCGTCCGCTGCGCCAGGTCCTCGAACTTACCCGGGAGCACTGGGACCACCCCGCCGTGCGCGACGCAGTCCGCCAGAACTTCCGCAAGGTAAGCATGTGCCGAACCCCTGCCCTGGGAGGCGAGGTCTACGCCTCCTCCGCCGGAGAGAAGGTCTTCTACCACACCTGTAAATCGAGGTGCTGCCCAAGCTGTGGCAACCGCGGCACCCTGCTCTGGCAGCGGGAGCAGTGGTGTACCCTGCCGGATATTCCCTTCGTCGGCATCGTCCTCACCATGCCCAACGTCTTCTGGCCGATCTTCCAGACCCATCGCCGTCTACAGCGCGATCTGCCAGCCCTCGGAGCCGCCGTGCTCCAAGAGTGGGCTTGGAACCGCTACCGGGTACGCCTTTGCGGAATCGTCATCCAGCACACCTTCGGAGGCCGCCTTAATTACCATCCCCACCTGCACATCATGGTCTCTGCTGGCGGACTGAAGTCGGCTGAGGCCCGCTGGGTTGAATCGCTGCAATTTGATCGGACGCAGATCATGGAGCTGTGGCGCTTTGCCGTCTGCTCCTATCTCTGGAAGGCGCACCGCGATGGACTGCTGCGGCCATCCTACCTGCCGGAGGAGTTCAACGACCTCATCCTGCGACAGACGCAGCGCCGGTGGAACATCCACATCACCTCGCAGATGTCGAAAGGGCACTTCCTGCGATATGCCGGGCGCTATATCCGCCGCCTTCCCATCTCCCAGAAGCGCATTCTCCAGGTGACGGAGCAGGAGGTCGTCTACCTGGTCAAGGATACCCGACAGAGCAAAGCAAACCGGACGACGGTCCTGGAGGAGGCTCACTGCACCCCGGTGGAGTTCGTCGCCATCCAATCGCAGCATATCCTCGACCGGTACCAGCACTCAATGCGCTACTTCGGCCTGCTGGCGCCACGAACAAAGCACACCAGCTCGGCTGCCGTCTTCACTCTGCTAGGCCAGAAGCAACGTCCCCGCCCGCCGAGGCTGAACTGGAGGAATTCGCTGCGCCGCAACCTTCACGTCGATCCCCTGCTCGACGATTATGGCAAGCGAATGCATTGGGTTCGCCATCTCCAACCGACATTGGCCTAGAACCATTCATCGCACAACAGGCTCCGCCTGCTCAACAACCATCGAGTCGGTGCTTGAGAGTTATGCCCCAATATCAACTATTGCTTTTCCTAGAGATCAAGTCCCCAAACGGATCCTCGTCATATGCAGGGGACATTTTAGCGCGGCATAGCGCTGGCCCTGGAACAAATGCAAAAAGACCGCGAGCGGAGGGGAATAGTGGTATATTGCCTTATTGCGAAGAAAACAAAATGGAAATCCCAGAGTTTAGCCTAAATCCACCGGGACTTATTGATCCGTCGTTAGCATGTGGAGGCTAGCCGATGCGTGTACAGGTTGTGTGTGTCGAAGACGCAGGCGTGGTCGTCGTCGCCGAAGGCGACCAGGGTAATCAGTTCTGGCTGCCCCGCGAGGAGTGGGACAAGAGTGACCGGAACGAATGGCAAATGGAACATTTCGCGCTGACAGCCGGCGAAGAGCTGGATGTGGTTCTAGCCGTCACTAAAAAACGCGTTAGTGGGCGGCAGGTTGTTAGCCGAACAGAATACTCATTCACAGACGTACAAGAGGACTGGCTGCACGACGTTCGGCGTCTTTGCGTCGAGTCGTCGTCAGAGAGGGCGGTCGTTGGACATGTGGGATCGGTACGCGCTTTCGCTGAAATGGCCCCCTATCTTAGTTTTCTCAACAACAGAGTACTCCCTGAATGGGCCAAAGACCATGGCATTCTCGGTAAAGGTGACTACATCGAAGGCTTTGTGCAGGAAATGAGCACAGAGCGAAGCTCAGTAGTAATGAACATTGGGGATTACCTGGAGTCCTCAACAAGAAAGGAAGCGGACCAGACTCCCCCCAACATTAGGGAAGAAGGCGCTGAACTCCTGACAATCCAACACGCTCCCTTTCTCCCCAAAGAAACTCAAGGGAAACTTAGTCCTCTCTTGCTTGTCGAAAATCACGACGAATTTAGGTCTGCGTTAAAGGCCACACTGGAAGGATTGGCCTTATGCGTGGACACCGCTAGTGATGAGGAAGAAGCGCGGGAAAAGCTTTTGAATGGCTCATTCCGCTTGATCATGATTGACGTAAATCTACGAAATGGCGATAACGATAAAAACGGATTTGCATTGCTTGAAAGCCAGCAGGCCAGAGACGATCGGAAGCTGGTTCTACTGACCGGAGAGTTCCCGACCCAAGATAAGCTCAGCCGTTGGGGGCACCTGCGGGTACACGGTTACATCCGAAAACCTTGTACGCCCCAGGAAGTTGCGGATACGCTCGTCGCTGCAGTAACTACGCCGGGTGTACCCTGGCGGGAGTTCGAATCTACGGCAAGCGACACGGAGGAGGAAAACCAGCAAGGAGAGGCAAGTGCGGGACTCCAAACCCGAGCGGAGATTTCCAAAGAAGAAGCTGTTGCGGAATTAGGCAGGAGCGAGCGAGGTTCCGTGATTCACGTATTTGAGATGCATCCGCGATCATTCCGTGCTCGATCCGTCGCGGAATACAACGGTGCCGAGTTCAAATGGACCTTTAATCAGGGGAAACTCGGCAAAAGTGTCATCAAAGACACAGCCGTTGGCGGCGAGGCGTTCATCGATCACGAACCCTTGAATGCAGGGAAACATAAGTGGACCCTATCGATGATGAATTACCGATCTTTCGTCGGCATGCCAATACCTGTCACTAACGCTTGCTACAAGTACGCTCTGGTTGCATTTCACAAGGATGCGGATGCCTTGGGTGGTAATTTCCTCTCTCTCGCTCGACTCTGTGTTGAGCGTGTGGGGCGTGCTTTGGAGAGAGTGCAGCTTCATACAATTGGAGAGGAGCAGTCGAGGTACGCCGCAACAGGGATGGCGCTCGAATCATTGGCGCACGAAATCAAGAATGAGATCTCGACCATTACCCATACATGTGCGCAACTTATCGGGGTAGTTCAGAAGCCGACGATGGAGCTCTCTGCCGCCGATATCGACAAGGTGCGGGAGATGTCGACAACACTATCAAAAGTCGCTCTGGTCGCTGATGAAGAAACCAGATTACTTACTGGCACAAAGGCCGAGAAAGGCTATGTCAATGTGTATGATTGCCTGTGCAAAGCTGCCAGCAGGTGCCGCGCCATTGCCGATCTCACGCTCCCCAAAGCCGATCGGATTCATATTGACATTCCGCGGCGTAACACGAAGAATCAATGGAATGTGTGGGGCTCACCGGCGGCATTGATCATCGTCTTTTTCAATCTCTATTTAAATGCTGCGCAACAGATCGACATGTTGACTCGCACTGGCATTCGTAGGAGAGGAAATATTTGGCATACCTGTGAACGATATGTCGATGAGAATGGCAAAGAACTCGCAGTAGTATGCATCCACGACACGGGCCCTGGCATTCATCGGGAAGACTGGGACCTAATCTTTAGGCCAGGCTACACGACCAAAGAAGGCGGTAGCGGATTGGGCCTCCATATTTGCCGCAACCTTGTGAAGGGAATTGGGAGCGGAGGCAGGCGCGCGAACCTTATGGTTACGCGCAGCACGATTTGGGGTGGAACAACCTTTACCGTAATGTTGCCACTCGTAACCGTCTCTGATGGAGAATGAAAATATGAATTCTGCTCGCTCTGTACTGATTGTGGACGACCAGCCGCTCATGCGTCAGGATATCGCAAAAGATTTGAGGGCAAAGAACTATGACGTAGTGGAGAAAGGCGGCTACCTTGAAGCGGTGGAATACCTGAAACAAACCGCTGTCGCGTTCATTTTGCTCGACCGTATCCTTGCTGAAGGGGTCGTCGAAGTGCGCGGACTGGCAGAAATCTGTGCAGTTGCCGGGGAATCGCACGTCATCGTGTACACCGACAAGAGCGATGTAACTCGGGTTGCAGAGTATCGACTTAAGGAACGCGGCGCCATACGGGTGATCGACAGAAAGGAAATCGGCAGCAACTTGGAAGTGTTCAGTCGAGAGCTGAATGAGTTATTGAACCTTTCTATAGGGTTGAAGAGCTTCAGAGGAGAACGAAGCAGGATTGTGGCTGCATTGGTCGGAATCGATGTGGGCGTCACAATCATTGATAAGGATTACCATTGCTGGTTCGCAAATGATCAGCAGAACAGTATAGTGGGAGCTGAGTGTTCCGGCAGGTTGTGCTGGAAGGCGTTTCACAATCGACCCGGCGATTGGGGACCCTGTTGGGGTTGCGCGGTCACTCGAGTAATTGCTACAGGTGAAGAGCTGGAGGGGGTTTTCCTCTCGCGATTTCATAACGACCAGCTCGGGTGGGTCAGCGTGCATACCAAGCCCGTTAAGGACGGTGAGACTGTTGCCGTTCGAGAGGTCGTCAGCCGACTCGACCCGAATACCCTGACATTGAATATTCGGCTGTCGACAATTGCGAAGGGTTTACTTCAGCTTGGATTCGGCAGAGCACGCATCTTTTGTGTGAAGAGTGACTCAGGTACTCTGGAGTTAATGGCTGCGGCGTCGGTACACGACGATGCATGGGCCGAAACAAACGCTTACTTCGACTCCATCGCTGACTCTGCCAATGCGATTAGGATCGACGAATGCACCTATATGAAAGCGGTCTACGACGGCCGCATCGGAAAGCCGGTGGGAGCGTGGGACCCCAACGTGGGGCCTAGCCCTCACACGAAGGCACTCATGCTTGAAGTGCCTTATCTCGACCTTCCGGTGTGGGATGGGGATGGCGGTAGCCTCCTCGGTTGGATTAGTGCTGATTTAAACGGCTTGAACCCTGATGTTATTGAAGCTGTGAAACAGCGATGGTTTACGCAGAAGGGGCTCGGATGGCTCCAGGAGAAGTTCGGTGCACAACTGGTCGACGCGATCAAGGCAGAGCCCCCAGGTCAGCAGAAGAAAAAAGAGATCATTCAACGAGCTGTAATGGAAGTTGGGGGAGCCGACTCTGTGGATAGTGCGCTGGAAGCAGTTCGCAAGGCTGCGGAAAGTCTCGTTCCCAATCGACGGGTTTCCGTGCGATTCCTGAACCGAGGAGAGCTAATCGAGTACGAGGCCCTGTGTGTTGGCGAGCGTGACTCCAGTACCCCTGAGAGAATTAGCGTGGAAGATAAACGCTCCTTAGCCGCGTATGTCGCCAGAACGGTGAAGCCTGTATGGGTTGACAATCGTCGCTTGTCTGCAGTGCTCCGGCCTAGTTATGCCGGAGAAGAGATCATCAGCACAGCCAGCATTCCCCTTAGTGTTGAGGGCATCGTCGTGGGAACGTTGAGTATCGACTCGAAGATCGAGACCCGCTGGGCCGACGAACGACTGACGGGACCGCTCGAGAGTTTGGCCAGGATCATGGCACTTGTCGTACATGACATCAACCCTGCAGGCAGAATGGATCGTGAGGACGTGGCTGCCTACGCGGCGAGTGAGCTCCGCCAGTATGTGGAGAGACATGAAATAGAGGAAAAGCTGCAAGTTGCAGCCACTTACGCGATAGCACTTTCCAAGAGCCTGCAGAAAGAGAGCTCCTACAAGGAAGTAGCGGCAAGAGTTGTTAGGGCCATTGAAGATGCACGCGACACCTTATACCACAGTCCGGAGCAACAGAACTGTCACCTGCATGAAGTGTGTAAACGCTACGACGACCCTGCGATCGTTTTGTGCGAGTTTGGATCTAACCAGTACAAGCTGGCCGTTCCAGAGTCGATTGTGTCAGGTATTCTCGACACGTTAGTCAAGATGGCCTCCAATACTCTGACGGAAATGGGGAAACAGCAGATTCCAGTGCGAATTACTGCAACAATTAAAGACATGGCCGCAGTGATTCGAGTGATACCTGGTACTGCCGTGCAGGGCCACAATTTCATGATCGCAAGAGGAGCTGCAATGTTGTTCCGAGGCGGCCTAAAGGTAGAGGAATCCATGGACGGTCAGGTCTTTCATCTGCGCTTGCCACTCTCATAAAAAAACGCAGTGCAGGGGGAAATGGAGGTAAACATGCCAATTGTTGGTCTCATGCTTGAAGCCGGAAGTCAGACGGATGCGATAGAGAGATTGCTCAAGGCATATAACATCACTCCCTTACTTCCAGCGGAGAACCAAAAAGGAGAATTACGGATTGCTGAGCTTGAGAAGGCCGACTTGATCCTGGTTGACAAGCAGTTGCACCGCATCTTCGGGGATGACTCCGGCCGGAAGATGGCTGAGCACCTGCATGCAGAGAAGAAGCCAGTGGTGTTGATGGTCAGCTCAGTGCCTAATGATGAAAAGGATTTTGACTTGCTCCGAGAGGGTGCCATTGATGGCTTTATCAATCGATCTCTCGCTGTCAGCGAATGGCCACCGTGCTTGGCTGCATTCAGACCTGGCGATCAGTTTCCAAACTGCGCGGCGCAGATCCGTCTGCTACGAATTGACGGGTATGAAGTGGCACATGTGTGGGAGGAAATAGGTAAGGCGTTCGGAAAGGCTGAGGATCTCGCGGTATGTGAGGAGTGCTGTGTGCTGTTTCGTAAGCTGGTCGCGCCTTGCGCGACGGCGGTCACACTGAGACAGATCCACAGCGGTCAGAGCGGGCAGAGTGGTGCGAAGGTCTTACGCGCCGAAGTTTCTTTTGGTGACGGGCCAATGTCGGAAGATCTTTCTGTGAAATATGGCAAACGCGACAAAATTCGACGTGAGGCGATGCACTATGACCGATATGTAGGTCCCCTACCCGATGGTGTGGCCGCGCAACTGCGTTGGCGATCCGAGACTGACAATTATGGAGCACTTGCATATTCATGGGTCGGGGACTCGGTGGAGGACGGCGTTCCTCTTGGACCAGTTACCGACAGATCTCCGGCGTTGGATTGGTTGCGACGCCAGGCTACAATAGATAGACTGTTTCGCGTCTCTCTCAGCTCCTGGTACGAGGTGTTTCGAAGGGGAAAGGGCAGTTCGATGTGCACGTTACATGACCTCTACGTTTCTGACGTTGGCGTTTTTCGGGAGATCGCCGAATTCGGCGCAGGCGAGGCTGCTCCCCGTGTTGACATATCGGAAAGTTATGTGGATATTCATGATCCGAAGGTTTGGGCGTTTGCGTTGGAAAACGGGAAAACACGACCGAATGCAGTTACCTGGGCCAAGGAAGGATTCGCATCGAGAATAACACCGCCGCGGCTGGCGCCTTCTCATGGAGATCTCCATGTTAAGAACGTCTATGTACTCCCCGATAACTCTCCGCGGCTGATCGATTTTGGAGATACTGGTGTTCACCACCTATTCCGAGACTTCGCGGCGCTTGAAGTAAGCGTTCGGCTTACTTGCGTGAAAGACAAGGATCTAGCTGCGTTAAGCGCGATGGAAAAACGCGTTAACAACAGCAAAGATCTTTGTTCCTCAATACCACTGGATGGACTTGGGGGAAGCCACGACCTCAGGGAAGCACTTCGAACCACGGAGATCATCCGCAAGGCTGCTCAGGAGGCCTGCGGCTATCACGGAGAAGCGAGGGGAAATTTGCTCGAGTACCTGTACGCCGTGGTTGCGCATTTGTTGAGGTATGCCTCGGGAAGAGCCGATGAACTCGGTGAAGAGCAGCACGAGCGCGAGAGCGTTCGCGTGTGGCACGCCATGTATGCTGCGGCGTTGGCAACAGAGAACGCGATAGAGTTGGAGCGGATGATATGAGAAATGCGGAGTGTCGGTAATGAAACTGACGGAAAGTTATAGTCATGCCCAAAATGGAAGCTGTTGCCGACGGCGATTCGGTCGACCAAGTGCGGATCCCGGGGCTATGAATTGGATATTGCCTCATGGAGTGACTCGGCCTAGGTTCTGGAGATCATTGCTGGCAATCCGCAATGGTAAAATTTCCATTATGCTATCCGGCTACTAGCCAATAAACCTCCAGAATTACCTGCTGGCTCCGTCATTTGCATCCGTTTCCATCCCAAAGACCGGCAGACCGAAATCTACCGACGCGACCCTCACCTTGACGCATTACGGAAGCAGAGATGGAAGAGTGACCCACCCAGCCATTTCTCGGTCGGCAATGTCCGCTGGGTCAGGAAATGCCGGGCTGCCGGGTGACCAAAATTCCACGTCCGTTGCGTGTGCATCGTAGTATTCAGGACTTACGGTGATGCGGAGCTTGTTCATCCCGGGCCCGGCGTATTGAAACTCGCTGCTATGCGTCGCTTCGAGCCTGACATCGGGAAGGAATACTTCATGCTTTGAGAGCACGTCACGGAGATCCCCCAAACCATAAAGAGCCTGTGGTCGCTGATCGATTTCAAGCTCAGAGACTATCAGGCTATCCAAATCGAACGATGCGGCGTTTGCCGCTGCAATATCCTCTTCTATTCCGGCGGCGAGGCGGTCGCGCAACGAGGTGTCCGTGCCCAGGACGGCCGCTGATATTCTCTGGGACACACTGGAAAGGATTGGCTGTAGCCTGCCCACCACGGAGGTAAAGAACCCAATCCGCTCCTGCAATACCCTGTACACCACAGTCTCGATAGTGTCGTTGTACTGAAGGTTGACGATTCGAATCGTTGGGTACTTCTGTCCTACGCGGTCAATTCGTCCGATTCGCTGCTCAACCCGCATTGGGTTCCACGGAAGGTCGTAGTTGATGAGCGCCCCACAGAATTGAAAGTTCAAGCCTTCGGCAGCGGCGTCGGTGCACAGCAATACGTCGGCCTCCCCTTTCTTGAACCTGCGCTTTGCCTGGTCTCGCGGGATATGCTCCCATTCAGAATCACCGATCGGAATCTCCCCACCCCGTCCCGAATAGCACATCATCTTCAGTCCTGGCGTGGACCGAAGTTGGTCCCGCAAGAAATCCATCGTATCCGTAAACTGCGTGAACACCATCACCTGCCCGTATCCGCTGGATCGCAGTTCATCGATCACAGTCCGAAGTTCACGGGCCTTGGTATCCGGTGGGAGGCTGCTCACCCTAAGGAGCAAGTCCTCAATCGATGAACGCTCCTCAAAGTTCAGCGCCTCGCGTTCCATCTCCGTGATCTCTTCGGTGTCGAGCAGTTCCTCGGCAAGGTCGTCGTCGGGCATGTCCTCATCCGTGGTGCCGGAAATGGATCCGTCACCCTTCTTGATCGCGGCCAGCCGCTTCTCCAATGTCTTGGTCAATGCGTAAAAACTGCTGGCCAGACGCTTGCGGTAGATCGTCATCACGAACCCGACTGCGGTTCTCGTTGCTGCCGACGCTTTGTTGTACGTGTCACGAATATAGGTCTCGACCAACTCGTAGATTTGGCGTTCGTCGTCACTCATGTT
>Ga0181530_10007076_pt1 | contig 10825 bp, 6 predicted proteins | sample PEATcosm2014_Bin_42_FD_119769 | JGI IMG/M metagenome (GOLD analysis project Ga0181530, IMG submission 119769) | Peatland microbial communities from MTU Mesocosm Facility, Houghton, MI, USA - PEATcosm2014_Bin10_60_metaG | ecosystem: Environmental > Terrestrial > Soil > Wetlands > Peat | place... | reverse complement strand
TCTGCTGGCCACCGGCCGCACGCCCACATCCGACCCCACCATGCTCGCGCAGCAGAGCACCGCGCCCCAATCCTGGCAGCAGATGGGCGCCTCCGCGCTGCTCGGCCAGGCCATCGCCAGTCCGGTTGCCGGCCGCCTGCAGCGTTTCTTCGGAGTCAGCCAGTTGCGCATCGACCCCACCCTCCCCGGCGTGGAAAACAACCCGCAGGCGCGGCTCACGCTGGAGCAGCAGGTCACGCCCGAGATCACCTTCACCTACATCACTAACGTCACGCAGAGCAACCCGCAAGTCATCAGAGTGGAATGGGCCTTCGCCAAGCAGTGGTCGGTGGTGGCGCTACGCGAAGAGAATGGCCTGTTCGGGCTGGACTTCTTCTTCAAGAGGCGCTTCTGAGCCGCTTCCTCCGGCGCTGAGCCGGGCGAAGACAGATGAATGCACGAGGCCAGGGCGCGAACCAGACTCAACCGGACCGCCTGATGTATGCCTTGAGCTTCTGTACAGGTAGAAGGTCGAGGTGTTGAATCCGAGGGCATTCGGCTCATCCGCATGTTTCAGTCGCGGGTTGCTATCATCTTGCTTCTGGCGACAATCTGGTGCAAAATAATCGCCACCGGATGTTCCAGACCGGGAATCGGGGCTGCCTGGTAGGAGGAATTCAAAATGCGCCTTCGGCTTACCGTGCTTCTCGCGTCGCTTATCCCGGGCGTTGCCTTCGGCCAGCCCTATACCATCTCGACATTCGCCGGCAGCGCGCCGCAGGTCGACATTTCGGGAAAGTCCGCCGGCCTGGGCGGAGGGGTCTACAAGGTTGTGGCCGATCCGGCGGGCAATCTGTTTTTCCCGGATCAAGGCACTGTCCTGCGATTGGACTCGACGACGGGCCTGCTGACCTTCCTGGCTGGGAACGGAACCGAAGGCTTCGGCGGCGACAACGGGCCCGCCGCGGCCGCCCAGCTATTCCTGCCCCAAGGCGTGGCCGTGGACTCCGCGGGCAACGTGTACATCGCGGACCGGTACAACGCTCGCGTCCGCAAGGTCTCGCGCGGGGCGATCACCACCGTGGCGGGAAACGGGACATCTGGTTTTAGCGGCGACAACGGTCCCGCCACCAGCGCTCAGCTTTCCTACCCCCAAGACGTCGCTGTGGACTCCGCCGGCAACCTGTACATCGCCGACGAAGGCAACAACCGCATCCGCAAAGTCTCGAACGGGGTGATCACCACCGTGGCAGGGGGCGGCTCTACGTTGGGTGACAACGGCCCCGCCACTAGCGCCCAGTTGAACGCTCCCGCAGGCATCGCCGTGGACTCCGCCGGCAACCTCTACATCGCGGACTATGGCAACAACCGCATCCGCAAAGTCGCGGGTGGAGTGATCGCCACGGTGGCGGGGGGCGGCTCTACGCTGGGTGACAACGGCCCCGCCACCAGCGCCCAGTTGAACTCCCCCTCAGGCGTGGCCGTGGACTCCGCCGGCAACCTGTATATTGCCGACTCCGGCAACAACCGTATCCGTGAAGTCTCTAATTACATGATCCACACGGTAGCGGGAAACGGGACGGCTGGTTTCAACGGCGACAATGGCCCGGCCACCAGTGCTCAGTTGTCCTTCCCCAATGGCGTGGCCGTGGACTCCGCCGGCAACCTGTACATCGCCGACACGAACAACTCTTGCGTCCGCGAAGTCTCGAACGGGATGATTACCACCGTAGCCGGCAACGGCACCTTCAGCGGCGACAACCATCCGGCTACCGGCGCACAACTGCTTTTCCCCTGGGGAGTGGCCGTGGACTCGACCGGCAGCCTGTACATCGCGGACGTTGACAACCACCGTATCCGCAAGGTCTCGGGCGGGGTGATCGCCACCGTGGCGGGGAGCGGGTCATATGGCTTCAGTGGCGACAGCGGCGCAGCCACCAGCGCCCAGTTGGACCTCCCCATGGGCGTGGCCGTGGACTCGGCCGGCAGCCTGTACATCGCGGACCACGGCAACAACCGCATCCGCAAAGTCTCGAGCGGAGTGATCGCCACTGTGGCGGGGGGCGGCTCTTCGCTGGGTGACAACGGCCCCGCTACCAGCGCCCAGTTGAACGCTCCCCAGGGCATCGCGGTGGACTCGGCCGGCAACCTGTTCCTCGCCGACTCCGGGAACCAACGCATTCGCAAAGTTTCGAGCGGCGTGATCACCACTGTGGCAGGGGGCGGTTCCTCGTTGGGTGATAACGGCCCCGCCACCAGTGCCCAGTTGAACGCTCCCCAGGGCGTCGCCGTGGACTCCGACGGCAATCTATACATCGCCGACTCTCTAAACTACCGCGTCCGCAAAGTTTCGAATGGCGTGATCACCACCGTCGCGGGAAACGGGACCCCCGGTTTCAGCGGCGACAACGGCCCGGCCACCAGCGCCCAGTTGGCCGGCCCCTCAGGCGTCGCCGTGGACTCCGCCGGCAACCTGTACATCGCCGACAACAACCGCATCCGCAAGGTCTCGGGCGGAGTGATCGCCACCGTGGCGGGAAACGGGACCCCTGGTTTCAGCGGCGACAACGGCCCGGCCACAGCCGCTCAGTTCAATACACCCCAAGGTGTTGCCGTGGCCCCCACCGGAAATGTCTACATCGCCGACCAGGCCAACAATCGCATCCGGCTTTTGTCGGCTTCCCCTTCTGCCTGCACCTACTCCCTCACCCCAAGTTTCCTGCAACCTCCCGCCAAGGGCGGCACCTTCAGCGTTGCCATCCAGACCACCGCGGCCTGTTCCTGGACGGTTTCCGGCGTGCCCATCTGGATTACCGTTTCCGGCGCGAGCTCGGGCAGCGGACCCGCCACCATCACCTTCATCGTTGCGCCCAATACCTCCGGTGCGGCCTTGAGCGCGAATCTCTCTATCGCCGGCCTCTCCTTTGCGATCACGCAGGCCTTTACCGCCGCGCAATCCGGCGGCCAGACCGTGTACAACAATTTTGGGACCAACAACAGCTTCTCCGGCAACGGTTGGTGCGTGACCGGCCCGTACGCCACGAGCTGCACCTCTTACGCCGCGCGTTATATTGCTGCACCGTTTACCCCCGGCTTATCGCAGCTCCTGTCGGGTATCTCCCTCCCCTTGACCAACCTCGGCGGCACAAACGGGGCGGTCATCAACTTGAGAAACAGCGATTCCAGCGGGCTTCCTGGAGCGGTTCTGGAATCCTGGTCGGTCTCGAACCTCCCCAACTATTTCGCGCCGAATGTCACGGTCATATCAGTCGCCTCGAAGCTCAATCCGGCGCTCCAGGCCGGGCAGACATACTGGGTGGAGGTGGAACCGCTGGCGGCTGACACCGCGGACTATTGGTATACCAACAATCTGGGCCTTGCGTTTGGGATGGCGAATATCAACCAGGCCGGGTGGACCGTGCTCGTCGGGTACGCAGGCCAGACCCTGCCGGCGTTTTCCGTCACCGGGATTCCGGGCTACAGCGATTTTGGACCGAACAACGGTTTCTCCACCGTCGGTTGGTGCGTCAGCGGCTCAAGCGGAGCGAACTGCATTACCTTAGCCACGCGTTACATTGCCGCACCGTTCACGCCCGGCACATCTTTGATCCTGTCCAGCGTCACCCTCCCCCTGAGCAACCTCAGCGGCACGAACGGCGCGGTCATCAACTTGATGAACAGCGCCTCCAGCGGGCTTCCCGGAGCGGTTCTGGAATCCTGGCCGGTCTCCAACCTCCCCGACTATTTCGCGTCGAATCTCACGGTCACATCGGTGGCCTCGAAGCTCAATCCGGCGCTCCAGGCCGGGCAGACATACTGGGTGGAGGTGGAACCGTCGGCGGCCGACACCGCGGACTATTGGTATACCAACAATCTGGCCCTTGCGGGTGGGGTGCAGAATATCAACCAGGCCGGATGGACGCCGCTGGTCGGGTACGTAGGCCAGAGCCTTCCCGCTTTTAATGTGGTTGGAGCCTCGGGGACCACTCCTTCCTGCACTTATTCGCTCAACCCAACTTCCTTGCAATCTCCCGGCGCGGGCGGCAACTTCAGCGTTGCCATCCAGACCGCCGCGGCCTGTCCCTGGACGGTTTCCGGCTTACCCAACTGGATTACCGTTTCCGGCGCGAGTTCGGGCAGCGGACCCGCCACCATCACTCTCGTCGTCGCGCCCAATGCCGCCAGTGCGGCCTTGAACGCGACTATCTCCATCGCCGGCGTACCCTTTACCGTTACCCAGGCCGGCGGCCCGTACACCTGCACCAACACCACGCCGCCGGTGATTACTTCGGTCGATTCGGCAAGCGCCTATGGAGGATATTCCTATTTCGCATCCGGCTCCTGGCTGGAGGTCAAGGGCGTCAACCTGGCGGACCCTGCCGACACGCGATTGACGTCCGCCACAAATCCCGGCCAGTGGACTGCGAGCGACTTCAATGGGGTAAATGCTCCCACCATGCTTGACGGAATCAGCGTGAGCATTAACGGCAAGCCGGCCTACGTCTGGTATCTCTCCCCAACGCAGCTCAATGTGCAAGCGCCGGAAGATCCGGCCACTGGCAACGTCGCCATGACCGTGACAAACTGCAAGGCCACCAGTTTACCCTTCGCCTTGACGCACCTGGCGCTCGCGCCAGGCATGCTTGCGCCGGCGAACTACAGCGCGGGCGGCACGCAGTACATGGTGGCGCAGTTTGCCTCCGACGGCGCTTATGTTTTGAATGCCAGCACCGGGGCGGCATTGGGCCTCAACAGCCGGCCGGCGAAGCCCGGGGATTTGATTATCGCGTACGGCATCGGGTTTGGCGATGTGACTCCACCGACCCTGCCCGGGGTCATCGTCCAGCAGACTGATACGCTGGTTAACCCAGTCACGATTTCTTTCGGATCCACGAATGCAACGCTGGCTTACTCCGGTCTGGCCTACGGTCTCGTCGGCCTCTACCAGTTCAACATCTTCGTTCCGACAGGCCTTTCCAACGGCGATTACCAGATCAACGTGACGCAGAACGGGAGCAGGCTGCCACAAACCATGTACCTGACGGTGCAAAACTGACAGCGGTACGCGATAGTTTGCCCGGGCGCTTACCCCCTCAATTGTCCGTCGGCTTCTCCTCCACGTGATCGATCACCAGCACCTTCACCGGGCGCTTGGTCTGTTCCAGCTTGAGCCCAAGCTGTTTCGCCACCGCGTCCGGGAGAGAGAGGGCGCCGTTTGGATCTGATGCCACGCTCGCGCTGTCAGCCGGCGGAGCTGCCCCGCCGCGGCCGCCGCCGCCCTGGGGTTGACCGGCCGTGCTAAAGCTGAGAGTGAAATCCCACGAACCCTCGAGGCCGGTCGAGTCCAGAACGGGCGTGTGAATGTAGCCGGGCGCCAACCCTTGCAGCATATCGGCGAACCGGGCCATGGTCATGTTCTGGCAGTTCAGCAACCGCCCTAGAATCGGGTGGACGTCCCTCACGTCCTTCTGGTCCGCTCCCGGACCTTCTTCGCATTTAATGCGGCCATTCGGGTCCGCCGGCTTCATCTTCGGCTTTACCGCCGTGAGCGTATAAGCGTTGATCGGCCGTTCTTCCATGTGCGTCTGCAGCTTGAAACGCTCCACCACCAGGTTCTTGATCATCGCAATCAGCGTGTCGATGTCGACCGGCGGCCCATTTTGCCCGTTCACCAGCGCGGTGGACGGAGCCTTGGCGATAATACTGATCTTGGTTTCGCCGAGCCACTTCGGCGCACCAACGATCATGTCGTCGCTGAGTTGCCAGATCTGTTGGATGATGAACTTCAGGTCAAAACCTTCGATATCGATTCGGCCGCCCGGCTGGATCTGGAATCTCTGATCGTGGATGTCCGAAGGCGTGAGCTTTACGTCGGCTACTTCGAACTCGGTCGGCGCGGCGACGCCAGGGAGAATCTTCCCGATATCGGGCTCATTCTCGGTGGGCTTTTCGTCGACACTCTCCACCACGACTACCGGCAGTGGGGACTTTTGAAGGTCGAGTTTCAGCCCGAGCTGGTTGTCGACCGCGTCAAAAACCGAAATGCCATCCGCCCCCGCGGCTGCAAGTTGGCCGCGCCCGGTCCATTTGAGGTCGAAATCGTAAGTTCCTTTCAACCCGGTGGAGTCGATGACAGGCTGCCTCAGATATCCTCCTGCCATATTGTGCAAGTTGTCGGCGATTTCCGCCGCAGTCAGCCCGTGACAGGCAACCTCGATGGGGGCGGTGGGTTCGGCATCCTGAGGCCGCGGCTTGCCCTGGCATCCTTTCTGCGCCGCCGGGTCGGCATCCTTGAGTAGCGGATGTTTACCCGCCGTCATAATGTATGCGGGCATGGGCCTGGAATCGGGGTGGGCAACCAGGTGGAAGCGCTCCGCCAGCAGCGTCCGCAGCATTGCCTTCTGGCTGTCGGGAGTCGATCCGGGCGGCACCTTGCCGGTAACATCGAAGCGGTCCATTTCCAGCCAGTTCGGTCCGCCAAATACCTTGTCCCCGTCGACTCCGTAGGCGGTGCGGATCAGATCCACCATGGTCGCGGTTCTGATTTCATACCTGCCGGCGCGCGTTTGCGGGCCTCGCATGAACAGATTGAAAGCACTGTCGGAATGAGGACTGACATGAACGTCCGCCGCCTCAAATCTATCAGTGTGTTGACCGAATGCCGCGCCCGATAAGAGCGTGACGCACAAGAATACTCGCATCATGTTTCCCCTCCAGTTTGAGCTCTCGGTTGCTAGGCCTTTAGACGAATAAAAAGAGGATTTGTTCCGGCTCCGCGGCCGGAATCGTGCCTCTTTTTGTGGGGCAGGCAATCTTGCCTGCAGCCGCCTTTCAGGCGGCTTTTTCGGGGTCGGCAGGCGTTTTCGATCGCCGAAAAGCGCCGGCTGAAAGCCGGCGGCAGCCAGGATTGGCTGCCCCACAAACGTTTCTCCAACGGCGATCCGGGGAGCTTGTCGGGATGCCCGCCCCTCTAAGTGAGCCGCCTCGGTCTCACCCCCCTCGCTACAATAAACTCTCATGGACCCCCTGCCCATAGGCACTGCCGGCGCTCTGGCGGCCGGTTCCTTCCTGGCATGGGCCGTCCGCGGGCGCTCTTCGGCGGTCTTCGGTCCTTCCCTGTGGCGCGGCAATACCGCGCGGCCGGCTATCGCCCTCACCTTCGACGACGGGCCCAGCGAGAACACGCCCCAGCTCCTCGAAATCCTCGCCCGCCACAAAGTCCCGGCTACTTTTTTCCAGTGCGGCGCCAATGTCGAACGCCTGCCCGCCGTGGCCCGCGAAGTCGCGGCCGCCGGCCATGCCATCGGCAATCACAGCCACGCCCATCCCCTTTTCTGCTTCCGTTCGCCGCGCTTCATCGAGCAGGATCTCCGCCGCGCCCAGCAGGCCATCCAGTCCCACGCCGGCGTTACCCCCGTCTGGTTTCGCGCGCCGTTCGGCGTACGCTGGTTCGGCATGCGGGGAGCCCAGCGCCGCCTCTCGCTCACCGGCGTCATGTGGACCGCAATCGGTTATGATTGGAAACGGCCGGCGGGCGCCGTTGTGGATCGCCTGGCGGGACGGGTCTCAAATGGCGCTATCCTGTGTCTTCACGACGGCCGCGGGCTGCGCGTCAGGCCCGATATCGGCGTGACGCTCGACGCGGTACGCCGCCTGGTTCCCATGCTCCTGGATCGCGGTTACGTTTTTGAAACGATAAGCCAATTGATATGTCCGACGACTTAATTCAGCGCGTTCTGAAGGTAATCTCGACCTCCAAGCGCATTCCCCCGGAAACCGTTACCATCGATAGCGACTTCGCCCAGTTGAATATCGATTCCATGGATGCCGTCGAAATCCTGTTCGCCCTGGAAAACGAATTCGACATCAGCATCCCCGACGACGCCGTGCGCGCCGTGCGCAACGTGCGGCAGATGTGCGAGGGCATAGATAAACTGATTACCGATAAGGCCTCTGAGCCTCCGGCGGTCCAGTAACCATGGTGCGCGTGGCCATCACCGGCGCCGGCGCTATCTGTGCGCTCGGCCGCACCGCCGCCGAATTCGCCGCCGCCATCAGCTCCGGCCGCTCCGGTATCGGCCCCATCCGCTCCACCAACATGTCCGAGTTCCGTTTCCGGAACGGCGCCGAGGTTCCCGACTACTCCCACACTCCTTACTTCGACGATCGCCGCGCCGATTTCATGGACCGCTTCGCCCAGTTTGCCGTCATCGCCGCGCGCGAAGCCGTGGCCGATGCCGCCCCCGCGTGGACCCCCGAGCTGCGCGAAAACGCCGCCATCATCACCGGCTCCTGCGTGGGCGGCCAGTCCACCGAGGACACCGGCTTTCAGGAAGTCTACAAGCACGGCCGCAATCGCGTGCATCCGCTCACCATCCCCAAGACAATGGCCAACGCGGGCGCTTCCCACATCTCCATGGAGTTCGGCGTCACCGGCCCAAGCTTCACCATCTCCACCGCCTGTTCGTCGGCGGCCCACGCCATCGGCCAGGCCTATTGGATGATCCGCTCCGGCGCGGCCCCGCTCGCCATCACCGGCGGCAGTGAAGCTCCTTTCAGTTTCGGCATCCTCAAAGCCTGGGAAGCCATGCGCGTGGTTTCGCCGGACACGTGCAGGCCGTTTTCCAAGGACCGACACGGCATGATCCTCGGCGAAGGCGCGGCCATGCTGGTGCTCGAACCGCTCGATGCCGCCCGCGCCCGCGGCGCGCGCATCCACGCCGAAATCGTCGGCTTCGGCATGTCCGCCGACGCCTCGCACATCACCCAACCCTCCGCCGAAGGCGCCGCCCGCGCCATGCGCGCCGCCTTGCGCGATGCCGCGCTCGCGCCCGATCAAATCGGCTACATCAACGCTCACGGCACCGGCACGCTGGCCAACGATATCTCCGAAACCGCCGCCATCCAAGCGGTTTTCGGCTCCCGCGTGAAGAATTTGCCGGTCAGTTCCACCAAGAGCATGCACGGCCACGCGCTGGGCGCCGCCGGCGCTCTGGAATGTCTGGCCGCCATCGTGGCCCTGCGCGACGGCATCCTCCCGCCCACCGCCAATTTCAACGAACGCGACCCGGAGTGCGACCTCGATGTCGTCCCCAACCACGCCCGCGCCGCCCAGGTGGAGTACGCGCTCTCGAACTCCTTCGCCTTCGGCGGCCTCAATGCCGTCCTGGCCCTGCGCGCTGTGGCACACTAATTCGTATGCCCGCTGTCATCTCAATGCTCCGCGGCGTCAACGTCGGCGGCCACAACATGATCAAGATGGACGCCCTCCGCGCCCTGTACGAATCTCTCAAGCTCCGCAACCCGCAAACCTACGTGCAAAGCGGCAACGTGGTCTTCCAGACCGAATCCGCGGACCTCACCAAGCTGGCGAAGAAGATCGAGGACTCGATCGAGCGCCAGTTCGCCTTCCGCCCTGCGGTCATCCTGCGCACGGCTCCCGAGTTAAGAGACGTCATCGCCCGCAACCCTTTCGAGAAGCGCTCCGGCATCAACCCCGGCAAACTGCTGGTGGCCTTTCTGGCCGCCAATCCCGCTCCGGAAGCGCGCGACAAGCTGCTGGCCATCGAATGCGCGCCGGACGAGCTGCGCTTCAGCGGAAGAGAGCTCTACATTTATTTTCCCAACGGCCAGGGGCGCCCCACGCTGAAGTGGCCGCAGGTCGACAAGGCGCTCAAGCTTCCTTACACCGGCCGGAACTGGAACAGCGTAAACAAACTCCTGGAAATCGCCGAAAGCCTCGGCGCATGAGCCGGGCGGTAGTAACATGGGTCTCGATGCATTTCCTGACAATGCTGGCCGCAGCTCTGCTGCCGGCTACTCCGAACCAGGCGACGCGCCCGGACGGGTTGTATGCGGAGATCCGCACTTCCAAGGGCCTGATCGTCGCTCGGCTTGAGCCCGACCTGACGCCGCTGGCCGTCGCAAACTTCGTGGGCCTGGCCGAAGGCACCGTCGCCAACGCCGCCTTCGACCTTGGCCGGCCCTTCTACGACGGTTCCGTCTTCCATCGGGTGGTCCCCGGCCACGTGATCCAGACCGGCATTCCGCAGTCGGATCGCGCCAGGAATCCCGGCTACACCTTCCCCAACGAGATCCACGCCAGGCTGAGCCACAACCACGCCGGCGCCTTGAACATGGCCAACAGCGGGCCCGGCACCAATGCTTCCCAGTTCTGCATCATGCTGGGCGATCGCTCCTACCTGGATGGCGATTTCACGGTCTTCGGCGACGTGGTGGAGGGTCTGGATGTCGTGATGCGCATCGTGCAGGGCGACGTGGTGGAGAGCGTGCGCATCGTGCGCGCCGGCGCGAAGGCTGAAGCCTTCCACCCAACCACGGAATCCTTTCACGCCCTTCTCCAGGCGGCCGAGCAACGCGCGGCCGAGCACGTGGAAAAGAAGCGGCTGGCGGAGCGCGACTGGATCTCGAGCTACTATCCGAAGGCCACCGGGCCGGCCGGCGGAGTGCTGACGGAGCGGCTGGCCGGGTCTCGACCGGCGGCGGACCCGCCCGCGCCCGCCGGCGGCGCTCCGCTGCGCGTGCGCTACCGCGGCAGCGAAATCCGCTATGTGGGAGACGTGCTCGGGCGGCTTGGTCCGCCGCTCGATGTCATCTCCTTCGCCAGTGGCGAGCGCGGCGTTCCCGGCTTCCTCGATCCACCGCAGGTCTTCACCGTGGAACCGGGCAAGACCAGGCTCAACTCCGGCCTGGATAGCGCGATCTCGACGATGCAGCCGGGCGAGCGTCGCGTGGTCATCGTGCCGGCGTCGTTGGGCTACGGCCGCGCCGGCCTTTATCCGCCCGAAACCCCCGGCAAGCGCCGCTTCGTGATTTCGCCCAACGC
>Ga0181530_10007072_pt1 | contig 10829 bp, 12 predicted proteins | sample PEATcosm2014_Bin_42_FD_119769 | JGI IMG/M metagenome (GOLD analysis project Ga0181530, IMG submission 119769) | Peatland microbial communities from MTU Mesocosm Facility, Houghton, MI, USA - PEATcosm2014_Bin10_60_metaG | ecosystem: Environmental > Terrestrial > Soil > Wetlands > Peat | place... | reverse complement strand
GCTGTGGAGGGGTGGGATGTGCTGCGGTGGCAGGGGCGCGGCTGGCCGGAGCCGGCCGGGTCATCGCCGTCGACGTCGACCCGAGGAAGCTCGAGTTGGCGAAGCAGTTCGGCGCGACCGACACCGTGGACGCGACAGAGGGGGACCCCGTAGAGAGAGTGCGGGCTCTCACGAGCGGCAACGGAGCCGACGTTTGCATCGAGGCGGTCGGGAACCCGAAGGTGATGGAGCAAGCGTTCTACGCGCGTGACCTTGGTGGAACCTTGGTCCAGGTGGGGGTGCCTACACCCGACATGCGCATCGACCTTCCGATGATCGAGTTCTTCGGACGCGGCGGTCGCCTGCGTCCCAGCTGGTACGGAGACTGCCTGCCCTCGCGTGACTTCCCGACGATGATTGATCTCTACCTTCAGGGCCGGCTCGATCTCGAGCGGTTCGTGTCCGAGGTCATAGCCCTCGACGGGGTAGAGGAGGGCTTCGGTCGCATGAGGCGCGGGGAGGTGCTGCGCTCGGTTGTGAAGATGCAGTGAGCGCTCTCGGGCGTGCCGAGAGCCGCATGTGGTGAAGATGGAGTAGACCGAAGGTATGGGCGACGAGATCGAGCCGCAGGGCGACCCTGGATTCGACATGGTGGCGGCCCAGGTACGGGCCGATGCCTCTGATGCCGACACCTTCTTCAAGGTGCTCACCGCCAAGCTTTCGGATGCGCTCGGGGACCGGGTAAGGCTCGAGCGGTCAGGGGGGTTGCTCAAGCGGGACCGACCTGTGACGGGGGTCGAGTTGGACCTGACTTCCGCCGGCGCCGGCACGGTCCTCTCGGCGCGCCGCGAACGCGGCGGCGTGGTGGCTTGCACGGTCGCCCGAAAGGTCAGAGGGATAGTGCTCTCCACGAAACCGGTCTCGATGCCCGAGTGGGTCGAGGAGCTCGTCTCGGCCTTGGGTGAGGAGTCGAGGCGCTCGGAACAGACCTGGAACGCCCTCCACGGTCTTTTGTCCTAGACCGACGAGTAATCCGAATCCCGAGAAGGAGCCCATGACCGACATCCCCCAGCAACAACTGCCCGCCGACGCACTGCGCAGGCTCAAAGAGACCGAGGAGCCCGGTGGCGGACGGCTGTTCACTTCAGACCTGACGGTCAACGAGTTCCTGCTCGTCGAGGAGGCCGGCTTCACACCCCTGGGCCTGGTCATGGGGAGTTCGATCTACCAGATCGGTCTTCAGACCCGCCGCTGGAGCCAGTCCACCGAGCTCGAGAAGCTGACACAAGCCATGTACACCGCAAGAGAGCTCGCGATGACCCGCATGGAGGAAGAAGCAGACGTCTTGCAAGCTGACGGCATCGTCGGTGTGCGGCTGGATGTCAACTACTACGAGTGGGGCCGTTCGACGGCGGAGTTCATCGCCGTGGGCACAGCGGTGAAGGCCAAGGACGGCTCCTCGTGGCGCAACGCCGCGGGCAAGCCCTTCACCTCGGACCTCTCCGGGCAGGACTTCTGGACCCTGTTGCAAGCCGGGTATGCCCCGCTCGGCCTGGTGCTGGGTACCTGCGTATACCACGTCGCGCATCGCACCTTCTTGAGCACGATGGCGACCACGGGCCGCGCTACGGAGCTTCCGAATTTCACCCAGGCTCTGTACGACGCGCGCGAGCGTGCCATGGCGCGCATGGAGGAGGAGGCCGAGCGGCTCCAGGCAAACGGGATCGTCGGCGTTCAGCTAGTCGAGAAGTCGCACATGTGGGGGAGTCACACCATCGAATTCCTAGCCATCGGCACCGGGGTTCGTTCGATTCGCGACGACCACGTGGTTCCGCCGCCTGTACCGGTGATCTCGATGGATCACTGATGGTGGATCAGTCGCCAGGACCGGGCACCGGGGCCTTTCAGGCCGTCGAGCGCGTCCGCAGGACTCCGACGAGTGATCTGTCGGTGGCCGAGGCAGCAGCTCTCAGACGTGTCGGGCTCTCGCCTGTGGGTTTCGTCATGGGCACCGCCGTCATGCAACTCGTGTCCGCATACGCGGGCACTTCCTACGGTGGAATGGGAATCGCCGGCGGAATGGGGCTCGGCGGGGGAATGCCCTGGGGCGGTTTTCTCTCCTCTGCACGTTCCAGTGGGCTCTACGCCGAGTCCTATCCCTGCGTTCACGGCTACGGCTTCGGGGCGAACGCAGACCACTACGGATTCAGTGTCGAGAACACGGCACTCGGCTCCTCGCTGTTCGAGGGATACCGCTTGGCGCTGTCGCGCCTAGAGGACGAGGCGATCGCCCTCGGAGCTCATGGTGTGGTCGGAGTGAAGCTCCATTTCGAGCACATGGTCGGCAGCGCGGGGACGGCGACCTTTTTTGCGACTGGCACCGCCGTCATCCATCCGTCCTCGGAGCCGTTGCCGACACCCTTTCTCACGAACGCCTCAGGGCAGAACTTCGAGCGGTTGATCAGCCTCGGGTTCATTGCCGCTGGCCTCGCGATGGGAATCGGCGTGGTGTACGTGCAACCGAACTGCCTCGCCCGGGGCAGCTTGACCGCGGTCGGTGCCAACAACCAGATCCCCGCTGCCATAGGAGCCGCCCGAGGTCGCGCTCGGCAGGCCCTCGCTGGCACCGGGCACAAGTTGGGAGAGGGTGTGGTGCACACCGAATGGAGTGACCGTCGCTTCGTGCGTATGGGGGAGTCGTGGAACCAGTTGGCGCTCGCCTTCGGAACAGCCGTGCGTCGGTACACCACCGAGATGCAGCCGAGCATGACGCGCGCGGTCGTGCCTCTCCGGCCGTGACACCTTCCGTAGGACCTGGTCGAGGAGCGACGGTGCCCGACCTCGTCGCAGCACTCGAGATGCTGCGTACCCCGTTTCACGCGGGCGACCAGCCGACTTTCTTGTCCGACCTCACGGTCGGCGAGCTCGTTCTTCTGGAGGAGGTCGACTACAGGCCCGTTGAGATCGTCTCCGGCGCAGGCTCGGCGAGCTGGTACCCGCAGTTCACGACAGCAGGCACCGAGGCGCAGATGTGGGGCGGCGCGATCGCGTCCGCCATCAACAGCGCACGCGAAGGTATTCGCTCCGAGGTCAACCGACGCGGTGCAGACGGAGTCGTTGCGATGCGCCTGGAGCTCGAGCGGGAGCCGGTCAACCAGCTCACATGCACGATGCTCGGGACCGCTGTGCGGGTCGAACATCGAAGCGGGCACCACAGTGCCAAAGGTGGCGAGCCGTTCACCACGACCCTTTCGGCACGCGACTTCCACCTCCTCGCGCGGGCGGGATATCGCGCCGCCGGGATCGTCCTCGGCGTATCGGTCGTCGGCTTCGCCGCGCGCAGCGCGTCGCAATCACTCGGAATCTCGCGTGACAACGTCGAGCTCGAAGGCCAGACGAATGCCTTGTACTCGGCCCGCGAGCAGGCAATGGCCATGATGGAGCGCGAGGCAGCGTCTCTCAAGGCCGACGGAGTCGTAGCCGTGGAACTGTCCGAGCGGCCGTTCAACACGATGCTGACCCACGCGGTCGAGCTCTTGGCTATCGGCACGGCTGTGTACCGCGGCCGCGACGGGCACCGCTCTCTCGGGCCTCAGCTCCAGTTGGACCTGGACGACCCTGTGGCCGAGACCTTCACGAGCGGCTGACGCCTCGAGTCACCTATGAACGTGTTCGTTACGGGCGCGACCGGGGTCCTGGGCAGACGGACGGTGCCCCTGCTCGTCGGGGCCGGCCACGCCGTCACCGGTGTAGCTCGCTCGAACGAGAAGGCAGCGCTGCTGCAGAGGATGGGCGCCGAAGCGGTAGAAGTCGATCTCTTCGACCCGACTGCCGTCAAGGTGGCGCTCGAGGGTCGCGACGTCGTCGTCAACCTCGCTACGAAGATCCCGTCACCGTCTCGAGCCTTGATCTCCAGTGCCTGGTCCGAGAACGCTCGGATACGCTCCGAGGCGTCGCGCAACTTGGTGGAGGGGTCTCTGGCCTCAGGTGTCGGACGGTTCGTGCAGGAGTCGATCGCCTTCATCTACCCAGACTGCGGCGACCGATGGATCGACGAGGCGGTCCCACTCGATCCACCGGCGCTCGGTCGCCCGTGTCAGGTTGCCGAGGCCCAGGCCGCGCGGCTCACCGAGACCGGGCGCACGGGAGTCGTCTTGCGCTTCGGCCAGCTCTACGCCCCAGACGCTGCCCACACTCGATACATGTGCCGGATCGCTCGCCGGAGAATCCCGCCGCTTCCGGGCCCACGGGGGGCGTACGCCCCTGCCGTCTTTGCCGCGGACGCGGCGAGTGCTGTGCTCGCGGCACTCGACTCGCCCCCCGGGACCTGGAACGTGTGCGACGACGAGCCGCTCACCCGTGGCGCGTTCAACGAGGCAGTCGCTTCTGCGCTCGGTGTAAAGGCGTCGCTCGGGACCGGCACCGCGCTCTTGCGGCTCAGCAAGAACACGCGCTTTTATCTTCGATCCCAGCGCATATCCAACCGCAGGTTCAAAGAGGCGACTGGTTGGGCGCCTCGCTTCCCGGATGCCGCTGTCGGCTGGCGCCAGATGCTCGCCGGGGAAGACGCCGACTGACGTCCTCGCTCGTTACGAGCCGACGGTTTCACGCAAGGCGAAGACCGGGTGACGAGCCGCGATGGCGTCGATTTCGGCTTCCGTGGAATCGGGTCCCACACCGTCGAAGAACATCCCCACCTCGAACTTCCAACGCCTCAGGTAGGCGCGCAGAATTCGGGAACGTTCGTCAACCGGGACCTCGACGGCTTCGTAGTGCCGGCGGTGGCGGCCGAGGATGAGAACGAGCTTTCCGCCTGCCGCTCGGACGTTGCGCACCCATTCGGTCTCACCTCGGGCGGCGACCAGGTACTGCGTGTCGTCGAGGGTGAGCAGGTTCACGGGGGTGTGGTGTGGCGTGCCCGAGCGACGACCCCGGTGCTCGAGCACCCGTGAGCCCCAAACGCTCACGCCGAGATGCATCAAGGCGTTGAACATGGGAGTCAGAACCTTCCTCGTCACCCAGTCGGGTCGCTTGTAGTAGCTGATCGATTCGGCTGTCGTCGGCGTCTTGGCGTCCATGAGGTCCTCCTTCTCTTGGCGCTTCTCTGGGATGAGAACACTAATCCTAAGAGAGAACACTGTTCGTGTCAATGACTTGTGTTCTCCCGGTCCATGGCCAAGACTGTCGGCATGTCGGCGCCGCTCAGTGCCCGGGAGCTGGTACGCACGGAGATGACGAGGCAGATCCTCGAAGTGGCTCGGGAGCACCTGGCGAGAGACGGTGCCGCCGGGCTCGCCCTGCGATCGATAGCCAGGGAGCTCGAGATGGTGCCTTCGGCCCTCTACCGGTACTTCCCGAGTCGCGACGCCCTTCTGAGTGCGTTGATCCTCGATGCCTACGAAGCTTTGTCGCGCGAAGCCGAGCGGGCCTCGGAGAATGCATGGGAGGCGGAGACCGACGATGTGGAACGTTGGCTGGCCGTGCCGAGGGCCATGCGGATTTGGGCGCTGGAGAATCCCCACCAGTGGGCCCTCCTGTTCGGGTCGCCCGTTCCGGGCTACGAGGCGCCCCAGTCGACCGTTGCCCCCTATGCCCGCCTGGCCGAAGCTCTCGTTCGGCCGATCGCCGACGCACACGTGCACGGTCGACTGCACACCGGGCCGGCGACCAAAGAACCGTCGGGCCCCCTCGAGGCGGCGCTGCAGCCCGTGATCGACGGGTTGCTCCCCGGCGTTCCTGCACAGACCGTCGCGTCGGCGCTGCAGGCATGGGCAACACTCATCGGCGTCGTGAGTCTCGAGATGTTCGGCCACTGGCGGAACACGGTGCTCGATCCCGAGGTCTTCTTCGAATCGACGATTGCAAATCTTGCCAACCTGATCGGCTTGCGGGCCCGACGTTAGAGGTTCTCAAAGGCCCGGGTCGCTCGGTCTGCGAACACGCGAGAGGATCTCAGCGAACTCAGCGGGCGCGGTGACGGGGAACAGGTGACCGGAGTCGACGCGAACGACGGTCACCGGATCGGGAAGTCTTTGCGCCATTTCCTCTTGAGCTTCGGGTGCCACCGGTCGGTCGCGTCGATTGAGCACGTAGGTGATGGGGATTCCGGCAACCAAGGACCAGTGCACAGGTTGGAAATAATGGTGGACCGTGTCCGCCACGCAACGGCTGGGATCGACTACGAACTCCAAAGTTTCGTCATCGAGGGGATCACCCCCGTAGGCGTTTCGGAAGGACTCGGGATCATCGGGAGGTCCGGGCAGGGTGATGGTTCTGCCTTCACGTCCCGCTGCCGCCACGGACATGAGCAGGCCCTCGCGGTGTCGCTCTTTCATGCAATCGACTCCGAGCCCACCTTCGGTCGGCACGAGAGCTGCATTCAGCACGATCGCGCTCACTCGGGGTCCGAGACCGGCCACCACCCCCGGGACGACGAGTCCGCCCGACGAGTGAGCTACGAGGACGATGGGCCCATCGATGCGTGTCGCATCGATGTCGCCCACGACCGAGGCAACCTCGTCATCGACCGACAGCGTGGCGAGGTCACAGGGCTTGCCCGCACGGCCGGGAAGGTCCAAGGCAACTGCAGGCCCATCGAGATGCGGTATGAGCCTGTCCCAGAAGCGGGCCGTCGCTCCTCCGCCGTGGATCAGTACGAAGGTCATGGCCGACATGCGCTGGTCGGAACTCGCACGGCGGTCGGAACTCGCACGGCGGTCGAGGCTAATGCGAGCGCGCGGCTATTCGGGCTCCACGGCCGGTTGGGGCTCCTTACCTCGAGCCGCAGGTGAGCGCTCTGCGCCCTGGACATCTGCGCGCGTGATGGCCAGGAAGGCGACCAGGCAGAAGATTCCGAATGTCAGCGCGAGGGCCACTTTTCCGTCACCCCAGCCGAGCCCGCTCAAAGCTTTGGGCTTGCCCATCCAGTCGGCAAACGAGGCTCCGAATGGCCGGGTGACCACGTATGCGCACCAGAACGAGAGGATCGGGTTCCAGCGGAACCGCCAGAATCCCAGGGCAACGAGCGCGAGCATCCCGGCAAAGAGCAAGCCGGAGTCGAGGTACCCAAAGTGAAAGGTTGTTGCCGTCAGGTCTCCCACCGCTGTGCCCATCGCGAACGTCGCGACCACCGCAGCCCAGTAGAAGGCCTCTCGACGAGGAGTGTCGATACTGTGGATCGACAGGGTCTTCTCGGTCCTCTGCCAAGTCACGAACACGGCCACCAGCACCGCGCCGTAGAGGATGCTCGACACGATGTAAGGGACACCGAACCCGACGTGGAGCACATCGGCCGCCATGGTGCCGAACACACCCACCCCGACGACGGCGAGCCAATACGTCCATGCCATATACCGACGCATCGAGAACTGCAGCGACAACGCGACGACGAAGCCGACGAATCCGAGCATCACGGCCGGTACGGGGTGAAGCCGGTGGACGAGGAAGTCGGAGGTCGCCTCGCCCATGGCCGTCGACATGGCCTTGATCACCCAGAAGTAGACCGTGATCTCGGGCACCCTGAGGGCACCACGAGCTGTCAGCCGCGGGAGGAGTGCTCGAGCGTCCACGGCCATATTTTGTCGCGGGCGCAGGGAAAGTCCAGACGCGCCCCGATCTTCTACGGCGACCCGGCTGACCAGGTGCCGCACGAGCGATCACCCCGGGACCAAGAACCCGGGACTAAGAAGGAGAACCGATGTTCACCAACGCCACGGAGAGGAACACCGAGATCCTCGGGTTCGAGGTCCCATGCTCGCGGCTCGCCGCCAGGCGGCGACCGTGAGCCCGCGCAGAAGGCGGGCGGCGAACGCCGACGACCTCCCGCCGGGGAATTTGCGGCGAGCGTCGACATGGGCCGGGTTGCGCAGGGGCGATGCCGTCGAGGTCATCGGGACGAGGCTGCGCTCGGCCAAGTGGGAGTTCCTCGCCCATGTGCGCAACGTCGTCACCGGCGATGAGTGGATAGAGGTCGTGGGCGGAAGAGTGGGAGACCGCAAACTGCGCTCGTTCAGCCCCGAGCGGGTGTTCGCTCCGACCAAGAAGGGGACGAGGACCGTTTCGAGATCCTCCCTCGCCGATGCCCCGAGGCTGCCTCTGACTTGAACGCGACGTGCGGTGGCGTAATTTCTGGTATGTCCACGGTGCTGGTCACAGGAGCGTCTCGAGGGATCGGGAGAGCTACGGCGATCCGCTTGGCATCCAAGGGCTGGGATGTCATCGCAGGCGTCAGGCGCCTCGAGGACGCGGAGGCCTCGGCTGAGGACCGTGGGTCTCGGATCACGCACGTCGTGCTCGACGTCACCGACGAGAGCCAGGTACGCGCCCTGGATGGGAAGCTGCCACCGGAGCTCGACGCGGTTGTCAACAACGCTGGGATCGTGGTCGGCGGACCGGTGGAGGCGATGCCGCTCGACCAGCTGCGCCGGCAGCTCGAGGTGAACCTCGTCGGGCAGGTTGCGGTCACCCAGGTCGTCTTGCCAAGGCTGCGCCGCTCGAAGGGGCGGATCGTCTTCGTCTCGTCTCTGAGTGGCCGGGTGTCCACGCCGATGACCGGCGCTTACGGAGCGTCGAAGTTCGCCCTCGAAGCGATGGCCGACGCTCTTCGCCTCGAGCTGCGCCCTTGGGGAATCCCGGTCGTCCTGGTCGAGCCTGCTCAGACCGATACGGACATGTGGCGCACAGCAGTTGACGTACTCGAGGAGACGGTCAGCGCCCTGTCTCGCGAACACCGCGAGCTTTACGCCAAACACATCGAAGGCCAACGAAAGACGATCCCCCGGTCACAGAAGATGGCCACACCGGCTGAGGGCGCTGCGGCCACGATCGAATTGGCCCTCACCGCCAAACGCCCGAGGGCACGGTACGTAGTCGGAGCCCTTCCGAGGATCCAAGGCATCGCAGCCCAGCTCATGCCGACGAGGATGCGCGACGCCGTCCTTGCCAGCGCAGGGGGAGTCCCGAGGAGGATTTGACCCCGAGGAAGCGGGTCTCGGCGGCGCCTCAGCGCAGGTTCAGCTGGCCCGCTTGAACGAAGCGCGACCGCCCCGCCGTCCTGGACCGGACCTGCGGGCCTGTCCGGAGCCTCGCGACGGCTGCCCATTCGAGCCCGATCGCACAGAGCGGCTTCGATCGCCCTTGCGCCCGGCTTGGCGCACGGGCCGATGGTCCGCCGCGGTGCCGTGGTCAGCGCTGAGCGAGGTGGTCACGGTCGCTGTGGACGGACCATCGGGAGCGTCGAGGGCCTGGGTGAGACCGAGGGCCCGCTGCATTCCACGCACAGCAGAGTGATCTTCCTCGGTGACCAGCGAGACGACCGTGCCTGCCTTGCCTGCGCGGCCGGTGCGACCCGAACGGTGCAGGTAGTCCGTTGCATCGTTGGGGGGGTCGAAGTGCACGACGCATGGTAGGTCCTCGACGTGGATGCCGCGTGCGGCGACGTCGGTCGCCACGAGGACGTGGGCACGCCCGTGAGCGAAAGCCGCGAGGGCCCGCTCACGCTGTGCCTGTGTGCGGTCGCCGTGGATCGCCACCGACGAGATCCCCGCCTGGCTTAGTTGCCTCGCGACTCGATCGGTTCCACGTCGTGTGCGACAGAACACGACCGCCCTGCCGTGCTGGCTCACAAGGCGAGCCGTCAATCCGATGCGCTCCGAGCGCTCGGCCCGCCAGAAGAGGTGTGCGACCTCTCCGACGCTCGACTCGTCGCCCAGCACGTCATGACGGACCGGGTCGCGTTGGTACTTTGCGATGATGGATTCCACTTCGCGACCGATAGTGGCCGAGAACAGCAGCACCTGACGATCAGCGGAGGTCTGATCGAGCAGACGGCGGACCGCCGGGAGGAAACCCATGTCGGCCATCCGGTCGGCTTCGTCAAGGACCACCGTCTTCACGTCACCGAGATCGAGGGCCCTCTGCTTCAACAGGTCCTCGAGCCTGCCCGGGCAAGCGACAACGACGTCGACTCCGCGATCCAGAGCCCGGCGGCTCGCGCCATAAGCCGTCCCGCCGTAGATCGCGATCGTGCGATTGCTGTCGCCCGCGAGATGGGCGATCTCACCCTCCACCTGCGAGGCCAGCTCGCGGGTGGGAACGAGCACGAGGGCCCGAGGTCGGCGCCGCGCCGACCCGGTGGCTGCGCAGACCACAGCTATGCCGAAGGCGATTGTCTTGCCTGAGCCGGTCGGCGCTCGGCCGCAGACGTCACGGCCTGCCAGGGCATCGGGGATGGTCGCGGCCTGGATCGGGAAAGGACTCAGGATGCCTTGGTCAGCCAGCCGGGCCACCAGGCGGGCAGGGACGCCCAGGTCGGAAAATGAGGGATTCACAGAGAACTCCAGTCGAGTTGGAAACAGGCCAACTCGAACAGGAACTCGAATCAGGCCCCGCGGCGAAGATGCCGACGGCCGGCCGAAGGAAACGACCGGTTACTTCCGCGACTCTAGCAGGAAGCTCGGCTCTCCCAGTTTCGTCGCTGCCACAACCCTGTCCGTGCCTGTCGCAAGAGCACTCCTTGACCGTCTTGGTCGTTCCGCCAAGTATGGAGGCGTGTCCGAGGAAGAGATCGACGCGTACTTGGCGACCCTGGATGAGCCCAAGCGGTCCACTTTGCGTGAACTGCGAGAGACCATTATCCGAATCGTTCCGGAGGCCGAACAATGCATCTCGTATTCGATGCCGGCGTTCAGGCTACGAGGCAAGGTCATTGCCGGATTCGCTGCGTTCAAGAACCATCTGAGCTACTTGCCCCATAGTGGATCCGTGCTGGCGGAGCTGCGCGACGATGTCGCCGGGTTCTCGACCACCAAGGGAGCGCTCCATTTCGAGATCGACAAGCCGCTCGACGAGGC
>Ga0181530_10007071_pt1 | contig 10830 bp, 14 predicted proteins | sample PEATcosm2014_Bin_42_FD_119769 | JGI IMG/M metagenome (GOLD analysis project Ga0181530, IMG submission 119769) | Peatland microbial communities from MTU Mesocosm Facility, Houghton, MI, USA - PEATcosm2014_Bin10_60_metaG | ecosystem: Environmental > Terrestrial > Soil > Wetlands > Peat | place... | reverse complement strand
TAACACACGTCCTTCTAAAAGGGAGGAGGGCTCCCAAGCCCGATCGGGCTAGAGGCGATTCAATTCGGATGCCGGCTGGCTTCGGTGAGGAAGATAGCCGAACGGCGAGGTACTGATGCCGCGCCGGAGGCATTCGTGTGGGAGGCGTTCGTATGATTGCGTGACTAAATGGCCTGGAATGCTGCTGAGACGTCCGTCCTCCTGACCGGAAACGATGAATGATCATCGGGAAGGAAGAGTGAAGAGATGTCGATCCTCACTCCCTTTCTTGCCGATCAAGTGCGCATGGGGGGTGGGCGGCTCTTCCTGCTGTTCCGATCGGCCACGCCCCAGCCCGGCGTACTGGCACAGGGGCCGACGATGGTGCCACTCGCTACAGAGGTAGTTCTGTCACACGTTGTTCACCTACCTGTTCCAGAAACCGTCGCCCAGACGACAGTTGTTGCGAGGTGTGGCATAGATTCTTAAACGATGGAGATACTCCGACACTTAGAAGCCTGGGGATGGATTCGTCGTCACCTTCACGCGCTCCGAGAAACGTGGCACAGGACGGATGGCTGTGTAGCTCCTGATTGTGGAGAAAGGGCAATGCACTTCCCACCGTCGCGCTACTGCAAGACACACTTGGGCTACGTGACGTCCGAACGTGGTCGATGAGCCCCAGCGAAGGGCATCACCCCTAAGATTTATCACCGCCGAAATGGTCTACGAGACGGTCGGCTGATCTGATCGTGGGTATGTGTGCCCGCTCACCGCTTGGGAAACGCCAGCGCCCCGTCCACTGCTCGGCGATGGCAAGTGAGCGCGGGAGATGCGCCTGCAGCCCGGCGTAACCGAGGAGGGGCGGTGACGGCATCGCGGCACTCACCCCTTGTCGTACCCCGCCGGTCACCGCCCCTCAGTCAGGATGCTGACATTGAGGTCCATGCGGAAATAGGGCCGACAGGACTGAACCGTCACAATGTTCCAACAAAGTCGGCATGAGAGCCGTCACGGCGTGGTTCCGCCGTGGCCGTCTTGATCCCGGCCTCGTCGGGTCGTGGGGCGAAACTCAGGGAGGCCGAGCAGTGGCCGGGGGCTGGCGACAGCTTCTACGCCACACGCCGACGGTGGATCCGCCGCCGCTCGGCTTGGGTGGTGCCGCCCCACACCCCAAAAAGGTTGCGGTCGGCCAAAGCCATCTGCAGGCACTCCTGGCGGACCGGGCAGTTCTCGCAGATTGCCAGAGCATGTGCCACCCTCTCCTCGTCGTACGAGAAGAATGCCTCAGTCTCGCCTTTGCAAGCGGCCCGATCCTGCCACTCTGCGAACACTCTGCCCCCCGATCACCGCCCCTCAATCACGATGCTGACACCGCCGTGCACGGCCAAATAGAGCCGTACGGACTTACCCGGAACAACGGAACAACAAGACCTGGCCGAGGACGAGCGGCGGGTGGCGGGTGGCGGGGTGGGCGATTCATGGCCATTGTGCGGTTGCCACTGACCCAGCGACGGTCCGGGGCACCCTCAACCGGAATGTTTGCCGCGCGCAGTGGGGCACCCTTCGGACACCGGATCCGTCGAACTGGTCCATCCGCAGGATGCTCGGGCGGCCGATCCGACGGAACATTCAAACCGCTTGCGGAGAACAAGCAACCGGTCCTCAGAGCCCGAAGAAGTGTGTCCATGACCCGGCATCTGGGGCACTCCGGTGTGGCGATCTGCTGTGTCAGTTTAGGTTGACAAAATCAAGGATGTCAGTCTATACTGACAGGCATGGACATCGAAGAACTCAACGTGAATCTCTCGTCGGAGGACCCGGCAATTGGGCTTCGCGCCTCGGTGGCCCTCCATCGCCTGGCTGAGAGGGTCGAGGCGAACCACGTCGCGGCGGCCCGGGAAAAGGGCTGGTCGTGGCAGCAGATCGGAGACGCCCTGGGCGTCACCCGCCAATCCGTGCACACCAAATACAACAAGGAGTCCTCATGACCACCGAATCCGTTGTGCCAGGGGTGCTTCACGTCTGGGCCATCTATTTGCGGGCCAGTGAGGAGGCCCGTCGCCGAGGCGATCGCCGAACTGGCACCGATCACCTCTTGCTCGCCTTGTTGGAGGATCCCTCGATCGAAGTCGTGTTGGGCGTGAGCCTGCAGCAAGCTCGCCGGGCCCTTGAGTCGCTCGATCAGGAAGCCCTGGGTGCCCTGGGCCTGGGGTCGGGCACTGACGCTCCCCCACTGCCGATGCGCGCCGTGCCGAAAAAGCCGAGGATCAGAGACGTCGCGAAAAAAGATCGCCTCCGCATGACGCCCGCGGCAAAGAAAGTGCTTGAGGATGCGGTCAAACCCAATCGCCGGAAGACCCAGGTCACGGCCCAGCAGGTGCTGGCCCAGATCCTCACTCTCCAACCACCAGATCCTGCGGCGGTGCTGCTGGGCGCTCTCGGCGTGAACACGTCGGAGGTTGGGCGCCGATTGGATGCGGTCACGCCCGAGAGCTGAGTCCCAGCGACATTCACGACTTCGAGCGAAGGTGTCCGGATCGGGCCGTTCCAGGCGAGATCAACAGTTGCAAGCACTTGATCCCGGAGGACGGCCCTGGCCCTGGGACCTGGGAAAGTGAGCCCGCGAGGATGCGGTTTCTGTAACACAGCACCCTCAAACAGCATCAGAATTCCATTGCGCACTTGCCACAGTTGCATGCGCCTCAAACGAACGCACCATGGGGAACCCCACGGCATCGTCCGGACCGTCGTAGCGTCACTACTGTGAGCGAGATGTCCGGTGTCAAGGTCAATGGTGTGGAATTGGCATATACCGGCGCTGGAGAAGTCGGACTACCTCCCGTAGTCCTTCTCCATGCTCTTGCCGAGGACGGCAGCACCTGGAGCGAAGTGGTCGAGGCACTGGTCCCCATATTCCGCGTCTACGTAATTGATCTGCGGGGGCACGGTGGCAGTTCGCAGTCAGAGGACTATTCACTGGAGTTGATGTGCTCGGACGTGCTCGGCTTTCTCCGCGCCCTCAATCTCGAAGAAGTGACCTTGATCGGGCACTCCCTTGGCGGTGCCGTGGCCTACCTGATTGCGGAGGCCGAACCGGGACGGGTCCGGCAACTTGTGTTGGAAGAACCACCACCACCTCTTCCTGCTATTCCAGCGAGAGTGGTGCCGAGCAAGCCTTCGATACCGTTGCCATTTGATTGGCGGGCGCTGGACGCCATTACCCAGCAACGCAACCACCCAGACCCTATTTGGTGGGAGGACCTGAACCTCATCACGGCACGCACTCTCGTCATTGCCGGCGGAGCCGACAGCCATCTTCCACAAGGCCAGATCGCTGCCCTCGCTGGCCGGATTCCCGGTGCGACGTTGGTGACAGTCGCTGCCGGACACAACGTGCACACCAGCCGCCCTGACGCCTTTCTCGCCGAGGTGCTTCCGTTTCTGACCCGGCACCGACCTGCTCCCATGGCTGTCGATCGACGGTCACTCCACGATTGTGACGATCTCAGGGTCGTGGCTGAAATGGGCCGTGAAGGGGGCGAGAACCCTGAGGCGCTGTAACGAGTCCCGTGCGGCCCCCGCCCAGGCTTGGTTGTAGAGACTCGAAGGGGAAGGTTGGCCGCTGCGCAGCTCGCCCGCTCGATAGGCGCACTGCGCAGCGAGGATTACCCGTTGATCTCCAGCTTCGATCACAACCGATTGATGACCCGGCGTATGGCCCGGAGTTGAAAGCAGCCGGACCCCTTCGGCGATCTCCTCGTCGCCGTCGACAAGCCGCAGCCGGGGCTTCGGGATGTCCGCCCATTCTGGAACCGTGTATCCAGGTGACGTCGCTGCCTCGAACTCGGCCGCCTGCACATAGGTGGGAGCGGACAGAGTGCCCTGCTGGCCGCAGTGGTCGAAATGCAAATGGGAGAGGACCACTGCGGTGATCTCGCTGGGCGCCAAGCCAACGGCGTCGAGTGCAGCAGCGAGAGGCACGGTTTGTGGGTGATACCAGTTGTCGATCACTTCGTTGTCGAGCCCGACGCCCGTGTCGACCATGATCGCTCCGTCGGGATGTCGGATGACCCAAGCATGTACCGGAAATGGTTGAAAGGTCTCGTACTCCGGGTGCCATTCGGGCACCGAGGTGACCGTCGCAAGCATCAGGCAGTCAATCGACGGCAGCTTCGGCAGAGGCACGAAGAGCAACCTACCTCCCGGACTGGCTCACAGCGCCTGAGACTGCCCCCGTCCGCCGGATCGGCGGGACACAATCCTGCCCACCGAACGTGGGGTGCCTACTGTCGCGAGCGTCGGGACCCCGCTCATTTCTGAAGTGCCAGCAAAGTCGTATCGAAGCCCGAGCCGACCCGAGGGAGTGGCGCCGACCTCATGAGTGGGGACGTGTGCGAGTACCACCTGCCAGGTCGACGGCGCGGAGCCACCGGCTCCCCTTCTACGTCCCGACGGAGACGTGCAGCCTCCAGAGCACGATGAACTGCGGGCACGCGCCCCCGGGCGGGCACAGGGCTGTGCCCATGGCGGTCACGCTGGCCTGACCTGCGCGTACCGCGATCAAGTCCGCATCGAGGCCGCCCGGGGACTGCCGCTGCACGTTCTCAACCACGAGGACGCTCGAATCGCTCATCGGGGTCGACCAGCGGAGCCCGGGGTTGAGCACGACGTGGATGGTGTCGCCGACGCGGGTGGTGACGCTGCATAGGAAGGTGTTAGAGGTGATGACCACCTCGGGACTGGGGACGACCCCGCACGGATAGGAGGCGGATGTGGTCGTCGTGCTGGTGGTCGAGGCGCTTGGCGGAGTGCTGGTCGTGGAGATTGTCGTGGGTGGGGCGCCCGGGGCACCGCGCACTCCGACGATGGCCGCCCCCAGGGAGAGCACGACGAGTGCTCCCAGCAGGATGAAGGGGACCATGCGGCGTGCCACGCGCGCAGTGTATGGGGGGTTCTCACCGGCTCCAGGTCGGCGTGCCCGTGTGTCGGTGAGGACACCGGTGTGGACCCGTGGCGTTCAGTCGTGACCCCGGGGTCCCAGGTGCGTCATGGAGGTCATGACGCCCGTCTCCCGACTGGCGCTGGTGCCGGCCTGCGCCCAGACCATCGCCTCGATATTTAGGTGACAGCACCGTCCCGCAAAGTGCCGATTCCCTATCCCACATCGCCGGGTAGGTGGGACAGCTCGGCGCTAGCGTGCCCCCGTGGATTCAACGACCTCCACAACGGTGGATCCGAACAGGATCATCAACCACGCCATAGCGGGTGGTCTCAAGGCCGACGAGCCTTGGCTGATCGTTCTCGGCGTCGCCTTCGTCCTGTTGATCGTTATTCTCGTCTGGGCGGGCTTCATGCGCCGGAGGCGCTCCCTCTGAGTACGCAGTCTCACCCCCGCAGCGGCTGTCAGACTGCGCCGGTACGCCGGGACAGGGTGCCATCCTTCGGCACAACGGGGATAGTCGTTCTGGTCGCTCGGAGACCGAGCTACCCGCTGTTCGTCCCTCGCTGTCCGCCTTCAATGCCGAGCGGTTACGGGTCGCTGAGCGGGCCCTGATGACGGGTCTTCGCCCTACTGTTCGATCGCCGGGTCTGTGGCGCCGTAAGTCGCTCAGTTCGCCTATGAGTTGACGACCAAGGTGAAGGTCTGAGCGGTCGATCCCGCCTTGCTTGATGCGGTGATCTTCACCGTGTAGGCGCCCGCGGACGCCGAGGTCGTTCCCGCGATGGACCCAAGGGTCAGCTTGATCCCCTGGGGCAGTCCGGAGGCCGCGAGTTTGGGCTCGGGGTACCCAGTAGCGGAGATCGGAAGGGGCGTCATGGCCACCCCCGTGGTGATGGTGGTGTTGTCGATCGGGGCGATCACCGGCGCCTGGTAGACCGTCAGAACAAAGGACTGGTTCACCGGGGCTCCGGTTCCGTTGGTGGCGGTGATCGTGATCGGGTAGAGGCCGCCGGCGTTCGGTTCGGGGGTTCCCGTGAGGACTGCGGTCCCGTCGTGGTTGTCGGTGAGGGTTACTCCATCGGGCAGGGTCGAGGCCGTCGTGATCGTCGGGACCGGATAGCCCAAAACGGTCGTTACCGGGTAGCTAAAGGCGGTCCCGGTGTGGACCAGGTCTCCCGCCTTGGATTTGAAGACCGGGGCGTTGTCCACCGCGATCATCAAGATCTGGATGGCCGTCGTCTGGTTCGTGGCGCTGGCGGCGATGGTGGCGGCGTAGGTGCCAGTGTCCTTGGCATCAGGCGTCCCCGAGATGGTCGCCGTCCCGTTCTTGTTGTTGACCAAGCGAAGACCCATCGGTAGACCGGCTCCTTTGATGACCGGTAACGACGTGCTACAGGTCGTCACGGTGAAGCTGAACGGGCTTTTAGCCTGGGCAGTGGCTGTGTCGGCGTTGAGGAATATGGCTGGATCGCAGGTCGGATAAGAGAACAGATCCTGGGGGTTAGCCCTAGAAGTGAGTCCACCGACGGTCACGGTCACATCTACTGCCCCCCCCTTGGATGAGGGTGGAGCCGTCGCCTGCAGTTCGTTGGCACTCACATAGGTCGTGGAGGTTGCAGGTGTTCCGCCGAAGGAGACGGCGCTCGCGGGGGTGAAATTCGTCCCCGTTACCGTCACGTTGGTGCCGCCGGTCGCCGGACTCGTGGTCGGTGAGACACCGTTGACTGAGGGGATGTTCGAGATCGAGGTGGTCTCAAGGAGTCCGTCACCATCATCTGTACCAGCTGCGGCACAGAATGCATCGGTGCCGCAGCCGACCCCTGCGAGCGAAACCGTGGACGAACTTGCCGCATCACTGGTGACGGCGTCGCTCTTCGCCATCTGAACATTGGCGTTGACGGCTTGCGCCGAGTTGGACTCATCGGACGGGAGGGGGGCGCTTTGCGCCGTCCACGTTCCATCGGACTGGGTCAGAATCATGCCAAGCACATCGTCCGGCGCGTAGTCAGCCCAGTAAGAGCCCGTCGCGATACAAGCTCCGTCTGCGGGACAGTAGACACCGTTGATGCTCGAGTTCGGATTAGTTGCCGAGTCTGAAGGGACCGGAGCTTCCATTGCTGTCCACGATCCCGCTTCCAACTGCAACAGCACGGGCTGTATATAGGAGTTGGTGTCTTCGTAATGGCCTCCGACAACACATGAACCAACATCCGGACAGTCCACAGCAATCAACGCGGCCCACGGCGTCGAGTCCGGCGGCATGGGTGCTTGGATTGCTGTCCAGGTTCCCGAGGCAAGAGTCAAGATCAGGCCGTACATGTCATCGCCCGTGTCGTCCTCATATGAGCCCACCACAACGCAGCTTCCGGTATCGGGACACGAGATACCGCTGAGAACGATCGAGTTGTCGAAGCCAGACGGGATCGGGGCCATTTGCAAACTCCAGGATCCTGCGGACCAGGTGTAGATAAGTCCCGCAGAGCCCTCCGCATCTTCAATGTCCCCCACGGCCCAACAGTCTGCTTGGTCACTACAAGACACCGAGTTGAGGTTCACCAGTTCGTATGTTGCCCCGCTGGGGAGCGTGGCCTCGCTTGCTGTCCACACCCCGGATGAGAGGGTTTCAAGAAGACCGATTTGGTTGTCCCCATCAAGGCTCGGGTCGAACACGTCGTAAACACCCACCGCGGCACATACGCCGTCGCTAGGACACGAGACTGATGTCAAGACACCGCCACCGCCACCGCTGTTGGGATCGGCGTTCGAGGGCATCGGAAGGACGCTCACGCTCCACGATCCCTGCGAATATGTCTCAGCAACCGGAAAGTGGTGCAGGCCAGCGTCGGCGACGGTTCCAATGGCAACACAGAAGGATGCCGAGGAACAAGACGTCGAAAAGAGATTCATAGATTCGGGAGCGTTGCCGTTCGGGAGCACCGTGGGCATGGGAGCTCCACTCGGAGTCCAGGACTCCTGTGCGGCGCTGGCTGGGGCTGCTGGCAGCGCTGTCGTCAATAGAGCGGTTGTCAAAATCGCGCACATTGCTGGGGCTAAATGAAGCAAGCCTTCAATCCTCGACAGCAGTGTCCTGTCTGAACGGGGATACGCCGATCGTCTCATCTCAATGCCCTTAGAGGTCTAGGTGGGACTAGCAGCGCCGGAGTGGGTCTGCCTAGTCGTCCTCCCTCCCCTCCATCCGGGAACGCTGACCTTGAAGCCGCTCTCCGACGGACTTTCGCCAGCCACCGCCTCCGGCGCAATCCTGATCTGAACTTCGGACTCGCCCGTCAAGGAACCGACACCTTTGTGCCCATGCCTGGTCCTCCTCGCAACAACTCCGCTCCGGTACCGGGCAAGGCTATCCCAGCTGCCGGCCTGGAGACAGAAAAATCCGTGTATCAGGTCCGGACGCTTGCCACTGCACGCACCATCAGATCGCTTGAAGTCGATCCTCGATCCATGATGCGAGGTCCTCGAGAGGCACTGTTCGCATCGAGGTGGCTTCAACCATCTCTGCCGTTTCAGTTCCGTCGGGATCATCACCTTCGGGTGGTACCCAGCGATACCCATTCAGAGCGGCAAAGAGGATGGCGCACAGCAATGCCGTCCGCTTGTTGCCGTCCGGCAACGCGTGGTTGCTCGCCACGGCCTGCAACAAGACCGCCGTCTTCGTCGCAAACTCGGGATACTTCTCGAAGTCACCGAAGCCGGCGCTCGGTGCCGCCAACGCCGAGCCGGCCAGAGTGTCGTTGGTGACTGCTCGGACGGTTGCCAGGTCGGTCCCGAGCGCTTCGGCGGCCGCTCGGTAGTAGTCCTCCAGGGTGAGGCAGGCGATCTCCGCCCTGTCGCCCTCGGTCACCTGAGTGCGCTACTTGGCGAGACGGTCCAGAGCAGCTTTGTTGGTCTTGCCGGCGAGCTCCAGGAGGGCCTGCACGTCTCGAGTGGTGTCCCGTCCCGCCCGCCGATCGGCAGCGATACGGGCCACGAGGGCTTCCTCGGAGTCGTCCAGAGCGGCCTCCTCGGCCACCACATCCCGTTCGACAGCGCTGTCGGTCACCTCTCCATTGTGCCCGCGACGCTTCTGCGGCCGTGCCATCGGGCCAGAGCCCGAGTGGTCAGGGTCGGTCAAGGCCGGCGCAGCCGCCCGCAGGGGAAGCCTTGACGGGCCCAGGCAGATCCAGTGGACACAATGGCCAAGGCCGCCCGATGGACGGTCTACCTGCGGTTTTGCCTTCCGCAGCGGGGCTTGTCGCAACCATGCGACAAGCCCCGCCATGAGTGAAGACCTTGATTTCCGCAGCGACAAGAGCGAAAGCGCCGAGGGTGGCCGGGTCGCCGTGAACCGCTGGGCCGGCTACCACCACAACCTCGACGAGGACGTCATCGCCGAGGCGTTCTCGACGCCAGCCCGGAGCATGGAGGACTTCGATCCGGAGATTCGTGACGCCATTGCCGAGGATGCCCTTGAGCGCTCCGAGCTCATCGGCTTCTGGGTGGCCTGGCATCTGGCCGGCGGCTTCGACAACCTCGAGCGGGGCGGTTGGCACCGGGCCACCATCTTCCGCAAAGTCCGCCGCTTCCGGGCCACCTACGGCGCCCACCCCGACGAGTTCGTCTTCCCCTGGATCCAGCTCGATCCCAACACGGCTTGGTCCGAGCAGATCTCCCGCCAGATCCAGGCGGCTCGCGGTCGAGGGCTCGGCTGACCCAGCATCGAGATGGCGCCCGTGCACTCCTCTGATCACCTAGTCGCAAATACGCATCTTCCGGAGACGGGGCTGCGTGAGCTGGCGTCCGGCGTCGACGCCCTCTACCTCTCGGGCCCGGCCGAGCTGCCCAGGCGTTTCCTGGCCCGGCTCGAGGACTGCCGGGCCTGGGCGGGCGAGGCCAAGCGGCCGGCCCCGTGTGCGATCGGTGATCTGACCTTTGGGATCACTCCTCACGGGTGGGGGAAGTACCGCTTCTGCCTCGATCACGAGATGGCCCGCATCGGCTTCTCCACCAGCCGCCATCTCCCGACTGTTCGGATCCAGCCCCGCTCCGAGTTCCTGCACGCCGTCGGACCTGAGGCGGCGGTGAGGGCCGTGCACGAATTGCTCGATAACGAACTCGGCCGGCTGCGTTTCTGGGTCAACCGCGTCGACCTCTTTGCCGACTGGCAGGATTGGTCATTCGGACTCGAGGACGCCCAACGCTTCGTCCGTCGGGCGGCCGCCCGACGCACCTACGGTCGCTCGGTCCATCGACCCCTTCGCCGTCACGCCTCCGAGGACGCCAAACACAAGCGCAGCGCCTAGCTTGCTTTTGGCCACCTGCTCACTCGTGATCTCCATGGCGGCGATGGCACGCGTTCGACACATCTCCATAGGTGGCAGCTCTCTTGTGTACTTCTCATTTTGGACTCCCACCATCTTCATAGGCGCGCTTGGAGTTCACCTTGAGCTAGGTAGAGGCTCCCCCACGCTCGACACGATCGTCAGGGTTGCTGCCGCCCTCGACGTCGATCCCGCCGAGCTGGTGAGCGGACTGCGCCCATAGCCGTACTGGAGCACTTCGGAAGCGGGCTGCCAGCGCTCAACTCGGATCAGTCAATTTCGGGCCCTGTCCCTCTCGTCGCCTTCGTGGCCTCTTGGTGGCCCAAGTGACTTGGATGAGGGCGACGTATTGGAATCAGAAGAGTCCGGTTGTCGCGACGGTTAGGACGATGTGATGGTGACCTTGAGCATCCGGTGGGTGACGTCGGGAGGGACTCCTGAGGCGCTTCCTTGGGCATTGATCTTTTGGACAACGCTCATCCCCGAGGTGACATGGCCGAACAGGGAGTACGAATTCGGTAGCGATTCGCCCTCCGCGCCGGCGACGATAAACCACTGGCTGCCGCCGCTATGCGGTTGGCCGGTGTTGGC
>Ga0181530_10007063_pt1 | contig 10848 bp, 4 predicted proteins | sample PEATcosm2014_Bin_42_FD_119769 | JGI IMG/M metagenome (GOLD analysis project Ga0181530, IMG submission 119769) | Peatland microbial communities from MTU Mesocosm Facility, Houghton, MI, USA - PEATcosm2014_Bin10_60_metaG | ecosystem: Environmental > Terrestrial > Soil > Wetlands > Peat | place... | reverse complement strand
CCTGGCCCCGCTTGGGATCTGGCTCAGGAAGTTCACCTATCTGCATCACCTCAGGACCGCCGTAGGCTTTGATTTGCAGGGCTTTCATTTCATGATCTCCCGGTCGGCACGACCGGCCGACCTCCATCGTGTTTGACTTTGATGCCAGCAGCCCCAGCAACCTTCCAGCCCGAAGACGGCCACACTTGCCGTAACCGCTGGTCGGAAAGGAGAAATGCCCGCTGCGAGTTCACAGCGGCTCGCGGAGTGCTTCAACGGAGCCATCGCCTGGTGGGGACAGATCCACGCGTGGGACAGATCCACGCGTTGATGATCGCGATCGATCTCTTCCCGGGCGTCATATTCCAGCTTGCGGATCCGCTCGCCAACGGGTACCCCCCTTCGACGGTATGACAAAATCGAAACTCATCCTGAAGCTCATCGGCGGCGTCGTCTACTCGGTGGCCATCTTCGGAGGCCTGCTGTTCCTTGCCGCGTGGACATTCCGCTGGTGGCGGGCGTGGGTGTTCCTTGGCGTTGTGCTGGTCGCGTCGGCGGCCACCATGTTCGGCATCTTTCCAAACCGCCCCCATCTGCTCGACGAGCGGTACAAGTCGCCGATTCAGAAAGGACAACCGCTCTCGGACAAGGTGCTGACTCCGTTGCTCGTGCTGTCGTTTCTTGGCCTTGTCGCATTCATCCCCCTCGATGTGTTTCGCTTCCGGCTGCTTGGCGAGCCAGGGCTCGGGATCGCGACGCTTGGCCTCATCCTCTTCGCCGGGGGCTGGGCGTTGATCGCGCTGGCCATGCGCGAGAACGCCTTCGCCGCGCCAATCGTGAAGCACCAAGGGGAGCGTGGGCAGGTCGTCGTGGAGACTGGGCCCTATCGGATCGTGCGCCATCCGATGTACGCGGGTGCGATCCCACTCATGGTTGGGATGGCCCTCTGGCTGGGTTCATGCGCGGGAGCACTGCTCGCCGCCGTCCCCATCAGTACCATCATGCTCCGAGTGCTGACCGAAGAGCGGCTCCTGCGGCGTGAGCTGCCAGGCTACCGGGACTACGCCAGGAAAGTCCGGTGGCGCATGGTCCCGCTCGTCTGGTAGGGCGCCACACCAGCAGCAGGTCATCGCTTTCGCAAGCCGCAGGTCGTCCCCGACTCCTGGTCTTGCTCGATGGCATCGAGCAGCGTGGTCAGATCTTCGTGCTGGCCACGACCAACCGGCCCGAGCACGTCGACCCAGCCCTGCGCCGGCCAAACCGCTTCGACCAAGTCGTCGCTCCCGGCCAGTCCGGCACGGGATCGGCAAGAGCCGCCCGAGGCTGTGAGATCGCACCGGCATTGAGCGCTCACCGTAACGGAGAGTTCACCCAAGCTTTGCTTGAACTAGCCTTTCTGATCGTGCTACACGCTGTCGAGATCTCACCCACCGTATCATCCAGCGATCTTAGCACGGTGATAACTCCAGAGATCAGGAGGAGCGATGGAAATGTTACGTCTGTCAGTTGCCATTTTTGTCCTGGCCCTGGTAGCTGCCTGTCAGTCGAAGGCACCCAGCGATGAAGGATCCGGCCAGCGAGAGGAAGTCGCGGCGAAGCTCAAAGCGCAAGACGACACGGGAGGCGATACGTCGACGATTACCGCCACCGCCACGTCGACCGCGTCGGCCACCGGCGGTAGCGCCGGATCGGACACGACGACTGCGACCAGCGGCGCTGGTGGGTCCAGCCCGCCGGCCACCCAAACCGCCACCGGAACCGCGACGACCACCAGTACGTCCGTACAACCCGCGCCCCCCCCTACCCCCTTTGGAGGGAATGTCAATTACGTCATGGTCAGCCCCGTCAACCCCGGGGTCAGCCCCGGGTGCAAGAATTTGAAGGACGTGTCGGTCACCATCAAGATCGAGGAAGACATCGTCAGCAACATCGGTTTTGGATTCCAATTGAACGCGACCTCACCATCAGGCAGGAAGGTCCATGACGGCGAGCAACAGTTTGTCTTATGGGTCGGCGCCGCTGGAGGCCCTGGAGGAAGGAACTCGCCCGCTGCGCTCTGGGCTATGATTGAACCCTGGCCTCAGAAGGGCCCGGGAGACGTGGTCAATTGGCGTAAAGAACTGAATCCGCTGCCCACGACGACGCTACGCAAGGGGACCGAGCTCACGATCACCCTGCGCAATGACAGCCATGACAATGTCAGGTGGGTGACCTTCAAGGGTTCCGACAAGAACGGAGACGAGTTGTTTACTCCACCCGAGCACGGCGACCAGCCATTTAAGGACGAACCCACGGTGGACATAAGGGGTCTGCAGCTGGATTGTAGTTCGGGCTCGTGCGGTACCTATGAAGGTTCGGGCAAGTACGCGGCCGAGGAGGATCTGTCTCCGATCGTCGCCTTCCAGCTCGTACTCGTCGGGCCGATCAACTCGCAGGAAGCCTATCTTTCGTCCGGCGCCGGGACCATCACCTACTCCGCCTCCAAAGACACTCCTTTGACGCCCATGCCTTATGGTGTCGACGTACCTACTAGCTGCACCGACGACCCTATCGGCACCGGCACCGCAGAAGATGCCAACAGCGCGTACTACAGACTGCCCGATGTCGTGAGCACCAAGTTCAGGCAGTACTTCTACGCGAAGAAACTGCCCGAATACGCTGCGGGGGCGGCGCTCGCGGTGTCGCGGCTGCCAGTCGGTCTGACCAGTCTTTTCACCATCAACAAGATGGGAGAAATGGTCATGTTGGCGTCGGACGTGCCGTCCGTGGACAACATCTGGGGTCCAGAGATCCAACTGAGCGGGAGCGGCCTATTCCACTTCCCTATTGTCGTGTCGGATCCCGTTGCCTATCTGGCCGCCTCACCCCAGCTGGTCGGAGGCCGGACTGGCGTTTTCATGGTGGACCAGAACAACTGCTTGGATGTGTTCTGGGTCGATGGGTCCAAGTCCTGGGATGGGCCGCACAAACTCGATACGGGGTGCTCGCTGAACGTGGGCAGCCCACTCGCAGTCTCCTTACAATTTGGCGTCCCGAATCAACCCGGCCAATTCGTAATTGACTATCTCAATATGCAGACCGACGTATTCATAGTGGACCAGAAAAATGTATTGAACGTCTACTCGCTTAATGTGAACCAGAACAACTCCTCCATGCCCCCGCTCGGCGACGGCGTCTACTTGAAGAAGCAGGTACTGCTCCCTAAGCCCACTAGCGAGGATGGCTTTGCTTCGGGCGAGGTCTTGCCCGTCGGCGCTCCCCTTGCGGTCGCCAATCCCGTCTACTCTTTTGACGAGACTGACGTGTTCGTGGTCACCTCGGCTGGTCAACTGGCCAGGTACTGGGTCACGGGCGACGGAGCTTGGTCCAAGCTTACCCCGATCCTCCAAACGAAGATCGGCCAAAAGGGGAACTTGCCGAGCAATGCCTACCTCGCGGCCTCCCTCCGGTACAGTGGCATCGTCTACACCAACAACGTGTTCGCGGTATCCGGTGACGGTCAACTCAACGTGTATTATGACGATGGCAAGGGAAGTTGGAGCGGGTTTAAAACCATCGGTGAAACAGCCTACGCGCCACCGGGCGCCCCACTCGCGACTTCCCAGGAGTTCGACACTCTGAATCGGACAGACGTGTTCCTTGTGAACGATGAAGGCCAGCTCGTAGTGTTTTCGAACGACACGGGCGAGGACTGGAGTGCCCCCCTGCCCATCAGCAACGGGTTATCCATGCAGCAGGGCGGGCAAGTCTTCGCCATGCAGGATGCCAGCACCCTAACCCAGACCGACGTGTTCGCGGCGGACGCGCTCGGGGGCTTACACATATTTTGGGTGGACGGGGTGGCGGGCGATGGCGTTTGGCATGAACAACCGATCGAGGCGCGCCAGTACGTACCAGCTAGCCCATCTGAGGGTTCGCCTGCTGAGTAAAGCCCTGCGGTGAGCGGGAGAGTAGTGCGTGTCGGGAAATTCCTCCGAGGATGCGATCGGGTGGCGGCGCGGAAACGTGCTCGGTCTCTACGCGCACGGGATGTTCGAATCGTCCGAGGTCATGTGTGCACCAGAGTTCGTTCCACTCCCCCAACAATCCCTGGAATTATGGAAGACGTCTTTCGGATGAGATTGGGGAAAGTTTCTGAGATTGAAGCGCGGGGCTTGCACAGTTCGCGCATAGGAACTGGGGCTGTCTCGGCACTTTGCGACGAATTGCCCAAAGATGACTTCTGTAAGTGGAACGAACTCTGGTGCACTCTTCCGCACAGCGCCGCGTCGGCTCGACGAGGTCTTCGAGGGCTTGGCAGACTTCATCGATGTCCACTTCACACCGGATGCTCTCCTGAACCTTATCGGTACTGGTGAGACTTCCATGGGGGTATGAGCGTGATTGTGTGGCGGCGCCGATGAGCGACGGTGCCCTGCGGGTGGTGGTGCGTGTGGAAGAACCGGGCGAAGCAACGCGCGGCGCCCTCATCTATATGGGTAGCTGTTGCCGACCGTTGGCCACGAGGCCGAGCGTAACCATAGTCGAGGCCGATTTCGGGTCCGAAATTCGGGGAACTCCGCGTTAGCCCCCATGCGCTGAAATCACATCCTGCATCTTGGCCATCTCGTAGACCACGTCGCAGCACCAGCGCCCGAACCCGCCCTTGGCGTTGACCGCATCGACCCAGGTACGCATGGCGGCCAGCTTGGCGCGGTTCTGTTCGCTGTCCTCGCCCTTGATCTCCAGCACCAGGGTCTTGCCGTTCGTCAGGCGAATCAGGAAGTCGGGTAGATAGCGCCGCTTGGCCCCGTTCCATAGGTAGTGAATCTGGAAGCCCAGGTGATCATTCTTGGCGTAGGCGTCCACCAGAGGACTGGTTTCGAGCAGGTCCGCGGCGAACTGCTCCCACGCGCTGTCGGTCACCATGTTGCTGATCTGCGAGCGCACCGTTGGGGGGCACACCTTGGTCGTGTACCAGGTCCGCATGTTGCGCGTGCTGCCGATGGGGTTCTCCTCGTCGAACACCGGCTCCACGTGCTCCAGGTTCTGCTCGGTCACGAAACGCAGTAGGTGCTGCACGATACGGTCGATGCTCAGGGCAATGAGCATGCGCCGGCGCAACGGATCGCGGTGGAACAGGCTGGGGATCACCAACTTGTCCGAGCCGAAGAATTCCTCGGACAGGCGAATCATCTGAAACACCAACAACTCGCGCCGGCCCTTGAATCGGCTGCCCAGGGACTCGAACGCCTTCTGGGCCATCATGAAGGTCAGCCGCTGCGCCCGGAAGGATTCTGGGATCTTCTCAAGATCGATCTTCTCGGCCTTGGACAGATCCGCGGCCCCGCCCAGGGCTGGCGCCAGCTCGGCGGCAATGGGAATGCGTGCGGGATCCAGCTCCAGCGGTTCGACCTGGGTCCAGTCGATGACCAACGTGGGTCGCACCACCGTCTCGATCCGCACGACGTTCGGCCAGCGAATCTCAAGTGCATTGCGCGAAACCAGGGATTCGATCTGCGTGCTCGGACGCGGGGGTGGTGGCGCGTCGCCGCCTTCGCCCACGTCCTGGAAGATCGACAGCGGCACCCCGAACACGTTGACGAACTCGGGCCGGAATAGCTCTCGCTCTACGCCGTCGGGTCCAACGACCTGCTCGGTATCGTAGCCCACCCGGCGCAGGCCGCGCCCGATGACCTGCTCGCACAGAAGCTGGCTCGTGAAGGCGCGCAGGCCCAGGATGTGGGTGACGTTTTTGGCGTCCCAGCCCTCGGACAGCATGGCCACCGAGATGACGTTTTGCAGATCCTGCCCCGGCCGGCCGCGCTTGCCCACGTTGTCCACAATGGCGCGCAGAAGCTCTTCCTTCTTCGTCGCCCGCAGCTCCTGCTTGCGATCCTCGGGAATGCGCACGGCATCCACGATGCCGCGCAGGCGCTCTTCGTAGTCCTTGTCCGCCGAAGCGGCCTCGCCCTGCTCGGCCTTTTCCAGCACCTTGGAATCCACGCGCAAGGTCTGGTCCGGCGCCTGCAACTCGGGCCAATGGGCATTGCCCTTCACGAAGTAGTGCTCGATGCGCGCGGCGGTCTCGGTCCGGTTGCACACCGTCAGGATCACCGGCGGCGATTCATGGCCTGCCTCGCGCCATTGCTTGGCGGTCTCGCGCCAGTCCGCGCCCAGCAAGGTGTAGGCCTGCTGGACCAGCCCGGGCAAGGGTTCGTGAGGCTCGGCCCCGCGCCGGTTGATGTCCTCGGACACCTCGGGATCGCGGTACAGGTGGTAGAGCTTCGGCCGCAGGGTCTTGGTATCGGGAATGATCCCATCGCGCACCACCACCCGCGGCGTTTTCACCAGCCCGGCCTCGATAGCGTCGTTCAGGCCGAAGTCCGAGACGATCCAATCGAACAAGCCTTCCTCGGTGTTGGTCCGCCCCGTGGGCGCGAAGGGCGTGGCCGACATGTCGAAACAGCGGGCGATACGCAATTCCCCATGAATGCGGTCCAGCCCCTCGATCCAGCGCGTGGCTTCCTCGACGTCCAAGCCCAGCGCCTCTGCCCGCTTCTTGCCGACCTTGTCGTCGGCCGGCACGCGGTAGGCGTGGTGGGCCTCGTCGTTGATGACCACCAGATCCTTGGCCAGGGCCAGCTTGCCCAGCACCCGGCGCACGAATGCCTTGTCGCTTTCGGCGCCCTTCTTGACCACGCTGCGATCCGCCTCCTTCAGCGGCATCAGCGTGTGCCAGTTCTCGACCAGCAGGTCGACCCGGTTCAGCTTCTGGCGCATGGCCTCGGACGGGCACAGGTTGAACTCGTCGTAGACGTTCGCGGGATTGCCCGGATAGAGCACCTGCAAGCGCTCCTTCACCGTCAGCCCGGGCGCCACCACGAAGATCGCTGGCGAGAACCGCCCGCGCTCCTTGGGATAGGTGACCGCATTCAGCGTCTGCCACGCCACGATCATGCCCATGACCAGGGTCTTGCCCGTGCCCGTGGCCATCTTCGAGCACAGCCGCTGCCAGGCCCCGCCATCGCCCGGCACGTGGATCCCTTGCTTGAAATCCGCCGGCGCTTCCACCCACCAGATCAGCGTCTCGATGGCCTCGTGCTGGCAGAAATAGAAGGGGAAGTCCCGCGTGCTGCGATCCCGCCAGTGGTCGAGCAGCCCGCGCGTCACCGACGTTACGCCAGGAAAATCCGCCAGCCGCCAGGCGTCCACCCGTTCGCGGATGCGGTTTACCAGCTCCAGCGGCTCGGTCCGCCGCGTGTTCTGGCGCGTATCGAAGATCTCATAGCCCGCGGGCCGCCGGCCATGCGCCAGGGTCAACGTGCCCCGATCCTCGCGCCAGTGCAGCGTGGGCGGATCGTAGGGTGAATTCAGGATGAGCGAATTCGCCATGATCAACCGAGCCGCAGGATCTTCAGGGACTCGATACCCCGGTCATCCACCACCTTGACCGCCACCTTGCGGTTCTCGCCCGCCGCGAAAGGCAGCGACACCGTGCCGTGGAATTCCTGTAAGCGCGACTCATCCAGCTCGGCGCGGATGTCCTTGCGTAACTTGAACCAGCCGTCCTTGGCACCGGCCATGGGGAAGAACACCTGGCGCGGAAACAGCGAGCGCTCGTCGTAGTCTGTGTCGAGAAGCCACAGCGCGATCTTGCTCTTGCCGCCGGAGACCAGATCCCCCTTGGCCGTGTCGAAGTAGTCGAAACCGTGCACCTCGACCTCGTACAGGCCGTCCTTGCGCTCGCGCACCTCCACATCGGGCTGGCCCATCAGCCAGAAACTTTGATTGCTGACTCGCGCTTTCTTCAAATCCTCGGTGAGCAGATCCGTATTCATCTGCGCCTTCAATGCTACGATGCCCTTGGTCTGGTCGATGTCCTTGGCCGCCTCGGGATCGAAAACGAAGGCCGTGAACACGATCATCTTGGGCCGCGGGAACAGCTCGCCCGCCTCGCGCATGGCCATCTCGACCTGGCGCTGCTCCAGGGCCCCGTGCTCGGGTCCGAAGCTGACCACCACGCGCTCGTTGGTCTCGGCCAGGTTCCCGGTGGCGTGCAAATAGCGCGTGTCGGGCAGGGTTTCCAGCGACGCGAACTTGAGCATCTGGCCGTTCTTGCCGCGAATCCCGGTCTTGAGCAGCTCGTCCCGCCACTGGTGCTGGCGCGAGGATTCACCCGAGCGGGCAATGGCCACGTCCGCTTCCTCGGGCTGGCGCGTTTCATCCAGCGACAGCACCGATGGGAACGGCACCGCCTCCACCGAGAACGGCCCCGTGATGCGCAGCTTGTCCCGCGCCACGGCGGGCTGGTCGTAGAGCACCTCTTGATCGGCGTGTGCCGCGATGGAGGCATCCATCTGCCGCTGCATGACCTGCCGGGCCTCGTGAAAGGCATCGAAGGCTGGGCGTGCCGCCGCCGGCCAGTCCTCGGGAAAATCGAACGGTACTTCCCATTCCAGCAGCGCCCCCACCAGCGCCTTTTCGCCCGAGGGCAGATCCATGGTCTTGTTCGCGGCGGCCTGGAAGTCGATCTCTTTGCCCTTGCGACCGCCTTCCGGCACGGAGAACGGCGCGGGCGGGGACTTGCGCAGCTTTTCGTTGATCTGGTCGAGGGCGGCCACGACCTCGGGATGGCGCTCTTTGTAGATCTCGTCGATCTCGGGATTGTTAGCGATGGACTTCAGGGTCACGTGCGGCACCGTCTTGTAGATGAACCCGCCCTTCAATCCCTCGTGCGGATACTTCAATTCATAGTAGTCGTAGCTCGCGGTCATCAAGCGCTGCTTGGCCAGGGTCACGGCCACGCGCGAGGTATCGCAGGTGATCCAGCGGCGTCCCCATTTCTCGGCAACGAATGCCGTGGTGCCCGAGCCGCAGGTGGGATCGAGGACAAGATCGCCGGGGTCGGTCGTCATGAGGAGGCAGCGCTCCAGTGCCTTGATTCCAGTTTGAACCACGTAAAGTTTCTCGTCCGTAAAGCTTCCGGTCCCAGTGTCATTCCAACTATTCACGATTGGATAGACAGGAAAATCCTTGAGGAAACGAACATACCCAAGACTGCGACCGGCCAGCACCAATCGGTTGACAACCCCGAGACGCTCCATCCCCTCTGGATGAGTGGCCCAGTGACGGTTTTCGGATGTTACACATCGGGTTCCCAATATCACCTTGGGCCGTGACAGGTTTTCGCTCCACCCTGACGAGGTCACGTTGTCGACTCTGAATATCTCGTATTCTTCCGAAGCCCTCTCACTTTGCGAAAGCCTCTTTCGATCCCCAGAAGGCACCTGACCCCACTGGTAGACTCCGGCATTGTCCGTCTCAACGGACTTCTCATAATAGAGCTGTCTGTACTTAACCTTGCCAATGTCGACGGCATACCAAACCAGATAGTCTGCTACTGCTCCGAGGACATTGACGCTCGCATTTGGACTGCTCACTGCGGAGGTCTTTCTGAACGTGATTAGGGAGCAGAAATTCTCCGCGCCGAATACTTCGTCGCATATCTCCCTCACGTGGTGCTCGTTTTCATCCGAAATCTGCACGAACACGCTCCCGGATTCGCTCAATAACTCCCTCGCCAAAAAGAGCCGATCGCGTAAATACGTGAGGTACGAATGAAGCCCAAGTTCCCAGGTGTCCCGGAACGCTTTGATCATTTCTGGCTCTTGGGTTAGGTCCTCATCTTTTCCGTCACGAACATCCCGCCTGTTCGTAAACGGCTGAAAATTCGACCCATAGCGAATCCCATACGGCGGGTCGATGTAGATCATCTGCACCTGCCCGGCCATGCCCTCCTTTTGCAGGAGCGAATTCATGACCAGCAGCGAGTCGCCGGCAATCAGGCGGTTCGACCAGCCCTTGTCGTGCTTGTAGAAGTCGATGGCGTCGCGCAGGGGCAGGTTCTCGAAGGCGGCGCTGAACAGGCCCATCTGCATCATGGGCGAACCGGCCTTGCCGTCTTTGCCTTCGCCCTTCATGCGCTTCCGCACGGCACCGAGGATGCTCGACGGATCGATGCGCTCATGCACGTGCAGGGAAACCGTGTCTACCGCAAAGCTGCCGCGCTCGGCCTTGCCGGTCCAGTTGAGGTAGGGCTGCGACAGGCGGCGCAGCTCTTCCAGGGCGCCGCGCATGGTGGCCTCGTCGCCGTTCGCCAGGGCGTCGTCGATGAAGCGCTCGATGCCCGCGCGCCCCACGTCGAACTGTAAGGCCGGATCGATGTGCGGGTCATAGGCCCAGGTGGTCTTGGGCTGGTCCGGATCGGTTTCCGGATCCACCATGCCCACCTCTGGGTTGTTCTTGCGCCGATCGGCGTGCCGGTAGCTCAGCACCTGCGTCCCATCCGCCTTCATCCCGCCCGTCGAGAACTTCACCCGCGGCATCGCCGCCGCTGCCCCGGGCGCTTTGGCGGGCCTTTGCGCCTTGGGCTCGGGACTCGTCAGCGAGAAAGGCGCTGGCTCGGAGGGCTCAACATCGCTCACCGACACCTGTTCCGCGTCTGGCTTCGCCGCCGGGCCGGTCGCATTGTCCTCGGCATCGGACTCGCCAGCGGCGTCGCCGCCTGCCGCCAGGATGCGGTCGATCAGCACTTGCTTCTCCCGTCCCTCCGACGAAATCCCCACCGCCTCGCATATCGCCTTCAACGTATCCCGCGAAAGCATCGGCAGGATCTTCTCCATCATTCCCCGCTTCTTGCTGCCCGCCACCCTGTCCAGCAGATCGTCCAGTCGCATGCCGCTGGTGACCGCAAGCTCTAGCGCCTTGCCGACTTCCAACAACTCTGCTCGGTTGAGCGCCCCTAGCGCCCTTCGTTTGAATGTCATGTTCTTCTCCGGCGGCCCGCACGCGGGAACGCCGCGACATGATACTCCCGTGTCTGACACT
>Ga0181530_10007062_pt1 | contig 10850 bp, 15 predicted proteins | sample PEATcosm2014_Bin_42_FD_119769 | JGI IMG/M metagenome (GOLD analysis project Ga0181530, IMG submission 119769) | Peatland microbial communities from MTU Mesocosm Facility, Houghton, MI, USA - PEATcosm2014_Bin10_60_metaG | ecosystem: Environmental > Terrestrial > Soil > Wetlands > Peat | place... | reverse complement strand
GGGAATCTTGCCGCCCAGATTCAATCGGTGCAAGGCCTCTGCCACTCCCGGGCCGCCCGAAGCTTCCAGGCAGACGATCCCATCGATCTTTTCCTTCGCATCCAGCATCGACGAGATCTGGTCGTTCGCGGAGCGCGGGTCACCCTTGTCGTCAAGCGTGCGAAGAACCTTGATCTTCGGATACTGCTTCAGCGCCACCGTCACGCCGCGATCACGCTCATCTACGTTGAACTGGCCGGGGAGGGTGACCACGACCAAATTGCCTTCGCCTTTCATCAATTCGGCGATGCGCTTCCCACTGATGAGTCCCGCCTGATAGTTATCCGTACCAATGAATGTGATGCGGCGCGAGTCGGGGGCATCGGAATCGACGCAGACTACCGGAATTCCCGCCTTGACGGCGGCATCGATGGCGTCCTTGAAAGTGTCCGGCCTGGCGGGCGAAACCGCGATCCCGGCGGGGTGCTTGTCGACGGCCTTTTGAAAGACCTCAAGCTCGTCCTGAGGTGAGTACGTTTCTGAACCCGTAAACTCTGCTTTCACGCCCAGTCCGCGGGCTGCATCCATAAATCCGGCTTTAGCTTCCTGCCAGTAAGCGAGGCTTGTATTTGCAGCGACAAAGATGAAGCGCTCGTTTTCCTCATGAAAAGGCTTCTGGCATGAGCCGAATACTCCCACTGCTGCAAGCAGCGCTATCGCTAACACCTTCCATGTGGCTGGTTTCATAGGCTCTCCTTTGTCCGCACGTGGCGTGCGGCTCCCGGTCGCTTTTGGCAGGTCGAAATCTACCTTTCTTTTGGAGATATAGGAAGCCTACCACAAATCGACAGCAGCGAAAAGAGAGGGTCTCCGCCGGCTGCCAGCGCCCTCGGGCAGCAGCTTCGGAAACGCCAAATAGTCCTCTCCGACCCAGGCCAATAATCGCGGATGTCCTAGGGTGTTCGCCCCTGTTCTGCTGAACCCCTTCTGCTTTCGCATTCCTGAAAAAAGGGCCTGACTTTCATACTCTGAATGTATCATCACATTCATATGAAGATCGCACCTAAAGGCCCACAGGCCGCGCGTCTCCGTCAGCGCAAGTTCGAACTCCTCCGCCGCTTCCCCTGGCCTTCGCGGCCCTTGAAGACCTGGTTTGTTCTGAGGCACAGCGTACGCCCCTTTTGCTTTTTGGGGTATTGAATCTGAAATCTCCTATCTGCGATCTGAGATTCCGCGCCAGCGGGCTGAAGCGGCGGGCCTCGCGCTCGGCCCTTTTGCTTTTCTGTCCATTTTCCCGCGGTGTCTGAAATCTTGAATCTGCAATCCTCCATCCCGCCCGTTTTCGCGAAGCGAACCTCCTGGGAGCGAGAGCCGATGCACAATCACGGTCCGCTGCCGCGAACTCCGCAGACATCTAAAACCGGTAGTGGTACAGCTTGATGTTGTAGCGGCGAGTTTAGGTCGTCAAATGGCGGCGTAACGCCGCCTCTACATCAAACTGTACCACCAATTTAGGGTCGTCATCGAACAGGATGAGGACGGTTACTACGTTGCGACTGTCCCTTCGCTGCCGAGTTGTTACACGCAGGCACGGACGCTCGAAGAACTGGTCCCAAGAATCCGCGAAGTGATTGCACTTTGTCTCGAGGAACAGGACGCGCCCCGCATGAAGTTCGTGGCGCTCGAGCAGGTCGAGGTGAGCGCTTGAGCCGCTCACATCCCGTGCGGGCCCGCGAGGTCATTCGCTTTCTCCCTCGGCTTTGTGCAATCGAGACAAAGGGGCAGCCACCGATTCTTCCGGCACCCGGACGGTCGAACCGCCCCCGTTCCCGAGCACAAAGGTGAAGACCTCTCTCCCAAATACGGGATTGATATGGCCAGAAATTCTGGCTATACTTGAAATGTTATGGACGTGAGCATCGCCGAAGCCAAAAATCGCCTTTCGGAACTCATTCGCGCCGTGGAGGGCGGCGACCGCGTCGTGATCACGCGCCACGGCAAGCCCGTTGCCCGGCTCGCCCCACCCCCACCCAAACGCCGCCCCGTGCGCCTTGGCGCCATGAAGGACCGCATCCAGTTGCTCCCAGGCTGGGACGATCCCATCGATCTCGATGGCTTCCTTGCAGGCGAATTGTGACCGGCTATCTGCTGGACACCAGCGCCGCCTTGATAGCCTTGACCGACCCCGCGCGTCTGTCCCCCAGAGTGCGACCGGTTATCCGCGCCGGGCCCAATATTCTGAGTGCCATCGTGTACTGGGAGGTACTGCTGAAGAGCATGAAGGGTCTGCTCAAGATTGGGGACTTTCTCACTTGGTGGCCGGACGCGCTCGAACAACTGGCGGCCACACCCCTGGTGCTGCGGCCGGAACACGTCGCCGAAATCTATCACCTGCCGCCGATCCATCGAGACCCTTTCGATCGGGTCTTGATCGCTCAGGCGATGGTGGAAGGTCTGAGTCTGGTGACGACGGATCGCGAGATTCTGCGCTACGCCTCCAAACGGCTGCGCGTGGTCTCATGACCGAAGGCCGCGAGGTAAATCGGTCAAAGTCAGCGACGAAGGGCTAACGGTCGATCTGGTAGATGGGCGGACGATCACGGTGCCTCTCGGTTGGTTCCCCCGCCTTTGGCATGGGTCGCCACAGGAGCGCAATCACTTCGAAATCTTCGCAGACGGCGCCTACATCCACTGGCCCGACCTGGACGAAGATCTGAATGTTGCGGGTCTCTTGGCGGGCCAGCGCTCGGGAGAGAGCCCGCAGTCTGTAAAGAAATGGCTGGCGTCTCGTAGGACGAGAACTAATCGCAAGTGATGACACCAGGGATTCCTCAATCCAAGCCTCTCCCCACCAAAGAGACAGGTAGCGTCTTAGTTAGATTTCTGGCTTCTTTTCCTGAAAACGGTTCCTGACACGCCTTACCTCCCCACCCTTACCCCCCGCGGACCGCAAAAGCGGCGGTCCGCGCTACCTGCTTTTGGGCGCGGTCCACCCCGCTTGTGCTAGAATTCGCGCGGAGTAAATCAGGCCGCCGATTGCCGGTATCTTCTTGGTCGGGCCGGAGTCCATTGTGGAAATTCCGATCAACGGGGAACGACCATGAGCCGTGGACGAATCTTGGAAGTAGCTCTGACGATGCTCGGCGCAGTGTTGCTGCTCATTGCAGCGATCGGCAAGCACCCCTACGGCTTTTACATGGTGCTCCGGCTTCTCATCACAGTTGGTGCAGTTTGTTGGGCGTGGAGGGCATACAAAGCGCGCCTACGTGGGTGGGCATGGGCCTTTGTAGCTGTGGCGCTTCTCTTGAACCCATTCTTGCCGATTCGGATGCAACGCGCACAGTGGCAGTCAATCGACCTTTGGCTGGGCATTCTCTTAATCGGATGGTCAGGGCACTGGCTCTTCCGCAAACAGGCGTGGGCGTCACAGCGGCAAACACTGATTAGCTCGGAGGGCGGCCAAGCGTACCAGTGGCCGGGAACTGGGGCTTCTAAAGAGGCAGGAGCCTCGGCGGGTGGAACAGGAGCATCTACCGGAGCCAGTGCTGCAAGTCAGAGGGGAACTTCGTCCGCAAGAGGATGGTGGACGGGGGCAACGATGTACAGCATTGCTTGGACCGCAGTGTGTTTGCTCTTGGGCGGAGCCTTTTTTCTGCCGGTATCTTCGCTGGATCCCAGTTGGGTTTTGATTATTGTGTTCGTCATGATACCTGCTGGTCTCCAAGCATGGTGGACGGATTCGACGCTGTACAGCATTGCTTGGACGGCAGTGTGTCTGCTTTTGGGCGGAGGCTTTTCTCTGGCGGTATCTTCGCCGGATTCTGGTTTGGGTTTGATTGTTGTGTCCACCATAGCATTTGGTGGTTTCTTATGCGCTGCAATGCTTCGGTCTCGCGGTATCAGCAAAGTCCTGTCCAAAATCGGAGTTATAACTTTCGCAAGGCAGGCTACGGTAACTGGTTGTCTAATCGTATGTGCAATTCATGCCCTCAATTCCGTTGGCAGCTTCGCGGCCCGATCATCAACTCACGAGACCCAGTTGGGAACCGGTGTATCCGGTACGAGTGCTCCCCTTCGCAAGGCGGCTGAACAAGGTGATGCCGACGCGCAATACACCCTGGGGGTTTTGTACTACCAGGAGTGGAAGGGCCAAGGCGCGCCCCGGAACGACACGCAAGCAGCGTTTTGGTGTCGCACGATCGGGGCATGGAGGGCATGGATCAACTCTGCTGACCCCTATAACCAGCACTACACTCAAGCGGTGTTTTGGTTTCGCAAGGCGGCCGAGCAGGGCGACGCCGACGCGCAAGACGCCCTCGGGAACTTATACTACGACGGCCACGGGCCGCTTAGTATGCAGCTTTTTATGCATGTTTTTGTGCATGGGCGCTATGCTCAGGCTGCGCTTTGGTACCGCAAGGCGGCTGAGCAGGGCGATGCTGACGCAGAATACAGTCTTGGCATGATGTACGAGGATGGCTGGGGCGTGCCCCAAGATGACACCCAAGCTGCAGCGTGGCTTCGCAAGGCGGCTGAACAGGGCGACGCCGACGCGCAATGGCCGCTCGGGGGTCTGTACCTGGACGGTAAAGGCGTGCCCCGGAGCTACGCAGAAGCCTATTTCTGGTACGATCTAGCGGCTGCGGGCGAGCAGGATGCTTCGGACTCGAGACAAGTTGCGAAGTATCGAGACGAAGCCGCATCTCACCTGACGCCAGCCGATCTATCCCGTGAACAGGAACGGGCACGAAAGTGGTTTGAGGAGCACTCGGCGAAGCCGCAGTGATGCAAGGGGCTGTTCCGCCGGCCGTTTTGCTGGCCGCGCTCAATAGATGAACCCGGATGCGAGTCGCAATCGACTTCCTAAATATCGATCATGATTACCAAAACAGACGCCGCAGAACGGCAACTCAATACGGCAATCCGCCTATTTTTTGAGAACAGGGATCATCTGTCCTCGTATGCGCTCGCCGTCGCTTCGCGGGAGGTTACAGATGGTGTGATCCAGAGCCGCCGTAGCGAGCTCTACCAGCGCGAGCTTGCGCGAGTAGGTGATCCGCTGAAAGTCCGCCTTTCGTACTGGGAGGAGATGAACATCCTCATCGACAAAGACAAGTTCGATAAGAACTTCAAGGACAGGTTCGATATGAACTTCGCAACGCTCCACAACAAATGGCAAAACTTCGTCAAGCACGCCAAAACTGATCCTGATGCGGAAATAAAGCCATTCACGACGGAGCAGCTCGCGCTAGTAATCTCAACGGCGATGAGGAACTACTTTCTGCTAACGCAACACTTGACTATCGAGATGAAAACCTTTTTTGTTTGGTTCGCGGTAGCAGAACCGCAGTTGATAAAGTCCGCACCCGAAGGTGTGATGACCAACAAGGCAATCGCCGAGATGCGTAGCTAAATCTCGGGTGATCCTTATGATCGCGATACTATGAAAAACATATATACCGCCATGACTGATGAACGATAGTGCCGAAGTCGAAACGGGGCGCAAAGGACTTTCAAAAAGGAAATTGCGGTTATGTCGAGAGCGGACAACTATGAACACCTAAAGAAACTGATACAAGCCTTCTCGGCGCCTTACCGGGGCACAGTGTATCACTATACCTCGGCTGACGGTATTTCCGGCATCATCGACAAACACGAGATTTGGATGTCGAATACCGCCTTTATGAATGATACCACCGAGCTAAAGGAACTGGAAAAGGCGACGGATATAAAGGATAGCGACTTTACGAACGACGCCGTCAAGGAAGAGTGGCGCGGAAGGGGCGCTCAGGCTGGTAGCTATGAGAGGAATCAATACTATATGGCTTCGTTCAGCAGAAAAAAGGATTCGCTCGAACAATGGCGGGCATATGGAAACTTCTGTATAGGATTTGACGCAGGAAAACTCGCAATAATAAGGAGAAAAATATTTCTATACGAATGCCTCTATACCGAAGATGAACTCCGGAAATGGATATTGGAAAAGGAAGGAATACCCGAGTGGACCAGCCTCCCTGACGAAGATCAGAGGAAAAATGCTGCTTACAATCTCCTCTATGTCGCTTCCATGAAGTACAAAAACAAGCATTTTAGCAGCGAGGAAGAAATAAGACTCGTTGCCACCTCCTATCACAATTGGGGTTACCTGACCTCTCCCGGAATGCATGAAGACGACCTTCCGATCCATTTCAGACCTCACCGTTTATACGGCTTCCCCGTCCCCTACCTCAAATTTTTCATCGAGCTCGAAAGCAACAATCGCCCGCAAGGGACCAAAGAAACTGAAACGCAGTGGAAGGAAAGAAAACTGAAAGAGGAAGCTGATAAGCTACGAGAACTATTGCCGATCACTGAAGTTATCGTAGGACCGATGGCACACCAAAAGGAGGCAAGAACTGCTTGCGAAATCCTCCTATCCGAAAGAGGATACAAACAAGTCACGGTAACGGTCTCTGATATACCATATCGAGGGATTTAACCGCGCAGCGGAGAAGGGGACAGCCATGCTGCACGTCGCCCGATTGAAGAATGGGCGGCTAGCCACGGAGCGGAGGTAAGGGTTCAGGTACGCCTTTCTTCTGGAATCGAGCAACGTGGGCTCGGCGCTTCGCCTCAATGCTGGCGGAAAAAGGGTCGGGCCTGCGGTGACCGAGTCGAATGATCGCGCGTTCGACAGGTTCATAGTAATGTTGCTTAGAGAAGGTGACCATGACGCAGATAACCGAAGCCGCCTTCACCCAGGGCGTTCTGAAGCCTGCGGTCGATCTGAACCTCCGCGAGCAGCAGCGAGTCCGGGTTATCGTTGAGCCAATCGACGACGGTCTCGGGGATCGGGAGACGGATGTGGCACGGCTGAAGGCCGGAATCGCGAGCATGAAGTTCTTCTCGAAGGGGTCGCTGCCCAGGCGAGAGGACATCCATGATCGCACTTGATAACCCTTTACTCAGAGGACGTCCCTGGCCTCTCCACGCTGGGCGCACTCCGAGTCGTGAATCCGTTCAAGTGAGTCGTGTTTTCGAAGGCGAATCACCAAAGGTGATAATAGCGGGTAGGGCGGAGCGGCTCTTCTCCAAGATGCTCCGGTCCGCGCTAACCCTCCAAAGTCGCCGTTGGGGCACGCAAACACCCCGCTACAGGGAAATTCCTTGGCAAACTACACCTAAGCTTATAGGCTAGAATCGGGCGTGCGCCCGCCCGAACGGACTCGGCGGTCAGATTCTGCCGCTCGGCCCGACCTGTCCCTTCGGGACATCGCAGACCCACACAGGGGGGTCTGCGCCATCCGGGACTGGCACGGCTGGAGGTGAAAGCTGATCGTTGAGACAGGTTTCTTGGCGAACAAAGCGAGAATGTCTATGAAAACAAAGGATGAGGCAAAGAAAGTCGAGAGGTTAAGAAGTCGAGGAGTTGAAGAGTTGAACGTCAGAAGGCAGGAGCGGACACAAGGTCCCAGTCAGGGTTCGGGAAACGGCCGTTGGCTTCTCGACTCCTCAACTTCTCGACTCTTGGACTACAGAATTGCGGGAACAAAGCGAGAATGTCTATGAAAACAAAGGACCGCTATGGACAAGTCGCATGCCGCTGGTGCGCATGGCAGGTCGGGTCCCACGGTGCCAAGCAACCTCTGGGCCCGAGTCACCTCCGGGTGTTAACGCCTTGGCTGAAAGCTGAGAGCTGACTGCTGAAAGCTGATTCTTGACGGAACAAAGCGAGAATGTGTATGAAAACAAAGGATGAGGCAGAGAAAGTCGAGAAGTTAAGGAGTCGAGGAGTTGAAGAGTGGAGCGGCAAGAGCCGACACACAGTGCCAGTCACCCTCCGAGAAGCGCCGGTTGGCTTCTCAACTCCTCAACCTCTCGACTCGTGGACTGCAGAATTGCGGGAACAAAGCGAGAATGTCTATGAAAACAAAGGATTGGGGGAAAACTGTCGAGGGGCGTGCGGGGGTTGTGGATCGGGTGCCAGTGCGCCACAGTCAACCACCCCTGACCCCTCCCTAGCAAGGAGGGGAATAACATAGTTGGGAGCTGTTTTTTCGACGAACGAACCGGGAATGTCTATGAAAACAAGGACAAGATCAAAAAGTCGGATAATCGGAAGGACACCAAGTCGATGCCGCTCAAGGCCGCACGGGAGTGGTTCTTGCGGAGGTACAAGTCAAAGGTGAGCGAGGCGCGCAGAATCTGTGCGCCCAGGCGCATCTCCCGCAACTCGCCACCCGGAAGCGCAGCGTGCTCCGCCCTGATCTTAATCGGCGGTTTCGGGCGGTTTCCTTAGGGGCTTCCTCCGTGATAGAGTAGGCTATATAGATATACCGCCAGGAACTGCGGCAGGCTTCGCGGCGCTCGCCTGGCAATCGCCGGCGCCGGCCACTGTAGGGGCATGCCATGGCGCAAGACCGTCCAAATCAGCAGCCGCCGCTGGTTAGCACAGCGGCTCTGCCGCCCCGCTCGGCGGAAAGGCTTCGCCTTTCCGCACAGCAAGCGGCGGAGCCGCACACCACAGCCCGTCGGCTGCAGCGTAATTTGGACTAGCTTGCGCCATGGCGTGCCCTTACGTTAAGGATGACGAGGGCGTTTCCGTTGGCTCGGGCGGGCCGCCGGCCTGTCCATGCTCAGGATGACAATGCTCAGGATGGCACTTCCGCATTCTCGACTTCCTGTGCTATACACATGGTGTATTAGGGTCGCGTTACTCCAGTCAGTGAAACACGTCGAGCGGAGGCTGTCAATCTGAGCGAAGCGAAGACAGACTGCCGGCGGAAACAGGCTTAGACAACCTTCGGTCCGCTCAGTGTCACAGGCCATCGGCTGTTTCACTATCTTCCGTGACCCGACACTTGCGGGTTCAGGCGAACGCTCAATCGGGATCGACTTGCATGCCTATGTTTGAAATCCGCCTCCCCTGCCGGGGGTGCGGCAAAGAATGCCGCGCTACGATCTCGGACGGTACCAGTTCGGCAAAGTTCAAGTGCGCCTCGTGCGGGCAGACCCTGTTGGAAGCGAGGTCAGTCTCGGGCTATGTCTATGTGCTTTCGCACCGGAAAATGCCGGGGCTTTTAAAAGTAGGCTTCACCAAGCGGCCTGTCGCTCAGGAAGTTCAAGAGTTAAACTGGGTGTCGGGGCTGTCCGAGCGTTTTGTCTTGGAAGCGTCTTTTGAAAGCTCCTCACCGGAGAAACACACCGCGGAAATCCACAAAAGGCTTGCAGGACGGCGGGTTCAAGGGATGGAGTATTTCGAGCTGAGTCTGGAGGCCGCCTTACTGGTGGCTCGAGACGTCATCCCGTTGGACATGCTTGACGAGCCGCGAGGCCCGGAGTTCTTCGTGCCTGATCCGGGCGAGCTTTCCGTCCCTTCCAGCAAGCTGTGGTCGTGTGGGCTGTGCAAGAACGAGTGGAAGGCGGAGGGCACTCCGTACCGCTGCCCGCTCTGCCAGAGCACTTCGATCGTTCTACTCAGCGGGTCGGAGCAGACGGCCAACAGTCCTGGCTTATAGCAAACTGGCTGCAGGGTCGCTGCGACCCAAAGTCTGCTCTCGATCCTCTGCGCCTCGGGCCTCTCTGGTGCGCGAAGGGGCCCGGGAAGTCGCAGACCCCGCAGGGCTCTATCTGCGCCGGCCATCCATCCCGGTTTTCATTTTGTCCCAATGGTGTTAGCCTCTCACTTCTAGCTTTTCCTTCTCTCCCACTTTGAACCGCAGGCGCTGTTCCTTCGACATAGGAGATGAATGAGCAGGACGAGTCGGACGCAAGACGAGTGGATCGCGCTCCGTTGCCAGTCGGGCGAACCGAGCGGCTTCGAGGATCTCGTCGCAGTGATGGAGCGGCCGTTGCTCTATTACGCCAGCAAATTGGCCGGCAATGTGGAGGCTGGGATGGACATCCTCCAGGACGCCTGGGTGAAGGCATTCCGCGACATGCGGAGGCTGAAAGATCCTGGCTCTTTGCGGCCGTGGCTCTACCGCATCACGCATGGGACTGCGGTGGATCGCATCCGCCGCGACTTTTCCAGGGAGCGGGCCGAGGAAGTTCACCTCGAGGCATTCCAGGAAACGCCGGAACCCTCCTTCACAGAGGAGGATTCCGCCGCAATTCATCAGGTCCTGAATGAGATCGGACTCAGGCACCGCGAAGTGCTGGTGTTGCATTTTCTCGAGGATTTCTCCCTGGCGGAAATCGCCGCGATTGTCGGGTGTTCGGAAGGCACCGTTAAATCCCGCATCCATTACGCAAAACTGGCAATGAAGGAAATTCTGTTGCGAGGTGGTTATGGAAACAAGAGATGATCGTATTCGGGAGGGTTTGCTCTCGCATCTGCCGCAGCCCGCGAACCTGGTTGCCTACCGCGAGGAGGTGGCGACGATGCTGGAGAAGAAGGAAAAGGCGCTTCGCCGGGAGAGACGGGTATTAATTGAACTGTGGGTTTTCGTGATCGCCCTTTCGGTCGTCTTCCTGTGGCTGGGCGGGCAGCACATGGATACGGTGAAGGGTCCTTACTTCGTGAGCCTGGCATGCTTCTGGTTCCTTTTCGGCATGGTCTATTTTGTGGCGCATTCCATCAACCGGAGCAAGGTGGACATTCTGAAAGAAGTGAAGCAAGTCCAGGTCCAGGTTCTCGAGCTCCAAGCGTTGATTCGTAAAGACGATCCCCCGACGCCGTGAACCAACATCGAGTGGAGGCTTCGGAATCTCTCGCTTAGCTACCCTAAAGTACTAGTGCGGCTTTTTCGTCAGATAGTCCTATTGCGTTGACTCAGCTGTGAACGCGGCCTAAAATGGCACCGAACGGCTGGTTCCTCGCATGATTGGCAAGACCGTTTCCCACTACCGGATATTCGAAAAGCTCGGCGGCGGGGGCATGGGCGTGGTGT
>Ga0181530_10007058_pt1 | contig 10852 bp, 17 predicted proteins | sample PEATcosm2014_Bin_42_FD_119769 | JGI IMG/M metagenome (GOLD analysis project Ga0181530, IMG submission 119769) | Peatland microbial communities from MTU Mesocosm Facility, Houghton, MI, USA - PEATcosm2014_Bin10_60_metaG | ecosystem: Environmental > Terrestrial > Soil > Wetlands > Peat | place... | reverse complement strand
GTTCGGCATTACGCAGTTCAAGATCGACCCCACGTTCGCAAACGGCCAGGACCTGCCACAAGCTCAGCTCAGCTTACAGCAGCAGGTGACTTCACGCATCACCCTCAATTACTCGACTCCCATGCAGGGCGGCGGCGAGGAAGCAGTCAGCGGGCAATACCTGATCAGCCGCCAATGGTCCGCCACCGCGACCCGCGATCAATTCGGCCTGTTCAGCATCAAGCTCCTGTACAAGAAGCAGTTCAAATAGTTATTTTGTGGGGCAGGCAATACTGCCGGCAATACTGCCTGCCTAAGGCCCTCAGTTTTCGATGCGTGCGTCTTCGCGCTTGTGGCTATCGAAGAGCACGGCGGGTCGACTCGAGGGTGGCTTTCAAGGATTCCTTGGGCAGCTTGAGAATAATTGGCTCAATGATCCATGCCAGCGCCTTCGGGACATCGCGTGTCAGGGAGATTGCCCGGCACTCCACGAACGTGCTGTCGTCCCTTTCCTCAAATCGCCAATACGAAGACAGCCGCCACAAGAATCCGTGCCCGGTATCGGGAGGCCGCATTCGCTCCGTAGGTTTGCCCGCATCTTCCACTTCAGAAATGCGAGTGGTGCGGGAGTGGCAAACCCAGCGTTTGGAATTGACGGAGAAATATCGCACGTCGTGGTAGGTGTCGAGGATTACGGTGATGATCTTCCTCTTCCGGAGCCGCAGGTAAATCTGAAAATCGTTTCCCTGGCGACCCATCAGCTTTGAGCCGATCACTTCGGGCTGATAAGTATTCTTATGGTTATCGTAATCCTGCACTACCGCCAAAGTCTTTTCGATCGTGGCGCCGGGAATACAAACTGCGCCAATCCAGTCATGAATCAGGCCTTCGGGTACCTGAATTGGTCTTTTGCCGGAATAGAGTTCTGCGATGGAAGTCCCGCTGCGCAGCTGGGCAAACCTTTCGGGACACGCGTCCGCCCAGAGAAAATGCTCATCTTCGAGCTGAATCTGCTCGACGGCGGAGTCAACTGAGGCGATATGCATCTCATATGCCAGCAATGTCTCCGGCTTCAATTCGATCTTATCGGCAGCCTCCGTCGTAACTGGTTTCCCCATCTGATTCCTGCTTCGGGGAATTCAACAAGCACCGATCTTTCCTCCTAATTGTCAGGACGACCCGCAACCATGCGGCACTTGCGAAATGCGCTGCCGCACAAAAACATCAGCGCGCCATTGCTTGTTGGCTTATCGCACAGGGGGCCGCCAGCCAGTGTCGGCGCCCGCGCTCGCGAGATGCCTCGGCTGCTTCTTCCGGTGTTCGGCCTCCTCTCGCGCTATTGCAAGTTTTTCTGCGTGGCTGCGCATTCGCTGTTCCGTGAAAACAACCGCGCTTAATTCACCGGGCTCCTCCCGCTGCTGCAGAAGTTCCCGGCACAACAGCGGAAGATCCTGAATTCGGATTCCATATCCTGGAATCAGAGCCAAATCCACTTCGACCGTATAGTCGATCCGCCTGGCATCGACCCTGCCCTCAAAGGCATAGATCCGAATACCAGCGGCCTGGGTAAATCCGGTGAGAAGAAACTGGGGCTTCGCGCCGTCTTCCTTTTTTCGCCCAGCCGAGATGTCCATCATATCGTTCCACCCATATCGTCCCCTAACAATCGCCGGTTGCACACGGGCTCGTACTCCAGAATCAGCCGGTCCTGTCTAGTCCGCCTGTAGCGGCACCGCAGAGTTCAAAAACAAATCCCGTGGGGAATCTTTTTAGGAGTGTCGAATCCCCCTGCTGAAGATCGTGCAACAGCGAGGCTTGAATGTTATCGGTCTCCCCGATAAAGATCCACTCCCGTGAGTTGGAGATGCCGTAGATACCTGATGCGGTCGGGGCATTAGCCCGCACCGAAACCGGGGTGAAAGACCGTGGAGTGAACTGTTCAAACGGCATCTGGAATTCCATTCCGGTTAGGGGAAAGGTGACTGGGAGCGCGCCTCGGCGCGGCCACAACCGCCGATCCCGAAGCTTCCCGAGCCATGGACTTCAAGCGGAGAACCAGATCCTTGCCCATTGCCAGCTCCGCCGGGTCTCCTTTATAGCCCGGCATCTTCGGATCGATGAACTCCCGGCGGAATAACTGATCCGACAGCAGAGTCGTTACGAGCAATAGCTCCTCCAGGGTCACTTCAATTTTGATGTTTTTCATATCGGTCGGCTCCTCATGGGCTGCAGATCCTGGTTCCCTCTCCGAGGCTCAGCCCTTAAGGGCCTGCCCACACGTCCTGCCATCGCGACAGCGCGCGGCCATGCCCCAAACAAGTGGGCTCGCAAGGCGCTTTCGAAAGGCTGCCACCGCTCGATCGAGATGGACAAGTCCCGTCTTTGTGTCACAGCGATTCACTGCCCCGATTGCAGTCCGTGATGGACGGTATGGAGAGCATCGGTTGCGGCTTCAGCTTGGTCAACGGTGCTGCGACCGCTGCAGTGGCGAGCACGATCGCAACGGGGCCTAGCCTGTTAGCAGGCGGAACAACTGGAATTGCTGGATTAAAAAAAAGTGCGGTCAAGAGGAAACGCATCGTCCAACGATGCCTGGCCGAATAGAAGGCCTGAACGGCCAGCACTGCGGCGCCCGCGCATACGACTAGCCTTAACCGGAACTCGTAGTCCGCGATACATTGCCACAAAACGAAAGCGACGAAGAGCACCGCGATACAAAGCCCCTTCACACCGCGCGTGCGCATTGAACCTCCCGGTTGGGTGGGTGGCTAAGATCTGGGGCGGATCGTCTGCCTTAGTTCAGGCAATCTGCGAGTGAGCGAGAATGCTCACTTCGTTTCCATTATCGGCTTTGCGCCTGAGCGTGTCAAACTGGAAGGAGAAACCGCGAGAAACCGCAGGGACAAATCGAGGCCTCGTATACCGTTTTGCTCTGGTCGCAAAAGGCGATGCGTCCAGGCAGGTTGCAGTGACGATTGACCTTGCGCTGTTCCGCGCTCATGGGGTCGGAATTCAGGAAAGCCTCACCGCTGAAGACCTGCGGCCATACGCTCAGGAACCTGCTGGCGCGTAAGCTCGAAGAATTGGATCGCGAAATCGCGGCGCGGTTCGCGGCTATAACGGTAGTTCATTGTCGTATCTCGGGAGAGTTTATTTGCCCTCGATTCGGACATGAAAGGTCCGGCCGTGCTATTATCTGAAAGTACGAAGTCTGATCTGCTGGCTTTCTCCCCTCAACGGTAGGCGGTTCGCCGATTTTCCTTCCTCACAAATTGAACAATGAAAACTTTCTCTGAACTATCTCTCTCTCCCTTGCTCGAGCGCAACCTTTCCCGAAACGGCTTTATCACGCCGACGGCGATTCAGGCTGCTGCGATCAAACCGGCACTGGCCGGTAAAGACCTTATCGCCACCGCCCAAACCGGGACCGGCAAAACGCTCGCCTTCGTGTTGCCCATCATTCACTCGCTCACCTCTAAGGAATCGCCCGCAGGTATTCGAACGGTCATTCTGAGCCCCACGCGTGAACTGGCGATGCAGAGCAACGACACCTTCGTTAAAATGGCCGCGGGCAGTGGCTTGCGGACCGCAGTCGTGGTCGGCGGCTTGAGCGAAAACTCTCAATTGCAGGCGATCCGCAAGGGAGCGCAAGTAGTAATCGCTACCGCCGGGCGTTTCTACGACTTTCTCAATCGTGGGCTCATCAATTTGAGTCGAGTACAGATCCTGGTGCTGGACGAGGCGGACAGGATGCTCGACATGGGCTTTCTCCCAACCATCGAACGAATCATGAAGGCGCTTCCCGTGAACCGGCAGACGCTCCTGTTTTCCGCCACCATCGAAACTTCCATCCGGCACCTGTTGGACGTTCATGTTCCGCGCGCCGTGCGTATTGAAGTCGGTTCCATCACCAAGCCCGTCGACCAGGTCGATCTCCGGTTGTACGAAGTGGAGCAGGACCACAAACTGGGGCTTCTCGAAAATCTTCTGCGGCGCGACCAGGGATCGTTTCTGGTGTTCGCAAGAACCAAGCACGGCGCGGATCGGCTGGCTCGAAGACTCAAGGATTGCGGCGTCAAGACGGCGACGATTCATGGCGACCGCAGCCAGAATCAGCGCAACCAGGCTCTTCACGGATTTCAAACCGGATCGTATCGAGTGCTGGTGGCTACCGACATCGCCGCCCGTGGCATCCACGTCGACGGCATTTCGCATGTGGTGAACTACGACGTGCCGAAAGCGCCAGAGGATTTCATCCACCGCGTGGGTCGCACAGGCCGGGCCGGAGCTCGAGGAATTGCCTCCACATTCGGAACTCGCCTGGAGCGGAGCACAGTGGCGGAAATCGAAGACAAACTTAGTATTCGTCTTACCCGCTATACCGTAGCCGGTGATGTTGCCGAGATCCAGACCGATCCGGTCGGGCAACGGCCACGCCGGTGGCAGTCCTTTGCGCCTGGGCGTGGAAGACGAATCCGGCGAACTGCGTGAACGTTGCGGCCGTCAACTCGGGCAGCCAACGATTAGGCCTGTGGACCACATCGCGAGCTGCCGCAACTGCGATTGCAGCGCCGGGGGCCTTGCATTGGCGATAGATATCAGTCGGCCGGGGACGGGATGTAGGCTCCAAAGCTGGTCTACGCGGTCCACGCGTGCTTCAAAACACTGATCCGCGTCTTGGCTGCCTCTTCGGTCCGGGGGTGGGGTGCGGAGCAGATGTTGATCATCCAAGTGTAGGCAAAACTCGGCTTGGGCGTGAAGATCTTCGCCGCGTTCAATGGAGCCCGCAAGATAGCTGGTCGCGGCAGAGCCAATGTCTTTTCGGCGCGGGTGCGTAAAGGTCGCAGTATCCCGGAAAGAGCTTGGCGGGCCGGAGCAACGGTTCTGAATCCGTGGTATGCTGAAGGTGCCTTTTAATGGTCCCGCCAGAGCTTGGCCGTCCTGATCCGCCTTGTCTTGCCCGCACAATTGAAAGACAGAAAGAGTAACAGTGAAGAATATTTTCGTGGGCAATCTGGATTTTGCCGCTACCGATTCGTCTGTGCGTACGATGTTCGAGCGGTATGGAACAGTTGATCGTGTCAATCTGGTGACGGATCGTGACACAGGTCGCTCCCGCGGCTTTGCGTTTGTTGAGATGGGCAACACCGAGGAAGGCGACCGGGCCATCGCCGGCCTGAATGGCGTGGATTTCGAGGGCCGCGCGCTGAACGTCAATGAAGCTCGTCCCAAGGGTCAGGGTGCTAGTGGCGGCGGGGGAAACGGCGGCGGTTTCGCGCGTCAACGGCGCGAACCGCGCTGGTAATAACCTTTAAGGCAGCGGCCGTCCATCGAGGACGGTCGCCCCAGTTCACGAGTTTGTCCGGCTTGCGAAGAGGAGACCACCATGGAGACCTTCAAGAAGCGCCAAAAGGAAATGCGGCGGTTGGAACGCCAAAGGGATAAAGCTGCCAAACGCAAGGAAATCAAGGCCCGCAAGGCCGCCGGACTCCCAAGCGAGCCAGATGGCGATACCTTAACAACCGAAAACCCTGCGGCATCCGACCCCGCGGCAGCTCTATCGACGATAGATTGAGGCGATCCTCGATCGTCTGGAAAGGGGAATCTCGTGGAGATCCGGTATCTCGGCTTTGACCAGAGACAAAATTCCCGCGTGTATCGGTTCGACGTTCGCACTGACGGACAGCTGACGAAGCAAGTCTCGGTCACTGCGGACATGGTAGTCTTCCGCGACCATCGTGTCGGCATTCAAGAAGGTCCTATCCTTTCCGGAAATAAATTGACCGCCGACCTGGAACGAGGCTGGGAGGGAGAGCACGAATTGACTGCCGCCGATGTGCGCGCCTATGCCGATACCAAAGCGCACGCCGACGCCCAGCGCGCCGGTGCTCGCAAGGCGCCCCGCCGTCGGCACGGAGTGCTGGCCGAAGCGCAAATGAAGTCGCCCTGGCGCAACTTTGGAATGTGATGGTAGCAGGTGCCTTTTGCACCACATAACGGTTATTCCTTTACGGCCTACTCGATAAGGCAGAACGCCCCGGTGTGGGGAGGCATCTATGGTCTGTCCAATGCTCAGGCCTGGATCTATATCCATGCCGTCGACGATATTCGCGCCGCCTTGCTCGATCACGTGAACGAGCGCAATCCCACTCCCGATTTTCTTTCCGTGACCGGCTTCACCTTCGAACTCTGCGATACCGCCGAGCGATCGCAACGCTGCAGCCGCCTGATTGAGGAACTCCGCCCCGTCGTCCAAGGCCGTTCGCTGTGGCCGTAAGCTCAAGGCCGGATGGGCCAAATCAGCACATTCCTTTAGCATCCGGATTTGGGCGCACTATCCGTATCCGTTGAGGCCAGACTCTTCCGTGGGAGAGGAGCGGACCGGACCAGAAAGCATTGGATTAAGATTAGGTCTTGGCTCAAGCGCGGCCGTCCAAAGCTATAGCAGAGTTTCGAGGGCTGGACTGCTATGCTTAGTTTGCGCCCCAAGGTCGCGTTTCAGCCGGCTCGAGGCTGTTAGTTGTGCTACGTACGTCGGAGGGGATCATAAGGTCAACGGACCACGGCGATACGGATCTGCCGGTTCATTCCCACAAGTTCCAGATCGAGCGGGAACAGCCCTAACTAAAGTCCAGCATGGCATCGAGGCGGCGCCCGGCCTGATCAAAGATATCGATAACTTCTTGAGATCGGCTACTTATATCGCGCGGTGGCGCTCATAGGCCTTCCAGATCTCCGAGGCTGCTGCCTCGTAGCGCACTCTATCCCCGCAATTCTCCTCACCGAAATCAGTCCGGAACACTTCAAACAACAGGTCGTGTAGCGCATTCAGGTGTTCAGCTTCCTGGATGCGTGAGAGCAACGCGTCTATCTCTGGATTGTACTCGCCGGTATTGCGCTTGCCGTCGAGGTCCATTGGGTTGTGCCGGAAGAGGATGTCACTCACGGCGCGATAGAAGCCGCCGTATTCCTTCTGAAGGATCCGATGCTGCTGGCGAGCTTCGTTTTCGGGCTGCATAGTTCACTTTAACAAAGCGAACCGTTCATTGCCCGAGTAATGTTCGCGCATTACCCAAAAATGTATTCAGCCTGTGTGGTTTCCGAATGCATCGCTATAATTGGGCTCCGGTTGCACGCGGCGGCGTACGGTTCTTCAGCTTTCGCCGTATGGCTTGGCTGCGCTCGCGGCGAGCTAACTTGGCCCGGCGCTCGCGGTTGAATCGTGCCTTATCTCCGTTTAGGGCTGACATGGTGCCTCAAGAGTAGCAGGATTTGCGGAGGCCCATTGGACAAAATAGTATCGCTCCACACATCGAGGCTTTGGTGCGGTCGAATATCCTTCCGCTCGAATCACCCGCCGAGGGGTCCACACCAATCATCCAACAGTCTTAAGAGCTATTGACTTGGAGCGATTGGGATATTCGCAGATTTGCTCACACCCGGCAGCCCGGCGAAAGCCGTACCCACCGGACATGGGCGTAGTTGGGGCGGTCCGCGTTGGCTCACGGTTAGGCTGTACTCCAACCCCTCCATGGCGTCCGCATCGGAGGATTGGCGGTAGGCACGTTTATCGTGATCGCGCCGGTATATGGGATGCTGCTCGCGGACAAACTGGGCGGGGCCGCAGTGACCGTGACTAGGCCCGGCGTCATGTATGGCATTCCGGGAAGAGTCAGGGAATTCGCAGCCGGAATAGCAGTCGTCAAATGCGGGTGGCCGCCGTCAAGCTATCCGGGCCGGTTTCCGTCAATGAGTAGTTCGCGTTGCAACGATTCGAGTTCCAACGGGACGCGATCGTCTCACGCTGCGGCTGGCTCTTTCCGAACTGTCGCGCCCGGACTTTATTTGGTCGCCATAGCGCAATTCATTTCGGGCTTGAGCCAACCGTTATTGCGTCAAGCGACCGCAAAGCAGCGGTTGCTGGGCACGTCATCTCCCAGATCTGTTAACGCACCCGGTCACCGGCATCTCGCCTACATGCAGACGCGAGTCGGCTTCACTGTGAAAGGGATATGCTCGGTACTCGAGGGACGGGAGCGCAGGACACGCGCCCGGCCGCGGTTGCGGGTGATCCCACAAAAGTGATAACCAGCCGCGATCAGCCGGAGCGAAAGGTACGGAAGTCGTCGGAGCTTGCGCCAGCAAAAAACAGGCTGCCGCCAGCCCTGCTGCGCGACCGTCGCGCGTCAGGCGCTTGCAAAGGTCCGCAGCTTCACCAAAAGCTCTTCGCCCATTCCGGCGGCGCGCGCCAGGTCGTGCCCCGCGCGCTCGATGGGGAACAATTCCGTGCTGGCGGGGATCGACTGCAAAGCCGAGCCCAGTTCTTCGAGCGAACCGAACGGATCGTCGCTGCCGTGCACGAAGAGCGCGGGAGTTCGCAGATCGGGGAAGAAATTAGTGCGCGCTTTTTCCGGCTTGCCCGGCGGATGCAGGGGGTAAGAGAGCAGCAGCAACGCGGCGGCCAAATCGGGACGCTCCGACGCCGCCATGGCCGTCTGCCGGCTTCCATAGGAATGGCCGCCCGCGAAAACCGGACCGCCGGCCAATCGCCTGAGGGCATCGACGGCCTGCGCGACTCCTTCGCGATCGCGCGCCGCCTGAGCGGGAAACGGTGGGCCTTTGGGCCGAAGTTGACGAAAGGGGAGATCGTAGCGCAGTACGATGAGCCCGGCGGCGGCGAATGCCCGCGAGAGTTTCGCCAACAGCGGGGCGTGACAATTCGAACCAGCGCCATGCGTGAGCGCGATCGCCTCGCCGGTGGGATTGTCCGGTTGGTGCAGCACGCCGCGCACGCCGCCGGAATCGAAAGCCTGCTCCGCGCTCATTTTCCCCAATTCAGTTTGCGCGTCTGGGCAGCTACGAAATTGCGTGAGACCAACCGCGTGCCGCGGATCATCCAGCGATTGCGCGCCCCGGCGATCATCGACGGTTTGCCGGCCATCATGGCGTCGTAACCGATGAGCGCCACTTCCTCGGCGCCCATCACGGGACCATGGAAAAGCTCGCTATCCGCGACTCCGGCAGCTTGCGCGAATTCCGTGCGAGTGGCCCCGGGACACAGCACGGTAACGCTAACTCCCGTCCCCAGGACTTCATTGGCCAGCGCCTCCGAAAACGAAAGCACGAAGGCCTTGCTGGCGTAATAGAGCGCCATGAACGGTCCGGGCACGAAAGCCGCGGTGGAAGCGACGTTGAGTACGCGCCCGCTGCTGCGGCGGATCATCTCCGGCAGGAAAAGCTTGGTCAGATGCACCAGCGCCACCATATTCACCTCGATCAGGCTGGCATCGCGAACCCAATCGGTCTCCGCGAATCGGCCGCGCAGTCCGAAGCCGGCATTATTGATCAGGATATCGACGGGCGTGTCGCTCAGTTGGGCAAATATAGCGGACCGCGCGGCGGGATCGGACAGGTCCGCCGCCAGCGGGCGGGCATTCACACCGTGCGATTTCGCGAGTTCCGCCGCCAGTTCGTCCAAACGCGCGGTTCTGCGCGCGAGCAGCACGACGTCGTATCCGCCGGCGGCGCAGAGCTTCGCGAATTCGGCCCCGAGACCGGCCGAAGCGCCGGTAATCAGCGCCGTCCCCCGCGCCATCGGTTACTCCTTCTTCTTCAGGGCGGAGTCGTTGTCCTTTATGAATTGACGGATGGTGTCCGCCATCCCGAGGAGCTTTTCCCACTGCTCCCGGTACAGTGTGACGGGGAACCGGCCCAGTCCGTAAACGGAGAGGGCTCCCTTCTCGCTCACCTTCAGGAACATTTGTCCGCGGGTGGGCTTTTTCAGCGCTTCATTTTCGGCTCTTAGCCGTTCAAGTTCCGCTTGCAGTTCGGCTTCTGATGGCATAGTCCAGTCTCTGTAATACCATAACCACACGTGTTACGCTGAATTTTTTCCCTCCATGCCGCGGTTCGATTCCATACTCTTCGATTTTGACGGCGTACTTGCGGACACCGAACCGGTGCACTGCGCCTGTTGGGCGGAAGTACTTGTGCCGCAAGGGATTGCGCTCAATTGGGAGGATTATCGCGAGCGCTTCATGGGAATCGATGACCGGGAAATGCTGCGCATCCTCGCCCGGGAGCGAGAGCCGCAGGCTGTCTGGGAGGATTTGTGGCGCCTCTACCCGGCCAAAAAGGATCGCTTTCGCACTCGCGTGTCGGCGGCGCCTCCGTTCGACGCTTCCCTGAAGGAGTTCCTCCACGGTCTCAACGGCCGCTACGCGTTGGCCGTGGTGAGTTCCAGTTCCTGCTCGGAAATCGAACCCATGCTGGAGGCCGGTGGGCTGCGCCACTTCTTCCGCACCGTGGTGGGCGGGGAAAGCGTGAAGCATCACAAGCCGGCGCCCGACCCGTACCTACTCGCCGCCGAACGGCTCGGCGCTCGCGCCCCGCTGGTGGTGGAAGATTCCGAAGCGGGGCTGGCCTCCGGCCGCGCGGCCGGGTTCGAGGTGCTGGCCGTGCCCGACCCGGCCGAAATGCTAGGTCTCGTGTCCCGGCGGCTCGCGGTAAGCTGAAGGAAGTGCACCCTCACGCCATTCGGGGCATAGCCCCTTCCAAGAAAAAAGCGTCCGAGACGTTCCGTAGCGTTCGTCCCATGCTGATGGAGTTGGTCCGGCCCAGGGTCGGCATGTTGGGTCTTGGATTCCTGCTAATGCTGATCAACATCGGCATGAGCATGATCCTGCCCTACGCGCCGAAGATTGTGCTGGACAACATCATTGGGCGGAAGCAGTACAATCTTCTGACTCCGCTGGTGATGGTGGTGTTCGGCGCGACGGTGATTCAGGCGCTCACGTCGTTCTCGCTCACGCAATTGCTGTCCAAAGAGGGCCAGCGGCTGATTGCGCAACTCCGGCGGCAGGTGCAGGAGCAC
>Ga0181530_10007056_pt1 | contig 10853 bp, 10 predicted proteins | sample PEATcosm2014_Bin_42_FD_119769 | JGI IMG/M metagenome (GOLD analysis project Ga0181530, IMG submission 119769) | Peatland microbial communities from MTU Mesocosm Facility, Houghton, MI, USA - PEATcosm2014_Bin10_60_metaG | ecosystem: Environmental > Terrestrial > Soil > Wetlands > Peat | place... | reverse complement strand
GCCGTGCAGGTGGACGACGCGCTGATGGAGCACGCGCCCAAGCTGCGCGTGGTGGGCCGGGCCGGCGTGGGCGTGGACAACATCGACGCCGATGCGGCCACGCGGCGGGGCATTGTGGTGATGAATACGCCGGGAGCGAACGCCGTGGCCGTGGCCGAGCTGACCATCGGACTGATGCTGGCGCTGGCCCGCAAACTGCCCGCCGCCAACACCACCATGCACGCCGGCAAGTGGGAGAAGAAGAGCCTGCAAGGAGCGGAACTGCGCGGCAAGACGCTGGGCATTCTGGGACTGGGGCGCATCGGTCTGGAAGTGGCCAGGCGGGCCAAGGGTTTCGGCCTCGAAATTGTAGGCTGCGACCCGTTCGTTTCGGCCGCGGTGGCGCGCGAGAACGGCATCAAGCTGGTGACCCTTGACGAGCTGATTGCCGGGTCCGACTACATCACGCTGCACGTGGGGCTGACGACGCAGACGGCGGGAGTGATCAACGCCAAGTCGCTGGCGGCGATGAAGAAGGGCGTGCGCATCATCAACTGCGCGCGCGGCGAACTGGTGGACGATGCGGCGCTGGTGGAGGCGCTCAAGAGCGGCCAGGTGGCCGGCGCGGCGCTGGACGTGTTTGTGGAAGAGCCGGCGAAGAACTCGCCGTATGCGGAGCTGGACAACGTGATTCTGACCCCGCACATCGCCGGCTCGACGGCCGAGGCGCAGGAGGCGGTAGGGGTGCAGATCGCCATGCAGGTGCGCGAGTATTTGAAGCTTGGAGTGGTGCAGAATGCCGTCAACCTGCCCTCTCTGAGCCACGAGGAGTATGTGGTGCTGGCGCCCTACATCGACCTGGCCGGGCGCCTGGGATCGTTTCTGGCGCAGACCGGCAAGGGCGGCATCGAGGCCATCGATCTTGTTTATGGCGGATCGCTGGCCGAAGCCAAGACCGACCTGGTGCGCAACGCGGCCATCGAGGGATTGCTGCAGGGCTCGGAGAACGTGAACCGCATAAACGCGGCTGCCGTGGCCCAGGAACGCGGCATCCGCATTCACGAGGAGAAGCAGGAAACCCATCGCGGCGGCGCGGCCAGCGTGCTGACCGTGGAGTTGCACACCGGGGCGGGCTCAAGCCGAGCCAGCGCCACCGTCCTGCACGGCGAACAGCCGCGCCTTTTGGAGTTCGACGGGATCGACATCGAGACGCCGCTCGAGGGCAACCTGCTGGTGTGCCGCAACCTGGACGTGCCGGGCGTGATCGGCCGCATCGGCACCATTCTGGGCGAGCACGGCGTCAACATCGCCAACTTCGCCCTGGGCCGCCAGCGCTCCGGAGTCAAGCCAGTAAAGGCGCTGGCCGTGGTGCAGGTGGACGCTCCGGTCTCCAGCGCGGTGCTGGACGATCTGGCCAAAATCGAAGCGCTGCTCGAAGCCAGGCCGGTGAGCCTGCCCGAGGCCAAGTTCTGAGTGAAAATGTGGGAGCTGTCTGGGTTCGTGCTATCCCAGGTCTCAGAAGCGAGACCTGGGGCACCCGGCTTCAAGAACCAAAGGTCATCAGATCACTTCGTCGGATCGGTCACGCGGCCCATGAAGAGGATGCCGCCGGAGCGGTTGTCGCGGATCAGGAAGAGGAACGGGTGGTCCGCGCGAAAGACGATGGGCGGCTGCTCGCGGGTCACGGCCATGGACCTCATCACGATTCCCGTTGCCGCCGCGGCTTCGGTTCCTTCCTCGTTGACATCGACAAAAGCCTTATGAATGGCTGCCGAAATCCACAAATCGCGCTTGCCGGTCATCCCTGAAAAATCGGCGACGTTCTTTTCAAACGCCTGTGGCATCCCCATCGCGCCAAGCGTGCCTGCAAGCTCAAATTGCTGCGTCATCTTGAACCTCGGCAGCGTTAGGATGACCTTGGAACCCGGCCGCAACTGGCCGAGCCATTGCTGCGTGCTGGACGCAGTCAGCGACTGTTCCAGAGCAGACAGACCGTTCACATCGTTGGGCAGGAAGACGATCATGGACAGATCGCCGCTCTTGTAGGGAATCTCCAGCACCTGAAACGTTCCGCCGTTGAAGTAGTTGAAGCGGCCTTGCAGGTTCATCAGGGGCGCTTTGACGGTCTGCGCCGCGGAGAGATGGAAATCCTCATCCCTGGTTTGCGCCTTGTCGAACTGCGTTTGCCAGTTGCCTTTGAAATAGATGGCGTTGGTGAGCACCAGGCGCATGGCGGGGGTGAGCACACCGGGCTGGAGCAGGTCCTTGATCTTGTCCGCGGTCTGCTGCTCGACCCATTGGTTGATGGTCAGCCGCACCGCATCGGGCGCGCCCTTGAAATCCACACGATTGAATCCCGCGCCGTAGTCGGTGCTGGTCAGCTTGAGGTAATCATCAAGAAACGTATAGTCCTTTTCCGCCCAGAGAGCGTCGGCCACGCGAAGCTGGTATCCGTCATGCGCGGCGTTAAGATTGGCGAGCAGCGCGCCCATGGCCGGATGCAACCGCTCCGGCGGCAGCGTGAAATGGAGGGCTTTCGCTATCTCTGAAGCGGTGTCGCCCCGCGCTCCGGCATAGGCCATGGCGAACGCGGTGGAGATGCTCTCCGGCGAGAAGAAGAGATTGCCGTTTTGCTTGCGCAGTTGGCCGTAGAGCTCGACGGCGAAGGCGTTGTTGCCTTCGGCGACAGCGGCCTGGTCAGGCGTGGGTGATAAGGACGTTTGAGCCATTCCAGCAGCCTCCTGCAAGAACAAGAGAGGAACAAGCGTGAGAAGCAGCGGTTTCATGGAAACCTCCATCCCGGCGGGCGCGGCGATTATCTTCAATCATCGGTGATCGTGCCGCCCGGTCGAGAATCCTTGCACTGCCGAACTACAAGTTTCTGGCGCCCCAAATCCGTGGGGAATAAATGCGGCGATTCTCGAGTGGAACAGACTGCTCATGCGCGGCTGAGGTAAGCGCCTTCGCTGGTGTCCACGCGGATCTTTTCGCCCTCGTTGATGAAGGCCGGCACCTGGACCACAAGCCCGGTTTCGGTCTTGGCGGGCTTGGTTACGCTGGAGGCGGTGGCCGACTTGAGGCCCGGCTCGGTCTCGACGACTGTGAGCTCGACCGCCGCCGGCAGTTCGATGCCCACGGCCTGGCCATCGTGGTAGCTGACCTTGATTTGCAGGTTGGGGACAAGGTACTCGACGGCATCGCCGAGCGTGGTCCCCTTGAGCACGGTCTGCTCGTAGTCCACGGGGTTCATGAAGTAGTAGTCGTCGCCGTCGGCGTAGAGGAAATCCATTGAAACCTCGTCGACGACTACCTTTTCAATGGCGTCGCCGGAGCGGAAGCGGTGCTCGAACATGGCCCCGGTCCTGAGGTTGCGCAGCTTGGCCTGGATGAAGGCGCGCAGGTTGCCCGGTGTGCGGTGCTCAACCTTGAAGACCAGGTGCAGCTGGTCGTTGTGCTTGATGATCATGCCGGGACGCATTTGAGTGGCGGGAATCGCCATAGAATTTGAAGCTCCTTGCTGGTCTTGCACTGAGTGCGCAAAAAAAGATGGGCCTTGGCCCATCTCTGATTGTAGCTTAGCGCCGGTTCCGGGGCCGCTGCATCCCAGGTCTCTGCGCCGCGGCGGACGAGCCCCTGGAGCACCCGGCGTCTTGCGCCTTCACGGCTCACGCTCGCCGCGCCTGGCCGGCTTCGATCGACCAGACGGAGCGGCCTAAACAGGAGATTCCTCAAAGGGACGCTCGGTGAATTGATCGTGCAGAATCACATTGAGCAGCGACTTATGGACCCGGATGCGGCCGTTGTATTCGATGAGGCCAAGCTTGCGAAAGCGATTCATGAAGAAGCTGACGCGGGACCGGGTGGTGCCGATCATCTCCGCCAAAGTTTCCTGAGTGATGGGAGGAACGAAGGGTTCCGGTTCACCTGGCTTGCCGAATTCGGCCAACAACAGGAGAATTCTCGCCAAGCGCTTCTCGCTGGAGTTAAAAAGCTGATCGACAAGATCGGCCTGGGTCCGCATGCTGCGGGCCAGCAGAAACTTCATGTACATTTCGGAAAGGGAATGCTCCTCGTGCATCACGCGGATCATCTCCTCCCTCTGTATTTTGAGCGCTGTACAGACGGTCATGGCCGTTGCAGTAGCCATATGCAGCGCGCCCACGCTGGCCAGCGACTCCTCTCCAACGAACTCCCCGGCGGTGAGAAGCGCGACCGTGGCCTCCTTCCCTTCTTGCGAAACGACGGTGAGTTTGGCTCTGCCCGTGCGCAGATAGAAGATGGAGTCGGCCGAACTTCCTTGCGTAAAGAAAACTTGTTTGGGCTGCAATTGGACGACTCTTCGTCCCACTCCTGCTGTTTCCAGAAAAGCAGCGAGGTCGAAGGTCATGTTTCTCACCTCCGCCATTTGAATGGTCTGTCCCGGATGAGGTCCTCACGGGAGCACTTCAGAAGGGTACGCGGCCGCTTCCGATTTGAGGCAGCCGGAACTCCGATCCCGCCCGTCCGGCTGCGAACCATGATACTCCCATCCGCAAGAGTTTGGGCCTTTTTTTTGATCTCCCTTCAGCGGCTCCAGCTGGCCTGCAAGGGCCGGTGCATCTCGATTTCCTGAGGGTCCGGGCTTCAAGGCTGCGGAAAAAGGGCGGCTCTCAAGCAAAAATGCCCCGAAAAGCATCCCGCAGGTTAAGGCCCAGGTTGATTCCATTCCATTTACATACGGACCAAATAGGCTGCGGAAAAACTCGGGATTTCGCGCGAAATCGGCGAAAAGCGTCCCTCCGGGGCTAAAGCCCGCGTTGATCCTGTTGGCTTTATGCGGGGGTTGAAATCCCCGCCTCCCTCCGGATCGAGTTTTCCCGCAGCCTGCAAAGCCCGTACCCTTCACCGAAATGAGTTTTTCCACATCCTGTTCAGCCCGGACAAGTAGGCCTGGGTGGCCGAACCGGGCACATTCGAGGTCCAGGTGGGAACATCGTCGCGCGACATCCGGCTGCGCGGGCCGCTGGATCTGGCCGGTAAAGCTACTTTTCCGCGAAACTTGAACGGGTTTCGGGGTTGCGTTTCGTTGCAGAAAACGACGGCCGCGAAGAAACTCTCCGCGGCCGTCGTTTTCCTGCACTTTCTTACACGGCTATCGCGCCGGTTCGTAGGGTTCGGCGCGCAGAATATCGGAGAGGATCTCCCGCTCGCCCGGACTGAACACGCCTTGATAGCGGCTCGAGTTCAGCACCATCTGGCGCTGTTCCAGTGGAACCGCGCGCAGATCCCGGAAGGCGCGGCTCACCAGCGTCTGGCGATCCGGTGGCAGGGCGGCCCAGCGGCGTCCGGCAAGATTCGCCTGCATGCGGTCCTGGGGCGACATGTGCTCCAGCATCTCGTTGCGAGCCAGGAGGCGCTGCCGCTGCTCCTCAGGCATCTGGTTCACCCGGTGCAATTGCTGCAGCAGCCGCTGCTGTTCGGCGAGAGGAAGCCGGTAGAAGTTAGGGTCGCTGCGCAGCATCCGCTCCTGGTCCTGGACCGGCAGGCCCCGGTGCCGATTGAGCCAGTCGCCCAGGTGACCCGGAGGCGCCGCGCCGGGATAGGCGTAACCCGGCCGAGCGGGGGCCGCATAGGGTGAGGAAGGCGAAGCAGGGGCGCGATACGGAGAGCCCGGATAGCTGGGGCGAGAGTTTGGATAACCGGGACGGAGCGCAGGCGCGGCGTAGCCGGGCCCCGGACGCTGCATCGCGTTCCCCTGGGGCCTGCCTTGAGACTGGGGGGCAGACCGGTTCTGTTTTTGAGGCTTATTCGACTGATTCTGTGCGGGCCGCGGCGGCGCGGCCGAGTTGCGTGGCGCGGGCGCGGGAGCGGAACGAGGGGATGCATTGGAGTGTTGGCCGTGAGCCCCCCAGAGCGCGGGAGCACAGAGAACCGCGACAGCCGCAACCAGAACTGCGCGCCGCATGCATCCCGAATTTTGTGTCCCGGTCATCGTCTCTTTCCGCCTTCGTCCCACCCTGGCGATGAAGAGCTATCGCCGGGGAACCTCAGCCCATCCAAAATAATTGGCTAGTCTCCGTTGTCGTTGGGACTGGAAAGCGCTTCCATCTGGTCCAGCAGTTGGGCGTTGCTATCCAGCGTTTGCAGATCGTGCACCACGGCGGGCTGTCCCGGAGGCGTGGCCGTCTGGTCCCAGTCGGTGATGCCCAGATACATTCCCCCGCCCACGAGCAATACAACGGTCAGCGCCATGGCCGCCAGCGGACGGACGTGCATTGCCGGCCCGTAGTCCAGGCGGGCGCGCAACCGGGCAAGCCAGGTTGCAGGCCAGCCGGCCGGCGCAGCCTCGCGCTCTTCCCGCATCCGCGCGTCCAAACGAGTGAGAAAATACGGGCTCGGCTCCGGTCCCTTCCAGGTATCCAGCAGGGCCATTGTCGCCCGCAACTCCGCAAGCTCCCCGCGGCAGCTGTCACACTCGTCAACATGCGCTCGAACCTTGGCAGGCACCGCGTCCGGATCGAGCAGCAGGTCCGCCAGCTTCGATTCCATCCCGGTGCAATTCAATTTCATCCGTTCCATGGTTACCACCCCACTCCCGCCGGTCGCGCCCGGCTTGTTTCCACTCACACAAAATCCTTCAGCTTGTCCCTGAGCGTCTGGTAGGCGCGAAAGAGCAGCGACTTGGTCGCCGACTCGCTCAGCTTGAGCACCTCACCGATCTGCCTGTAATCCATCCCCTGATACTTGTGCATCAACACCGCCATCCGCTGCCGCTCGGGCAGAGCCATCACGTGTGTGCGAATGGCGGCCATCCGCTCATCGCGCATCAGGCGCTGCTCCACCGACGGTTCATCGTCGGCCACGTCCGGCGTGGTGCCGGTCTCCTGGTCCGGAGCATCCAGATAGAGGGTCTGTGCCGCCCGCTCGTGCCTGGTATCGCGCGCGTAGTTCACCGCCAGGTTGGTCGCGATCCGGTAAAGCCAGGTGGTGAACTTGGCCTCGGCCCGGTAGCCCTCCCTGGACCGGTAGACGCGCAGAAACACCTCCTGCGCCAATTCTTCGGCAATCGCCTGGTTGCGGACCATCCGGAACAGGAAGTGAATCATGGCCCGGTGGTACTTCTCCACCAGAAAGTTGAAGCAAGATTCGTCGCCCGCCGCCACCCGCAGCATCACGGCTGCGTCGCTGGCGGGGTCTAGGCCGGCATGGGAGCCCGCACTGGGGTCTAGCCTTGAGTCCGGCCGTGAAGCCGTACCCGCTCCCAGGGCCGAGTTGTCCAGGACCAGGGTTGCCATATCCTCTGGAACCCCATCCGCGCCGGAAGGTTGCGCCCCATGCGCATTTTCCTGCCCAGTTTCCGCACTGGGATTCCCGGTTGAAGCGCCGTTTTTGGGGGAGCCGGTCCTGGCAGCGGAGAACCGGGCCGCCAAATGCGCAGGGCCCCCGTTCCCGAGGCCGGAACCGCTTCGCCCCGCGCCGGCCAAATCCACGCCGCCGAGGCCGGGAACAGGGCGCAGCGCCGCTTCCCCGTCGGGGGGGAAGTCGGCGGCATGGCGGATTGATCTCGCTCTCCAGCGCATGGTCGGTCGCGGGCCAGGGCCGACCCCAAATGGAAAGCAAGGGGTTGGCCGAAAGCCCCGCTGGTGTTACTCTAACCCATGGGATGCCCCGCTGGCGCGGGGCATTGTCAGCCTTCTCTGGGGCGCTTAACTCAGCGGTAGAGTGCCACCTTCACACGGTGGAAGTCGCAGGTTCAAATCCTGCAGCGCCCACCAGTAGAATCAATAACTTAGACGTAATTTGAAGATCCCTCCGATCGCATTAACGCACAATAAGGGGAATGTCGGCATCGCACGTTCCATTGGCTGCCAAATACAACGAAATGCAGCCACCCGGGAATCCTGATTCGGTAGGTTGAATACAAGCCCAAAGAAACCTCCTACTTCCAACGGTCACTAGACCATGGATTAGAAAGATCCCCATTTGCCAAAATTCGGACCGCCAGGTCTCTGACCGCGTGATTTCGCACTTTAAGGTTCGCGGTTTCCCACCCTTTCGCCAGAAAAAAGGCGAAAGGATGGGGCACAGATCTGGTACAAAAAACAAGCGGTCAGAGACCCAGGCTGACTTGAGCCGTTGCAAGCTTAACAGCGCCAGAAGATTCCAGTCGCGGCGAGCGCCAGGTGCGCTACAAGACCGAACCCTCAAGCGCCCTGCGCCATTCGCCGCGCCGCCAGCAGCTGGCAAGAGGGAAGCGTCGCGTGCATCGCCCGCTTTGCAGGTGACGCGCAGCTTATTGTCGAATCGGGGTCTTGTCCTGATAGAGGGCAAGGCGCGCATTGAGAGTTTGTGCCAGGGCGGCATTGCCTTGTTGCGTCGCGAGGTCGGTTGCGCGCTGCTCCAACTCGATTGCCTTGTCGAAGGGGCCAGTTTCGGCGTAGGCAGCGGCGAGCGTGCCCAAAATCGCCGGCTCGCGTGCCGAAGTAAGCTCCACAGCGTGCTCGGCCACCGGCAGCGCCGCATTGCCGTTCCGAAGTGTGTCGTCGCTCGAAGTGGCACGCACCCATGCACTATCAACAGTGGTTGACGCACGAAAATGCGCGCGCCTTCGTTATTTCGATTCTTCGCCGGGGAGTCTTCGGCCGGCAGCGCAGGAGTTATGGGAAGTTTCCTCTGACAGCAGCGACACGCTATCGCCGCTGCTTTGACGCGGCGATGACGCTGGCGGTGATGGGGCATCACTTTCAGGTGATGACCAGCAGGCTCCTGGAGACAGTGGAAGAACCGATTCTGCCGCCCGCCATCGAAAAGGGTCTGACCGAAGAGGCGGACTGACCCATGTGACTTACGGAGCGCTGCTCTTCACGCTCACCTCAGGTCGGGCGCTGGCTTCGCGAGCAGGACGCCGAGAGCGCAGCTTGCCATTCGAGCCAGTTCTCCGTCGGCGCGACTGGTAGGAACGATCGGAACTTTAGCTCCAACCACAACACCCGCTGCCAGGGCTCCGGCCAGGTATTGAAGTTCCTCGAAGAGGATATTTCCAGCCTCCAGATTGGGGACCATTAGAAGATCCGGATCTCCTGCGACCGGCGATTTGATCTTTTTGATAAGTGCAGCATCGCTTGAAATGACATTATCGAATGCGAGCGGGCCATCGACTATGGCTCCGGTAATCTGCCCGCGATCGACCATCTTGCATAGGGCGGCGGCATCCAGTGTAGAGGGTATCGCCGGGTTAACTGACTCGACCGCTGACAGGATTGCCACCTTTGGGTTCACAACCCCGAGAGTCAGCATCATGTCGATGGCATTCTGCAGAATGTCGATCTTGGCCTCAAGGTCCGGCTGGATGTTGACGGCCGCATCGGTAACGAAGAGGGTTTTGTGATAGGACGGCACATCCAAAGCGAATACGTGGCTGATGCGCCGGCCGGTGCGCATTCCTCCTTCGCGTGAGACGACGGCACTCATGAGTTCGTCTGTGTGCAAGGAGCCCTTCATGAGCATTTGGACTTCGCCTTTGCGAGCCATCTCTACGGCCCGCAGGGCGGCCGTATGGCTCTCGTCGGCATCAATAATCTGGATTGTTTCCAGATCAAGCTGCAAAGCTTGCGCGAGGCTGCGGATCTTCGCCCCAGAACCCACAAGGACCGGAACAATCAGCTTGTCTTTGAAAGCCTGGATGGCGCCCCCGAGAGATACTTCGTCGCACGGCCAGACAATCGCAGTCCTGACAGCCGGTTTGGAGGTCGCTCGTGCAATCAAGCCATGGTAGCGCCGATAAGGATCGTTCACAATGAGCTGAGGGACGGGCAGAATGGACCAGCGCAGTTTTATTGGGGGCGCAAGAAGCTGGGCGGTACCGGAGAAGATTGGCTTACCAACACCATTGCTTGCCTCGCAATCAAATGTAACGACCTTTTTCGCGTCCTCCTTGGTCGTACCCTCGACCTTGACGAGAATGCGATCTCCGACATGGATGCGATTGTGGAACGAGAGCGAAATGGTCGTCAGTGTACATCCAGGCCCGGGTATATTCATGCTGAAAAGACCGGAGACAAGTGAGGCGCACCACATGTTGGGTCCTGTCAGAGGTATGCCCCCGGCACGCTCAATGAGTTCATCGGAGTTCAGAACAGAGTGGAACCGGAAATCGAGGCAAAAGCCATGGCGTCTTCCGTGGTCAGCACGTGCTCTGTGCTGGCTGTGTCGCCAACTGAAATCCCGTCGTACGTCTTGCTCTCAATAAATCCCAGATCCATACAATTTCCTTCCCCGCTCAAGCGCCGGCCAATGTTGGAGCCACGGGTCCATCATATTATCTTGGAGCGCAATCGGAAGTGACTGTAGTTACGTATTCAAAGGAGATGACTCGGTGCACAGCCGCACGCGTGTGCGCCAGCCTGACCAGCGGACTCAATCAATTCCATTCTCCGGGGCCAGTTCCTGGGCGAAATGTCCCCGACTATTCAGTCGGCACATCTGGGTGCCTTGCGTCACTGTTTTTACGATCCGCAGTGCTACAATCTGGAAGGTTTTCAACATAGTTGCGCCGCAGGAGGAAGACGATATGGGAGGCTTGATCCCGTTAAGCGATGCATCTCGGCGCCCTCAGCGCATTCCCCTCATCACAGCCCTGATTATTCTCGTGAATGGCCTCGTCTTCTTGATGGAGCTGACGGGTGGCGAAGCATTCGTGACAACGTGGTCCGCAATCCCTGCCCAGATTGTTTCAGGCCACCAGTGGATTACGTTGATCACCTCGATGTTCATGCACGGCAGCTGGATGCACATCATCGGCAACATGATCTTCTTATGGGCCTTTGGCCCCGAGATCGAAGACGCAATGGGCCGCTGGCGGTACGTTATTTTCTACTTTGCCGGCGGGCTGGTAG
>Ga0181530_10007051_pt1 | contig 10865 bp, 7 predicted proteins | sample PEATcosm2014_Bin_42_FD_119769 | JGI IMG/M metagenome (GOLD analysis project Ga0181530, IMG submission 119769) | Peatland microbial communities from MTU Mesocosm Facility, Houghton, MI, USA - PEATcosm2014_Bin10_60_metaG | ecosystem: Environmental > Terrestrial > Soil > Wetlands > Peat | place... | reverse complement strand
GACGCCATGGCCGGAGACGCCACTCTGTTCGCCCGTGAGGATTATGTGGAAGAGGCGTGGCGCATCGTCGATCCGGTGCTCAAAGCCGACACCCCGGTCTACGAATACGACAAGGGTACTTGGGGACCGAGCGAGGTTGACCAGAAGGTTTCCCCGGAAGGCGGCTGGCACAACCCAACAGCACAGGGGAAACCCAGTGTTCTGTGAGGCAGGTGCATCGACTAGGTTCGGCCGCGCACCTGGGAAATTCAGATTCGAGCCCGACCGGGTAAGGGCGGCTTCGAAAGAGTTGTGGGGTAGGTGAGCAGTGCAGGCACGCGCGGTCGAACAAACCATGGCAGTTGGCACAGGATCCGCCGCCTCGAAGGGGGTTGTGAGTGCGGGGCGAAGCTTCCCCCTCGGCGCAGAGGTCGTTGCAGCCGGTGTGAATTTCAGCGTCTATGCACGGGACGCCACCGGGGTCGAGCTGGCCTTCTTCGATCGGGAGGATGACTCCAGGCCTTCGCGGGTGATAAAGATCGATCCGACCAAGAACCGCACTTATCCCTATTGGCATGTCTTCGTCCCGGGCCTCGGACCGGGGCAGCTGTACGGGTACCGGGTTTCCGGGCCGTTCGACCCCGCGAATGGACTGCGGTTTGATTCTGAAAAGCTCCTGTTGGACCCTTACGGCCTCGCCGTGGCCGTGCCCAAGAATTACAGTCGTGAGGCAGCACGCCGGAAGGGCGATAACACCGCTGTGGCAATGAAGAGCGTGGTAGTGGATCCGAATCTCTACGATTGGGAAGGAGATGCGCCGCTTCGCCGCCGCTCGGCGCGCACCATCATTTACGAGATGCACGTGCGGGGCTTCACGCAGCATCCCAGCTCGGGCGTTTCCGAACCAGCGCGCGGCACCTATGCCGGATTGATCGAGAAGATTCCATACCTTCGCGAACTCGGCATCACTGCCGTAGAACTGTTGCCGGTGTTCCAGTTCGACGTCCAGGATGCGCCGCCGGGAAAGACGAATTACTGGGGATATTCGTCCGTCTCGTTCTTTGCGCCGCACCAGGCCTACAGCTCTCGTCAGGGCGGGCTTGGTCCAATCGACGAATTTCGCGACATGGTGAAGGCGTTGCACCGCGCTGATATCGGGGTCATTCTCGATGTCGTGTTCAATCACACCACCGAAGGCAACCATCTTGGGCCAACACTATGCTTCCGCGGTTTCGACAACAGCACTTACTACATTCTCGAGCCTGATCGCTCGCGCTACGCCAACTACAGTGGCACGGGAAACACACTCAATGCCAACCATCCTGTCGTTCGCCGGATGATTCTGGACAGTCTCCGTTATTGGGCGAACCATATGCACGTGGACGGCTTCCGCTTCGATCTGGCGTCGGTCCTGGAACGCGACGAGGCAGGGAATTTGCTGCCGAGGCCGCCGGTCTTGTGGGATATCGACTCTGATCCCTGCCTGGCCGGAACCAAGCTCATCGCGGAGGCTTGGGACGCAGCCGGGTTGTACCAAGTGGGCAACTTCCTCGGGGACAGGTGGCGGGAGTGGAACGCGCGATTCCGCGACGATGTCCGCAGCTTCTTCCGTGGCGATGAAGGCGCGGTGGCCCCGCTTGCCGACAGGCTCGTGGGCAGTCCTCAAATCTACGGGCATAAGCAACGCGAAGCGGAGGCGAGCGTGAACTTCGTGACCTGTCACGATGGGTTCACAGTCAACGACCTTGTCTCGTACAACCAGAAACACAACGAGGCCAACGGGGAGGACAACCGCGACGGCGTGGACGACAACCGAAGCTGGAATTGCGGGGTCGAGGGTCCAAGCGACGATCCGGCGGTCGAGGCGCTGCGAAACCGGCAGGTGAAGAACTTGTTCACGGTGACAATGCTCTCGCTGGGGCTGCCCATGATATTGATGGGCGACGAGGTGCGGCGCACACAACAGGGCAACAACAACGCCTATTGCCAGGACAACGAGACCAGTTGGTTCGACTGGAGTCTGCTTCGAGAGCATGCCGGCGTCCATCGGTTCGTCAGCCTGCTCAACGCGCGCCGGTTGTTGTGGTCGGTGGAGCCCGATGAGCCGCACGTGAGCCTGAACCAGCTTCTTTCCAGCGCAAGCAGAACCTGGCACGGTGTGAAACTTGGGCAGCCTGACTGGAGCGCCGGCTCGCATAGCCTGGCGTTCACCGCCCAGTTCCCAAACGGCGGCCTGCTCTTTCACGTCATCCTGAACGCTTATTGGGAGCCGCTCGAATTCGAACTGCCGCCAGGCAGCGAAGACGGTGAGACGTGGCGCCGTTGGATCGACACCAGCCTTGAGTCGCCGGAAGACATCGTGGAGTGGCAGGCCGCACCCGTGATTACTGAACGAAAGTATCGCGCCGAACCGCGTACGGTGATTGTGCTTTTCGCCGGAAGGGCGAAGCGAGAAACGGGGACAGTATGATTCCGGTCAAGTCATTGCGCCCGCGTGGAGAGCGCCCGAACTTGCGGAACACTCATCCACGACGCAAGACCTGATGCTCCGCAATCCGAAGCAGGTAATGGACGCGTGAGAAGTGGCCTGGAAGAGACGACAACCTCAATGACGACCTACAGGGATGTTGATGCCCGCGCCGGGATGAAGCTGCATGCCGCGCAACGGGCTCTGGAGCTGGTCGAACCCGGAATGACGCTGGGACTGGGTTCCGGGACGACCGCGGCCTATTGGATCAAGCTTCTCGGCGAACAGGTACGCGACCACGGCTTGCAGATTCGCGCCATTGCAAGCTCCAAGGACAGCGAACTCCTGGGGCGAAGCTATGGGATACCCATCGTCAGTTTTGAGGAGTGCCGCCGGATTGACCTCACCGTCGACGGCGCGGACGAAATCGCCCCCCATCTAGCTCTCATCAAGGGCGGGGGCGGAAAACTTTTGCGCGAAAAGATTGTGGCCAGCGCATCGACGTGTTTCGTCATCGTCGCCGACGAATCGAAGCAGGTCGAGAAGCTTGGGCGCTTTCCTTTGCCGGTCGAAGTGATTCAAATGGCTGCTCCTTTGGTGAGCGATTCCCTTCAAGAGCTTGGATTCACGCCCACGATTCGACTGAATCAGGACGGAACACGCTACATCACCGACGAAGGAAATCTGATTCTCGACTGTTCCGGCCTTCTTATCGATAACCCGGAGGAGATGGCCGCGAAGATCGATTCGATCGTTGGGGTAGTGGAACACGGCCTCTTTCTGGGTATGGCCGACCTGGCCTTGATTGCGGGTGCGGAACGCGTCATCGAGCGTTCTACGTAGCGTCGTGACGCGCAGGCGGGCCGAACATGCCAGAAGCAGGCTGTCTTCTGCCAGAAGGAGGCTGTCATCCTGAGCGAAGCGAAGGATCCCTGCAGTTCGACGGCGACAGAGAGCAAGAGTAACTGCGGAGATCCTTCGCTTCGCTCAGGATGACAGCGTACTGTCTGTTTCGTTTTCTTCTTTGCAGGACTCAAGTGAGAATATTCGACCTTCAGCAACTAGTTATTTGACCAGGGCTTCGACAATTGCAACCGAAATCATCGAACCGAAAAGGAGACACGCAATGCCTTACGTTACAGTTGGAAAGGAAAACTCAGGCAACATTGACCTCTACTACGAGGACCATGGCTCGGGCAATCCGGTGGTTCTCATCCATGGATATCCATTGAACGGCGCTTCCTGGGAGAGACAAGCGACCGCGCTGCTGAATGCTGGTTACAGGGTCATCACCTACGACCGCCGAGGCTTCGGCAAGTCCAGCCAGCCAACCACAGGCTACAACTACGACACGTTCGCGGCGGACCTTCACAAGCTGGTCAGCGAGCTTAAGCTGAGCGATTTCACCCTGGTGGGCTTCTCCATGGGAGGAGGCGAGGTGGCGCGCTACATTGGAAAATACGGCTCCAAGGGTGTGAGCAAGGCCGTGATCATCAGCGGAGTACCTCCGTATTTGCTCAAGACGGCCGACAACCCGGAGGGCGTTGACGCCAGCGTTTTTGCCGGCACCGAGCAGGCGGTGGCCGCTGACCGCTATGCGTTCTTCACCGCCTTCTTCCGGGATTTCTACAACACCGACGTGAACCTGGGTAAGCGGGTCAGCGAACAAGCCGTACAGGCCAGTTGGAATGTCGCGGTCGGCTCTTCCGCCACCGCCAGCCTGGCGTGTGTCCCGACCTGGCACGAAGACTTCCGCGCGGACGTGGCCCGCATCAATGTGCCCACGCTGGTAATCCACGGGGATGCGGACCGCATCCTTCCCGTCACGGCTGCCGGGCCGCGCACCGCCAAGCTCATCAAAGGGGCGCGCCTGCTGGTCATAAAGGACGGTCCTCACTGTGTTATCTGGACGCACGCGGAAGACGTCAACGCCGAACTGCTGAGCTTCCTGGGCGAGAAGACCGGGAAGTCGCAGGCGGCCGGCGCCTAGTGTTGCATTCGGAAATTTCGTTTACCGGTAGCGCTGACCTTTAGGTCAGCACTTACCGACCTGAAAGTCGGCGCTACATCGACCAATTTTAAAGGAGGATCTATGGCAACAACCAGACTCGCAGTCGCGCCAATGAAAGTGGCGCAGATTTCCAAACCGGGGGGCGATTTCCAGATCGTGGAGCGCGAAATCCCCAATCCGGGCGCGGGGCACGTGCGGATCAAGGTGCAGGCTTGTGGTATCTGCCACAGCGACGTGCTCACGAAAGAAGGCATGTGGCCCGGAATTCAGTATCCGCGCGTTCCAGGCCACGAGGTGGCGGGCATCATTGATGAACTGGGCGCCGGCGTCTCCGAGTGGAAGGCGGGGCAACGCGTCGGCGTCGGCTGGCACGGCGGCCAGGACGGAACCTGTCTTTCCTGCCGGCGTGGAGATTTTCGCAACTGCCGAAACCTTAAAATTCCAGGCATCAGCTACGACGGTGGATACCAGCAATACATGTTGGCTCCCGTAGAGGCGCTGGCGGCGATCCCTGAAGGCCTGGGGGATGCCGAAGCCGCGCCGCTGCTCTGCGCCGGAATCACCACCTACAACGCGCTCCGGCACAGCGGCGCCCTCCCCGGCGACCTGGTTGCGGTGCAGGGTATCGGTGGCCTGGGTCACTTGGGAATTCAATTCGCCAATAAGTTCGGCTATAAGGTCGCGGCGATTGGACGCGGGCCAGGGAACGCGGCGCTGGCAAAGAAACTCGGAGCCAACCTGTACATCGACAGCAAAGCGACGAACGCGGCTGCGGAACTGCAAAAGTTGGGCGGCGCCCAGGTCATCCTGTCGACGGCCCCAAGCTCGAACGCGATGTCTGAAGTGATCGACGGGCTGGGGCCGAACGGAAAGCTTATGGTCATCGGTGCGGCATTTGAACCCATCGAGGTCACGCCGATACAGCTCATCACTGGGAGTCGCACGATTCAAGGCTGGGCCGCAGGGACACCCGCCGACTCCGAGGACACACTGCGCTTCGCTGAGCTGTCCGGCGTGCGTCCCATGATTGAAACCTATCCGCTCGACAAGGCAGCCGAGGCTTTCACGCGAATGATGAGTGGCGACGCACAGTTCCGTGTGGTTCTGACGATGTGAGGATACAATCCAAGGAGTTCGTCCGCGCAAGCCAGCCGCTACCTGTTCAGAACCTGGAAAAGATCGCTGTAATCGTCGGTCCAGAGTCGCACTACGCGAGGGGCAGCTTGTCGCAAAGAAGTCGGCGTTTGTGCTGAAAACAACTGGAGGAGATTTCTGTCTCGAGAAAGCAAAACCCAACTGCTCTGCCCTGAAATCTTGCCGTCTCCACTGGTATCGAAAAACGCGCAGGCAAGATCGAGGGTCGCTGCGACACCCGCCACGACAGGCTTGAGGTCAAGATAAGTGTTAGAAATATGGATGGCAAGAACCCCCTCGGGCGTTCGCAGATGCTTCAGATAGATTCGAAACGCCTGTTGCGTGAGAAGGTGCACTGGGATCGCATCACCACTGAAGGCATCGATTGCCAGCAGGTCAAATTCCTGTGGCTCGTTTCTACGCAGCTCGTCCTCCATGGAAAGACGTGCGTCTCCCAGGACAACATCCACATGGGCCGGGCAATCCTTAAGGTAGGTGAAAAAGCGTTCATCGCGGGCAATTCTGATGATTTCTGGGTTGATTTCATAGAACCGAACGTAATCTCCTCGCCTGGCGTAAGCCGCCAAGGTGCCAACGCCGAGCCCCGCGACTCCAATGCGCAGAAAACCTGAATTCCGACGGGGATAGTTGAGCAATGCCAAGCCGACCCCGCTCGTTGTCCCGTAGTACGCGGTCGGAAGGGCGCGCAAGGCTTGGGAGCGAAATTGAAACCCATGATCAATCCGCCCGTGCGTGAGGGCGTAACCGCGACGGTCCGGTTGTTCGGCATTCCGCTCCTGCACGCTGAGCGTGCCATAGAAGTTGCGAGTTACGACGAGTGCATTCCGCAGGCGGGCTCTGGCGCTTGCGAAAAGCACCGCGCCCAGCGCCAGTAGAGCGGCTGCGCAGTAAACCGGGGCAGCCCGCTGGCGAGCGCGGTCGGAGCCTGCCTTTCCTTTCCTAAGCATCAGGTAGATACCAAGCACGATGGCCACGCAGGGTGCAAGGTTCGAGAGGTTCATTTTTGCATGAGCGCCGAGAGTGATGCTTTCCGGCAACAACGCCGCCCACAGCACTACAACCACGGGCGACCCGATCTTGCTTCGGTAAAGCCAGGACTCCTTGTCTCGGACAAGGATCAGAAACAAGAGCCCCACCGTTCCAAAAAGGCCGAGCTGGTATTCCCAGAAGCCTCTAAACAGATGCGGGGCAATGAGCGCGACAAACACTCCGCCCGCCGCACCTGCCATGGCGACCACCAGGTAGAAGGAAGTGAGATGCCGAGGGCTCGGTTTAGCGCGAGCCAGTTCCCCGTGACAAACCATGCAGCAACTGAATAATAGAAATGAGTAGATGGCGACCTGCGTAATGATGCTGCTTAGCGCCCCATTAAACAGCACGAAACAGCCCATCAGGACAGCCAATCCGAAGACCGGATGGAAGAAGCTGCGGGAATACCATTGCGATTGATCGAAACAAAGGACAAAAGACAAAAGGTAGAGAGCAAGGGGAAGAACCCAGAGCAGCGGGACTACCGCAATGTCTTGGCAAATCTGGTTGGTCGTTGACAGAAACATGACCGAAGCACACGCTGCCAAGCTGAACCAGACAGCATAGTTGGCCATGCCTGGGCGAGTTCTATTCGGTTCCCCACTATTCTCGGATTCCGCGGTCCCACGGGCCTGAGACCGTTCACGTTCGGAAGCGGCCCTCCTCCTAAGGTCAACTGCGCAAAACGCCGTTCCGACCGCGAAGACGGCGAATCCCCCCGACCATAGGCGCGCCTGTAGACTGAGTTTCAGATGAGGCTCCAGGAGGAATGGGAAGCTAAGAAGGGCCAGGAACGACGCCAGATTAGAGAGCGCGTAAAGCCGGTACGGGGCATAATACGGACGACATCGGGTGACCCAAGCCTGGAGTAGCGGTCCGGTCGACGAAAGGACGAAATACGGCAGCCCGGAACTAAGTGTTAAAAGGATAATCAGGCTGCGGACTGGAGCGTCATTAATTTGGGGCCTCCAAGATAAATCCGGGGTAACCGGCGAATGCCAGACGGTCCCCAGGAGGACCAGCGACGCGAGGGAACTCAGCAGCAGCCCAAAGTGCAATATGACTTGCGTGCGAGGCCTGAACCACGCTGTGAGGGCGTGAGCATAAGCGTAGCCCGCCAGCAGCAGCGTTTGAAAGAACAACATGCACGTGGTCCACACCGAAGGCGTACCACCAAACCACGGCAGGAAGTATTTACCCAACAGGAGTTCAATCCAGAAAAGCAGAAAGGCGCTCGCGAATATCGTGAATCCGAAGCGCAATGGAGCACGCCATTCCCCGTTCGACTCGTAATCGGCGACCGCCGTTGCCTCGGTGACCACAAACCCCGCAGCTCCCACCGGGAGTGCATCTACGCGCGATGAGACATCCTATCACAACGGTTTGACACCGGTGGGGCTTTACAGCTTCACCGCCGAAAAATCAAACAGGCCTGGCAGGGGATGATCTCCTGCCCTCAGACAAGACTCCACCAGAAACCACACCTCTTCCCGTCGAGTCTCCACTTGACGCTGAAAGGAAACCAGGGCTGCTCATCCAAGACCGAGCCAGCACCTATTTGCGAGTGTTGGCCTCAATTTTCTCTAACGTCTTCATGAGTTTGTTGGTTTTGCGAATGTAAATCGTCGGAACATAGACTGCCAGCAATGCAACGAGTACAAAACTCGCCAAGACCACGGTTGCCGAGATCGGCATATTAGCCTCCACTAGGATCGGAATAGAATCTTACGGGAGACATGTATACATGAACTTGACGAGTTGTGCAACAGGTAAACCGAGCTTCAGCCGGTACATCTGGTCTTTCACGAGCGCAGCGCGGGCTCAAATCCCGTTCCTGCCTGCGCTTTCATGCGTGGGAACTCCAATAGAATGACCGCCGCAGGATCGTAATGTGACAAAATGTGACGCGGGAAAGCCACGGGTAGCAAAACTGAGGGTCTGCCAAGCGTCCTTAGTCCTTTACCCTTACGCTTTACCCTTTTATAATCGCTAGCCATGAGAAGCAGGCGCCGAGGCATCCATTTGTTCCAGTTCGCGGGCGTTGATGTGTACTTGCATTGGTCCTGGTTTCTGTTCGCGGCGTTTGAAATCAGCAGCCGAGCGAAAGCTTATTCCTCCATAGGCTGGAACGTGCTCGAGTATCTGTCGCTCTTTTTCATTGTGCTCTTGCATGAGTACGGACATGCCCTGGTTTGCCGGCAGGTTGGAGGAACGGCAAATGAGATTATGCTCTGGCCTCTGGGAGGAATGGCGTACGTGAGCCCGCCCCAGCGGCCCGGTGCCACGCTGTGGAGCAGCGCGGCTGGGCCGCTGGTAAACGTTCAGCTTCTCTTAGTTTTTACCCCCGTAAGTGTAATAATCGACCGGTCCTTTAAGCTGGCCAAGACCGCACCCAATATCCATTCGTTCCTGCTGGCGATCATCGGCATGAATGGGCTTTTGTTGGCCTTCAATCTTTTGCCCATCTATCCGCTGGACGGCGGTCAGATAATTCGTTCCTCGCTCTGGTATGTGCTAGGACGCGCCCGCAGCCTGATGGTGGTGGTCGTGATCGGCTTTGCCTGCGTGGCGGGTCTATTGTGTTTGGCCTTCCTGGAGCGTTCCTTGTGGATTGGCATCATCGCCGTTTTTATCCTCTCGAGTTGCTGGGGAGGACTGCAGCAAGCGTGGACTCTGTCTCGTCTGGCGAAGTTGCCGCGCCATAAAGAGTTTGCGTGCCCGTCGTGTAAAGCTGCGCCACCGGTGGGAAATTTCTGGACTTGTAGCGCTTGTAGAACACCCTTCGACACTTTCCAAACGCGAACCCGCTGCCCTAATTGCGCGGAACAACATTTCCTGACGAGGTGTCTCGACTGTAACGCCAAGAATCCCCTGGATGAGTGGATTGTCCCTCAGCCTTCGGGCTGATGAACTGGCGACATTTTGTCCTTGTCCTTTGTTTTCATAGACATTCTCGCTTTGTTCCCCCCAATTTGCGATCGACAGGTCGAGGAGCCCTGAAGTCGAGAAGTCAGCCGCCGCCTTCCGGCCTGCGGCCCGAGGACGTGCGGCCGACGTTTGAACTGACACTGCACGACCCAGCGACTTTTTGTACTTGTCCTTTGTTTTCATAGACATTCTCGCTTTGTTCTCTCGATTTTGCAGTCGATAAGTTGAGGAGTCGAGACGTTAGGGAGCCCTCCGCCACCGTCCGGCCTGCGGTCCTTCGCTTGCGGTCGGCAATTGGTGTCCAATTCCCCGACAACGATCTTCCCACCTGCCCATCTGCCTACCTGCCCTTGCTTTTGCACTCCTCGACTTCTCGACTGTACTTGGAGGCAGAAACCACAGGCAGGAATTACGGACGAAAACAAAAGAGTACTTTCTGGCATAACCTAGCCGGCAGGGCCTGACCCCTGCCCAACCCCACGAAAGAAGTCTAGCCTATGTCGCCCCATTTGTCAAGAGAAAAATGCGCAGAGCATAAAAAGTCCGGCTTAGTCACGGGACCGCCATGCGCAAGCCCTCAATGGCAGAAAAAGGGCCGGCGCGGTTGCAATGAAGACCCGGTACCGTGTTGCATTTCAGTCTGAGATTAGGCGTATAATCGCACCTCTAACCATGACCGCGTTTCAAGACATCTCGCACTCGCTTCGCCGACTTTACCCGCCGCCCAACCGCACCTTCCGCTGGTGCACGCAGCGCATGAAGATCGATCCCGTCAACGATTTCGTCAAGCGGCGCATCGGCCATCGGGGTGAAGCCATCCTCCATCTCGGCGCGCGCCGCGCCGAAAGCTCCACCCGCGCGCAGACCATGGCCGGGCGCGAGTCTCGCAACGGCTTGAACCGCCACCCCGACCTGCCTCGCGTCTGGGCGTCCAATCCCATTCAGTTCTTGTCCACGGAAGAGGTCTGGGCCCACCTGCTTCAGAATCCGAACCCCTGGGGCGGCGACAACCGCGCTCTGTACAAGCTCTATGCCAGCGCCTCAAGCGGCGAATGTCCCATCCAGATCGACACCAGCACGCCCAGTTGCGGCAACAGCCGATTCGGGTGCTGGACGTGCACGGTGGTTGAGCGCGACCGCGACTAACGTAGGGCCGAACAGCGTTCGGCCCAGGCCGCGCGCTGCTTGGCCCTGCAATCGTGGCCCAAATCCCGGGGCCTGCAATGGAATACAACCCCAAAGTCCATCACCGCCGCTCGATCCGCTTAACTCATTATGACTATTCTCTGCCCGGAG
>Ga0181530_10007049_pt1 | contig 10865 bp, 10 predicted proteins | sample PEATcosm2014_Bin_42_FD_119769 | JGI IMG/M metagenome (GOLD analysis project Ga0181530, IMG submission 119769) | Peatland microbial communities from MTU Mesocosm Facility, Houghton, MI, USA - PEATcosm2014_Bin10_60_metaG | ecosystem: Environmental > Terrestrial > Soil > Wetlands > Peat | place... | reverse complement strand
TTCAGCTTCTGCGGCCGCGTAAATTCGCAGGCGCTCGAACTCGCGCTTCGAGAAGTCCCCGATCAATTTCTGGCTCTGCTCGTTGGCAATTTCCAGCGGGCGCGGAAACCAGAGATTCAGCGTTCGGTTCACCAGCGCGTAGCTGAAAAAGAAAAGGAAAACCACGGGTAGCAGCGAAATGCCCATGGCGCCCACCACCATCTTCCCCTTGAAGCGCGATCCCAGTTGCCCGCTGCGGCGCTCCGCCCAGAGACGCAGAAGGCTGCGGCCCAGTATCAGCGTGAACACCAGCAGCGCCGCGACGATGAACGTGGAGAGCGCGAACAGAATGAGCAGGGAATTTTCTTCTTCGGGGTGGAGCGGAATTCGGAGCGAGCCCAGCGTGAAGACAGCCGCCGTCAGCAGCACCACCGTTACGCCGGCGATCGTCAGGCGCGCCCGCTTCCAGTTGGACCCTTTCACGCTAGCGGCCCTCCTCGAGGTGCGGCCCGAGCGGGCACTCTTGGCACAAAGGCTCGCGAGTCCGGCAGAACTGCTTGCCCGTGTTGACGATCAGCGCGTGAAATTCATTGAAACGCGCGACGTCTCCGGGAAAGTGGCCTTCCACCATCGAACGGACTTCCTCGTAGCCGGCTTTTTCATCCACCCAGCCGTGACGCGCCAACATGCGCTTAGTGTAAGCGTCCACCACGAACACGCCGTGCTGGCCCGCGTAGAGCAGAATCGAATCGGCGGTCTCCGGTCCGATGCCGAAAACGCCGAGAAGCTTTTCCCGCAGCGGCACTGTGGGCGTTGCAAACATCCGCCTCAGGGAGCCGCCGTATTCTTCGCGCAAAAACGCGCAGAAAGCCTTCAGCTTCCGAGCCTTCTGCCGAAAATACCCCGACGAGCGAATCAGCCCTTCCAGTTCGTTGAGCGGCGCCCGGGAGACCGCCGAAGCCGTCAGGAGCCTGGCGGCGCGCAGATTCGCCATGGCCCGTTCCACATTTGACCACGAGGTATTCTGGGTGAGGATAGCCCCAACGATTACCTCAAACTGCGTTTCTCCGGGCCACCAATGCTGCGGACCAAGTGCGTCGAGCAGGGCGCTGTAGTACTCCTCAAGGGGCGGTTGGCGCTTCAGTTCACCGGTGCTTTTTGAAGGTGCGGAACGCAATGCGCGGCGACCGTTCGGCTGGGCGTGAAGCTGAGCCGCACCTGTCGCGTTACAGGGTGAAAACGCGGTTGAATGGGCTCGTTTCATGGAAAAACCACGATATCGAGGGCCTTATGACAAGTCAAGCAAAGGTGTTGTGTAATTGCCACACTCCTGTGTCAGGAGCCAGCAGCGCTTTCGTCCACTTTCGTGTTTTCGGTCACGGGGATGTGTGACCGAAAGCACTGCGTTTCACCCGTTTCCGGGAGTAAAAGAGAGGTGTTGATGGAGGTGAATTTAAGATCCACGGAGCGCAACCGAGGCGGAGAGCAAACATTTCGGCGACAACTGGTTATAACCCTTATCCCCCTCCCTCCTAAAGGGATAGCCAGAGTCAACGTTCCCGGAACTCTCTGCTCGGTACGCGGGCAGCGGCCAGAGCGAAGCGACAAGCGCTTAGCGGTTTATGCGCCCGACCCCTTCAGGGTCGAAAGACTTCGAAATCGAGCTGCTGCCCGTTTTCTTTTGGGGATCAGGCGGGAATCCAACGCACGCGGCTACCCGTTCTTCCGTTCGAACTCGCGCATGAAACTTACGAGCGATTCCACAGCAGCCAGGGGGACGGCGTTGTAGATCGAAGCGCGCATTCCGCCCACCGACCGGTGGCCCTTGATCCCAATGAGCCCGGCCTCCTCTCCCTCTTTCGCAAACTTCTTCTCGACGGCCTCGTCCCCGCCCGCCACGCGGAACACCACGTTCATCTTCGAGCGCGATTCCTTCTCCACCGGGCACTTGTAGTAGCCGGTTGAGTCGATTGCATCATAGAGCAGCTTGGCTTTGGCTGAGTTGACCTTTTCGATGCCGGTGATGCCGCCCTGCTGCGCCACCCATTCGGCCACCAGGCCCAGCACGTAAATCGCAAACGTCGGCGGCGTGTTGTAGAGAGATTTTTCTTTGGCATGAGTGCGGTATTGCAGGATTTTTGCGATTTTGTCGCTTCCGCGTTCGATCAAATCCTTGCGCGCGATGACCACCGTCACTCCCGAGGGGCCCAGGTTCTTTTGCGCGCCCGCGAAAATCAATCCAAAGCGCTTTACATCGAGCGGACGCGAGAGAATATCGGACGACATATCGGCCACCAGCGGCACCGCGCCCGTTTGCGGGATCTCCGTGAATTGCGTTCCTTCAATTGTGTTATTCGTGCACATGTGCACATACGATGCGTCCGGTGAAAGCTTGATTTCATTCGGGCGCGGCACTCGCGTGAACTTGTCCGCTTCCGTGGAAGCCGCCATGCGCATTTCGGCGAGTTTCTTGAGTTCCTCGATAGCCTTGGCTGTCCAGGCGCCCGTGTGGATCATGTCGACGGGTTTGCCGGGAACGAATAAGTTCATCGGCACCATGGCGAACTGCATGCTGCCGCCGCCCTGCAGAAACAGCACCGAGTAGTCCTCGGGAATTGCGAGCTCGCGGCGGAGCGCCTCCTCGGCCTTGTTGTTGACCGCCTCGAATTCGGGCGACCGGTGGCTCAACTCCATCACCGACATTCCCGTTCCGGCGAAGTCGAGCAACTCCTCTCGGATGCGTTCGAGCACGGGCAAGGGCAGTGCGGCAGGCCCGGCGTTGAAATTGAAAGCTCGCTTTACGGTGCGGTCTGCAAGTGTCGTATTCACGATGGGCAAATCCCCTTTATAAAGGTTTGGCGACGCAAGTATCAGGTTCGGTCAGAATACCAGAACGAGTGTTTCCGGGAAATGAATCGCTCGTTGTTGCATGTGAATTTCTGTGGCGGTTCATGGGCCATTTTGGCTCACCTTGACACTCCTGAGGTCCACCAGTAGACTGAATTTGTTCGGGTTGCGGCTGTGGAGCCTGCTGAATGCTTCTCTCTCGGGACTACGTCGGATACATGGCGAAAGAAGTGGTAAAGCGCCTCGTGGCCGGCAAGATGATTGAAACCAAGCATGTGGAAAACCTCACCCAGCAGGTTCGCCAGGTGATGGCGGACGAAGTGACGATCGAAGACCGCATCAACGAGGAAGTCCGGGAAATCCTCAGCAAGTATTCCGACGAAATGCGGCGCACAGGAGTTTCCTATCAGGAGATGTACAAGAAGGTGAAGGGCCAGCTCGCCCGCGAAAGGAAATTAATCCTCCGCTGACATGCGCTTGAGCCGCGAAAAAACGGTTCGTCTCTCCCATCGCATCATCGATTTTCTCGTTTCCAGCAACGACGTGGAGTTTGTCGAAGACCGCGACACGATCCGCACCGAGATCGTGAACATCCTCACCTCACTGCTGAAGCTCGAAGAGCAGGTAGACGCCGACGTGCGTGCGAAAATCGCCTCACAAAAGAAGGAAATCCTCGAAGGCAGCGAAGAGTGGGATATTCTCTACCGCAAGTATTACGCGGAAGGCCTCAAACGCATGGGCGTCGCCGAAGTCCACGCGCATTCCTGATCTAATTCATAAAAGGTCGTCATTCTGAGCGAAGCGAAAAATCTCTCTTCGTTTTGTTGAAAATGAGCAGGGATTCGTTCGTAGCTCGAAATCCGAGCGAAGGAGAACCGTTCTTCGCTTCTCGACTTCCTTCGTTTCGAAATCCAAGAGGGATTCTTCGCTTCGCTCAGAATGACGATTGGCCTACGGTCGTCTACTGGCTGTCGTCGCTCCGCCGCTTCAGCGTCGGACGGTCGCCGTCGTCGGAACTCGTGTCGGCGGGGGCGGAGGTGCCGGTGCTGTTGGGATCCTGGCCGCCGGCCGTCGTCGAACCGCCCTTGTTCTGATCGGTCCTCTTGCGCAGGGTCGGCTTGTTGGGATTCGCGTTCTTCACCTTCACGTTGGACTCGATCATTTCCAGCCGGTGCTTCACACTGTCAAATTCCGAGGTGGTGACGATGTATTCATCGCGAGAGGGAAGGATCGTCGCGATTTCTTTCTGCGTCGCCTCGATGCGATCCGGCGTCGGCGGGTGCGTGGAGAAAACCTTGGGGATCGTTCCGGGCTGCTTCTTTTCGTCGGCTTGCACCTTTTCGAAGAATGCCACGAAGGCGTTCGGGTCGTAGCCGGCCTTATACATGTACTGCAATCCGAGGTAATCCGCTTCGCGCTCCGCGTCACGGGAGAACTTCAGGAACGTCACCGGGATCATGAAATTCATGCCCTGATAGAGCGCGTACCCGGCCCACGAATAGGGGATGAAAATCATCGCCGGAATCGACGCGAGCTGTACGATTTCGCCCTTGGTCGCTTGCTTGGTACCGTGCCGCGCGCAGACATGGGCAATCTCATGCGCCATCACGCCCGCCAGTTCCGATTCCTCGTCCGCGTGCAGAATCAGCCCGCTGTTCACGTAGAAAAATCCGCCGGGAAGGGCGAACGCGTTCACCACGTCCGAGTCGATCACCTTGATGGTGAAGGGCACCTGCGCGTCCGAATTGCGCACCAGGTTCTGGCCCACGCGATTCACGTATTCCGTGACGACAGGATCGTCAATGAACTTGGCGCTCTTTTCCACTTCCTGCGCGAGGCTCTTGCCCAGCGCGATCTCTCTTTCAATCGAATAGAAGTCCAGGCCCTTGCCGACGTTGCGGTTACCGATTGCGTTCACATCCTGCTTGCTGCCCGCTTTTACGTTGGGATTATCCTGCTGCGGCACCGTCTGATCGGAGGGAGAGGTTGTAGGTGGCGTTGTTGCCGGTGTTGTTGCGACGGGCGGAGACGTCTGAGGTGTCTGGCCCGACTGCTGGCTTTGCGGGAGCGCGACCCCGGGGATCGTCAAGAGCGAAACAGCCATCAGCGCCGCGAACCATTGCGTCGCAAAAGATGACTTCTTCATCGGGCACCTCCGGGACGACTCGGCCAAGTATACACCCCGTAGACACGAGTCCATAGATCATTGCTTTGGATGGCGCCCACACCGAAAGAGTTATCTCCGCCGGCCACGAATTTGCCCTTTCGGGCGTGCGATAGGGTTGCTTTGGGGCATCGCCAGACTTTGCCTGTATTGACGGTCTCGCCGAATCTGTCTAAATTCAATCTATGCCGGTGAAGAAGATTCAGGTGGGTCAGGTGTGGAAGCGGGACCAGGGCGGCGAATCCTTTTTGATTACTAAGGTTTACAGCGAGGCGCTGGCCACCTACGCCGTGCTCCGCCGGGCGGGAGCGGAGACCGAACCCCCCGTACGGGTGAAGGTATCGCATTCCGGCGCGGCCCAGACCCTGCCGGGCTTCAGTTTCGCCCAGCAATCCGACGAATTCTAAATCCTGCCGCTTTGGCAATGGCTCCTCACATCGATCGAACCGGCATGGTAACGACATCGTCCACGCGCAGGATCTCCTTGGTAACAAAGCCCTCGGCGTATTTCACTCCGATCATTCGTCCGTAGGAACCGGCAGTGAGCGTCATTCGCTCCTCGAGTTCATCCAATGGCAACACCACTTTCTTGGATTTTTTCTCGTTCTTCGGCGCGCGGAACTGCGACTGGTAGGCCAGGATCGCGCGCTTGCGGCGTTCGTATTGCCTGGTGATATCGACGGCAAAAGTGGGCACGACGCTATGATAGGCGGCTGCGTAGATGATCTTGAACGGTCGAAAAGCCTCCCCGCTGAGGGAGTAGTTCTTTAATCCGGCAATAAAGCAGGCTTCGTAGCCCAGTATCGCCGCGGTGTAATGATCGGGGTGGCGGCCCTCCCAGTAGGGGAGTATCACCGTGCGTGGCTCGAGTTCGCGGATCACCTCCGCGATGGCCATCTTATATTCTTCGCAAACATGGAGGTGGGCGTCCGGTAGCCCGAGATTCCGGCGAATTTGCACGCCCATGATTTTCCCGGCGCGGGCGGCCTCGCGGAGGCGGGTCTCAGGCGTCCCGCGCGTGCCCGTTTCACCTTGGGTGAGGTCGACGATGCCGGTGCGATAGCCAGCCTGGGCCATTTTGATCATGGTGCCGCCGCAGGTGAGTTCCACGTCATCCGGATGCGGCGCAATCGCCAGCAGATCGAGCTTCATCTACCCTCCGTTTGGGTGTGCGCAGGATGCGCTAAGAGTGTCGAGTGAGCATACGCGCTTTTCTTTGTTTTCAATAAGATGCGTGCGATTCCGTTCGTCCATGTGTGTCGAGTGGATTTGCACGTTTTTGCCACTTTTTTCGCCTCATTTTTCGTGCTGCCGAAGGCCACATTAGCACGAGCACGGACGAATGGAAGGGTGGACTTCGCGTGGTATGGAATAACGGGTGTCCTGATGGCTGACCCGGGTTCAGAGAAGTCCCGGCGATTATTCCCAGTCTTTTTTCAGGAGCAATTCTTCGATGCGGTAGGCGTGGAACATGTCGTGCATGGCAAGGTGGCGAAACATGATGAACACGGAATAGCGATTGTACTCGCCGTGTTCGGCGGTCCGGCTCCAATCCTCCGGCGATAATTTCTTCAGGCGCTCAACGAGCTTCCGGCGATCGAACGAAAAACGTTTCATTTCTTCCTGGAGGTCTTTCTTCAACAAAGCGCCGTTTTCTTCCTCGGCGTCCGGGAAATAAGGAGTGATGCGAGCGTTCGGGTCCGAGAGCATCAAGTCCAGTCGCGCGTTCATTACCGGATGAATCGTGGCGAGGTGGCATGCGTGTTCGTGCGCCGACCACTTGCCGGGCTTCGGGCGCCGCTTGAGAATCGCGGGAGGAACTTCATTCACCAGTGGGATCACAATCGCCGGGGCGCGTTCCAGGGATGCGACGATGGGGGATATTTCGTTCATGACTTTCCTAGAAGAGATGGTGTGCCGCGCTTCGATTATAGGGCCGCGCCCAGTCTTACCAGCCGAGGACACAGGCGAAGATCAGCGGCGCCACGATTGTCGCGTCGGACTCGATGATGAACCGCGGCGTATCGACGCTTAATTTCCCCCAGGTGATCTTTTCGTTGGGCACCGCTCCGGAGTAAGAGCCGTAGCTCGTGGTCGAATCGCTGATCTGGCAGAAATAGCCCCACAGCGGGACATTTTCGCGCCGCAGATCCTGATGCAGCATGGGGACCACGCAGATGGGAAAATCCCCCGCGATGCCGCCGCCGATCTGAAAAAATCCGAGGGGAGTTTTTCCAGCGACCTCCGTGTACCATCCGGCGAGCGCCATCATATATTCGATGCCGCCGCGAACGGTGGTCGCGTTCTTCACCTTTCCGCCGATCACCTGCGCCGCGAACATATTTCCCAGCGTCGAGTCCTCCCATCCCGGAACGAACAGCGGCAGATTTTTTTCCGCGGCCGCGAGCATCCAGCTATCCCGGGGATCGATCTGGTAGTGCTGCTTGAGCTTTCCGTACTTGAGCACTTTGTAGAGAAATTCGTGAGGCAGGAAGCGCTGCCCGCTGCGGTCCGCCGCGTACCACTCCTCGACGACGATTCGCTCGATGCGCCGCATGGCTTCTTCTTCGGGGATGCACGTGTCGGTGACACGGTTCAAATGGTTCTCGAGCAGCTCCACTTCCTGCGCGGGCGTCAGTTGGCGATAGTGGGGCACGCGCTTGTAATGATCATGCGCGACCAGATTGTAGACGTCTTCCTCGAGATTGGCGCCCGTGCAGCAGATGGCGTGAACTTTGTCCTGGCGAATCATTTCGGCGAGCGAAATCCCCAGCTCGGCCGTGCTCATGGCGCCCGCGAGCGTCACGAACATCTTTCCGCCCTGGGCTAAATGGCCGGCATAGGCTTCCGCCGCGTCGATCAGCGTGGCTGCGTTAAAGTGGCGAAAGTGATGCTTCAGGAAAGAAGATACGGGACTCGCGATTGCCGTTGCGGTGGAACTCACTACAGTGGTGCTCATGTTGCCTCCTCGCTTCAATTTGAAAATGAAAACACCCGTAGACGAAAGAGCGCTGTAAGGGCGTTTTCAGTTAGAAATAGCTGGCGGTGTAGCTCAGGAGCCGGAAGAACTCATGAGTGGAGACAAGAAATTGAAACGAACGCGGATGAAATTCACGCTGCACACTAAATGGATAGCATAAATGAGAGCAATGCGCTATCGAAATCGGCCCTTTACGGAGCATATTACCGAAAAAGTCCACGCAGACCTGCGCGTTTCTGAAACACCTTTTGTGCCAAAAGACCGTGCTCGACTCAAACTGCGGCTGAAGGTACAGTGCGGGTGATGCAGGCCGCCGTGAGTTTTTGAAGCCGGGAGATTTTACGATGCGAATTCTCGCGAAACTGCACTGGACTTCACTTCTGTTTCTTGCGCTGCCGGTGTCCGCGCTTTTCAGCGCGCCGCAACGCGATCGCACGCTGGACCCCGCGGAACCAGCAGTGCCGCACACTGTTCCGGTGGTTGTCCCGGAGCCGAAGAACACCATCGCGCACGCGGAGATCGACGAGGCTGGCATGCACAAGCTTGTGGAATCGCTCGTGGCATGCAAGACGCGCCACACGCTTTCGTCTTGGACCGATCCCGCGCGAGGCGTTGGCTGCGGGCGCGATGCCGTCGTGGCGCGTATGAACGAGATTGCCGTGGCGTCGGGAGGCAAGCTGCAGGTGGTGGTCGATCCCTTCGAGGCGACCGCGCATCGCACGCACGATATGCCGGCGCACCTGGAGAACGTCTACGGAATCCTTCCGGGATCGGACGAGAGTCTGTCGAAGACGCTGTTCATCGTTTCCGGACACTTCGACAGTATCCCGAGTGACGTAATGAATCCCGAGCTGGACGCGCCGGGCGCCGACGACGATGCGTCAGGCACGGCGGTGAGCGTCGAGTGCGCGCGCCTGCTCACCCGCACCGGAGCGGAGGGCCGCGGCCCGTTTCGCGCGACTCTTCTCTTCGCAGCGGTTTCAGGCGAAGAGCAAGGACTTCTCGGATCGAGTCATTTGCTGGAATGGACGAAGCAACACGGGTACACGGTCGGCGGAATGCTCGACAACGATATCGTGGGCGCCGATTTCGCGCCGGGCGCCCCGCATCGCGCGAGGTTATTTTCGGGCGCGGGCCCTGGCGTTGACGCCGACTCGCCTTCGCGCGAACTCGCGCGAGCCATCGAGGAGATCGACGGCATCGCGGCGATCCGGCTGGTCTTTTACAGCGACCGGCTGGGCCGCGGCGGGGATCATCTTCCGTTCTATCAGGCAGGGCTGCCGGCGGTCCGCTTCACCGAGCCGCTCGAGGACTACCATCACGAGCACCAGACGCCGCGCACGGAAAACGGCGTCGAGTATGGCGACGAACCGAAGTATCTGAATTACCAGTTCATGGGAAATGTCGCTCGCGACAATGCGGAGGCCTTGCGCCAGCTGGCGCTCGCGCCCGCGCCGCCCGCGGACGTGAAGCTTTCCGGCGGTGTGACCCCAGACGCCAAGCTTGCATGGACCGCGAATGACGATGCCAGCCGTGCCGGCTTTGAAATTCTATGGCGCGAGACGACGAATCCTCGCTGGGAGGTTTACGATTTTGTGGAGGCGGCCGGGCAAGCGGTGCTGAAGGGGGTCTCGAGCGACAACCATTTCTTCGCCGTCCGCGCCGTGGGAAAGAACGGGGCGCGCTCAATTGCGGCCCCTGCCCAATCGTCGAACCGGTAGCAAGGAGACGCCGCCATCTTCCAAAACTCCTCGAACCCTGCGGGCCTCTTGCCTCGTCTAACTACGAGGTCTCGTGGCGGGTAACCAGCGTCAATCAGGGCATTCGGCCCAACAATCGGGTCGCGCCTTCGGACAGCAGCGTCAACAAAGAGGGGGCAGGCGTGAAAATCGGAATTACATGCTATCCGACGTACGGCGGCTCGGGCGTGGTCGCCACGGAGCTCGGCATCGAACTCGCTGCGCGCGGGCACGAGGTCCATTTCATCAGCTACTCGATGCCCATCCGGCTCAGCGGAGCTGCTGCGGAGCGGATTTTCTACCACGAAGTGGAGATGACCACCTACCCGCTGTTCGATCATCCCCCGTACACGCTTGCGCTTGCTACGAAAATGCTCGAGGTGGGCGAGTCCGCCGCGCTCGATCTGCTGCACGTTCATTACGCGATTCCGCATTCGGTGAGCGCGCTTCTCGCCCGCCAGATGGCCGCGCCCTTGCGACTGCCTTTCATCACCACACTGCACGGCACCGACATCACTTTGGTGGGCAACGATCGCAGCTATCTGCCCATTACGCGCTTTTCGATCGAGCAGAGCGATGGCGTGACCGCGATCTCGAATCACCTGCGGGATCGCACGCTGCAGGAATTCGACATCAAGCGGCCGATTGAGATCATCCCCAACTTCGTGAACTGCGACGTGTACATGCGCGCGGAGAATCAGGACGCCCGCTTGCGTTGGGCTCCGCATGGCGAACCGATCCTGATGCACCTCTCGAATTTTCGCCCGGTGAAGAGGATCACCGACGTGGTGGAGATCTTCGCGCTGGTGCGGGAAAAGATGCCGGCAAAGCTGGTGATGATGGGGGACGGGCCGGACCGTGGCGCGGCGGAATTTATCGTGCGGAAGAAGCGCCTCTCGAAGGATGTGTTTTTTATCGGCAAGCAGGACCGCGTGCAGGAAAAATTGGGTCTGGCCGACTTATTTCTGCTCCCGAGCGACATGGAATCGTTTGGCCTGGCCGCCCTGGAAGCGATGGCCTGCGAGGTTCCCGTGGTGGCAAGCGATGTGGGAGGGCTGCCGGAAGTGGTGACGCATGGCGTCGACGGGTATCTCGCGCCGCCGCGCGATGTGGCCACGGCGGCGAAGTACGCGATCGACATTCTCTCGCTGCCGGA
>Ga0181530_10007044_pt1 | contig 10870 bp, 10 predicted proteins | sample PEATcosm2014_Bin_42_FD_119769 | JGI IMG/M metagenome (GOLD analysis project Ga0181530, IMG submission 119769) | Peatland microbial communities from MTU Mesocosm Facility, Houghton, MI, USA - PEATcosm2014_Bin10_60_metaG | ecosystem: Environmental > Terrestrial > Soil > Wetlands > Peat | place... | reverse complement strand
TCCTGCGCCGCATGGATTTCCCGCCGTAAGGTCGCCCTCGGCCTTTGGCTTCCCCTTTTTCTGCGTCTGCCTCCCATGTGATTCCGTTCCGCACATGCGCAGTTGCGGAATGGACTGGCACACATGGCCACAAGGAAGAACAGCACCTCCGGTAACCGCTGCCAGATTAATCCTGTGAAACGCCCTTCCATTCCGGAATCCAGCCGAGCGCCAGGATTGTCGATGGGTGGCCGACCTTTCAGTCCGAATCCGAACCAGCGCCGGAATTGGTTGAGCGGCATCAACTTCCAGTTAGATGTGCAAATAAACTCCTCGGCAGACAGCTGGAGGCGACTTTTCGACTCAACCACACGTCCAGATACGGTGCAGCCCGTGAGGGACCGAAGACTGACGAATTCAGGTGGTCACTTGTGAGGGTAGGCCGTGATTTGGCCAAGGAACGTGGAGGGGGATGCAAAAATCGCTCTGTCTAGCTCAAATCGCCGCGTCTCGCGGCCCGGACGGCATAATCCGCGGCACGGTAAGCCAGGGCCTGGATAGTCGCCGTGGGTTGCTGCCTGCCAGAGGTGACGAAGTTGCTGCCGTCGACCAGAAACAGGTTGGGGACGTCGTGCGTGCGGCTGTAAGCATTCACGATAGAAGTGCCCGGATCGTTGCCCATCCGGCAAGTTCCCATGAGGTGACGGCTCGGCATGTTGTCAACCATGTCGAACGGTTGACTCCAAGTCTTCAGGGCGCCCGCCGCCTCGAGGATCTCGATCTGCTTCGTCAGCAGCCATTTCATGGTCGCTACGTCATCCGGGTGGTAGTCGAAGGTGATGCGCACAGCCGGCAGGCCCCACGCATCCTTCAGGTCAGGATCCAGCGAGACGGTATTCTTCACTTGCGCCAGCGAGGTGCTGTGGGACAAGAGCATCATGGTGCGGTTGAAGTAGGTTTCAAACATCTGCTTGAACTCGCTGCCCCATTTTGGTGCCTCGGGCGGCAAGCCATGCAGCGCAAACCCGGCTGGGTAGTAATCGAATCGCGCGTCAATGCCACCCCCGCCATAGAAGCCCCGCTTGGGGTCTGTGGCGTAATAATCGTGGATGAGCCGTGTCACCTGTATGCCCTTGTACTCATTCAAGGGGTGCTCAAACAACCCCTGGGCCGCGGCACCGTTATCCCACATCAGGTACTTTCCCACGAAGCCGCTCGAGTTTGCCAAGCCCTCGGGAAAACGGTTTGACTTCGACATCAGCAACAACTTCGGCGTTTCAACTCCGTTAGTGCAAACGAAAACCACCTTGGCGCGTTGGAAGATCTCGCGCCGTTTTCGATCGAAGTAAATGACGCCCGTGGCGCGACCGGCGTCGTCTAGTTCGATCTTTCGTACGTAGCACTCTGGCCGGATTTCGCAACGTCCGGTCTTTTCGGCCAGCGGAATGACGCTGACCAAAGTGCTCGACTTAGCGCCCATCTCACAGCCGAACGATTCGCAAAAGCCGCAATTCACGCAGGGTGCGCGGCCTTGATAAGGCTCGGAAAGAATGGCGACCGGGGCTGGAAAAGGATGCAATCCGAGCTTCTTCGTGGCGCGATCGAACAGAACGCCGGACGACTTGACGGTTATGGGAGGCAATGGGTAGGGTTTCGAGCGCGGCGCCTCGAAGGGATTGGCGCCCGCAAGGCCGGAGATGCCGAGTTCGTATTCAGCTTTTGTGTAGTAAGGTTCCAGATCGGCGTAGGCGATGGGCCAATCCCTAAGGTCGGCGCCGCTTACCGCACCGCACAAGCTGCGCTCGCGAAAATCACTCTCATGGAAGCGCCAGTAGTTGGCGGTGAAATGAACGCTGCCGCCGCCCACTTGCCGTCCGTACTCGATCGCCTTCATGGGTCGAGCGCGATCCGCATCCGACTTGCGGTAGGTAATAGGCTGGACTTTCGGGTCGTTGGTCAGGCCGGGCTGGAAGGTGTACTTGATCTCATCGTGCGAATAATCTCCCTCGTGCAGGTAGGGCCCTTGCTCGAGCACCACGACCCGAAATCCGGCAGTCGCCAACTCTTTGGCAACGACGCCACCCGCGGCGCCGGCGCCCAGAACCAGGAAGTCAACAGCATCGGTGGTGGAGAATGCCACGCCGCTCATTTCTTCTCTTCCTCCGCCTGTTCGTCGTAGTAGCCGAACGGCGGTTGGTAGGCCATCTGACCTTCAAACCCGATCTGCTTCCATCCGCTCTCGCCTCGATTGCCACCATAGCTCGGGTTTCCCAGGAAACCCAGCACCGTGTGGGTGCGGAGTAGCTCGAAGAAACTGGACGTTTCAATAGCCCGGATGAGGGTCATTTGCTGCTCGCCAGTCAGCGACGAAATCGTGGTCGAGTTCGGAAATAGCTCCTTGCGTTTTTGCTGGAGCTGGGCCGTCCCGGTGCGATACGTCTCGCGGTCATCGGCAGCGAACGTCGACAGCGCGCGGTCGATGAAATAGATGACGCCGGCCTCACGCGCGCCTGCGCCGCCGGTGGATGGGATGATCCGAGCCGCGATGGCTTCGATCTCCCCCGCGGTGCCCGCATCCAGAGTTTCAAAATGCGGGATTGGCGATCCCGCGACCGTGTGCGCGTGCTGCAGGGCGGACAATACATCCGGCCGAACCGCCATCGCAAGGCAGGTTGAGATCCACTGTCGTCGCGTTGAGTTCATCATATTCGTAAACCATCATGGCATGAACGATGCGCCCTCGCAAGGCAGTTTGAGGACCAGTGCCGTCGTGTCAAGTTCATGGTTTTGTTAAGCCATAATTTGAACGAGGCATCCTGAAATCCCCCGCTGGAGGCTATGCCGCCTTCATCGAAGCGCTTCGTTCTCGCGCCGAAACGTTTAGCGATCTCAGCTCACATGAACGTTCTGGTCGGCAAACCGTAGATGTTTGCCCACGTTCGCCTGCTGATTTCTACTGGATGGTGCACTGGGAAGGTAGGATGTGTGGCTAATCACACGGATTCGGCCTGCGAAAACGCCCTTCCGTGACAATGGGATTGCTTCACTCTGAAGGCCACCCAGATTCCCATGCCCTCTCGGCATCACGAACGGGAGCCGCCTTGTTGAGCAACGACCCCTTCCTCAACCGAGAATTATGCGGCCAGCCGAAACAGTTCAGCCGGTCTGTCCGAGTCCGGTTGGACACACAAGATCGCATTGGAGGCGATTGCCCCCACATGCGGGCACTGCTGCCTGGATTCCCTCCAAAGTCGGGCCGTCTTTGGCGAACGGCGAATCCGATGGCCGTCCCCCCGCTGACATCCTGCGGTTTTGGCCGTCATTTGGCCGGAAAGCCCACTTTGCCTCAGTAAGTCCGTCTTTGGTATGTATTCTATAGGTGTGCGGCACTCCTCCCAATGCCAAGCCTCACATGAGCCGTGCAATTTGCAGCCATCCGCTCAAAATCGTTCGATATTGGGCGGCGATTTCCCTGAGATTCGCCCCCCCGTGTAATCAGAGACTTGCAGCGCCTTCCGGCGAGACGTTTTTGGGCGGCACCTGCAAGGCTCTGGAACTGGCGATGTCACACCTGGCAGAGCACACGGCGACGGCAACGACCAAACGGAGGCCACAGCGATGAGCACCCGCACCGCAATTTACGCAAGGGTCAGCACCCGCGAACGAGGCCAAGACACCCAAAACCAATTGCACCAGCTTCGCGGATTTGCGGCGAAACAAGCGTGGCTCGTCGTCAGTGAGTTTGTGGACTACGAGAGCGGGTCAACCGATGACCGCGAACAATTCCAGGCGATGTTTCAGGCCGCCAGCCGGCGGCAGTTCGATGTCCTGCTTTTCTGGTCGCTGGACCGGTTTTCCCGCGAGGGAGTCTTTGAGACGCTCACCCACCTGAACCGGCTCACCGGCCATGGCGTCCACTACCGGAGTTTCACGGAGCAGTGGTTCGATTCCTGCGGCATTTTCCGGGAAGCAGTGATTTCGATCATGGCGACGCTTGCCAAGCAGGAGCGAGTTCGGATTTCCGAGCGCACAAGGGCAGGCCTTGAACGCGCACGCCGGGAAGGCAAGATTCTCGGTCGGCCAAAGGTCGAGGTCAACGCTGCCGAGATTCGGGGACTCAGGGCAAAAGGCCTTTCCTGGTCTGCCGTCTCGGCTCAAACGGGAGTCGCGCGGGCTACTTGCCAGCGGGCAGTTGCTGCATAGGGTTTGCTGGTCCTCGGAATTTGGCTGCTTTGAATGTCTTGAATCCCCACTAACCAACTTCGACGATTGCCTCGATCTCAACAGGGATGTCGTAAAGATGCCCGCGATAAATGAGCCGGGACTCGGATTCGCCGCTCCGGCGGCTTGCTCCTGACGCCTCTATCGAAAATGCCCCGAACCCCCCTCTCCGCCGTCATTACGATTCATCTGTCAGGGCATTCTTGACCTAGCGTTTCCCGTCAAAGCGCCCGGCTTGCACAGCCACTGGCGATCAGCAAACAGTAATCGACAAGGAGCTATTTCCTCGAACCCCGTATCTGGGGAGTTTGCATGATTGCTGGTGTGAAAGGCGTTCCAAATCCGGCGCAATCCACACGCAGGGTAGCTTCCGAGTCGTCATGCGGACACGATTGACGTACGGTTGGATCAAGCCTTCGAAGATAGCTCGACAGAAAGTATTCCTACGAAGATTGCGTTAGCGGCGGTATTGCTCGTCACTAACGTGTTCCATCCACTCGACAACCTTCCCATCCAGGCTTTCCTGGATGGCAATGTGGGTCATGGCCGTAGTCGGCGTGGCCCCATGCCAGTGTTTCACTCCCGGTGGAATCCAGATAACGTCGCCCTTTCGAATCTCCTCGATGGGGCCGCCCCATTGCTCAATCCAACCCGTGCCGTCCGTTACGATCAAGATCTGACCGAGGGGATGCGTATGCCATGCACTCCGCGCGCCCGGCTGGAATGTAACTTTTCCGCCGGTTGTGCGCGATGGATCGTGCGCGGAGAAGAGGGGCTCGATCGCTACTGAGCCAGTAAAGTACTTGGCAGATCCCTGGCTGGGCTGCTGCAAGCCGCTTCGCGTGATCTTGATCGAGTGGGAGTCTTGGGCTGATGAAGTCAGCGAGGCGCCAGCTTGCGCCGGACCCGTCCGAGCGTGCGATGCAGCCGAACCAAACAGAGAGACCGAGATGAGTGTGGCGGCGAGTACTTTCATTTCTGCTCCTTCCATGCCCCTGTCATTCGCGACGAACTCACAGGTCATTGTGTTCATGCTTAGGTTTCGCGCGGCGTGACGATGACGGTCGCGGAGCGGGCGCGCGGGCCGATCATCGGGCTGAGGTACGGGCTGCCCTTGTACTTCGCCCTGTAAGCGTCGTCGATCAGGTCGTTGATCGGCCCGTCGACCGGCTCGAAGGTGACTTCCTTCGTCAGGCCGGCGGCAATGATCCGCCCCGCCTTTTGCCGCATCGCGGCCTGGTGCCAGCGAGCTTTCCGCCCGTTGTACGCACGCACGTAGAGGGCATCATTGACCACGACGGACCAAATCCAGGTCGGGGTGCCATACGTCTTCCCGTCCTCACGGAAGGGAGAGATGTGCAGGTCGTCGGTCTCAGCAATGCTGCGCAGTTCGTCTTTCGGCCAGGTGCTCATCGCGGGTCCTCCTTGAAACATTTCCCCTCATCATGTCCAGTTAGGGGCGCAGCAGCGTCTTGATCGCGCGGCGCTCGTCCATCGCGCGATATCCCTCGGCCACCTGATCGAGGGGCAGGGTCAGGTCGAAGACCCTGCCGGGGTTGATTTTCCCGGTCCACACCAGGTCAATCAGCGCGGGCAGGAAGCGGCGCACCGGGGCAGGACCGCCGTGAAGGTGGACGTGTGAGAAGAACAGTTGTTCGCCGTTGAGCTCCACGCCGTGTGGGACGCCCACGTAGCCCACGTAGCCGCCAGGGCGAGTGGACTGGATCGCCTGCATCATCGACTCCTGCGTGCCGACGCATTCCAGTACCGAGTCCGCACCGACTCCGTTGGTCAGCTCTTTGACGCGGGCCACGCCCTCGTCGCCGCGCTCGGTCACGATTTCGGTCGCGCCGAACTCGCGGGCGAGCTTTTGCCGCGACGGATGACGGCTCATCACAATGATGCGCTCGGCGCCCATCTGCCTAGCGGAGAGCACACCGAGCAGGCCGACCGCGCCGTCACCGACGATCGCGACCGTCGAGCCGGGCTTCACGTTCGCCGCGTCGGCGGCGAACCAGCCGGTACCCATGACGTCGGAGAGCGTCAGCAAGCTTGGAATCAGATCGTCGGAGGGCACATCCGGAGTGGCCACCAATGTGCCGTCTGCAAGAGGAACGCGGAGCACGCTCGCTTGAGCCGTGCTGACAAACTCGCGGTGCTGGCAGGACGTCTGGTAACCAACCTGGCAGTTCGGACAGGTGTTGTCGGAAGCGAAGAATGATCCGATGACGAACTGGCCGGGCTTGATGGAGGTGACCCCGTTGCCGACCTCCTGAACAATGCCGCAGTACTCGTGCCCCATCGGGGTCTGCTGGGTAATCGGCTGGATGCCGCGATAGGGCCACAAGTCAGACCCGCAAACGCACGTGGCTGAGATCCCGATGATCGCATCGGTTGGCTTGATGATGGATGGCGTTTCGCGCTCCTCGAAACGCAAGTCTTTCGGTCCGTAAAGAACAGCTCCTCGCATAGGTTTCCCTCGTTTCCTTCAACGCATGATGAAGCCGCCGTCCACCGAGATGGACTGGCCCGTCACGTAGCTTGCAGCGTCGCTGCAAAGCCACAGAACGGCGTGAGCAATCTCCTCGGGGCGGCCAACCCGTCCCATGGGGATGCTCTTCTCCATTGCCTTGAGGGCTTCACCTTGACCGGCCGCCACCATCTGGTCGGCCATCGGTGTCCAAATGAGCCCTGGGCATACAGCGTTGATACGGATGCCACGCGCAGCATATTCGAGAGCCGCGCTCTTGGTGAACCCAAGTACTCCGTGCTTGGCAGCGTGGTAGATCCCACGCTCGGCGCCTCCCACAAGTCCACCCAGCGAAGAGCAATTGACGATGGCGCCACTTCTTTGCCTGCGCATCTGGAGCAGTTCGTACTTCATGCAACTCCATTCACCGCGGAGATTGATTCCCATCACCCGGTCGTAATCTCCCCGCGTAGTATCTGCAGTCTCGGCCAGGACATTCTGAACGCCGGCATTATTGTAGGCCGCATCGAGGCGTCCGAAAGTGGCGACCGTCTGTTGCACCATGGCTTCCACCTGCGCGTCATCAGACACATCACAGCGAATGGCCAGTGTCCCATGGCCCTTATTGGCAAGCGCCTTGGCTGCGGATTGCGCGGCTTCCTCATTCCAGTCCGCCAACACCACGGAGGCGCCTGATTCAGCAAACGCCCTAGCTGTCGCAAGACCCAATCCCGATGCGGCGCCTGTGACGAGTGCCACTTTGTTCTCGAAAGATATGATCATAACGAGTTCCTCCAGTTCTTCTAAAGGATCGGTGGAGCGTGCGGGACCCGCGAGAGGGCTCCCATCTACCTGGCGCGCTTCTCAAAAACCTCTTTGGCAACCGGAAGGGCGGAAAAGACGTTGGGCCAGCCCGCATAAAAAGCCAAGTGGGCGAGCACTTCAGAAGCCTGGCGTTGCGTCAGGCCGTTATCCATCGCCCGGTTGAGGTGATAGGAGACTTGCGCCACCTGGCCGCAAGCAATGAGGGCGCTCACAGTCACCAGGCTCCGGTCCCGAGGCGCGAGGGCCGGACGGAGCCAGAGATCACGGAAGAGCACGTCCGTGGTGTACTGTACGACGCCCGGCGCGACTTTACCGAAATTCTGCTCGACACTGGTAGCGCGCTGCTTTTCGGCGGCCTCATTGACAGGCAGGAACTCAACCGAGGCCGGCGGAAGCTGATCGGGTCCAATCCCGCGCTGATGGAATACCTCTTTGGCGATGACGACCGCCGACATCGCATTCTCCCAGCCGGAGTAAAAGGCGAGATGCGTGATGATTTCTGAAATCTCGCTGGGTTTGACCCCATTGTCCAGCGCAAGATTGAGGTAATAGGCCATCTGCACGGTCTGATTCCGTGCGATCAAAGCCGAGAGAGTCACAATGCTACGATCGCGCGGAGACAGACCTGCCCGCTTCCACAGATCGCCAAAAAGGCGGCTCTGCGTGTATTGCTCGAGAGCCGGCGACACGGCGCGTATGTCCTCGAGCGTCGGTGTTGTTGGAACTGCATTTGACTTCTGCATAACTATTGTTTTCTCCGTTTGAGCAAGAGCCGGAATTGTAGAAAGCGCGATCAGGAACACAAAAAGAAGCTTCATAGTGGGGCTAATTACCTCCGGTGCTGTTCATCGTTCGTCTTCGTCTGTAGTCCGAGCAATCTTTTCTGTTTGGACGGTTGACCAGGCGAAATCATTAGCGATAAGTCATTCGCTCGAGTTCTTCGGGGTACCGAGCGCCTTGCACGGGGATCTTTGAAGTGGTGCTGTCGATCTCGCGGAGATCATCCGACGTAAGTTTGAGGGCCGTTGCTCCGATGTTCTCATCGACGCGTTCCGGCTTGGTGGTACCTGGGATAGGTACAATCCACGGCTTTTGAGCAAGCAGCCAGGCGAGTGCAATCTGCGCGGCGGTCGCCTTCTTTTGGGCGGCGAATGCTACGAGCAGATCAACCAGAACCCGATTGGCTTTGCGGGCCTCAGGGGTAAAGCGAGGGAAACTACCACGGTTGTCCTCAGGGTCGAACTGGGTGTTTTCAGTAATCGTTCCGGTAAGAAATCCCCTGCCGAGAGGGCTGTACGGAACGAGGCCAATTCCCAGTTCCTCGAGCGTCGGCAATATTTCTTCTTCCGGGCGCTTCCACCATAGCGAATATTCGCTTTCGAGCGCCGTCACCGGCTGAACGGCATGCGCCCGGCGAATCGTCTGCGCCCCCGCTTCGGACAAGCCGAAGTGCTTAACTTTGCCTTCCTGAATCAGGTCCTTCACCGCTCCGGCCACATCTTCAATGGGCACCTCGGGGTCAACGCGGTGCTGATAGAGCAGATCGATCGTGTCGACGCGGAGTCGCTCGAGCGAGCCCTCCACGCTCTGCTTGATGTACTCCGGCCGGCTGTTCAGACCCGTTGGATGGGGATCCTTGTCGGACTCGATTTTGAAACCAAACTTCGTTGCGATCACTACCTGGTCACGCACCGGAGCGAGAGCTTCGCCCACAAGTTCTTCATTCACGAACGGACCGTAAACTTGAGCCGTATCGAAGAAGGTGATGCCTCGCTCGACCGCTCCCCGCATGACCGCAATCATTTCCTGCTTGCTTCCCGCGACTCGGCCGTGGCCTGCGCTCATCCTCATACAGCCTAGTCCAATTGCCGAAACTTCCAATCCGCTCTTTCCAAGTTTGCGCTTCTCCAAGATTGCCCCTCCTCTTAAACCGGTTTTCTCATCCCAATATTAGGAGTAGATGCCTCGGGGACGGTAGCCCGATCCTTCCGATTTATTGCCTATTCCTCTCGTTGTTGAAAGAATCGTTGGCGCATCCAGAGCCGTGAGGTTATGCTAGGCATGAGACATGGAGGCCACATCAGTGAGAAAACCCAGCGAAAGCGCCACTCTCTCGCCAGATCGAGCACCTGAATTGCGAATGGAACTGGCGCGCAAAATTGCCTCGATCATTGGATCCGCAGAGAAACGGATAACGGACGTTCCAGGCTTGCTGCTGACCCGTAGGACCGCCCCTACGGCGCCGGCCTCAGCGACATATGAGCCGAGCCTGGCCGTGGTCGCGCAAGGGCGGAAGCGAGCCACCCTGGGCGGGACCACCTTCATCTTTGACCCGTCGCGATACCTGCTGACGTCTCTGGACTTGCCGGTCATCTGCAACGTGATCGAGGCCAGTGAGGCGGTGCCCTATCTCTGTTTCGTGCTCAAACTCGAAATGCCCGTCGTCCGAGAACTTCTGAGTCGAGAGGAGATTCAGGCGCCTGAGGCGGCCTCGGACAGTCCTGCCATGGCCACCGGTGAGACCACGGCGGAGTTGCTCGATGCCTGCTGTCGGCTCGTGGGCCTGCTGAACACCCCGCAGGACATTCCGTTTCTCAGCGGCCTGATTCAACGCGAAATCATCTACCGAATCCTGCGGGGACCGGAGGGGGCGCGCCTTCGAGCGATTGCAACACTGGGCGATCAGAGCCAACGGACGGCAAAGGCAATCGCCTGGGTCAGGGCGAACTACGCCAAGCCGCTACGGGTGGAAGATCTCGCAAGAATCGCGGGCATGGGCGTGTCCACCCTGCATCACCATTTCCGGGGACTGACCGCCCTGAGTCCGCTTCAGTATCAAAAGCAACTTCGGCTGCATGCAGCACGGGAACGCATGCTCATGGATGGTCTGGACGCCGCCAGTGCGGCATTCGAGGTTGGATACGAGAGCGCCAGCCAATTCAATCGCGAATACAGCCGCTTCTTTGGTCAACCCCCCCTGCGGGATATTCGCACTCTTCGCTCACCAGGCGCTCCGCCGCTCGAGTCGGTTGGTAATCGTCAGAACGCTACCTGAACGTCTGCCTGCTGAATGACCCGCACCTCGGAAAATACCCTGGGCGCGCAGAAGAATCTATGTGCTCGGCACAATGCAAGTCATACTTGTCCGCATAATTCCGGCACTGTTGCCGATTCGGACTGAAAAGTCGCCATCTCGTCAGGTGAGTCCCACATGGTTTAAACGGCCTATTCGAAGGAGTCCCTCCCTTGACTCCCCGGAAGTCTTAGTGCTGTATCGGAAGCGCGCCGACGGTGCGAAGTTGCGGAATAGCAGAGACTCTGCCCGGCGCGCTTCCGATACAGCGACTTGAAGGAAGCCGCCCGTGTTTGCGGCGG
>Ga0181530_10007043_pt1 | contig 10871 bp, 10 predicted proteins | sample PEATcosm2014_Bin_42_FD_119769 | JGI IMG/M metagenome (GOLD analysis project Ga0181530, IMG submission 119769) | Peatland microbial communities from MTU Mesocosm Facility, Houghton, MI, USA - PEATcosm2014_Bin10_60_metaG | ecosystem: Environmental > Terrestrial > Soil > Wetlands > Peat | place... | reverse complement strand
TACTCATCAAGAAGCGCGACGCCGATGCCGTGCCCGGTTGGGACATCGAGCAGTACGCCTGGAGCGTGCTCTCCGGCCGCACGCAGCAGGAGATCGCGCAAGGCCTGCCAGCGCGCAAGACCAAACAGGAGGCGGCCGGCGATCCCCAGCGCGAATGGAAGAGCCGTCCCGCGCGCCACGCTTCCACACCGGCAACGAAAGCCGCGCCGCCGCCGCGCACCGACGCGCGCGCTACCGAGCCGCGACCGTCAGGGAGCGGTCTCCCCGGCGCCGTGAAGGCCGACATGCCCACCGCCATCACGCCGATGAAAGCGGCGCTGGCCGAGACTCCGCCGCGCGGCGACGAGTGGCTCTTCGAGGTCAAGTGGGACGGCGTTCGGGCGATCTGCTTCATCGATCGGGAAACGGTCCGCCTGGTCTCCCGAACCGGCCACTCGTGCGAAAAGCAGTATCCGGAACTCAGCGTGATCCCGCACTACATCGCCGCCAACCAGGCCATTCTCGATGGCGAGATCGCAGCGCTCGACGAAAAGGGCGCGGCGCGCTTCGAGCTGATTCAGCCGCGCATCGCGCAGTCCGATGCCAATGCCGTCTCGCACATGGCGCGCTCGCGGCCGGTGGTCTACTTCGCTTTCGATCTGCTGTATCTGAACGGCTACGATCTGCGGCAGGTGGCGCTGATCGAGCGCAAGCAGTTGCTGGAATCGATCCTCACGCCCACCGCCGTGCTGCGCTATTCCGAGCATTTTCCAGGCGCGGGCGATGCCATGCTCGAAGCCGCGCGCGAAACTGGCATCGAGGGCTTGATGGCCAAGCGCGCCAACAGCCGCTACGAATCGCGCCGCTCGAGCGAGTGGATCAAGCTGAAAATCGTCGAGCGGCAGGAGTTCCTGATCTGTGGCTTCACCGCCGGCGATCGCGACCACTTCGGCGCGCTGGTCCTGGGGTTGTACGACAACGGCAATCTGTCCTGGGCGGGCAACGTCGGCACGGGCTTCGACCAGAAGGCGCTTGCCTTCCTGCGCCAGAAACTTGACCCGCTCGCCATTCCGCAATCGCCTTTTCCCGATTCCCCCAAGGTGGGCAAAGACGTCACCTGGGTGAAGCCTGAACTGGTGGCGGAAGTGAAGTTCGCCAACTGGACGGGCGAAGGCCGGCTGCGCGCGCCCGTCTATCTCGGCCTGCGTTCCGATGTGAATCCGCGCGACTGCATCCGGGAAGTGGTAGGACAGGCCTCCGGCCTGTCCAAAGAACCTCTGCTCGCCGCCGGTCGTGACGAAGTCACCCTCACCATCGACAACCATCCCCTCAAGTTCACCAATCTCAACAAAGTCTTCTACCCTGCCGAAGGCGTCGTCAAACGCGATCTGCTCAACTATTACGACGCGGTTGCCGACCTCATTCTGCCGCACCTCAAAGACCGGCCGCTGTCCCTGAAGCGCTATCCCAACGGCATCGAGCAGCAATTCTTCTTCCAGAAGGACGCCCCGCTCACTTTCGCGCCGTGGCTGCGCACCGAGGAAATCTACTCCGACCACAACGAGGCGCCCATCCGCTATGTCTTCGCCGAAGACCGCGCCAGCCTGCTGTATCTAGTGAATCTGGGCTGCATCGACCACAACCCCTGGATGAGCCGCTCGCCCACGCTCGATAATCCCGATTTCGTGCTGATCGACCTCGACCCGCAGGAGTGCCCCTACGACCTCATCGTGGAGGTCGCCCTGCTGGTGCGCGAAAAGCTGGACGCCATCGGACTGAAGGGTTATGCCAAGACCACTGGCGGCGATGGCATGCACATTTACATTCCGCTGGAGCCCATCTACAGCTACGAGGAAAGCCGCACCTTCGCCGAGATCCTGGCGCACCTGGTCGAGCGCGACCGGCCCGAGCTGTTCACCGCGCCGCGCGCGGTTTCGAAGCGCCAAAAAGGCCGCGTCTATTTCGACTGGGTGCAAAACGGCAAATCCAAGACCATCGCCGCGCCGTATGTCTTGCGCGCCTATCCCGGCGCGCCTGTGGCCACGCCGCTGGCCTGGAGCGAAGTGCAACCGGGGCTGACGCCCGGCCAGTTCAATATCTACAACGCTCCGGGGCGTTTCGCCAAGACCGGCGATCTGTTTGCCGGCGTGCTGAAGAATCCGCAGCGGCTGGAGGAACCGTTGCAGAAGCTCGATAGGCTCCTGCGCGGCTTCTGACCGCTCCTGTCTCCTGATTCCTGTTTTCTAAATGAATGGTACTATGAGTGGGAAGTGCATCCGGAACCCACTGCCTTGCCAGGATCCTCTGATATGCCGGCAACTGACCAAGCGCGCGCGGACGCCTGGCGGCGCGTGCAACTGGCGCGGCATCCCAAGCGCCCGCATGCCCTCGACTACATCGAGCGCATCTTCACGGATTTCCGGGAGATCCACGGTGACCGGCTGTTCGGCGACGATCCCGCCATCGTTTCGGGCGCTGCGTTCTTGGGCGGCCGCCCGGTGATGATAGTGGGCGAACAGAAGGGCCGCGACACCAAGGAGAAGCTCTATCGCAATTTCGGCATGCCGAAGCCGGAAGGCTATCGCAAGGCGCTGCGTGTCATGCAATTAGCTTCCAAGTTCAACCGGCCCGTGGTGACCCTGCTGGATACGCCCGGCGCGTATCCGGGAATCGATGCCGAGGAGCGCGGCCAGGCCGAAGCCATCGCCCGCAATCTGCGGGAAATGGCCCGCCTGGCGGTGCCCGTGATCGTGGTTTGCATCGGCGAAGGCGGCAGCGGCGGCGCCCTGGCGCTGGGCGTCGGCAACCGGGTGCTGATGCTGGAGAACGCCATCTACAGCGTGATTTCGCCGGAAAGCTGCGCGGCCATCATCTGGCGCGATTCGACCAAGGCGGAGCTGGCGGCGGCGGCCCTCAAGCTGACGGCCGAGGAACTGCTCAAACTGGGCCTGATCGATATCGTGGTCGGCGAGCCGGCTGGCGGCGCTCATGAAGATGCCGACGCCGCAGCGCGTTTCCTGAGCGACAGCCTGCTCCAGGCGCTGGAGGGCCTCGCCGAACTGGGACCCGATCAACTCGTAGAGCAGCGGTACGCCAAGTTCCGCCACATGGGCAATTTCTTCGCGTGAAAAAGAGCGTTTGGTTGGGCATTCTGTTCCTGGCGATCGTGGTCGCGTTCGTCGTTTATTCCACCCTTAGCACCAGCACGGAACGTATCCGTTGCGAGGTGTGCATTACGTTCCGGGGACGCCAATCCTGTCAGACGGCTTCGGCGAGAACCCGGGAACTGGCGCAGCGCGCGGCAACCGAGACTGCCTGCACCCTGCTCTCTTCCGGCATAACCGATTCCAACCAATGCCACGAAACCCAGCCGGACAGCGTCCGCTGGCCGTAGGCATAGAGTGGCGCACGCTTCAGCGTGCCGCCGGGGGCTTTAGCCCACGGCTGTGGCGAGCTTCGCTCGCCGAAGAGCGGGGCTAAAGCCCCGCGCGGGCTGAAGCCCGCCCTCCATTCAGAGCGGGCCCCATCGGGTGCTAATATGTTTATTGAACTCTCCCGTTAAGAATTGCGTCTAACTATCGTCGGTATACTAGGAGTCCGCATTCGTGAAGAGCAAATGGAAAACCATCCTCATAATCTTCGTTGTGCTTGCGCTGGGCATCGGTGTTTACGCCAGCACGGTCCTCAGCAAACGTGGCGTGGTGGCTGTCCAGACCGGAAAGGTGGTGCGCGGGGACCTGACGAGTCTGGTAACCGCATCGGGCGAGATTAAACCCAAGAACTATATCAATATAGGCGCCAACGCCCTCGGCATACTCACCCGAATCCTGGTCAAGGAAGGCGACCACGTGAAGAAGGGGCAGTTGGTGGCGCGCATTGAGAACATCCAGCCGGAGGCGCAGGTGGCCTCCCAACAGGCCCAGGTCAGTTCGGCGGAAGCGGATTCCAATGCCGCCGAAGCCGGGCTTAAGGTCGCGGACGAAAACCTGCGCACCCAACAGGCCATGATCGACCATTCCCAGGCCGATCTGGAGCACGCCAAGCTGGACTACGACCGGGCCAAGGAGTTGTTCAAAGACCAGCTTCTTGCCAAGCAGGATTTCGACACCAGGAAAGCGACTTATGATGCGGCTGCCGCCTCGCTGAACGAACAGCAGACGCGCCTGGCGCAAGCCAACTCGTCGCGTGAGCAGACGGCGGCGCAGCTTGCGGCGGCGCAACGCCGCGTGGCTCAGGCCAAAGCTGTGCTGGCGCAATACTCGGACATGCTGCATAAGTTCGATTCCTATGCGCCTCTGGATGGAGTGGTGACGAACCTGCCCGTGCGTGAGGGCGAGACCGTAGTGCCCGGCGTTACGAATCTGGCGGGAAGCAACATCATGACCATCGCCGACATGTCGCTGATCACCGCCGAAGTGAAGGTGGACGAAACCGACATCGTCAGCGTGGCGCTGGGTCAAAAGGCGGACATCACGATTGACGCCATCCCGAACAAGACCTTCAAGGGCCACGTGACCGAAATCGGCAATACTGCCATTCTGCGCTCGACGGGGCTGGCTGCTTCCCAGAGCGCCGTCTCCAGCCAGGAAGCCAAGGACTTCAAGGTCGTGGTGGCCATGGACGACCCGCCCGAGGAGATCCGTCCGGGCCTGTCCTGCACGGCCAAGATCACCACCGCCACGCGCCAGAAAGCGTTGACCATTCCAATTCAAGCGCTCACCATCCGCCAGAAGGGCGACCTGGAGGTGAAGCCCAAGACCGGCGGCGGCGCGATGGCCGCCACCAAGCTGACTCCGGCCGAAGAGAAGGCCCGCAAGGAAGAGGTGCAGGGCGTGTTCGTGATCGCCGGCGGCAAGGCTGCATTCCGCAAAGTGGAAACCGGCATCACCGGCGCGACCGACATCGAAGTCCTCAGTGGCCTCAAAGAGGGCGACGAGATCGTGACCGGCAGCTACCAGGTGATCCGCACCCTGCGCAACGAAGCCCAGGTGAAGGTGGATAACAAATCACCCATGCCGCAGAAGGCGTAGGTAGGACAGTCCTCCGGCCTGTCAAGAGAGAGCGGGAATCCCCAATGGCACAAGCACTCGCAGAGAAAGAGTTGATCGAACGCGGCGAGCAACTGAAGCGCGACGGCATTGTCATCCGCACGTACGATCTGTGGAAGACGTACATCATGGGCGACCAGGAGATCCACGCGGTCTCGGGCGTGGACATCACCATCAAACGCGGCGAGTACGTGGCCATCATGGGGCCGTCCGGGTCCGGCAAATCCACGCTGATGAATCTGATCGGCTGCCTGGACACGCCCACCAGGGGCCAGTATTACATCAATGGCCGGCTGGTCAGCGAGATGACCGACGACGAGCTGGCGCGCATCCGCAACAAAGAGATCGGCTTCGTCTTCCAGACGTTCAACCTGCTGCCGCGCGCCACCGCGCTGCACAACGTGGAGCTGCCGCTGATTTATAGCGGCACCCCCTCGGACCAGCGCGCCGAGCGCGCCAGGGCCGCCTTGCGCAACGTCGACTTGGAATCCCGCATGATGCACAAGCCCAACGAGCTATCTGGCGGCCAGCGCCAGCGCGTGGCGGTCGCCCGCGCGTTGGTGAACAACCCCTCCATTCTGCTGGCCGACGAGCCTACCGGGAATCTGGACAGCGTCACCGGCAACGATATCATGGCGCTGTTCGAGCGTCTCCACGAGCAGGGCAACACCATCGTGCTGGTCACCCACGAGCACGACATCGCCGTGCACGCCCATCGCGTGATCCACATCCGCGACGGCAAGGTGGAGAAGGACGAGCAGGTTCGGTAGTTAGATGTGGGGCAGGCCCTCGGGGGTGCCCGCTCGGCCCGGCGGCCTCTCAGGCCGTGTTGAGAATATTCGGCCAGCGGCCCCGCTATACCGAAGCCCATGAGCGCGGCCGGAGCCGGGCACCGATCAAGGTGGTCATGGGCGACGGCGCCGACTGGATCTGGAACATCTGTCAGGAGCAGTCCCCCGGTGCCATTCAGATCGTGGATCTCTATCATGCCCGGCAGCATCTCTGAGTTCTCGGGGGGCCAGTTCTATCCCAATCACGAGACCACCAGGCGGCGCTGGGTGACGACCCAACAGCATCTTCTGGACGAAGGCAAGATTGAGAAACTCGTGGCCAAACCGCGGAAGCTCTCGCCAGACACTCCAGAGTTGGAGGCGACCATTCGTAAGGAGGCGAACCACTTTGAACGAAATGCAGAACGCATGCGCTATCCAAAATTCCGGGCCCAAAATCTGTTCGTGGGTTCCGGAGTGATTGCAGCCGGTTGCAAGACTGTAATCGGTTCCCGCCTCAAACGCTCAGGCATGCTCTGGACCGTACGCGGCGCCAATGCCGTCATCGCCCTGCGGTGCTGCCGCCACGCCGCCAATTCGACGATTACTGGCCTTTTGCCGCCGGGGCTGATTGCCCATCCTCGGTCGCACACCCCAGCCGCGGCTCTCAGGTAAATTTGCGCATGGAAGGGTGCGCGGAGCGGGCGGGCGGCGATCCTGGGCGCGCAAAGCGCGGCAGGGTGCCGTAAACTTAGAAAGAGAATCGGATCTCCGGATAATCAGCCATGAAGATTTGTATTTACCCACTCACCTTGGTGGCGATCGCCGTCATCGCCGCCTTGCCCGCGCCCGCGCAACAGCCCGCCGCTCCTGCCAACGCCTCGCAAACGCCCGTGGTCAAGACGACCGTCGATGAAGTCGTGCTGGACTTCATTGTGCGCGACAAGAAAGGCAAGCCTGTCACGGACCTCACGCCGGGAGATCTGGCTGTCAGCGATAACGGCGTCAAGCAGCAACCGACCAGCTTCCGCCTGGTGCAGGGCGCAGACGCGATCAGTCAAGGCGGCACCACCACCAAGCTGGACCCGCTGCGGCAACTGCGCCTCGTGACGATGTGCTTCGATGCGCTGGGCGACCCCACCCAGCGAAAGACCGCCCGCACGGCCGCGATCGACCTGGTTAAGGGCGAGCAGGGATCCAACGTCTTTTATTCGGTAGTCGTCATCGATACCCGCCTGCTGGTACTGCAGCAGTTTACCAGCGATAAAGACGCGCTCACCAAAGCCATCAACGACGCCACCAGTGGGTACTCGGCCGCGCGGCTGCTTCCCGAATCGAACAGGATCAAGAGCGATCTGAGCAGATACCTGAACGGCCAGACCGTCAATGGGGCCTATCAGCCCGGCACAACCGTCACTGCAGCCACGCTGACTGCGGCGGGTGGCGCTGGAGGCGCCGGAGCAGTGCAGGCCAAGCTCGTTTCGGTGATGCTGGACATGCTGCGCATGGACGCGGCCATTGCCAGCCAAGACGCGCGGCTGGACCTGAACGCGCTGGAGTCCCTGGTGCATGGGCTGCAAGCCATGCCCGGGCGCAAGTCCGTGCTCTACTTCACTGCGGGAATGAACTTGACTCCTGAGTTGGATACCATGTTCCACAATCTGACGAGTATGGCAAACCGCGCCAACGTCACTTTTTATTCAGTGGATACCCGCGGCGTGATGGCCGGTTATGGTGCGGCTTCGCAGGACCTCTCCACTGGCGCGCAGAACTCCGGAGCCACCGACCAGTTGAATGGCGCCGCTTCGGCCTCGGGCACCACCAGCGGCACGCAGTCTGGACTCGGCGGGTCGACCTCCCAGCAGCACGCCGTCACCAAGGACGAGGCCCTGTCGTCGGATAATGCCGAGACCTCCTCGCGCGCCAATGTCCAACTTCCGATCCGCAATCTGGCGGAAGCCACCGGTGGCTTTCTGGTCGGCGAGAGCAACGACTTGCGCACGCCGCTGCGCCACGTGAACGAAGAGATCGCCAGCTACTACGAGCTGACCTACAACCCGCACATCGACAACTACGACGGCAGCTTTCACAAGCTGAGACTGGAAACCGGCCGCAAGAATCTGGTTCTGCAAGCCCGTAACGGCTACTTCGCCCTGCCGCCGGAAGCGCGCGCCGCGGGCCTCGAAACTTTCGAAGTGCCGCTGCTGAAAGCCATCTCCGACGCCCAGGTATCGCACGATGTCGAATTCCGCGCGGGCGCATTCCTCGGGCAGCCGCGGAGCGACGGCACGGACCTCTCGGTTCTGGTGGAGGTGCCGCTGCACGCCTTGCAGGCCAAGCCGGATGCGGCCCAGAAAGGCTTCAACGTGCATTTCTCGTTGGCCGCGCTGGTGAAGGACGCCCAGGGCGAGGTGGCCGGGCCCAAGCTGACCCGCGACCGCGCTTTACAACACGTCACCGCCGATCAGTTGAAGATGGGCAATTTCGTGGAGAAGATGCCGCTCAATCTTCCGCCCGGAAAATATAGCCTGGAGACCGCGGTGATGGACCGCGAGAGCGGCAAGATGGGAATCGAGCGCAGTGCATTCACGGTCGGACCCACAGGCAAGGGCGTGCGCATCTCCTCGCTCACCTCAGTGCGCTCTTACACACCCGATGTGAAGGGCCTCGATCCCAACGAACCATTCCAGTTTCAAGGGGGCACCATCACGCCGACATTGAATAACAGCGTGCCCCGTGCGGAGAATTCGAATCTGCGGCTGTTCTTCGTGGTCTATCAAGACCGCTCTATTTCGGCCAAGCCGACAGTGGAGATCGAGTTCCTGCAAAACGGCAAGAGCCTGACCAAGGTGCCGATGCAGTTGCCCGACGCCGATGCGCAGGGCAGGATCCCGTACGTCATGACCATTCCGGCGGCCGCCATTCCGCCAGGCGTGTACCAGGTGCGCGCCGCGGCCAAGCAAGGCGACACCGAATCGGTCGCTCAAACCGACGTCAAGATCGAAGCGCAGTGAGGCGGCCCGATCAGCCTTTCAAATCCTGGAAGGCTTCTTCGATTTCCCGCTTGGCTTCCGGCGTGGGGACCGATAAAGGCAACCGCGGAGGACCGCCGTAGTAGCCATTGAGATCCATGGCGTGCTTCAGTCCGGGGATGCCGTACTTGGTCGTGACCAGCGCGGCGGCACGTGCGATACGATTCTGCCAGTCGCGGCCGGCCTCCTCTTCGCGCGTGCGGTAAGCTTCCCAGATGGCGATGGCGGCGTAGGGCGCGGCGTTGGCAAATGCCAGGATGGCGCCAGTAGCGCCCATCAGCAGCGACGGCCACAATGTGGGCGCCGATCCCACGGCCACCTGGAAACCGGGCCGCGATTCCCGCATCATCTGCATCACCTTCTCCATGTTCCCGGAGCTTTCCTTGATGCCGATGATATTCGGATGATGCGAAAGCTCCACCACGGCGGAAGCTGGAATATCGAGCGCGGTCGCCTGCGGGAAATTGTAGATAATCACGGGAATGCGCGCCTGGTCCGCCACCGCGCGATAGTAAAGAGTCTGCGCATCGGCGCGGTTGAGCAGATTCTTGTAATAGTGCGGCGTCTTCACCAGGGCGGCCTTGTAGCCCAGCTCCGCCGCGCGGTTGGTGAGACACACGGTCTCGCGCACGCTTTCGACGCCGGTGCCCGCGATCAACAGCTTTTCCGGCGCCGCGTGACGCGCCACCATTTCCCACAATTCGACCTTCTCTTCAGCGGTGAGCATAACGCTCTCACCGGTCGAGCCGGTGACTACGTATCCGGCGAGCGTGGTGCGGTTCCACTTTTCGATGTTGTGCTGGAGCTTCGCGGCGTAAATGTCGCCGGCGTGATCGAAGGGGGTGGTGATGGGGGGGAAGATGCCTTGTAGTTTCATAAGTTGATTCGGATTTGGTTAGGACACTCGATAGACGTAGCCGTCTTCGACCCAGCGATTGCCAAATTGTTGTCCGCCGATGCGCATGCCTGCCACGGTCTTGGTTTTTCCAAAGATGCGGCGTAGCGAGCGAATGGTAGGATCCGTCATGGGCAGAATCAAGATGGAGGGTTTGTTTTCGATTGGAAACCCCGTAGCTCGCAGCGCGTCATTGACTATCCCGTGTGCTTCCAGCGTGCCGACCGCGTCAAATCGGCGCGAGGCGAACACTAGGCGCCAATCGGTGTACTCCTCCAGTAGCGCCCATAAGGCGACATTGACTTTGAGGCTTGCCTCATCGAGAATTCGAAGGATTTCAGTCCCTGTATCAAGATCGATGCTCACCAATAATGCTTGACCCATTTGATGACTCCATGATTTCTATTGCCGACAGCTTCAATCAACTCCTGTGCGCTCGCCGAAGAGTGCTGTGCATAACGGCTCTGCTCCGACCATGATTGCACGACATCCCAGTATTTTAGAAGTAGCGGATCGTTATGGACCGCCCCTCGAAGTTCGCTTTGCAGATCCGCGATCCTGACCAGCTCTTTGAGGTCGTGCGTATGGCTGGCGTTGACTCTCTTCTTTTCCGGAAACTCATAGCGCTGCGTCTCCCTGGCAATGCACGCCTTAAGAGCGCATTCGACCGCGTAGCCAGCCAAATAATAAGCGCCATCCGGCAGTCCCGCGCCCAGCAAAGCTCTGGCTTCCGACAGCCGCACGCGGGACAGCGCCCGCAGATCCTTCCGGTCCATCTGAAGATATGGTAGCGAACATCGCGCCACCCCGTGCGAGAATGCCATTGAGCGCCGATGTTTTCCATTGAGATTAGATGCCTGCCGGAACAGAACGACATGCTGATCGCCGAGCTCTGGGCGGAAGGCTCGGCCGGCATCGTGGAACTGGAGGGCGGGTTGCGCGCCTTCTTTGAAGACGACGCCGACCGCAGCGCGATTGCCGGGCGGTTTCATGCGGTGAGTTGGAGGTGTGAAGAACAGCGCGACTGGGTGGCGATGTCACGCGCGAACTGGGAGCCGCTCCTGGTGGGGGAGCGATTTTTCCTGGTCCCGCAATGGCGGAGCGACCGGGCGCCGGAGGGGCGCTTCCGCATCGTCGTAAACCCCGG
>Ga0181530_10007026_pt1 | contig 10893 bp, 9 predicted proteins | sample PEATcosm2014_Bin_42_FD_119769 | JGI IMG/M metagenome (GOLD analysis project Ga0181530, IMG submission 119769) | Peatland microbial communities from MTU Mesocosm Facility, Houghton, MI, USA - PEATcosm2014_Bin10_60_metaG | ecosystem: Environmental > Terrestrial > Soil > Wetlands > Peat | place... | reverse complement strand
TCCGTTCAGCCATACCCACTCTTGGATTGAGTCGTCGAACTTCCATAGATCGTTGAATTGGCCTTCAAAATCCGAGCCACCGAAAAGCCAGAAGTTTCCCTTACTGTCGGTAGCGGTGGCAGCTTCGCCTCGGCTTGAAGGAATATTGTCTAGGGCGGGAACTCCTTCGGTGCCGTAAACGCCGGGCTGGTAGCAAAATAGGTTGTTGTTGGAACTGCAGGTTACGGGATTGATGCTGGTACCGCCTTGCCAAGTCCATTCGTTGGTTTGCGCCTTGATTTCCTCACTGGCATAGAGAAGTACCAAAGCAAAACAGAGCCCGACACGCCGAGTAATGATGAAACGCATAACGGATGAGGCAATGTGAACGATATTGCGAAACATGAAGCCACCTCGCGCTGCCCCGAATTATATTCCTGAGCGGGCCGCCGAACCGATCCCCGCATTTTTTGCAGCCCAGACTGTTGAAAAATCCCGATTACACTCATTGACCTCCGGGCTTTTGACATTTCGTTAATGTGGCAGGTGTAATTGTCTCTCGGCGTGAGGACACATGGGACTGATTAACGTTTTGTTTGGGCGGCCGCTGGCTTCTTCTGAGGATGAGGGGGAGCGGATTACTCCTACGCAGGGGATTCCTACGTTTGGGCTGGATGCTTTGAGTTCGGCGGCTTACGGGCCGGAGGCGGCTTTGACGATTTTGCTGCCTTTGGGATTGTTGGGAGTCCGGTACATTCTGCCGTTGACTGCGGCCATCATTGGGCTGCTGGTGATTGTGTTTTTCAGTTATCGGCAGACGATTGCGGCTTATCCGAATGGCGGGGGATCGTACACGGTTGCGAAGGAGAATCTGGGCAACGGGGCGGGATTGTTGGCGGGGGCGGCGTTGATGATCGATTACCTGCTGAATGTGGCAGTGGGAATCTCGGCGGGGATCGGGGCGCTGGTGTCGGCGGTGCCTTCGCTGGAGCCCCACACTTTGGCCCTTTGTTTAGCGGTTTTGGTCATATTGACGGTGGTCAATCTTCGGGGAGTTAAGGAGGCGGGATCGGCGTTTGTGGCTCCTACATATTTGTTTGTGGGAACTCTGGCGGTGGTGATTGTGGTTGGGCTCTACAAAGTGGTGGCCTCGGCGGGACATCCGGTGGCGGTGGTGGCAGAGCCGAGACAGGCGTCGGCGGCTTTGCATGCGGTGGGGTTGTGGATTCTGCTGAAGGCGTTTGCCTCGGGGTGCACGGCACTGACGGGTGTGGAGGCGGTTAGTAACGGAGTGCAAGCGTTTCGGAAACCGGTCGTTGCGGCGGCACGGACTACGTTAACGGCGATTATCGCGATTCTGATTGTCCTGCTGGGGGGAATCGCTTTGCTGGTGAAGTACTACGGAATTGTGGCTACCGATCCAGGAGCGCCGGGGTATCAGAGCGTGCTGTCGATGCTGACGGCGGCGGTTGCGGGCAAAGGGATTTTTTACGATGTGACGATGTTCTCGGTGCTGCTGGTGCTGTGTCTTTCGGCAAATACTTCGTTTGCGGATTTTCCGCGGCTGTGCCGGATGGTGGCGCGAGACGATTATCTTCCGCATTCGCTGACGACGCGGGGACGGCGGCTGGTGTTCTCGCAGGGGATCTGGGCGCTGGCAATCTTGGCGGGGCTGTTACTGATTTTGTTTGGAGGAGTCACGGATCGTCTGATTCCTTTGTTTGCGGTGGGCGCGTTTATGGCGTTCACTTTGTCGCAGGCGGGAATGGTGGGGCACTGGCTGCGGACCGCGAAAGGCCATGAGGCTTGGCACTACATTCTGGTGAATGGGATTGGCGCTTTGGCGACCGGGATCACGGTGATCGTTATCGTGGTGGCGAAGTTTGCCGCGGGGGCATGGGTAGTGGTGTTGCTGTTGCCGGCGCTGCTGGTATTTATGGGGCGTATCCGTCGTCATTATGAGCGGGCGACTGAGGAAGTGGCGCTCAGGGGTGGCGTGGTTTTGAGTGCGGAAAACCTGGCTCCGCCGATTGTGCTGGTTCCGGTGGACCGGTGGAATGCGGCGACGGAGAAGGCGCTGCAGTTTGCGATGACGCTTTCTCCGGATGTGCAGGCGGTGCATGTGACGTGCGATGCGGATGAAGACAGGCCGAAGTGGGCATGGGCGGAAAATCCACCAGCCGGGACGCGGGTTCCGAAGCTGGTGACCTTGCCGTCGCCCTTTCGGCTGATAGTGCATCCGATTGTGGATTATGTGTTGAAGGTGGAGAAGCAGAATCCGGGGCGGACGATCGCAGTGGTGATTGCGTCGATGGTGGAGCGGCACTGGTATCACTATTTTCTGCACAATCAACGTGGACAGATGCTGACGGCGCTGCTGCTGCTGGGTGGGGATGAGCGGATCAACATTATTAATGTGCCGTGGTACTTGAAGGCGTAAAGGACAGCTGTCAGCTCTCAGTTGTCAGTAAATGTCAAACCCAAGCCCCGACTTCTTAGGGGCCGCGTGTTGTCAATTCACACTCGCCAATTGTCGGGGCGCCACTGCTGGATTGCTTTCTTGATTTCGAGGGCGGCTAATTTTTCGTTGAGGGCTCTGGCGGCTAGCGCCGGCAGTTCCGCATCGGAGGCGAAACGCAGGGCTATTAACTGCGTTTCCGTAAATTCTGCTACGCGTGGACGAAGAGCTGGGTCGAGTAAGGTCGCGAGGCGCAATCTTTCTTCCAGGCGGATGACGCGGTCCTGCACTTTGATGGGATATAGGCGGACCTTGAAGATGACGGCCGACAACCCGACTGCGGCCAGGACTAGCAATGCAGAGTGCAGGCTGGGTCGCATCACCAGATAGACGATGGAGCCGAGCAGCAGGAGGGAAAATACAGGCAGGATGAAGAAGTGGAAGAGCGGATCATACCGTGTGTGATTGGAAAAGTTCTGGGGGGATGCTTCGGCCATGGGGACGGACTCCTTTGAGGGTCGAGATATCATCGCACGTTTTGGGGATTGTCTGATTAAGTCTTCGCCGGCAAGACTGGATGCCATGAAGGGTGATGGCCGTGGAGGAGAAGACGAGCTGCGCTCGACCTTAGTCGTCTAGCAGGGTGCGGATTTTACGCGCCAAGGTGTCTAGCGGGAATGGTTTTTGCAGGACGGCGGCAGTGTCATCGACCAGCTCGCTACTCCAGGTGGCGTGGTCGGGATAGCCTGACATGAACAGCACTTTCATCCGCGGCCGCGGTTGGGTGAGGCGGCGCGCCAACTCTCGTCCGCCCAAGTTGGGCATTACTACATCGGTCAGCAATAGGTGAATCGAATTTTGATACTTGGCTGCAATCTGGAGAGCATCGTTACCGTCTACCGCATGCAGAACGGTGTAACCGTTTTTCTGCAGGAACTCGCGGACTAGATCGCGGATTCCATCCTGATCTTCTACCAATAGGATGGTCTCGGTCCCACGAGCGGCAGATGCAGGCGGCGTTTTTACTTTGGAGACGGGCTCTGCTTTGGAATTGGATCCGGAACTGGATTTGGAATTGGTCTCTTCCTCCTGCACCTGAGGGAAATAGATGTCGAAGCTGGTCCCGTTTCCAACCTCGCTGCTGACCGTGGTCCAACCACCGGTTTGCTTGACGACTCCGTAGACGATAGCCAGGCCCAAGCCGGTTCCTTTGCCGGGTTTCTTGGTGGTGAAAAAGGGCTCAAAAATGCGGGCCTGAATCTCGCTGCGCATTCCAACACCGGTGTCACTGACGGTGAGGACTACATACTTGCCAGGTGGGATTTGGGCATGGCTTCCAGCAAGAGTTTCCTGAAGTTCGACGTTTCTAGTCCCGATGGTCAGCCGGCCGCCGTGGGGCATGGCATCGCGCGCATTTACCGCCAGGTTCAAAATCACGTTTTCCATTTGTCCGGGATCGGCCTTGATGCGATTGGGGGACGCGGCGGGCAAGATCTTTAACTCGATACTGGCGGGAATGAGGCGACCCAGCATTTTCGCGACCTCGGCCAGGACGGTATTCAAATCGAGTGCCTTAAGCTGAAGCACTTGCCTGCGGCTAAAGGCGAGGAGCTGTTGGGTGAGGGCTGTAGCACGGGTGACAGCCCGTTCGATTTCAATGGCATCCTTGTGCGAAGCGGGATCGCTCAGAGCCAGCCGGTCGCGAAGGCGTTCATTGTGAGCCTGGATCACCATTAATAGGTTGTTGAAGTCGTGGGCCACGCCGCCCGCCAACTGGCCCACGGCTTCCAGCTTCTGGGAGTGGCGGAGCTGTTCCTCCAAACGTTTGTGCTCGGTGATGTCGTACAACACACCTTGCATCAATAGAGCTCGGTCGCCGAGCGCGGCGTGCAACATGACGCCCTCGTCGCGGAACCAGAGGACCCTGCCATCGCGGGCAAACATGCGGTACTCCGCCTGGAAGAAATCCTGGGTCTGCTGAAAGCGCTCTTCCGCCGCGAGGACAATTTCACGATCCTCGGAATGGATATGGTTCAGCCAGTTTGACGGATCGGAGAGCCACTCCGACGGCGAGAAACCCAGAATAGACTGGATTTGAGGACTCACGTAGTGCCAAGGTCCACCGGCACCGAGTTCGGCGACGTAGGTAATCGCCGGCAAGCGTTCCACCAGCGTCCGATAGCGATCTTCCGCCGCGCGAAGCTGGGTTTTGTCTCGATCTCGTTCGATCGCGAGAGAGATGAGATGGGTAGCGTGAGCAATGATTTGCAGATGTTGAGCGTCAGGGGTGCGCGGCTCGCGGTAGTAGATGGCAAAGGTCCCAAGGACGCTGCCGTCCTGCGCTGGGATCGGCGTTGACCAGCAGGCTCGCAGACCGAGAGGCAGCGCCAGGTGGCGGTAGTCGGCCCACAGTGGATCGGTCGCAATGTCGGACACGATGACCGGCTGTTTTCGATAGATGGCGGTGCCGCACGATCCGGCGCAAGGCCCGATCTTCGCGCCGTCAATGGCTTGAACGTATTCTTGGGGAAGACTGGGAGCAGCCCCATGTCGTACGGTTGCACCGTCGGCGTCCAGAAGAAGCACGGAGCAGAGCATTCCGACGTGATGCTTCTCGATGTCGACGCACAAAGCGTCAAAGATCGCTGGGAGTGGATTCTGACCTATGATCATGGCCAGTATCGTGTCATTCAGCACCGACAGAGCTTGGGAGGTTCCCGTTTGCTCGGCGGTTGTCGCTCTTTGAACGCCCGTTGCCATGACCACCTCGTATGATTTTCGTTACCTATGGCCGTGGCTCCAAGTTACGGCGGTAACGGAGAGGCAAAGGCGATGAGACTCTGTCTGCGAACGAGCGGGAACTGGCGCAGCATGCGGTTGAATGGAATATTTGGGAGAAGACGGTGTGAAGTGGGTGAAGTTGGCTCTATCTGGTGAAGTTTGCTCTATCTAAGAACACGTATCCTGAAGCAAGGGAGGTGGATCAGCCACCGTCGGTTCGAAGTCAGTCTTGGGTCGTAGGCTCATCTCCGATGCGATAGAAAATCTCGAATTGCTTGGCAGCCTGTCGGTCGCATCTGGGTCTCAAAACGTGGTATGCCACCTCCCCTTCGGTCCGAATCACTTCTTGCAACGTGAGAGCGTGAGCGTACAACTGCTGGGAAAACTGCAACAGCATCTCCGGATCCATAGCATTGGACGGTTGCTTCGTGGCGACCTTGTCACCTATGCGCTCCCCCGGGTATGAGAAAGCCGCTGCGGCTTTACCTGGTTCGCGCGATTGATCCGTCACCGCGTCCATAATCTGAACGCCGACCTGGCATTTGGATTCAACCAATGTGCTGCCACCGTTCCGAGCAAGGCGGCGATGGGAGGCACGAGCCGAACGCAGAAAGGAATGTCGTTCGGATTTCATGTGCGGCTCCTCTCTTTGACTGTGGCCAGGGAGCGTAACTACCCGGCGATGATTGCAAAATAGCGGTTCCCCGGCGAACAGTCCAACGCATAATTTGCGTTCCTTGGATCGAACTATCGGGATCAAAACTATCGTCAAGACAGCCCCAGTTCTCTTGCATAAGAACCTATCGAATATGTGCGGTGGATCACAGTTTTGTGCCTCCCCGCCGGAGTACAATTTCGGCCTGATCGGCCTGTCCCAAGCCTGATCTGAGCGGGAGGCTCTGTGTCGGATCCACTCTTCGGAGCGATGCTCCAGAGCATCATCGACGGCGCGCCCGATAAGGCCGCGGAATTGGCGCGGCGGGCGCTGGCCAATGGCGTCGATCCGCTCGAAGCGGTGAACCTGGGATTTGCTGTGGGGATTACGTTTGCCGGCGATCAATTCGGCTGCGGCCAGATGTTTCTGCCCGATCTGCTCGCGTCGGCCGAGGCGATGAAGGCTGCCATGGACATCCTTGAACCGGAGATGCTGAAGCGCGGCTCGGAGCGTGAGCGCTTGGGCAAGGTCGTCCTCGGTACCGCCCGCGGCGATATTCACGATATTGGCAAGAACCTGGTTGCGACCATCCTCTCCGCCAGCGGATTTCAGATATTTGATCTTGGCAGCAGCGTGACTCCCGAGCAGTTCGTCGCCAAGGCCAAAGAAGTCGACGCCGACATCGTTGGCGTCTCCGCTTTGCTGACGACGACCATGGCCGGACAGAAGGCCGTGATCGAAGCGCTGGATCGGAATGGTTTGCGGCCACGGGTAAAAGCAATCATTGGCGGCGCGGCGGTCACCTCGAAGTGGGCGGCTGAAATCGGAGCCGACGGGTACTCTCGCAATGCCATCGACGCCGTGGAGCTGGCAAAGAATCTGATGGGCAGAGTGCTGACTAGAGGAACAGTCCGGGCATGAGACCCAGAATTCAACTACTCGGCGCTGATCTCATCGGCCGCATTCTGCGCGAAGCGTTCGAACTGCTGATGAACCCCGGAGTTCGCGTGGGCTCGGCCGTGGTCGAGCTATTGCGTGCGGCGGGAGTTGAGGTCGGAGTTGCGACAAACGACGGCGTAGCGCATATCCCTGAGCCGCTGGTGCAACAATGCCTGGCATCGGTGCCACGGGACTTCTACTTGTACAACCGTCAAGGAGAAAAAGCCGTTCATTACGGCGGCGACGACGTGCATTTCGATCCTGGCTCGTGCTGCGTGCAGATGCTCGATCCCGAAACGCTGGAAGCGCGGCCGTCCGAGACTCGTGACCTGGTTCGCATCGTCCAAGTCGCGGAGATGCTGCCGCAGTTCGCCGCGCAATCGACCGCCGTTGTGTGCAACGATGCCGTCGCATGCAACGGTATAGGTGCGCCGAGCGCGATCGGCGATCTCTACCGCCTGTTCATAGTCCTGCAGCATTCTGATAAGCCCGTCGTGACCGGATCGTTCTCCGCCGCCGGCCTGCAAGGAATGATGTACTTGCTCGTCGCCGACACCGGCAGTCCAGAGAAGTTGCGCCAGCAGCCGCGGGCGGTTTTCGATGTGTGTCCCTCGCCGCCGTTGAACTGGTCGGAATTCGGATCGCACAACCTGATCGATCTGGCCCGAGCCGGGGTGCCCGCGGAAATTGTCTCCATGCCATTGGCCGGCGGCACCGCTCCCGTGACACTGGCGGGCTCGGTGACACAGCACGCTGCCGAAGTGCTGGCGGGCATCACGCTGCATCAACTCGCTGGACCGGGCTCGCCGGTGGTCTGGGGCGGCGCTCCCGCCATCTTCGACATGCGTACGGGAGGCGCGCCTATGGGCGCGGTCGAAACTGCCATGCTGAACATGGCGTGCGCCGAGGTCGGCAAGCATCTGGGCCTGCCGACTCATGGCTACCTGGTGGCGACCGACGCGAAGTTTGTGGATGCCCAAGCCGGCGCGGAGAGTGCACGCTCGGCCATGCTGGGAACGCTAGCGGGCATCAACATGATTTCGGGAGCGGGCATGATTGAATCTCTCGCCTGCTTCAGCGTCGAGAAGCTGGTCATTGATGCGGAATCGATTGCCTCGGCGCAGCGGCTGGCGCGAGGCATTGAAGTTCGCGGCCAGGAAGTTCGGGGCGACGACGTCCGTGGTGAAACTCTGGCCACCGCCATGTTCGCGCAAACCGGGCTCTCCGGCGAATTTCTCAAGCTGAAGGAAACGCGGGCGCTTTTTCGGCAGGAGCAGTATCTCCCCTCCCCGGTAATTGATCGCAGCGCGCGCGGCTTGGAGCCACCGAGCGACGTCTTCACGCGAGCCCGTGCCCGAGTCGACGAACTGGTGAGCCAGTATCGCAAGCCATCTCTTTCCGAAGACGTGCTGAGGAAGTTTCAGGCCGTCGTTAAGCGCGAGGCCGAGCGCGAATCCGAGCGCGAAGCTGACCGCGGAGGCTTGGCCACAGCCCTTCCCAGGAACTGGGCGCTATGAATAAGCACTATGAATAACAGGAGAAGAATTCCATGAAAACAGAATACAAAGTCGTAGCGTTAGCCGCGGTAATTCTGATTGTTGCATTCAGTTTGTTGTATTCGGGAAGGAGCGTAAGCGCAGCTTCCACAGCTCAGATCACAGGCAGCGTCAAGCTTGACGGCGCCGTTCCGCACCAGAAAGCGATTGACATGGCGAAGGAGCCGAGTTGCGCCGCGGTTCACAAAGACAAGCCGGTTACTACAGAAAGCGTGGTTGCGGGGGCGAACGGAGGGCTGGCGAATGTGGTCGTCTATATCACCCAGGGCTTGACCGGGAACGAACCCGTTTCCACGCAATCGGTTGAGATTCAACAAAAAGGCTGTCAGTACGTCCCGCATGTAGTGGCCGTCGATGCGGGTCAGCACATGAAGATAGTGAATAGCGATCAAACTCTGCACAACATTTACGCGCAGGCGGCAAAGAATTCCACGTGGAACAAGTCGCAGATAGGGGGATCCGCGCCTCTCGACATTACCTGGGCCAACGAGGAAGTCGCCATACCAATCAAGTGCAACGTCCATCCCTGGATGCGCGCCTACATCGTGGTCGTAAAGGGCCCCTACGGGGTGAGCGACGACAGCGGTTCCTTCAAGCTCGACAACGTGGCACCGGGAACCTATACCCTGACGGCTTGGCACGAAACTTACGGAACTCAGACTCAGACGGTGACGGTTGCCGTCGGGAAGCCGGCCACGGTCAGCTTCACCTTCAAGGCAAAGTAGCGAATCGAATTAATGTCACGGCCGTCCAGGAAAGCGCCATCCCGATGGAGATCGGCGTCTGGAGTTGACTGGCGGCGTTGGCGCGCGAAAGCGAATTGCATACTGACACCATGCGGACGCAACTCTATTTTCCGATGCAGAAGGTTCCGAAGATAAGGTTGAGGATGTCGTCCGTGGTCGTAGCGCCGGTGATTTCGTCGAGGGGGCGCAGGGCTGCGTAGAGATCGAGCAGCAGCATCTCGTGGGGGACTTGGGCAGCAACGGCGCTGGTCGCGGCAGAGAGCGAGGTTAGCGCGTCGTTGACCAGTTTCTTGTGACGAACACTGGTGAGGAAGCCGGTTTCGAGTTGGGCGGTGTCTCCCGCGATGTGTTGGAGAATGGCGGCGCGCAGGGCGGAAATGCCTTCGCCGGTTAAGGCGGAGGTTTGAATCACGGGCGTTGCCGAACTGCCCGCCAAACCAACACCGGGCTTGACGGGGGCCCCGGTGCGCTCGGCTGGACGGGCGAGGCGCTCGTCCCCACACAAGCCCGGCAGGTCAGATTTATTTTCTACTACTATCGCTTCGCGGCCTTCTACCTGGCGCAGTAACTCCTGGTCCTCCTCCGTAAGCGGCTGGGTCTTGTCGAGTACTACGAGGACTAAGTCGGCGTCGGCCAGCGCTTCTATTGATTTCTTTATGCCAATGCTTTCGGCTTCGGCATTGTCTGGGGCGCGGCGGATGCCGGCGGTGTCCACCAGTTCCACAGGAATTCCACCGATGGCTACGGTCTCGCTAACCAGATCGCGGGTGGTGCCGGGCTGGGCAGTAACGATGGCGCGTTCGCGCTCGACCAGGCGATTAAAGAGGCTCGACTTGCCTACATTGGGGCGGCCTACGATGGCTAGGGTCAGGCCCTGGTGAACAATCTTGCCATAAGTAAAGGTCGCGGCTAGTTGCATGAGAGGGGCTTTGATTTGGGCTATACGATCCAGAATGGTGGCGTCTTGCGCGATGGAGACGTCGTCTTCGGCGAAGTCGATGCCGGCCTCGAGCAGGGCGACCAGGTCGACTAATTTTTGCTTGATGGGCTTGAGGCGATTGGAGAGCGCTCCTTCTAATTGCTGCGCGGCTACCTTGGCTTGGAATAGAGTTTGCGAGTCGATCAGGTCGCGGACGGCCTCGGCTTGAGTCAGGTCGAGGCGCCCGTTGAGAAAAGCGCGCATGGTGAATTCTCCGGGGTCGGCTAGCCGGGCGCCTCGGGCTAGGGCAATTTCTACGATGTGGCGGAGAACTACGGGCGAGCCGTGGGCAGAGATTTCCATGATGTCGTCGGTGGTGTAGGAATGGGGCTTGGCGAAGTAGGTGACGACGACTTCGTCGATGCGGGCTTGAGTCTTGGTGGTGTCCGCACCACACGGTTCGATTAGATCGCAGTGGATGGCTCGTCCCGGTTCCAGTTCCCGAGTTAGGCGGAGCATGGGCGCGGCAATTGCTCGCGCATCGGGACCGGCCAGGCGGACTACGCCTATGCCGCCGCGACCGGGCGGGGTGGCAATGGCGACGATGGTGTCATCGAGATTCACATGAACATTCTAGCCGTGGGACGCTGCGCTCACGCTCGATGTTTGTCGTGAGTCCGTTTGCTGCATCTGGCGCGCGTCATTTATACTTACCGTTCGCCTCAAGTGAGCTGATTCAATCAGGAGCAGGGATTTTCGATGCCGAAACGTACATTTCAACCCAACCGGCGCAAGCGCTCGAAGAAGCACGGGTTCCGGACTCGCATGAAGACCAAGAGCGGGGCCGCAGTGCTGTCGCG
>Ga0181530_10007022_pt1 | contig 10900 bp, 7 predicted proteins | sample PEATcosm2014_Bin_42_FD_119769 | JGI IMG/M metagenome (GOLD analysis project Ga0181530, IMG submission 119769) | Peatland microbial communities from MTU Mesocosm Facility, Houghton, MI, USA - PEATcosm2014_Bin10_60_metaG | ecosystem: Environmental > Terrestrial > Soil > Wetlands > Peat | place... | reverse complement strand
TGGCGAGGTTGGCGTCACTATCCTGCCCCACAGCAACGTGCTGAACTTCGGCAATCTTCGCGCCCGCCGCATCCAGACAGGCTTTCACCGCCAGCGATGGAAAGCCGCCGTAATGTTTGTGCCGGTTCAGCCGTTCTTCGGCCACCGCAAAAAGAATTTTTCCGTCTTCGACAATCGCCGCCGAAGCGTCGGCGTGAAACATATTCAGGCCCAGAATCAGCATTTACGGGTGGTTCCCTTCAGGGCATTGCTTTCAGCGATGCCGATGATTCTTGTGTAGAGACGGGGCTCGTCCCATCTCACTCCGCAACGGGAGACGCGGCAAGCCGCGTCTCTACGGGAAATTATTGCGTCGATTTTCCCTTCGCCGCCGACGCGACGAACTCGTTCACATCGACTGTCAGAGGCTGCCCGGTCTGGCATGAATTCTGGAGTCGAAGAGTTGCGAGCGTCGAGCCGACGATCCGATCAAACCGAATCGGCGCCGGCGTCTTGCCCCGCAGCGCATCCACAAATGCCTGTATTTCCGCCTGGTGGCCCTTGTCCTGCCGCCAGCGTGCGCGGGTGATTTGTTTGCGGCCGTAGCGCACAAGTTCGAGACGGCGAAAATCTTCGAGGATCGCAACCGACCCGCCGCCGAAAACTTCCACGCGTTCCTTCGCAGCCGACTTGTCGCCATTAGCGAGATAGCTGATTGTGCCGAGCGATCCGTTCGCGAACTTGAGCGATGCGACGACGTTATCCATGCTGTACTGCCCCGGATTGCCCACGGTCTGCGCCTGCACTTCGATGGGAGACGCGTCCGCGAGAAAGCAGAGGAAGTCCACAAAATGGCAGACCTCGCCGAGGATGCGTCCGCCGCCTTGCTCGGGATCGTTCACCCAATGGTCGGCGGGGATATAACCGGCATTCACCCGGTAGTGGATGGCCAGAGGTTCGTGCGCCTCGGCAAGAAACTTTTTCATCTGAATGGCCATGGGCGCGAATCGACGATTGAAACCGACCATCAGAAGCGGAGCATTTTCTCCAGGCGCCGTTGCCCGCGACAACGCACAAACCAATTCGGCCAATTCGCATTCATTCAGGCAGAGCGGCTTTTCGCAGAAGACAGCCTTGCCCGCGCGCAGGGCGGCAAGAGACTCACTGGCGTGCAGATTATGGCGGGTAGCGATCAGCACGGCCTTGATTTTTGGATCCTGGAGAAGCTCTCGTTCTGAATTCGAACAGTAGGAGAAGCCAAATTTTTCCGCCGCGCTGCGGCTGCGGGGCCCGGTCGCATTGCAGACGCCGATGAAGGAAACGCCCGAGATCGCTTTCAGTGCAGGCAAGAGTGTATTCTGCGCGAAATTTCCGGCTCCCAGCACACCCAGACCAATGGAATCCGACGACGGGGCTACGGCGCCCACCGAAATTCTCTCCAACAGATTCCGCGCAATCCCAGAGTCAGAGTCCGCGTAAGTAATCAGCGCGGCGAGAAATGGCTCACCCGCGCTGCCCGTAATCAGGTCATACGCCCGCGTCGCCTGTTCCAACGGAAAGCGATGCGTGATCAGCAACGGCAAGTTCATTTTGCCGTCCGCGATGAATCGGAGGAAGGCTTCCAGGTTGCGCGTTTCCGTCCAGCGCACATGCCCAATCGGATAATCGCGGCCCTTCTGCTCATACGCGACATCGTAACGACCGGGGCCGTAGGAGCGCGAAATTCGGAAATCCAATTCTTTTTCGTAATAGAGCTTGCGCTGAAGGTCCATGCCGACGGTTCCTACGGCGACCACAATGGCGCGATCGCGCGCCAGTTCCGCTGCCAGGTTCACCGGCTCGCTGCTTGGCGTCTCGGCTGTAATCAACACCGAGTCCACGCCTGCGCCGCCCGTTTTCTGAAAGCACAGGTCGCGGAACTCGCGCGCGCTGGCGCACGCGGCTTCGGCCCCACTTCCAATCGCGAGGCCGGCACGCTGCTGCAGCAGGTCCATTCCAAAGACGCGGCAACCGGCGGCTTTCAGCGACTGAACCGTGATTTGTCCGAGCAAACCGAGACCAATCACTGCGACCGTGTCGCCGAGCGCGACCTCCGCGGTTCGAATTCCATGCAGGCAAATCGCGCCCACAGTCCCGAAGGCTGCTTCTTCGTAGGACACTTTGCCGTGTGGAGACCGCGCTTGCTCCGTCTGGGGAGACGCGGCGAGCCGCGTCTCCATGAAAAAAACATCGCGCTCGGGAATCTTCGCGACCAATATGCGCGGCACGCAGGCAAACTCGGAATGCACCGCGTATCCCGCACCCGCGCAAGCGACGCGATCGCCCACGTTGATGTCGGCGATGCCATCGCCAACCGCAGCCACCTCTCCGGCACTGCTGTAGCCCAGCGATTGCGGCTGGTCAAGACGGGACCGCACGGTTTGCAAAGTGGACGCCAGTCCATCTCGCTTGATCTTGGCGAGCACATCGCGCACCAAATCAGGACGAGCTCTTGCCTTCGCCAGCAGACTCTTGCTGGCAAATTCAGCCGAGGCGCGCTCCGTGCCGGCCGACACCAGGGACGCCGCCACTCGCACCAGCACACAGCCCGGCAATAATTGCGGAGCCGGAACTTCTGCGATTTTTAACTCACCGGTGCGCGCGTCTTGTAGGAGTTGCTTCATGCCGTCGTTAGTGGTTGAGAAAGTCGAGGCGCGCCGATTTGCCGCTGAGCGAACGCTCTTGCGCCACCGTCAAGAAAAAGCTGCATCCAGATTTCCAGCGTCAGCAGTTGCCAGATTTGCATCGACCAGTCTTCCGTGCCTCGCCGGTGCTCTTCAATGTATCCGCATATTACTTCCGGACGAAACAACCCCCGGCGCCGGACTTGCGCTTCCGAAAGAAGATCGTCCACCATGGGACGCAGATCGTGCGCCAGCCAGTAGTCCACTGGCGCCGCGAAGCCTGCTTTCGGCTGCCGCATGACTTCTTCTGGCAGCATACTACGCATGGCTTCGCGGAAGATGTGCTTCGTCACCGGGCGCCATTTTCCTTTCAGCTTCCACCCTGGCCTCACGTTCCACGCTACGAATTCGACAAGCTCGCGGTCCAGGAACGGCACTCGCACTTCGACCGACGAAGCCATGCTCATTTTGTCGTTGTAGGTCAGGTTCAGCGTGGTCATGAAGATCTTGGTATCGAGATAGAGCATCTGATTGAGAAAATCCGCGTGGCGCACTCGGTCGAATGCCGCCAGATGCCGCCCATCAGCATCGGGATTGCCGTTTGTTGCTGACTGCGATCCTGGAGCGTACAAGTCTGTTTTCTGCCGCGCATCGAGATACGTGCAGTTTCTGATGAAAGCTTCTGTCGGGCTGAGCGCCGCACTGCGGGCCATTTTTTTCGCCAGACGCACCGATCCTTTCATGCTCGTTCCGCGCAGTGAGGGCAATCCCAGCAGAGTTCGCTCCACGCCGAAGCGGACGAAGCCCGGGATGCGCCGATATTTTTCCGCCCACGTGTGAGCTGCATGCTTGCGATATCCCGCGAATATTTCATCGCCGCCAACTCCCGACAAAAGCACGGTCGCCTGTTTTCGGGCCTCGCGGCACACCAGATACGCAGCGATGAGCGCCGGATCGGCGGTGGGCTCATCCATATGCCAGGTCAAACTCGGCAACAGGCCGACCACATCAGGCTCGACCACGATCTCATGATGCTCGCAGCCCAGCTTCTGCGCCAGGCGCTGCGGCACGCCGGGATCGTCAATTGTGGTCTCGCCGACGCGATAATGCTTCGGATACGTGATCGTATAAGTTCGCACCGGCTGCTTTCGCGCCATGGCCGGCACCATGGCCGCAACTATGCTCGACGAATCAAGGCCCGCGCTTAGAAAAGCGCCGATCGGAACGTCGCTCACGATCTGTTGCTCGACCGATGCGCAGAACCGCGCTCGAATCTCATCCGCCAGATCCGCTTCTGTTCGCTCGAAGCGATGTTCCGCGGGAGGAAAGGTCAAGTCCCAGTACGGTTCGATCTTGAACTGGCCGTGTTTCCAGAGCGCGTAGTGGCCTGCCGGCAACTTGCGGATTCCCTCGAACATGGTCAGCGGATCGGGCACCCAGAGGAATGTCAGGTATTGGTCGAGCGCCTCCTGGTTCACGCTGGCTTCGATTCCGGGCACTTCGAGCAGCGCCTTGACCTCGGAGGCGAAAGCGAGTTTACCGCCGCGCTCCCAGTAATAAAGCGGCTTGATTCCGAAATGATCGCGCGCCAGAAACAGCTTCGGCGAACGGCCGCGCAAATCGCAGATGGCGAACGCAAACATGCCCTGCAAGCGGTTCAGGCAGTCTTTGAAGCCGTCGGGACCATATTCTTCGTAGAGATGAACGATAACTTCGGTGTCGGTGTGCGAGCGAAAACGATGGCCGTTGGATTTGCCTTCTAGTTCGCGGCGCAGATCGGCGAAGTTGTAGATCTCTCCGTTGTAAGTGATCCACACCGTGCCATCTTCGTTGCTCATGGGCATGTGGCCGCTGGCGGAGAGATCGAGAATGGCAAGGCGGCGGCTGCCCAGTCCGATGTATCCCCCGTCAGGGAAATGCCGCTCCCAGAGCCCGGAGTCGTCGGGGCCGCGGTGCCTCTGCACGTTCGTCATCCGGGCAAGGGCTTCCCGGTCGCCGCAGTTCACGAGTCCGCTGATGCCGCACATGAGCTTAGTTCCTTCCCGTCCGCAGTGTGTCGGTCCGCAGCTCGGCGATTCGCAGCTCGTAGATTTTCGCCTTGATGTGGAAGAACTGAATGCCCTGCATGGCGCAGTAGATCAGGCCGGGGACGCCATCCAGAAATCCCAGGCTCAGTATGTACTTGTAAAGGAAAAACAAAATCGGCGACCCGGGCAGTCCGAGGAAACGGCGCCGCAACCACCTTCGCCGCTGCGCTTGCGTGCCCCAAAACGAAGGCTGAATCTGCCCGTCACTCTTGTTGCGGTTGCCACCGAGCCAGACGCGCGCCTCCCAATTCGAATACTCGTTGTGCTTTTGGATGTAACGCGACAGGGACTCGATATTGTGATGGATGAGCGGGTGCATCAGCTTGCGCGTCGCTCCGGTTACGACGACGTGCTCGTGCACCTCCATGTCGGCCATGGTTGCGTCCTGATCCTGAAGGCGGCATTCGTAACGCCCCAGGCCCTTGCGGAACAACGACAGCTTCCAGAAGCTTGCTCCGCTATGCCGCAGGCGCCGCCCGAGAAAATAGATCTGCAAGGCAATGTAATAGCCATCCGTGCGCGGGTCCTGAATAGCCCTCCGGATCTCGTCCGCGAGTTCCGGGGTTAGAACCTCGTCGGCATCGAGCAGCAAGATCCAGTCGTGCGCCAGAGGCAGCGTGTCCATCGCCCACTGGCGCTTCTTTGGCCAGCCTCCCGCATAGTGGAACTGGACAACCTTCGCACCGTGAGACTCCGCAATGGCAGCGGTGTCGTCGGTACTTTGCGAATCGATGACATAGATGTCGCCGACGGACTTCAGCGATTCCAGGCAACGCCGCAGATTGTGCGCTTCATTGCGGACCGGCACAATCACGCTCAAGGGCAGTAGCGGCGAGGCTTTTTCCGCACCGGACATCTCAGCTTCCGATTTCGTCTCGATCACGTTTGTCCCGGTAGAAGGTCCTACTATCTTAGCCTCCAGCACGCGGTTTTCACAAAGATCGCTGTGCTAGTATCGCTTCCGGATCCATGCCTAACGCCTCGCCAGTCCGCGCGTCAAACGAACCTAGGTTAAAGGAAGACGTTCGCGACTTCTGGGACGCCGATCCGTGCGGCTCGCGCTATCTCGGCGATTGCGCTGACTTCGACGCGCACGCTCGGGCACGCTACCAACTGGAACCCCACATTCACGGATTCGCCGGATTCGCTCAATCTCGCGGTCAACGAGTGCTTGAGGTCGGAGTCGGCATGGGCGCCGATTATCTGGAGTGGTTGAAGGCCGGAGCGCAGGCCACTGGGGTCGACCTTTCGAGCAAATCGCTCGAGCAGGCGAAGCGGCGATGCGAAATGGCTGGCTACGCGGCCGATCTGCGCGTCTCCGATGCCGAGCACCTGCCTTTTCCGGACGACACTTTCGACATTGTGTACTCGTACGGCGTGATGCACCACAGTCCCGACACGCCGCAATGCATCCTTGAGGCATGGCGAGTTCTCAAGCCGGGAGGGACGCTCCGCATCATGATCTACCACCACCCCTCACTCACCGGATTCATGCTATGGCTGCGCTACGGATGTCTGCGCGGCAAATCGTTGCGTCAATCCGTTCATGATCATCTGGAAAGTCCGGGAACGAAGTCCTACACCGAGGGTGAGGCGCGGGCCATATTGCAAGGGTTTGAGCAAATCGAGGTCCGGCAGGCTCTCAGTCCGGGAGATCTGCTCTTGAACGAACCCTCGGCGCGCTATCAAGGAAAAGCGTACCGGATCGTCTGGCGCTTGTACCCACGATTTCTCGTCCGCAGGTTTGGAGCTATGCTGGGGTTGTTCCTTTTGATCTCCGCGCGCAAACCGTTGGCACAGTAAATCCGTTTACAGATTTTGTTCGCACCAGCGCGCCAGCACAAACAGCGACCACGGACGCGACCAGGAAGTTTCTCCCGCCAGAAATCGATCCCAGACGCCGCGGACCGCATCCGCATTCAACGAGGCTTGACCGTGACCGCTCCCAAGCAGGACAGTTTCGACTGGCTGCCTCATCTCACCGCGTAGCCATCGCTCGAACGGCAAAGTGAATCCGCGCTTGGGACGATTCACAATCTCCCTCGGCAGTTCAACGCCGAGAGTCGCCAGCAGCAGGCCTTTCGGCAAGCCACCTTGCAGCTTCTTGTCTCCCGGAATGCGGAAGCAGGCTTCGACCAGCGCCCGATCGAGAAACGGCACGCGCAACTCGAGACCATGCGCCATGCTCATGAAATCGGAATCGCGGAGCAGCGTGTTGCGCATGTAGAAGCGCGACTCCAGGTAAGAGACGCGGTTGACAGGATCAAGAGACTGACTCGCAGTGACCGACTCTTGCAGCATTCGATCGAGAGATTGCTCCGAGGCTTGGTAATCGGCCGCTGAGAACAATGCCTCGCGCTCCGCGGCGCCAAACAGTGTGCGCACCAGGAAATATGGATGAACAAAGGCCGGATGAACCATGGAATCACTGCCCGCGGCCAACTCGGCTAGCTTGCGGCCGCGATCGCCCTTGCCTGCGAGCAGCGCCACCGAAGCGGCAAGCCGCCGCCGCGCCAGCCTCGGCAGTTGCCCAAATCGTTTGGAAAAGACTTCCATCCTCGGCACGCGGCGAAAATTCGAGTAGCCTGCGAACATCTCATCGGCGCCCAGTCCAGTCAAAGCGACTTTCACTCCCGCCGCCCGCGTCTTGGCCGACACGAGATAGGTATTGATGCCGTCGATGGTTGGCTGGTCCATCGCGCGTAGAGCTTCGGGCAACAGCGCCAGCGTGTCTTGCTGCGAGACTGGAATCTCATGATGCTCAGTGCCGAAGCGACGGGCGACTTCCCGCGAATACTGCCCTTCGTTGAACTCCTCTTCCTTGAACACCAACGAGAAGGTGTTCGCGCGCACGCCATTGTGGCTGAGGACGGCAACCAGAGCGCTGGAATCGATTCCACCCGAAAGAAACACTCCCACCGGCACGTCGCTCACCAGGTGCGACAACACCGCGTCGCGGAAGATCGCGGGCAGTTGAGCCGACGTCGTGGCCCCATTCCCTGATCGCGGTTCGAACTCGGCCCGGGAAGACGGCAGCGGATTCCAATATTCGCGGTCGCTCACCGATCCGTTTTTTATCGTGAGCACATGTCCAGGCGGAACAGCCCGGACTCCTTCCACAATCGTCCACGGCTCGAACACGGAGCCGAATGCCAGGTAGCTCAAAACGCCAGTGGGATCGGGCTTTCGCGGCACGAGTCCCGTCCGCAAAAGGGTTCGGACTTCCGAAGCAAAAATAAAAGTCTGCTTTGACTGGTGGTAGTACAGCGGCTTGATTCCCATGGAATCGCGCGCCAACAACAATCGCTTTCGCGGCGCGTCCCAGAGGGCAAACGCGAACATGCCGCCCAGCCGCGCCAGGCACGACTCTCCCCACACGCGATAAGCCGCCAGGATCACTTCGGTGTCAGAATGACTTCTGAATTCGGCACCCGCGGCTTCGAGCTCCCTGCGCAGTTCGCGGAAGTTGTAGATCTCGCCGTTGTAGACGATCCAGTTGCCGGTGACCCGATCCTGCATGGGCTGATGGCCGAGCGGCGAGAGATCGATGATGGAGAGACGGGTATGAGCGAAACCCAGATAGAGGGGAGCGGCAGCGCTGCCGTCAACGACGACGGCGCCGGAATCGTCCGGTCCACGATGAGCCAGGCTGCGCGCAGCTTTTTCCAAGAGATCGGGCGAGACAGCGCTGCCGCGAGAAACGATGCCGAAGATTCCGCACATTACGGTGGAACGGACATCATAGCGTTAGCCGGCCCGCCGGCTCAACGAAAGGAACCGGGAACTCGTTACGGCGCCGGTGACCTGGTCCTGCTCGCTTTCGCTGAGGTCGTTGTAGAAGGGTAAACGCAGCAGCCGCTCGCTAACCTCTTCCGTGACCGGGCAGTTCGAGGGACGAGCTGCGAACCTCAGTCCCGCCTCCGAAAGATGAAGCGGAGTGTAGTGGAAGACGCTGAGAATGCTCTGCGCCTTCAGTTGTGCGATCAACGAATCGCGCTGCTCAAGCGAAGGCAAAAGCATGTAGAACATGTGATTGGACTGCTCGCACTCCGCTGGAATCAGCGGCAGTTTTACGTCGTTACTTTCAGCCCAGCCGGCCAGCGCTTCATAGTATCGATTCCAGACTCGCCGCCGTTTTTCTTGAATGATCGTTCTGGCTTCGAGCTGCGCGTAGAGAAATGCGGCTAAAAGATCGGAAGGCAGATAGCTGGATCCGAGGCCGACCCAGGTGTATTTGTCCACTTCGCCGCGGAAGAAGCGGTTGCGGTTGGTGCCTTTCTCGCGAATCACGAGCGCCCGTTCCAACAGTTCGGTGTCGTTGACGATCAGCGCTCCCCCTTCTCCACAGGTAAAGTTCTTGGTCTCATGGAAACTCTGGGTCGCGAGACAGCCGAACGTTCCCGTGTACATGCCTTTATAGCGAGAGAACAGGCCGTGCGCGTTGTCCTCCACCACGCGGACTCGGTGGCGGGATGCGATGGCGAGAATCGAATCCATCTCGCAGGAAACTCCGGCATAGTGAACCACGACGATCGCCTTGGTTCGCGGCGTTATGAGGGATTCCAAAAGACTCTCATCGAGATTCAGCGTGTCGGGACGAATGTCCGCGAATACCAGACGCGCTCCCCGCAAAGCGAAGGCATTCGCGGTCGAGACAAAAGTAAACGACGGAACGATGACTTCGTCTTCCGGGCCGCAGTCGAGCAGGAGCGCCGCCATTTCCAGCGCGTGGGTACAGGATGTTGTCAGCAGGACCTTCTGAACCCCCAGCTCTCTTTCGAGAAGGTCGTGGCACTTGCGGGTAAACGGGCCGTCGCCCGAGGCGTGCCCATTGGCAATGGCTTCCGCAATGTACTTGTATTCGTTGCCCGCCAGGCAGGGGCGGTTAAATGGGATGCGATAGCTCATTCCAGAAGTAAGTGTACACAACGATCGCTCATCTACCACATTTCATTTCTTTTCGGGCGTGAACCACTTATGGAACGTGTAGTACGAGCGGCTGGGCTCGAAACCTGTTCGGCACCAAACCTTCTGCATGGAGACATTCGTAACCTGTGTCGAAATCACCATGCGCTTTGCCCCTTGTTCCTGGCACCACTGCAGGCTGCGGACCATGAATGAACGGCATATGCCCTTTCCTTGCGACTCTGGCGCTACGGCAAAAAGCAAACCCTCGACTTCCTGCGGAGAATTCAGCCGCAGAGTGGCAAAGCCCGTCACTTTGCCGCCGTGCTCGGCGACAAGGACTTCATCCGCTGCATCGCGAGCAGTGCACGACCGTTCTGCCCACGAACTGTACCCCGCGTCACACTTGCTCGAGTCCAGCCGGCGATCGGCGTGATAGTGTCCCATGTAGCCTTTGAATGCTTCCGATGCCACCTTTCGAACTTCTGCTTCATCTCCTGGCTGAAGCCGCCGCACCCGGGACTCACCCGTGTCTTCGGGAATCGCCTTCCTCGTCAGATCGAAGTTGTAGTACACCAGCGTATCCATCAACAGGAATCCTTCGGTCTCCATCCTCTGGGCGGCGACTAAGTCGCTAGTCGCACAACGTGCTATTAGCAAGTCGATCTGCTCTACTGCACAGAAATCTAATACCTTTGGCAGGTTATTCGACACAACACGCGCTCTAGCAATGCGCACCCCAAAACGTTCGCTGTCAATTTCCGAGAACGCTACTGTTTCGCGGTCCATGATGGCGGCCATTGTTTGTTTCTCACCCTTCTCACGCGACCATTCACACAGGACATTATCCCGATGGTGTCAAAGAATAAACTTCAGATCGGCTCGTTGGCCGCGGACTCCTTCGACTGACTGCTTTCGCGGACCACATAAGGCGGCTTCTGCATGCTGCGAAAGTGCATACGTGCAAGGTATTCGCCGATGATGCCCAGTGCAAATAGCTGCGCACCCGAAAAGATAGCGATGATCGAGGCAAGGAACGGAAAACCCGGCACAGAACCACCTTGCACGAAGTACCGAATCACTACGTAGGCCAGCACCATCAGCCCAAATAAAGTGAAGACGAATCCGATTAGGCTGGCCATTTGCAACGGCATCGTGCTGAAGCCCGTCATCATGTTCATCCCGTGCGTCATCAACTTGCGGAAGGTGTATCCGGAGGTGCCCTGTTCCCGTCGTTGGTGCTTCACGGGTGTGGCCGCGAAGCGA
>Ga0181530_10007020_pt1 | contig 10905 bp, 8 predicted proteins | sample PEATcosm2014_Bin_42_FD_119769 | JGI IMG/M metagenome (GOLD analysis project Ga0181530, IMG submission 119769) | Peatland microbial communities from MTU Mesocosm Facility, Houghton, MI, USA - PEATcosm2014_Bin10_60_metaG | ecosystem: Environmental > Terrestrial > Soil > Wetlands > Peat | place... | reverse complement strand
TGATCCAGCGTCGCGTACTGTTTCGCGGCGTAGATCGGATTTCGGCACGGCATCACCAGGCAGGCGACACCGAGCACAATTTTCTTCGTCTCGGCCGCAAGGTAGGAGAGAATTGTGGTTGCTTCGAAGAAATTTGCGTCCTGGTGGTCGTCCAAAGCTTCGGCTGCGCCCGACGAAATGTGATGGCGGTGCATTTCCGAGCTCCAGACCACATGATCGTGAACCCATAGCGCGTCGAAGCCCATTTCCTCGGCGGCCTTCGTTGCTGTGACGATGTTCTCGACGCTCGACAGCGGACCGGAGTTCGGGACACGGACGCCGAAAGAAATCTTGTTCATATCGTTCTCATTTAATCTCGGAGGTCACCACGACGGCAGGGGGGCGTAATCAATCACGGCGACAGCGACCTGGTCAACGCCGCCCACCTTCCTTGCCCAAACGCCGGAAAAACGCCAAAATTCATGCCAGTTCGTGGTTCATACGGAATCCCGGTTTAAAATGTCCGCCGTGTTGCTATGATCGGCTCGCCCCCGAACAGAGATTGATCATGGCCGTTGCGTCGGCGCCGGTGCGTGTCACCCGTTCCGCACTTGTTTTGCGGCGCGCCCTTGCGCTCTCCGCTTTGCTCTCGGTTTTTCTGAACGTCGCTGGATTCGCGGCAGATTATCCGACGCGTCCTATTCGCATCATTGTTGCATTTACCGCCGGCGGCAGTACCGACACCACCGCGCGGCTCATCGCCGCCAACGTGCAGCGCCTCTTGGGCGAGCCTATTGTGATCGAGAACAAGCCGGGCGCCAACGGCGCCATCGCCGCACAATACGTGGCGCAATCCGAGCCCGACGGCTACACGCTGTTCTTCTCGACCGTCGGCGCTATTGCCGTCAACCCGGCGTTTCACAGTAACTTGAGCTACGATCCGCTCAAGGATTTTGCTCCAGTCGGCAAGGCGGTCATCAATTCGCCCGGCCTCGTGGTCAATGCCGACATGAAGGTCAATTCGGCGCGTGAGCTTACCAACCTCGCGCGCAAAAAGCCGGGCGCCATTACCGTCGGCATCACCGGCCGCGGCGCGAAGTCGGATCTCGGCCTGCAATTGTACGAAGAAGACGCCGGCATCCAGCTGCAGACAGTGCCGTATCGCGGCGCCGCACAAGCCATCACCGATGTCATCGGCGGCCATCTTGACGGCATGATCGCCGACATGCCCACTGTGATGTCGCTGGTGCAGGGCGGAAAGGTCAAGCCCTTGGCCACGAGCTCCGAGCAACACTCCGATATTTTCCCCAATGTGCCGACCTTCGCCGAACAGGGCTATGCCGACGCCGTCAGCGACAATTGGACGGGCGTGCTGGCGCCGGCCGCGACGCCGGAGCCGGTGATCGCAAAATTCAACGCCGCGATGGTGGCGGCATTGAACGACCCGGCATTGCGCGAGCGGTTGCACAAGATCGGCACCACGCCGGCGCCGAGTTCGCCGCAACAATTCGGCGACTATATGCGCGCAGAAATCGCGCGCTGGGCGACGGTGATCAAGGAGAAAGGGCTGACGGGGGAATAGGGCAACTGCGCCCTCATGCCGCTAGCTCTGGCATGATCTTATAAAGCCGCGCCTGGCCTTCGAAGCCGATGCCGGGCGGCCGATATCAAGGCCGAGTGAGCCTCTCGCAGTGCAATAATTGGTGGTGGCAAAGCGACGTTGTGGGTCAACAACTGACTCACCGGTCACTAGCTGGCGCGGTAGCTATTCACCCGGTAACGGACACGAAGGCGGACGGTCGGCGCGGCGGTTCAGGGCCAACAAGAGACTCATGCACTGCAACAAAAAAACCCCGGAAACCGCCGCGTTTTACCGACATCAGACGTTCTCCTGGCTGCTTGAAGCGCCAATGAAATACGTCACAGACCCCCGTTATCCATCTTCTGGATAGGTGTGCAAGCCAATGCCTTCTCAATCAATCATATCACGCACGAGTGAGTGGCATCGCTGTGGACATGATGGACAACGCAAGCGCGTTGCCCACATGCCCACAGCGACAACAACAGCAAAAGCCGGATGGAGATCGAAATCGATTAGAAATCACCCACTCGATCGCACGATGAGCTATTCTTTCAGACGCTCTGCGGCCATGGCCTGCTTGGAAACGCCGAGCAGGATGACGGCGGCGGCCAGCAGTGTGATGATGGCAACCGTCATCAGGCCGTAGCCCATGCTGCCGGTCGCGGTCTGAACGTAGCCGATGATGCTGGGTGCGACGAAGCCGCCGAGATTGGCAACGCTATTGATGAAAGCCAGGCCGCCGGCAGCCGAACCGCTCGTAAGGACCGACCTTGCGATCGCCCAGAATATCGGCAGCACGCACATGAGCGCGGACTCCGAAATCGACAGGCCGATCAAGGTCAACGGCAGGTTCTTCGGAATCACGGTGCAAAGCATGAGCCCGGCCGCGCCGATCGCCACCATGACGGCAAAATGCCAGCGCCGCTCGCGCGTGCGATCAGAATGCCGTCCGATGATATACATCGTGGCTATCGTGACCGCATGCGGCACCATCGCGTAGAGACCGATGTGGAACAGGTTGCTGACGCCGGCGCCACGGATCATTTGCGGTATCCAGAACATGATCCCGTAAACGCTGCACAGGGTCATGAAGGACGCGGCTGAGAGGATATACAGTTTCGGATCAGCCAAGACTTTCACGAAGGTGTGGGAACGTGACACGGACCGCGCCACCTCGTCTTCCGCGGCCAGAACGTCGGCGATGTGAGCCTGCTCCGTCGCCGACAGCCAGGTGACGTCGCTGGGGCGATCGGCGAGAGAGAAATACAGAACTATGCCGAAGAGCGTGCTCGGGAGCCCCTCGAGGAGCAGCAACCAGTGCCACCCCTTCCAGCCGGCGACGCCGTCGAACGCCGACATGATCCAGCCCGAGATGGGGCCCCCGACTACGCCGGAAACGATGCTCGCGATCATGAAGATGGCGACGGCCTGCGCGCGCCGTTTGCCCGGAAGCCACAGGCTGAGATAGAATATCACGCCGGGGAAGAGCCCCGCCTCAACAGTTCCGAGCAGAAATCGTACGATATAGAACTGGGTCGGCGTCGTGACAAATGCGTTCGCCGAAGCCGCCAGTCCCCATAAGAACAGCATGCCGAAGAGCGTCTTGCGGGTGCCGATTCTTTCCAGAATCAGATTGCAGGGCACTTCGAAGAGGCAGTATCCAATGAAAAAGATGCCAGCGCCAAAGCCGTAAACCGCCGCGCTGAAACCAATATCGGTTTGCATCTGCAATTGCGCGAAGCTGATGTTCACACGATCGAGATAGGCAAGGAAGTAGGCGATTGCGACCAGGGGCAAGATGCGCCAGATCACCCTCGTAAACAGCTTGTCGTCGTCGCGACCCGCGGCGAAGCCAGGCGACGCTGGCGCTTCAACGTTACTGATATTGACCATTGTTTCCTCCTTCGCCTCTTTGCGCATCGAATATTCGCAACCACTGTCCATCCGGAAGTCATCCGGTCATTCATGTGCCATCAACAGGTCCGGGTGCATAAGCTCAGCAACATCGGGGCTCATGATGGTTGCTTCATCGCGGTCTCAGATTGAGCGGTTGATGCCGCCATCGACGACGATCGACTGGCCGGTGAGATACCCGGCCTGTACGGAACAGAGATAAGCACATAGGTCACCGATCTCCTTCGGCTTGCCCATCCGACGAACCGGTATCATGTCGGCGAACCGCCGAAACTGCTCTTCCACGCCGATTCCCAAACTCTTCGCGCGCGCGGTATGCAATTCGATGAGCCGGTCGGTCATGATGGGACCGGGCGCGATGTTGTTGACCGTTATCCCGTAGGGCGCCAGGTCGGAGGCGATGGTCTTCGCCATCACGGTAACACCAGCACGCACCGAATCCGAAACGACCAAGTCGGTCATCGGCTCTTTGACGCCATAGCCAGTGAGATTCACGATGCGGCCACGGCCGGACGCTTTCAGGGCTGGTAACGCTTCACGAATGAGCCGCACCGAGCTCATTAGCGTGAGCTGATAAGCCACCTCCCAATCCTGGTCGGTGGCGTTTTCGAATGGTCCGGTTGGCGGCCCGCCGGCGTTGGTGACCAGGATGTCCAGGCCGCCCAGGGTTGCGATCGCCGTCGCCACAACACGCTTAACGTCCGTCGCGAGCGAAACGTCAGCGGCGCAATGACCCGCCGCCTCTATTTCCGCCGCCGCCCTTTCGAGCTCGTTAGCGTTGCGAGCACAAATGAAGACGGATGCGCCGTCCCCGGCCAATGACTCCGCACAAGCCTTACCGAGCCCTTTGCTCGCACCGGTGACGAGTGCTTTGCAACCTTTCAGTCCCAGATCCATTTGTCACCTTTTCAGCGTTGCTATGAACGGCATTGCGCCGGCGGCGACTGCCGCCAGCGCTGCAGTCACAGATCGCAAATTGTCAGAGGCCGCTTGGATCCTCGGCTCAATCGCAGAGCGCGGACCAGAATGTCCGCGTCAAGCTGAGCCGAACCATAACTTTCAATTGGCATGGCGATGGCCATCACGCGCGAGACCAGAGGCGCAGTGCGCGCGCGAAAAATTTCCTGCGCAGAGGGCTTGACGGTCCCACAAGAATGAATTCCAATCAAGGGAAAAGAATTCCGGTGAACGGAATAGCAGCGACGATGGAATTTGCCGAAATTCGCGCGGCAACGTGGTTCGCGCGGCCTCTGGCGACGTGTCGCGTGCGGCCGTCCAGGCGTGGCTGCTGTTGCGCGATGCCGGCGTGGATCGCCGCAAGATCATGCGTGATGTCTTCGATGAAGATGGAAAAATTCGTTCTAGATTGTCGATGACGACGGTTCAAACGCCAATCGAAAAAGAGAGCCTTCCGATGACCGAAACGAACACCTTGGTCTCGAACCAAGCGGCAGCGAACGCTGACGTGCGTTTTATCACTCCCGACCTTGTCGCGCTCGATGCTACGGGTGCTCCGCACCTGATCGGTGGCCGCTGCCGCAACTGTCAGGCGCTCAGTTTTCCGCGCGCCGCCGTTTGTGCCGGCTGCCTGTCGGAAGAGATCGAAACGGTGCCCTTGGCATGCGAAGGGACATTGTACTCGTATTCGGTCGTGCATCAGGCGCCGAAGGGATGGATCGTGCCTTATGCGCTTGGCTACATCGACCTGGCGGACAACGTGCGGGTGCTTGCGCATATCGACGTCGCTCAGGAAAAGATCGCGATAGACATGCCGCTGCACTTGGCGGTCGGTGTGGTCGGCGCGGACTCATCCGGCGCGCCCCTGTCGAGCTACACCTTCACCACAGCCTGAGGCACTCGGTCATGCGCGACGTATATGTCATCGGAACGGGCCTGATCCCGTTCGGCAAGTATCCGGAGAAAACGTTGGCCGACATCGGCTGGCCGGCGGCGAAGGAAGCCATCGTTGAATCGGCCGTGAAGCCCAAGTCGATCGATGCGGTCTATTGCGGCACGGCACACGGCGGCATGCTGGCCGGCCAACGGATCATGAAGACGCTTGGCTTGACCGGCATGTCGATCGTCAATGTCGAGAATGCCTGCTCATCGAGTTCGTCGGCGCTGGCCGAGGCCTGGACCGCCGTCGCCAGCGGACGCCATGACACGGCCTTGATCATCGGCGTCGAAAAGCTGACCAAGTTCGGCGGCGGCACACTTCCGCTGGAGCGGGAGGATTGGGAGGTCAATCAGGGCATGGTCATGCCGGCGCTGTATGCCATGCGGGCGCGGCGCTACATGCACGAATATGGATTGACCGCCCGGCAGCTCGCGGAAGTGTCGGTCAAGGCCCACGCGCATGGCGCGCTTAATCCGAACGCGCAGATCAGGAAGCGCGTCAGCGTTGAAGAGGTCATGTCCGCCCGCCCGGTGGCCGAACCGCTTACGCTCTGGCACTGCTGTCCGACCGGCGACGGTGCTGCGGCAGTCCTCATTGCAAGTGCCGACATCGCACGCCAGCAGAAAACAAACCCGGTGCGCATCGCCGCATCGGAAGTCACGTCGGGACTCTATACCAACGGCTACCGCGACATGACCTGGGCGGAGTTGACCGCCCGGGGTGCGCGGGAGGCCTACAACATGGCGGGGATCGGCCCTGAAGACGTTGACGTTGCCGAGATCCACGACGCCTTCACCATCGCGGAGTTGATGTATTACGAGGCTTTCGGCTTCTGCGACCGCGGCCACGCTTATGAGCTGTTGTCGAGCGGCGCCACGTCGCTCGGCGGCGACATTTGCGTCAATCCGTCCGGCGGGTTGCTATCACGCGGCCACCCGGTCGGCGCCACCGGCGCGGCGCAGGCGGTGGAGATCGTCCGCCAGCTCAAAGGCTGCGCCGGCGCTCACCAGGTCGAAGGAGCCAAGATTGGCGTCTCGCATGCAACGGGCGGCGGCATTGCCGGCCTCGACCACGGTGTCTGCTCCATTCACATCTTCGTCCGATGAAACCCGCCCCGTTCGAGCGCCGTCGTACGCAGTCTATCGAGGAAGCAGCGATGCCTTCCGCCGCCTCGAAAACGGCCTGTCCGGGTTCGGGTTTCGTTCTGCGGAACCCTGAACGTATCAACGAGGACTTACGCGACGCCGGTGCAGCCGAAACGGTGGGAGACATTGCATGAGCAAACGCTCCGCCGGTGAGAGCCTTGGCACGGTGCAGCGGGTGGTGGAGATCATTCGCTTTTTTGCCGAACGCGGCGATGCGACGCTCAAGGAACTTTCACTGGCATTATCGCTTGCGCCAAGCACATGTCACCGGCTTTTGGAGTTGCTGGGGCAGGATGGGTTCATCGAGCAGGACGCGACGCGCCGGCGTTATCGTATCGGACGCGATTTATTCCGCGTTGCTGCGCTGGTTGGGTCAAAGTACGACATCCGCGCGGTCGCTACGCCGTTCTTACACGAACTGGTCGAAGCCTGCGACGAGACGAGCGTGCTCTGCCTGTACCTGCCGTCCGAGCGCAAGATTTTCTACGCCGAGAAAGTCGATTGCAGCAGGATGCTGCGCTACCAGTTGCCGATGAATATGGCGCTCTCAGCCCTGTGGGGCGCGAGTGGCCGCGCGATACTTGCGTTCTTAGACAAGCATGAAGTTGACCGGATCTATGCCATGGAGGGCCGCGCGCCCGCCTCGGGCGAGGCATTGCCGTCGCGTCGCACGCTCGAAAAGGAGCTGAGCGCCATTCGCGAGTGCGGTTATGACGTCACGCGCGGCCAGAAAATTTCCGGCGCCGTGGGCTTCGGCGCGCCGTTATTCGGCGTTGATGGAAAAGTCTTTGGCAGCCTCAACGTAACAGTACCGCAAACGCGAATCGCTACCAAAGATATTCGGCGGTTAGGTGAACTCGTGCGAGCGACTGCCGAAAAATGTTCCGCGATGCTTGGCGCGCCCCGCCGAAATTGGATTAAGGAAAATTGCGTTAGGGCAAGCGCTAGATGAGGATTGAAATGTTTAAGAAGGACGACAAGAGGAATTCTGCGCCGCTTTCTCATTTGCGCATTCTTGACCTCACACAGTTTCTGGCGGGACCCTACGCAACTCAGATTCTCGCCGATCTCGGCGCCGAGGTCATCAAGGTCGAGCCACCGGAAGGCGATTCGACGCGCGTGCTGCCACCGCATTTCGTAGGGACTGAGAGTGCCTATTACCTTTCCGCTAATCGCAACAAGCGCAGCTTGACGATCGATATGAAAAATGACTCCGGTCGCGCGCTCGTACGCGATCTCGCTCTTGCTTGCGACGTGCTAGTTGAGAATTTCCGCCCCGGCGTACTCAAGCGACTCGGTATCTCCTACGAAGATATTGCCGCTGAGAAGCCTGATATCATCTGGTGCTGTATTTCCGGTTTCGGCCAGGATGGCCCTTATCGTGACCGTCCGGCCTACGACATGATTGTGCAGGCGATCTCCGGGGGTATGTCGCTCACGGGGGAAGCAGACGGTCCGCCGGTCCGCACTGGAATCCCGCTCGGCGACATCGCTGCCGGTATGTATGGCGTTATTGGAATCCTTGCGGCTCTAATTGAACGCGAGCAAACCGGCCGCGGAAAGTTGATCGACGTCGGTATGCTCGATTGCCAAGTTGCGATGCTGTCGTATCAGGCGGCATATTTTCTCGCTTCAAACAAGGTGCCCAACCGCCAAGGACGTGGTCACGACTCGATCCCGACCTACCGCGCCTTTACCTGCGGCGATGACGTTGACGTCGTCATTACCGCCAATACAGAACGCATGTGGAGCAATCTATGTGCCGCTCTGGGCCGGCCCGATCTCGTTGACGATGAGCGGTTCCGTGCCAACGACCTACGCTACGCCAACCGGCAAGCACTCTGGCCGATTCTAGAAGCATGCTTTCGTACCAAGCCGTCAGCCATGTGGGTCGACGCTTTACTTGCTGCCGGAGTACCGGCGGCAGTCGTGAACACGCTCGACCGCAGCCTGAATGATCCGCAGGTCATTCATCGCAACATGGTGCTCAAGATGACGGGGCCGAATGGGGAGCAGCTGCGCGTCGCGGGAAATCCAATCAAGTTCACCGGAGAACCGGAGCCGGATCATAGCTATCCGCCACTGCTCGGGGCCGACAACCGTTCCGTTCTATCCGGCCTGCTTGGATTGCCGGAGGACACGATCGATCAGCTCGAGCGCAGCGGCGCATTTGGCGCCAAAGCACGGACCTCAGCGGCGCATCACCCTAAGCGCTTCGGAACGGAACATTGAGTGACAGCAGACTCCGAAACTGAATGAAGCGGTCATCCCGTCGGTGAAGGAGAAGACACTTGCAAAGCGACTTAGCGCACAAATGGCCATTAGGGCAGCACCCCACGATCGCTCTGCCGATTCCAAAGCTCATGGCAGCTCTGGTCATCCATCGCGATCGCTACGGTCCACCCGCCGAGGTAATACAACTCGAGACGGTCGCGGTTCCCGAGCTGCATCCCGAGGACGCCACCCAAGTGCTGGTCAGCATTCTGGCATCTGGACCGAATTTCAACACCAATTTCGCCGCTCTCGGACTGCCGGTGCCGGTGTTCGGGCGTGGCGATAGCGCCACGATTCACATCCCCGGAAGCGATGCCCTTGGCATTGTGGTGGATGCTGGTCCCGCGGTGAAGAGTGTCTGTGTCGGTCAAGCGGTCATTCTCGATTCCTGGACATCACGAAACATCCGCGGCTACGAAACTCACGACGGCTTTAATGCTCAGTTCGCCATTGTTGACCAGGAACGAGCGATACCGGTTCCTGTCACTCTTGGTCAGCATTTGCCGGAGCAACTCGCCGCGATGCTCCTGACCTATGGCACCGCGTATCGGGCGGTCGTCGAACGACTGACCGTTCGTCCTGGCGATTCGGTCTTAATCATGGGCGGCGGCAGAGGCACCAGCTTCGCGGGCGCACAAATCGCCAAGACTCTCGGCGCGCGAATTATTCTTGTAGGTTCTGATCCCGTCCTGGGGAACTCGCTGATCGAGCGGGGCATCGCCGACGCTTTTATCGATCGGCGCACTCTGCCGGCAAGCGTTTTTGGAATCACTCCTCCGAATGCCAATGCTGACGAGTGGCGACGTCAAACAGAGCCCTTCCGGCAGGCCGTTTACGCAGCCAATCGTGGACGCCCTGTGGACAAGATTTTCGAACATACCGGAGGCCGCAACTTCCCCATGCTGGTTTCGGCTCTGGCAGAAGGCGGGTGCTTGGCGTTCTTCGGGGCTACCGGCAATGGATTGAAGGGAGAATACAAAGAAACATTCTTCTATGGGACGCGGCGCTTTGTGGTGGACGCGCGCTGGGTATGGATGCGCCAGAAGCAGATCATTTTCCGCAATGCGTCACCCGAAGCTATTTTCTCCGAGATTCAGCTTCCGCCGGGACGCAAGGGGCTCGTCTGGGGGGCTGATGCCTACGCCACCGGCTTTGCCGAGGCAGCGCTGCAACGGGGCGCCAATCTTGCCGTGATCGCCTCGCGTAGTCATGAGGCTGATGGGGTTGCTCGTCTGGTTCGGCTGGGCATTCCCGAGTCAAATATAATTGACCGCGACAAGCTTTCTCTACCCGAGGACATGCCCGATCCTCTCATCGAGGAGGGCCGCCCGAATGCCGCTTACGGCCCTGGGTTCATGGATCCGGCGCGAGCTTTGGGTCGCGCTGTCTGGGCCGTTTTCGGCCCTCGCGTTAGTCCAGACTTTGTCGTCGAGCGCCCTGACCAAAGTACGCTCCATTTGAGCACCTTTATCCTGCGGGACTATGACGAACATGACGAAATGCCCTCGGGCTGGGTCGTCATCAAGGGACATTCCAATCTGTCTGTCCTTGGAACCCACATGTATAGGACGGGTCAAGCGCATGAAGTAATTCGCCTCCTGTCCGAGCGGCGAATCGTGTTGGAACCGGGTGACCTGGAGCTCACTCGCCTCGAGGGTCTGCCGGCCATCCAGCAAAAAATGCTCGATGGCCGGATGACCAAGCCGAAGGGTGTGGCGTTGGTTCAATCAATACGTGCCGGCCAAAGAATTGCGGAATATGAGGCCGCCTACCTCGGTCAATCGGTCCTCACGGCCGATCCAAGCCAAGGGCGGTATCTATCGGCAAGTTGGTGCGATGGCGTGGCGCTTGTCGCTATCGAGCGCCCTGACGCTTTAAACGCGCTGAGCGAAGATTTGCTCGCACAGCTCAAAGCCATGATCGACGAGATTGCCACCACCAGGACTCTGTACGGCCATCCAGTGCGTGCGCTGCTGCTCCGAGGGTCCGGCCGTGCTTTCATGGCGGGAGCTGATATCGGTGGCTTTTTGGGCGCGAGCAGCCAAACCATTGCCGCCTTAGCAGCGAGGGTGATTGATGCTTTCAGTTGCCTCGAGCAGTTGCCTGTGCCGGTT
>Ga0181530_10007019_pt1 | contig 10907 bp, 11 predicted proteins | sample PEATcosm2014_Bin_42_FD_119769 | JGI IMG/M metagenome (GOLD analysis project Ga0181530, IMG submission 119769) | Peatland microbial communities from MTU Mesocosm Facility, Houghton, MI, USA - PEATcosm2014_Bin10_60_metaG | ecosystem: Environmental > Terrestrial > Soil > Wetlands > Peat | place... | reverse complement strand
TCCAGCCAGTTCATAAACTGTGACCGGTGAGCACGCGGTAGGCCTGGCGGTATTTCTCACCCGTGCGGGCGGCCACCTCTTCCGGCAACGCGGGCGCCGGCGGCTGCTTGTTCCAGCGAATCGATTCCAGGTAATCCCGCACGAACTGCTTGTCGAACGAGAATTGCGGTCCGCCGGGCTTGTACGTGTCCGCCGGCCAGAAGCGCGAGGAATCGGGCGTGAGCACTTCGTCGCCCAAAACCAGTTCGTCGCCCACAAAGCCGAATTCGAACTTGGTGTCGGCGATGATGACGCCGCGGGTTTCGGCGTAGCGCGCGGCGCGCGCATAGATGTTCAGCGTGAGATCGCGCAGACGCGCCGCGAGGTCTTCTCCCACCAATTCGCAGACGCGCTCGAAGGGAACGTTCTCATCGTGGCCCGATTGCGCTTTGGTGGCCGGCGTGAAAATGGGCCCTGGCAAGCGGTCGCTCTCCTTGAGGCCGGCCGGCAGCCGGATGCCGCAAACCGTGCCATGGTCGCGGTACTCCTTCCACCCGGAGCCCGAGATATAGCCGCGCGCGACGCACTCGATCTCGATCATGTCGGCGCGCTTCACCAGCATGGAGCGGCCCTCCAACTGGTCCCGGAAGCGGTGGAGCGGTTCCGGGTAATCCTCCACCCGCGCGGTCAGAAAATGCGTGGGTGTCAGCTCGCGCAGGAAATCGAACCAGAAGATGGAAAGCTGGGTCAGCACCTTGCCCTTGTCCGGGATGCCGGTTGGCAGGATGTAGTCGAAGGCCGAAATGCGGTCGGTGGCGACAATCAGCAGCCGACCGTCGATGCGGTAAACATCGCGGACTTTGCCGCGCCCGTGACGCTCGACGCCGGGGAAGTCTGTTTCCAATATGGCAGGGTTCAATGTAGGGCTCACGATTCCTTCAGGTTGTCAATCGGGGGAGGGTAAATCAAATGATAACCCGTCCAGCGCGATTGTCAATCGGATAGTGCCGGTGGGGCAGGCTTCAGCCTGCCGCCGGCATTAGCCGGCGCTCTTCCCGGCGCGCTAAGTTTATTTTCCGGCGTGGAGCGGCTGAGCCTGCCGTGCCAGGGCCATTTTTCCCAGGCCCTCGATTTGCGTACGCGCCATTTGCCAGGAGCCATCGTTCACGCTCTCTGGTTTGTGTTGCGGCGCGAAATACTCCGGCAGGTAGTCAAGCAGTTGCCGGGCCGCTATCTGGCCGGTGACCAGTTGTTGCGGACTGGGCTCGCTCAGCCTCTGCAGGCTCGCCGTGGTAACGAGCAGCAGTTGCAGGATCTGTTCCGGATTGCGGTATGTCGCCCGGGCTCCGGCCTCGACCGGGCGAGTTGCCGCTTCCAGAACCTTATCCGGCCGCCCCAACCCGTTGTATGCCTGGACGTAGTAATACTGGCGTTCGTTGGCAAGGTCTGAATTCGGATAATCCCGCGCCCAGGCGTCCAGATCCAGGACGCTCTTTGCCAGGTTGGGAACGAGCACGTTGAAATCGGCGAGCACCTTTTGGTAGATGCTCCGTTCGTCCGGAGTCATCAGGCTGCTTTTTTTGTCCGTGGTCTTGGACGGATCGGTCTTCGGAACTTCCAGTCTCAGAGGCTCGCGAGGCGGGGCCGGCGGCGGATTCTGCGTGCCGGTTGGTGCGTGCTCGTGCACGGGCGGAGAGCCGGTACCGCGCACCGTCGAGCTTGCCTGAGTGCTCGTGCTCGTGCTTGTACCCGTAGTCGTACCCGTACCCGTTCCGTTAGTCTGAGTCTGATGGCTGCCGGTGGTTCCGGTTTGCCTGGTCGGCGTGGTTCGAGAGTAGGAAGGATGATCCGGCGGGCTCACTAACACCGGCACTTCCACCACCGGGAGGGCTACCACCGGCACGGGGTAGACGCCATCGGGCGGCGGCGGTATGGCGGGCGGCGCGTCGGCCGCCACGTTACCGGGGGGTTGCGGATCGTCGGGCGGGCTGGTCATGGCGGGATCGGGAGCAGGCGGCGCGTCGGTCAACGTGACGCCCGGCACGAAGGGATCGATGCGCGTGCGTCCCACTTTCAGGATGGGTCGCGTGGCATCCAGACGCGCGGCGACGAAAGCGGGGGAGGGAAGCGCGCGGGCATAGACCGCGGCCTGGAGCTGTTCGGGTGACGGCGCCGCGAAACCCGTGGGATCGATCAGCCGCACATCCTGCTGGAATGCCGCGAAACTGGTGATTCCGGCGGTGAAATATCGCGGTGGCGCAGCGCCCGGCGTGGCGGACGTCCACGGTTCCCCCGGGGCAAGCGGTCCCCAACCGGCCATGTTCGCCCCGCGCAGCCAGTAAACTTCGCCCGGCTTGAACACCGTGCTGACCGCCGGCTGCCAGACCCACCCGATGTCGCCGTGATGCGCCCAGCGGCCGGCGTGGTAGGGCACCCATCCCCAGGAGTCGTCGCTCACCCAGGCGTAGCCCAGCGCCTCGTAATAGCGCCACCGGCCCTGCTGGTAGGGCGCCCACCCTTCCGTCACTCTGGGCTTCCACACCATGCCGAGGTCCTCGGTCTGGATCCACTCGCCGGCCGTGTCGAGGTCCGCCAGGCCAAAGCGCCACGTCACGTGGGCGGCCGAAATCGGCGCTGCCTCCGCCTTGTCGCGATCCTCGCTCCACTGGTCCAGCGGCAGCGCTGCCACCTGGGGATAGAGGTAGAAATGCTGCGGGTTGGCGGGCTCCACGCGCGCGCTCTGGCCCTCGCGCAAGCCCATTTCCGCGGTAGGCGAAGAAAAGCGCACCATGCCTTCCAAAACGGAAAACTGGCTCCAGCCGGCCTGCGCCGTCACGCGAACGCGCGCGCCCTGTCCCAGCGTGGCCTGCGCGCCGGGCGCCACCAGCATGAGGACGTCGTTCCCCAAGGGCTCGCCGCTGAAGTAGGCCGTGCCGCGATCGAGCGAGAGCAGGGTGACGCGCTGACCGGTGGAAAGCTGCGTGTAATCGGAGATTTCGCCCAGCGAGTCCGGCCCGAGCCGCCAGGCGCTGCCGTCGTCCAGTTCGATTTCGACGCGTGAGCCCGGGCCCGTGCGAACCCAGGTCGATTCCACCAGCGGGAGGTTGCGTTCGGCCGGCATCCAGGGATCGGCTGCCGTCAGTTGAACCCCGACCGTACCTTGGAATTCGCCCAGCCGGGCGTAACGAGTCTGGCCCGCCAGCAACGCGGCGGGCACCAACAGCAGCGTAAGGGCCTTCATACCCACACCTCCGCTCTAGTCCAACTAGATGACGATGCGACGCCGCCAGGCGTTGCAGGTAAAATCGAGGCTATGACGGATCGCGCGCTTCTCGACCACATCTCCAGCCTGCCTCATGCGCGCGCCAACTTCAAGCAACTCGTCCGCGAATTGGCGTCGAAGGGCGCGAAACGCGAGGAACTGGAGGCCGCGCTGGCCCGCCTGGCGGCCCGCGGCGACCTGCTGGAGCCGCGAACGGGCCATTTTGTCGTGACGGCGCGCAGCCGGGAATACGCCGTCGGCCGCCTGAATATGCACCGGGATGGTTACGGGTTCGTGGTTTGCGAGCGGCCCGTCGAGGGAATCACCGGAGACATTTTCATTCCGCCGGACTCCGCCTCGAAGGCCATGCATGGCGATCGCGTGGTGGCGCGCATCGCCCGCATCGAGCCCGATGGCCGCGCCGATGGCGAAATCGTCAAGATCCTCAAGCGCGCCCACCCCACGGTGGTCGGCCAGTTCAAGATCGGGCGCCGCGGGCAGTACGTGGTGCCGCAGGACGACCGCATCCACCGGTGGATCGACATTCCCGAGGGCATGGAATTTCCTCCCGCGGGGCCGGTGGTCGACCGCATCGGCGTCGAGGCGCCGCGGGTGGATTCGGTCGAAGCGCTCGACGGCATGATCGTCAACGTGGAGCTGCTGGATTACGATGCCTCGACCGGCCGCGTCATCGAAATTCTGGGCCATCCCGGCGATTTCGGAGTCGATGTCGAAATCGTCATCCGCAAGCACCACCTGCCGCACCAGTTTCCGCCCGAGGTGATCGAACAGGCCGAGCGCATGCCTGCCGCCATCGAGGCGCAAGACCTTGACGGCCGCCGCGATTTCCGCGAGCTCTCGATCGTCACCATCGACGGCGAAACCGCCCGCGATTTCGACGACGCCGTGTGGGTGGACCGCTTGCCCAACGGCAACTATGCGCTCCAGGTGCACATCGCCGACGTCAGCCACTATGTGAAACCGGGCAGCCCCATCGACGCCGAAGCCCGCTTACGCGGCACCAGCGTCTACTTTCCGGACCGCGCCGTCCCCATGCTGCCGTTCCAGCTTTCCACCAGCCTCTGCTCGCTGGTGCCGCACCAGGACCGGCTGGTGCTTTCGGCGCTGCTGGAGATCGACCGCCAGGGCGAAATTGTGGAGCAGGAAATCACGCCCGGCGTTATCCGCAGCGCGGAGCGCATGACCTATACGAATGTCCACCTGCTGCTCGAAGGCGACGTTGCCATGCGCGAGCGCTACCGGCCGCTGGTGGAGCGCTTCGAACTGATGCAGGAGCTGGCGCTGGTGCTCAACCGCAAGCGCGTGCGCCGCGGCTCCATCGATTTCGATCTCCCGGAGCCGCTCATTGAGTTCGACGAGTGGGGCGCCATGACCGGCGTCACCCGCGCCCCGCGCAACATCGCTCACCGCCTGATCGAGGAGTTCATGCTCTCCGCCAACGAGGCCGTGGCGTCGCACCTGGAAAGCTCCGTGCCCGTCTCCATCTATCGCATCCACGAGAAGCCCGATCCGAAACGCGTCATGGATTTCGAGGAAGTGGCCGCGCACTTCGGCTATTCGCTGGGCGCCGGCCCGATTCACGTGAAGAAGTTCGCCTTTACCGACAAGGGCCGCGACGGAAGCAAGAAGCGCCGCGAAATGGCGCTGCCCGCGGGCGAAGTCAATATCAATTCGCGGCATTACCAGCGGCTGGTGGCCAAGATCGAAGGCAAGCCCGAGGAGCGCATCCTGAGCTACCTGATGCTGCGTTCGCTCAAGCAGGCTCGCTACAGCGTGGAAAATGCTGGCCACTTTGCGCTGGCCGCGGACACCTATACGCATTTCACGTCGCCTATCCGCCGGTATCCCGACCTGATCATTCACCGCCTGCTGCGCGGCGCCGCAATTGAGGATTTGCCCGCCATCGCCGAAGAGTGCTCGCAATCCGAGCGGCGCGCCGCCGATGCCGAACGCGAGCTGGTGGAATGGAAGAAGGTCCGCTTCATGAGCGAGCGCGTGGGGCAGGACTTCGACGCTCTCATCATCAGCACCGCTAAATACGGCCTTTTTGTGGAACTGGCCGACCTGTTCATCGAGGGTCTGGTCCCTATCGACACGCTGCCCGGCGACCAGTACACTTATCAGGAGAACGTCCGCAAAGTCGTGGGCAAGCGCACGCGCCGCGAGTTTTCGATCGGCGATCGCGTGCGCGTGCTGCTCGACCGCGTGGACGCGAACGAGCGCAAACTGCAGTTTTCGATATTGGAAGATGAACCCAAACGATCTGGTTCTCATTCGCGGCGGCCCGTTCCTCATGGGTCAAAAAGACGGAAGAGATGACGAGCGCCCGGTCCACCGGGTCGTCGTCTCGCCGTTTCGCCTGTGCCGTTATCAGGTGACCAATGCCGATTGGGAGGGCTTTCGCAAAGCCACTTCCCGGGAAAAGCAGCCTTACGCTCAGGAGACCGCGCCGGTGACGCACGTGAACTGGTTCGACGCCGTGGCGTTCTGCCACTGGCTGTCGGAGCAGTGGGCCCTGCACGTCCGTCTGCCCAGCGAAGCCGAATGGGAATTCGCCGCACGCGGGGGCGTGGAGGGACAAGTATATCCCTGGGGCAACCAGCCGCGCGTATATCCGGCGGGCCGCTGGCAGGAGGGCCCGGAGCCGGTCGGACAAACCGAACCCACCGCCTGCGGCCTGTTTGACATGTGCGAGAACGTGCACGAATGGTGCTCGGACTGGTACGACCCGCTGTACTACCCCAATTCGCCGGAGGAGAATCCGCAAGGCCCGGAGCACGGCAAACGCCGCAGCTCGCGCGGCGGCGCCTGGCGTCATCACATCAAGTTCTCGCGCTGTGCGGCAAGGAGCAGCATTCCTCCGGAGTTCCGATACGCGGATTATGGATTTAGGGTTGCGGCCAGTGCTGTATGATTTATCAATGGGACGCCGCGTGAAAGTTATGAAGAAGCGTTCGACGAAAGAGCCTGACGACGATTTGCGGCCGGAGTACGACCTCAGCCGGCTCAAGGGAGGAGTTCGTGGTAAGTACTTCCGACGCGCGATCGCGGGCGTGAAAGTCCGTCCGACAGCCATGGGTTCCGTACCCGGCCTGAACTATGACAACATCGGCGAACTGCTGGAGCAATTGGAAGGACCGCTGCACCGATAAACTGGCAGGGCGCAACGACGTTGGCGTCAGCCGCGCCGCCCTTCGCGCACCAATCCCTCATGCACGAGCATCTTGAGCAGGGTCTGATAGCCCAGGCCTTTTCGCTCCGCCAGTTTGCGAGCCCGCGCAATATCGGCTTCCGGTAAACGAATTGCTATCTGCACGCTGCTCTTCCTGTTCAGCTTGGCAATCAGACTCGATCCAGCAACCTTGATTCCCTTCGATTGGGCCTCGGCGGATTTGCGCTTCACATAATTGCGCCCCGCCGGGCTGGCCCACCAATCCGCTTCTTCGCTCTCGTTCTTGAACTTTGGCATCTCAAGAGTTCTGTTGTTCATTTCGTTCACTTTCCCCGCACTCGCTTCATCAGATAATCGCGCTTTTGGCTGCCGTCGAGTGGGTAGGCCGTTACCACTCGCAAATCGCCGCGCCGCTCCGTCACAATCACCGCAATCAGTCGGCCCGCGTTGGTTTCGCCGTAATACACGAAACGAAGCTCTCCCTCAACACTCTGCTCATAGATGGGAATTGGATCGTTGAGGAGCGCCTGCTCAGACTCCTCGCGCTTGATCCCGTGCGCCCGAATCTTACGGAGATTGTCCCGATCCCATTCAAACATCGCTTCTTTGATTGTATATGCAATGCATAGGCAAAACAAAGTTCATCGGGCTGCGCAAAGCGGCCGCAGAGATTCGCCAGTGACGTGGGACGCGGTGCGCCAAAGTTCCGAACTCGGCCCGCGATCCAGCGTCGCCCTAGTACGCCTTCCTCCCCTTCTTCTCCGGGCGTTCATAGAAACGGGTTCCTGCCTCGAAATCTCCAACCCTGCCGTGACCGAGGCCAACTTGCTTCTTGCGCTCGTTGAATTCAAGAAGAAAGCCCGCCGCTCGTATCAACAGAGTCTCGATCTCGCGCTCGTGCGTCTTATCTGCCACCACGTAGAAAGAAAAGTACTGGAGCTCGAGTGAATGGTTCCAGTGGTGGTCTCCCAGACGCTGGAAAATGTCTCCGCGACCGATGTAACGGGGACAGCCCATGGAGTCGTGGGCCACGTAGACACCTTTATCTTTATGTCCCCGGTTTCTCAGATCGTAACGGGCCTCGGATAGCGCCGCAAAGGGCAGTTTCTCGCCTACAACATGGAAAAGATGCTTTGTGCGGGATGGACGCCCTCTGCCTCGTCTGAGCTCTCCGTAGATCACCTTCCACTTCTCATTGTCCGTCCATGCGTCCCCAATTGTCGTTTTCGTGAGCCGAGCTTTTTTCCGGGCAGCCATGATCTGTAGGCCTCGACTTTTCTTAGCATCTATAGGAATCTGGATGGGACCTGCTCCCTCCCCTCACCTCAACGATGCGCTCACCTTCGCCCGATACTCTTCGGCCTTCTGCAAAATCTGCGCCTGGTTCAACGTCAGAATCCGGCCATCGTTCACCACCGGCTTGCCGTTGACCATCACGTCGCGGACATCGTCGGCCTTGAGAGCGTAGACCATCTGCGAAACGGCATCGTACATCGGCACGGCGTTGGGACGGTCCAGGCGCACCACGATCATGTCGGCGCGCTTGCCGGCTTCAAGCGAGCCGATCTCTTTCTCCATGCCAAGTACGCGCGCGCCGCGGATGGTGGCCATCTCGAGAGCCGTCGAGGCCGGCAGCGTTTCGGGATCGAGCGTCATCACCTTTTGCAGCTTAGCCGCCAGGTCCATCTCTTCGAACATGTTGAGATCGTTATTGCTGCCGGCGGGGCCATCCGGGCCCAAACCCACCGTCAGGCCGAGCTCGAGCATGCGCGCCACCGGCGCGACACCGCTGCCCAGTTTCATGTTGCTCGACGGGCAATGCGCCACACCCACGCCGCGCGCTTTCAGGATCTCCATGTCGGCGTCGTTGACCCACACGCAGTGCGCCGCCACCGTGCGGCCGGTGAGCACGCCGAGGGAATCGAGCGCCTTCACCGGCGACATGTGGCGCTGCTGCAGCGAGTCGTCCAGCTCCTTCTTGGTTTCGGCAAGGTGGATCAGCAGCGGCGCGTTGAATCTGTTGGCCAGCGCGCGCGCGGCCTTCAACGTCTCGTCGGTATTGGTGTAGATGGCGTGCGGAGCTACGGCCGCCACAATCAACGGATCGTTGCGGAAGCGCGTCAGGTATTTTTCGCTGAAGGCCAGCGCGTCGGCCGGGGTTTTGGCGTCGGCCACCGGAAACTGGATGATGGTCTCGCCCAGCACGCCGCGCATTCCGGCTTCCTGGGCCACTTCCGCCACCACGTCCTCGAAATAGTACATGTCGGTGAACGTGGTGGTGCCGCCGAGCAGCATTTCGAGACATCCCAGGCGCGTGCCCCAACGCACGAAATCCGGCGTAACGTTCTTGGCTTCCGCCGGGAAGATGTACTTTTCGAGCCAGTCCTGCAGCTTCTTGTCGTCGGCGATGCCGCGGAACAGCGACATGGCGGCGTGCGTGTGCGTATTGATCAGGCCTGGCGCCAGAATCGCGTCGCCACGGTCCAGGTGGTGCTTCGCCTGGAACTTCGCGTCGATCTCGGCCCGCGTGCCCACTCCCACGATGCGGCTGCCCGTAACGGCAACCGCGCCGTTTTCGATCACGCGATGTTGCGCGTCTTCGGTGATGACCCAGCGGGCGCTCCAGATCCAATCCGCCGGCGCGGCGGCGAGCGAGGCAAGGAAAAGGAAAAAGCTACAGATACGATGCATCGAAGGGCTTCGGGAAAAGTTCTTTCAAACGGTAGGTTTCGGTCTGGCCGCGCGGGTTCACCAGGATGATGTCCACGTCGCCGCAAAACTCCCACAGAATCTGCCGGCACGCGCCGCAGGGCGGGGTCAGCGCATCGGTATCGGCCGCCACCGCCACGCGGCGGAACTTGCGCACTCCCTCGGAGATGGCCTTAAAGATCGCCACGCGCTCGGCGCACACGGTGAGGCCGTAGGTGGCATTCTCCACGTTGCAGCCCGTATGGATGCGGCCGTCGCTGTCTTCGATGGCCGCGCCCACTTTAAACTTGGAATACGGAGCGAAGGCATTTGCGCGAGCGGCTAGGGCGGCCTCGATGAGCGAGTCTGGCATACCAATAGAAAACAATTTTCAACGCGGAGACCCAGAGACGCGGAGAAGAACAAAGAAAAGCCTCTGCGTTTCTGCGTCTCCGCGTTGAAATCCTATTTTCAAAATGCTGAAATCCTCTTTTTAAGCTTCTAATCTCGGTAGCAGCGTCTTCAGGAAGCGCACCAGCGTGTCGCGCACCCGGGCGCCGGTTTCGAGCACTTCCTCGTGATGGATCTTCTGCGGCAGAATGCCGGCCGCCATATTGGTCACGCAGGAGATGCCCAGCACTTTGATTCCCATGTGGTTGGCCACGATGGCTTCGAGCACCGTGGACATGCCGACCACGTCGGCGCCGATGGTGCGCAAATAACGGATTTCCGCGGGCGTCTCATAACTCGGCCCGAGCATCGCGGCGTACACGCCTTCGGAAATGGGCACGCACAACTCCATGGCCACTCCCTTAGCGGTTTCGCGATAGGCTCGCGAGTAAGCCTCGGACATATCCGGGAAGCGCGGCCCCAGGGAATCGTCGTTCGGCCCGGTCAGCGGATTCACGCCCTGCAGGTTGATATGGTCGGAGATCAGCACCAGCCCGCCCTGCTGCAGAGTCAGGTTGATGCCGCCCGCGGCGTTGGTGAAGACCATCGACCGCACGCCCAGGCGTCCCAGCACCCGCACGCCGAAGGTCACCTGCGCCGGTGTATAGCCTTCGTAGAGATGGGCGCGGCCGGCCATCACCGCTACCGCCAACTCGCCCAGCTTTCCGATCACCAGCTTGCCCGCGTGCCCCACCGCGGTCGAGCCCGGCCAGCCCGGAATCTCCGCGTAGGGAATGTCGGTCCGCTCGCTGAGTTCGTCGGCAAACGCACCGAGGCCGCTGCCCAGCACTACGCCGACGGCCGGCCGCCAGGGCGTGCGGCTTTCCACGAATCGTCTGGCTTCCTCGATCACAATAACATTCCCGCAATGCACGCCGACATGAAATTGGCCATCGTGCCGGCCATCACCGCGCGGATCCCGAGGCGCGCCAGATCCGGTTTGCGGCTCGGCGCCAGCGATCCAATCCCGCCGATCTGGATGGCGATCGAACTGAGATTGGCGAACCCGCACAGCGCGTACGTGGCGATGACGAACGATCGCGGATTGAGCGCCGCCCTCACCGCCGGCTTTCCCAGCTCCACGAACGCCACGAATTCGTTGGTCACCAGGCGCGTGCCCAAAAGATTGCCGATGGTGGACGCGTCCTTCCACGGCACGCCCATGAGCCACGCCACCGGCGCGAAGACGATTCCGAAAATCTGTTGCAGGGAACCCGGCAGCCAACCCATGAGCGGCAAAGTGTGCACCCAGCCGAGAATCCCGTTGAACATCGCGATCAGCGCCAGAAAGGCAATCAGCATGCCGCCAACGTTGAGCGCCAGGTGCAGACCGTC
>Ga0181530_10007018_pt1 | contig 10908 bp, 6 predicted proteins | sample PEATcosm2014_Bin_42_FD_119769 | JGI IMG/M metagenome (GOLD analysis project Ga0181530, IMG submission 119769) | Peatland microbial communities from MTU Mesocosm Facility, Houghton, MI, USA - PEATcosm2014_Bin10_60_metaG | ecosystem: Environmental > Terrestrial > Soil > Wetlands > Peat | place... | reverse complement strand
CCGCCGTGGCTTCCCTACCGATTTCCCCGTGGTAGGCTGAGCCGGCCTACGACCCGTCGGGGCCGCCGGCCGTGGCTTCCCTACCGATTTCCCCGTGGTAGGCTACGCGGGAGCATGACCTGCAAGCGCAGTACGCCGTGGCTTCCCTACCGATTTCCCCGTGGTAGGCTGGCGTAGCGGCCCTGGACCAACTGGAGGAAGCCGTGGCTTCCCTACCGATTTCCCCGTGGTAGGCTGCGCAGACCGTCAGCCACATGCTGAACACTGCCGTGGCTTCCCTACCGATTTCCCCGTGGTAGGCTAGCAGACCGGCGTGACAACAGGCGATCCTCGCCGTGGCTTCCCTACCGATTTCCCCGTGGTAGGCTAACACCGCGGGCCTGTCCAGTATCTTCGCCGCCGTGGCTTCCCTACCGATTTCCCCGTGGTAGGCTCTGTCGCCGCTAGACATGTGGAATTGCTGTGAATTCCGGCTTCTTGCCGGGCCGGATTTCACAACAACACCATCTGTCGAGAGCCGACCGACTCGGTTTTTGTGGCCTCGCCGAGCAACAACCGCATCCGGCCGTATTGCCGGTCGGTCACTTGCAGCGCGCGGACGCTGCCCTTGCCGGGGAGGTTCCGCGTCACGCGAGCGACGTGTTTCATCGCGCCATCCTCGCCGCGGCAGACCCGCGCGTAAACCGAATACTGCAGCATCATGAAGCCATCGTCTTTCAGGAAGTTGCGGAACCGCGTGGCGTCCCGCCGCTCCGGCTTGGTTCCCACCGGCAGGTCGAAGAATACGAACAGCCACACGAACCGGGCCTCCGTCGCCGGCATCAGCTATCAAGCCGAGGCAGCAACAGTAGCGCGGCGCTGTTGGCTTCCATCGCCCGCACAAGGCTCTCCGCCGCACGCTCAGTGGCGACGAGCAACGTCACCGTCTCATCCGCGAATCGCACTTCCTCCACCGGCAGGGATGCCAGCGAGCGGCGTTCCTCCACGGTAGTTTCACCGGCGCGGGAACGGCCAGCATCGGTCAGGCGCCACACCAGCCTGTCGACGAACGGCCGGAATGGTTCCACGAGGTCATCTGCCAGGTTGAAAGCGTTGCTGACGCTGGCGTGGTTGACACCGAAGGCTGGCAGCAGGCCGGTGGCCACCAATGCGCGCGCAACAGCCGAGCGCACGACGGCGTAGCCGTAATTGAGCAGTGCGTTGCGTTTGTCATTGGCGTCCTCGCGCGTGAAACCGACGAACAGCCGGGGCCAATAGGCGCGCGCCGCGCGTGCTTCGGTATTGTCGGAATCGCCGGACCCGACCAGCCGCGTCATAGCCAATAAGGCTGAGGCACTTTGTCCGCAGCCAGTCAGCACCGCCGCCTGGTTGGCGATCTTCATCTGGACGATGGTCTGCCACAGGCGCTTTTTAAGTGGTGCGGAGATCGCGGTCTGCAGCGCCGCGATCTCCGCCTGCCGGTGATGTCGATGGAACGGCAGGATCAATCCGCTGGGGGTGTGCGTGCGGTCCGTGGTGATCATCACCATCCCGGCGTCCATGCAAGCCGAGATCAGCGCGGTGGAGAGTGTCACCTGTGGCGTATCGATGACCAGCCAAGCAACGTCTTCGATCGGTAGCCGCACGTCACCGTCGTCGCGCGCAACGACGATCTGCCCATCCGCCAGCGACAGCCGCGAGGGCTGCGTTATGTGCACGCCTCGCCATGCCATGTGCGTATCTCGCGCTCAACGATCGAAATATTGCCAAGGCGATCGACGGATAGTTTGGTAAATCCGACAAGTGTTTTTGCTCCGATCCCGCGGCGGAGCCTCCGTGGGCTTTCTGGTGCAGCCAGCGCGATCGCCCCTGTGCTGCGGTCCATCCCCTTGAAGTACCCTCGGATAATCTCACCGTCTGATGTCGCAACTTCCGCGAGGGCGTTTTGGCTGAGGCTAAAGCAGAACTCGTAGGTCCGGTCGATTGGTGTCCACCCATCTTCGGGTTTATAGGCGACCACGGCGCGATCCGGTGGTTGCGGGAAGGCTTCCCTATCGGCCACCTGATGCGGATAGACTGGAACCAGAAAGAACCGCCGCTTACCCCGCTTGTCCTCCTTCGCGAACACATCCACCCGCGCCATGTCGCCGCGATCCGCGGTACCGCCGCGCACATCGACCGCGACTTTGTCCTTGCTCGCAACGCGCACCTTACGGATCAGGTCGCCCTTCGGCGAGCGCGGCAGCGCCTCCTTCGGTTTTCCCGCCTCGATCCAGCGACGCAGCTCCGCCACCATTGCATCGCGCAACTTCGCCGGATCGCCGATCCTGCCGTAAGGCTCCGGCACCGGGATGTTCTCCAGGTCCGCCAGGGTCAGTCGCTCCACGGCTTTTCGCTCGAAGACTATCGACACGCCATCGATCTTACGCACCTGCTTGATGGTTGCCGCGTGCGCCTCGCCGCGCGCCCGTCGCCGCTCGGCACGCGAGACGAACACATCCTTGACCACATCCCGCACGATCTCGCGGAAGCCTGCTGCCGGTGGGCTCACGTGGTCGAAATCGAAACCGCGCGGTGCGCCCCGCCGCTCCGCTTCCTGCGCCGCCTTCGTCAATTCCTGTAACTTGGATTCACTGACGGCAGCCACAACGATGGCATCCAACGCGTGATGCCGGTCGTCCTCCAGCCGCTTGCCGTTCGCGTCCTTTTTCAGGTCTTCCACGCCCCATGCGCGCCGCAACTTCGCGGTCAATGCACCTGGCCGCGCCAGCACGTGCCGTTTGCCGTCCGCCGGGTACATCCGCGCCAGCAGATCGAGCAGCAGCCGGGTCGCGTAGCGGGTGTCGCCGAGGTTACGGTTGCGAAACCGCTCCTCCACCTCCTGCGCGTTCTTGCGCAGATAGAAACCGCCCTTCTTGCGGCCCTTCATCTCCTTGCAGGCTTCCACACGCGCCGCGAACATGGCCCAATCCCGGCCGTCCTCGGTGAACCACTCGAACGGCGTTCGCCCGCGCTTCGCCTGATTGGCATGCGCCATGCACAACGTCTTGTTCATGAAACTGTCGTCGCCGAACCGGCTCCAAGGCAGGATGTGATCTATCTGTACCCTGTTGTCTCTGGCGTCGATGCAGGTCGGATCGATAAGATCATCGGTGTACAGGCAGCGGCAATTCTGCTCTTTCCACAACTCGTAACGGATCAAATCCTCCAGAGTGACATCGCGTCCGAGGATTTCCGCCAACTCGTCCCGCAATTTGTCTCGCTGCTTGTTGCGGTCCTCAATGCCCTTGGTGATCTTGTCCCGTTCCTCGGAACTCTTGCCCACGTCGCGCGCGAGTTCGACATGCATGAAGGTCGGCAGCCCGTACTCCTTCACCAACGCCCGCACCTGTTTCAGCATCTCGGTCAGCGCCTTGCGTGCCACCGGATTGCGCACGTCTTCGAGCTTCACCTCGGCGCGCGCTGCATGGTCGTAGCCGACCTCCTCGCAGGCGGCGGAGTAGACCAGGCCACGCGCCAACGGCGGAATCAGCGCCCGTGCGGCTTTCGCCGAGATGTGCCCGGCACCGCTGAACGTGGCGAAGCGGCCTTCTTCCACGCCTGCCATGATCGCGTCCCGGATCAGTGGTTCGACACCGGCATCCTCCAGCCCCTTGCGGATCGAGGTTGGGTCCTCGCGGAATGTGAGCACCTCCGCAACACGGTCCCGCCGCGCCGGCGCGTGCATCAGCGCCCGCCATCCGGCGTCGCCAACCACGTCACGCAGCGTCGCCGTGCCTTCTGCCGCCCCGCCGGTGCGCGCTACCACGTCGCGCGTCTCGTCCTTCTCCGTCATCCCGGCGAATCGCGTGCGCGGGTCGAGGTCCAGCGTCTTGCGCACCGAGCGGAACGTGATCGTCTTCTGCCGTCCGAAGTCCGCCGCGACCTGGCCGATCTGTTCTGCGCTGAGCCGCCATTCCTGCCCGCCCGAGGTCAGGGTTAGATTGGTCAGCCGCGACAGCAGCCGGAACATCTCGAATGCGTAGGAACGACGGGCAGTGCGCATCGCCCCGGGCTCGAATGGGCAGCGCTGTACCATATGCTCGCTATCGGCCAGCGGAAGCTGGGAGAATGCCTTGTCGGCATAGGCGACTTCCAACTCCTCCGTCGCCAGCGCATTGCCAAGCCGGCGCTGCGTGGCGAACAGCGTGCGGACTTCGGCCTCGTGGTCGGACCGCTGGATCGACCGATCGAAATTCATGCCGCGGTTATGCTTGCGATCTGCATAGGCAGGATCACGGGCGAACATCAGGCCGACCGTCTGCCATTGGCCAAGCCGTTCCTGCGTTGCCGCGATGGCCTTTTTCATCTTGGAAGTCTCGTCGGCCGCGTTGGCGCCGGCCTCCCGCTTGGCGTTGGAGCGGAAGCCGCGATGCCGCGCGATATGGCCAAGGACCACCGCCATTTCGACTCCGGACAGAGACCGTTCCAGTGCCTCCGCCCGGAGCCGCCACGGGTCGTGGCCCGGCTGTTTCAATGCGTCGCGACGTGCATCGGCGAGCAACCCATGATGCTGGAACAATTGCCGTATCGCGGCCATGCGCTGTCGCCGTCGCCTGATGACCCGCCGCTGGCCGCGATGCAGCCGGCGCACGGCGTTTGTCGGCGTGCGCTCTTTGTCGGTTTCCGGCGCATCGAACATGCGCACGCCAGCGCCAATGATCGCGGCTGCCTCGTCCTCGATGTCCAGCACGGCCCAGCCGATCGAGGCAATGCCACCATCGATCCCGAAAATGCGCATGGTCACTTCCTCGCCAGGGCTGCAAGTATTGACGCACAGTGATTATTGGGGATTAATAGCGACGGGGAAATCGGTTGGAAAGCCACGGCAAGGTGGTTTCGACCACCGGAAGATTACCCTCGGTCCGGCAACGGACCGAGGGGATTCTCATGGCGTGCTGCATTCAGCGGCGAACCACCTGTCCCCCCTTCTGTCCGCGCCGCGCTCCGCTATGCTCGCGCCCATTCGCCGCACCAGGGAGGACCCAACCATGGCATCCATCACCATCCAGGCCACCGACGGCTCCGGCAGCTTCTCCGCCCATCTGCTCGATCCCGGAACAAAGCCGGCCGGCGTGGTCGTGCTGATCCAGGAGATCTTCGGCGTGAACCAGGCGATGCGCGACATCGCCGCCTGGGTGGCTGATCTCGGCTTCATCGCCGTCTGTCCCGACCTGTTCTGGCGCATCGAGCCCGGCATCGACATCACCGACAAGTCCGAGGCCGAATGGAAAAAGGCCTTCGAGCTGTTCGGCAAGTTCGACCAGGCCAAGGGCATCGAGGACCTGCAAGCCACGGTCGCGGCTGCCCGCACGCTGCCCGGCGCCAACGGCAAGGTCGCCACCATGGGCTACTGCCTGGGCGGACGGCTCGCCTTCATGATGGCCGAGCAATCGGATGCCGACGTGAACATCTCCTATTACGGAGTCGGGCTCGACAACCTGTTGGGCGACCTCGCCAAGATCACCACCCCCCTGCTCGTGCACATCGCCGACAAGGACGAGTTCTTCCCGCCGGAAGGCCGCGCCAAGGTGGTCGAGGCAACCAAGGGCCACAAGCTCGTCCACAGCTACGTCTACCCCAACGCCGACCACGCCTTCGCCCGCGTGGGCGGTGTGCACTGGGACGGACGTTCCGCCGCCATCGCCAACGGCCGCAGCGCCGAGGCGCTGGTCGCCGCGCTGGGGTAACGCCGGGCGAACGCTCCCCCTCCCACAAAAGCAGCTTGAGTGTTAAGGCAGCCGCATGGACGCAACGACAAATCCCGCCACCGCCGGCAAAGGCCTGGCGAAATCCCCGGGCGCGCTTGCCGGCATCAAGGTCGTGGACCTGACCCGCGTGCTTGGCGGCCCCTATTGCACGATGATCCTGTCGGATCACGGCGCCGAGGTGATCAAGATCGAGCCGCCGCAGGGCGACGAGGTGCGCGACTGGGGCCCGCCCTTCCACGACGGCGACGCCAGCTACTTCATCGGCATCAACCGCAACAAGCACGCCATCTCGCTCGACCTCGGCAAGCCGGCCGGCAAGGACGTCCTGCTGCGCCTGCTGCAAGGCGCCGACGTGCTGACGGAAAACTTCAAGCCTGGCTCGATGGAAAAATGGGGCCTGGGCTACCACGATGTGCTGTCGCAGCGCTTCCCTGGCCTGATCCATTGCCGCATCTCCGGCTTCGGTGGCGACGGGCCGCTCGGCGGCCTGCCCGGCTACGACGCCATCCTGCAAGCGATGACCGGCCTGATGAGCGTGAACGGCGATGCCGATACCGGCCCGATGCGGCTGGGCACCGCGATCGTCGATATGGGCACCGGGCTCTATTCGGCGATCGGCATCCTGATGGCGCTGCACGAGCGCAAACAGTCCGGCCGCGGCCAGTATCTCGACATGACGCTGTACGATTGCGGCATGGCACTGCTGCACCCGCAGGCGGCGAACTACTTCCTCAACGGCAAGCGCCCTTCCGGCACCGGCAATCCGCATCCGAACCTGGTGCCGTACGACAAGTACCCGACCAGGACCTGCGAGATCTTCATCGCCAGCGGCAACAATGGCCAGTTCCGCAAACTATGCGAACTGATCGGCCGGCCGGAACTCGCCGACGATCCGCGCTTCGCCAATAACGGCGAGCGCAACCACCATCGCGCCGTGCTCGGGGCCGAGTTGGCCGACGCCTTTGCCGATCAGGATGGCCACGAACTCGCCGATCGGTTGATCCGCAACGGCGTGCCTGCCGGCCCGGTGATGCCGGTGGACGATGCGACCGCCGCGCCGCATACCGCGCATCGCGAGATGGTCACCGAGCTCGATTGGTACAAGGGCCTCGGCACCCCCATAAAGCTGTCACGCACGCCGGGTGGCACGCGCCGTCCGCCGCCGCGCTTCGGCCAGGATGGCGCGACGGTGCTGGCGCAGCATGGCTATTCGGAAGCCGAAATCGCCGCCTTGCAGCGTGACGGCGTGCTGCACAGCAAGCGCCGCGTGTAAGCCCGGGACTCCCCCTCCCCTTGTGGGAGGGGGTTGGGGGAGGGGTTCGTGCCGCACGCACCCCTCCCCCAACCCCCTCCCACAAGGGAGGGGGAGAATCCTTCCCTGTTCAGTCCTCAGGCCGGCGCCGTGCCACGCAGGCACGTGCGGTGCAGCACGCGCGGATGTCGTGCGGCATCGAAATTCGCATCGGCGCGATGCAGCAGGCAGCGGTTGTCCCACATCAGTACATCGCCCGCCCGCCAGTGGTGACGGTAGATGAATGGCTCTTGCGTCGCGTGCGCCTGCAACGCCGCCAGCCGTGCGCGTCCCTCCGCCATCGGCCGGCCGTCGAAATGCGACGCGTGTTCTCCCATGAACAGACACTTGCGTCCGGTATCGGGATGCACCCGTACTAACGGATGGCTCATTGGCGGGGCGTCGCGGATCTCCTCCGGTGTTGCCTGCTGACCGCTCTTCTGCCGCGACAGCTCCCAGCTATGGATGACGCGGACGCCGTCCAGTTCCGCCTTCTCTGCCGCATCGAGTGCGTCATACGCCGCGGTCATGTCGGCGAAGCACGTGTCACCGCCATCCGGCGGTAGCGTGATCGCATGCAGGATGGTGGCAAGCGACGGCTCCGGACGGAACGACTTGTCGCTGTGCCAGGCTTGCGATCCGACCTTGCCGCTGGGCAGGCCCTCGGCGTTGAGGTTGGAGACGGTGTGCACAAACGGGTTGTCGGCGCCGCGATTGCTGGCAACGTGCCGCTCCAGCGTGCCGAACTGTTGCGTAAAGGCGATCTGCTGATCCTTGTTCAGCGCCTGATCGCGGAAGCACAGCACGTGGTAGCGCACGAACGCGGCATACACGGCGTCGCGCGTCGCCGCGTCGAGCGGTTCGCGCAGGTCGAGCCCGATGATTTCGGCCGCGAGCACCGGGGAAAGCCGCCCCAGGGTGAAGCTCTGGCCGGCTTGGGGGCGGGCTTCCAGGGCCATCGACATGCGTTGGTTCCTCCCGATCGTGGCGTTGCGGCCCATCCTGGGCGGCTGCGCGGGGAATGGCAAAAACCCCGTTCGTCCTCAACCAGCCGGCTGCGACGGCCCACTAACCATTTGTTTGCGATTCCCAACTACACCGCGATGCCATGGGCGCGTGGGCGCCCGCTGGCGGGACATCAATGGACTTCGTGGCAGGCGGCAGGGTCAGCGCGCGCGGGCTGCCCTGGGATTTGGTCGAGCAAGAGCAGATTGGCGCGCAACAGCGTTTGCGATTGCGTTGCGCGGCGGGCGATTTGCGAGGCCTGGAATGGGATATTCTCTATCCCAACGAACCGGTCGAGAGCCTGCGCTCGGAGTTGCGCCCGGATGCGCCCGGGACGTTGGCATCCTGGCGCCTGCACCACATCGCCTGCCTGCTGGAACAAGTGCCCGGGCCGGACGACATGCTGGCGGCCGAGCCGGGACGGGTGACGATCGAACCGTACCAGCTTGTGCCATTGATGCGGGCGCTGGAAATGCCGCGGCCGCGGCTGCTGCTGGCCGATGGCGTCGGGCTGGGCAAGACGATCCAGGCCGGACTGATCGCCACCGAACTGATCGCGCGGCGCCGGGCGCATCGGATCCTGGTGGTGTCGCCCGCGGGTCCGCTGCTGATGCAGTGGGAATACGAGCTGCGGCAACGCTTCGGCCTGCGCTTCATGCCGATCGCCGATGCCGCCACGCTGCAACGGGAACGCCGCAGGACCGAACTCGGCGGCAATCCGTTCGACAGCATCGCGTTGTGCCTGATCTCGCTCGACTTCGCCAAGCAGGAACGCGTGCTGGAGGATCTGGAGCGGTCTTCCTGGGACCTGGCCATCATCGACGAGGCGCATCATTGCATCGGCGCCGCTGCCGGCACGGATCGCGACGACACCTTGCGCCGGCGACTGGCCGAGGTGATCGCGCGGCGGTGCGACGGGCTGCTGCTGCTGACCGCGACGCCGCATGATGGCTACGATGCGCATTTCGCCTCGCTGATCGAATTGCTCGATCCCAGCCTGGTGGATGGGCGCGGCGGGCTGGCGGGCCTGGCGTATCGCCGCCACGTGGTGCGACGCCTGAAGTCGCATATCCGCAATCCCGCAACCGGCGAGCCGCTGTTTCGCGAGCGCCGGGTGCTGCCGGTGCGCATCGAACTGCGCGGCGGTTCAGCCACCACGGTGCAGGCATTCCACACGGCGTTGGCCGCGCTGGTCGCGCCGCGGTTGCGGCGGGCCAAGCGTAGCGGCGACTACGCCGATGCTCTGGCGTTCATCGGACTGTTGAAGCGTTCAGTCTCGACCGTCGCTGCCTGCGTCAACACGCTGAAGGTGGTGGCCGAGCGCTATCGGTTGCTGCGGGCGATCGGCAACGATGCAGAGGCCTTGCGCAAGGAACGTGCCCGGGCACTGCGCGCCTATCGGCGCCGGCGGCTGCGCTTCGGTGTGCTCGATGCGGCGGCGGAGAGCAACGCCGCGACGCTGGAAGTGGAGGATATGGCAGCCGATTTGTGCAGCTTCGGCGCGGATGATCTGGCTGCCGAGCTGCGACTGGACCGCGTGGCATCGCGGCACGCGACCGTGGATGCCTTGGAAGAACTGATGCGGCTTGGTGCGGCGGCGGGGGGACAACATGATCCGAAGCTCAATGCCATGCTCGACGAAGTCCGCTTGATCCGGGCGGCCTATCCGGCAACGAACATCCTGATCTACACCGAATATGCCGACAGCCAGGTGGCGGCGGTCCACGCGTTGCGTCACGCCAGGGGCGTCGCCGGCGAGGTACTGGCGATCAGCGGCACCGATCCGGAAGCGGAACGCACGCGCATCGCCGAGCGCTGTGCCGAACACGACGGCATCATCCTGGTCAGCACCGACTCGATGGCCGAAGGGCTCAATCTGCATCAACGGTGTTTCCATCTGATCCATCTCGACCTGCCGTACAATCCGAACCGCCTGGAGCAACGCAACGGCCGCATCGACCGGTATGGCCAGGCGCATGATCCGGAGATCCGTTACCTGTATCTCGCCGGCACGTTCGAGGAACGCCTGCTGCTGCGGTTGATCGCGAAATATGAGAAGGCCCGCGCGTGTCTCGCTGTCATGCCGGACACGCTCGGAGCGACCGCGGAGGAGACCGCATGGAGCAAGGGTCTCGTCGCGGGTTTCGCCGAGGACCAGGCGGCGCTGTTCGAGGAAGACGCGCCGGCGATCCGCACCCTCGATCGGGTTGCCGAGGCGGGCAATACGGCGGCGTTTCGCGACCTGCTGCACGAAATCGATCGTGCGTTCGCGGGCCATGAGCGGCATTCGGTTCGCCACGGCTGGCTGGTGGAGCAAGGTCTGACCACCGATCTCGGCCAGACGGCGGCGGCCGACGCCGCGCGTCGGCGCAGCGATACGTTGCTCGGCCATATCGACCTGGCGGACTTCGTCGCCGCGGCGATCGCGGCTGAAACCTGCATCGTCGTTGGTGCCACCGAGGAGCCGCGGCTTCCAGCCGGTGCCGATCCGGACCAACTGGCGCTGCCAGCCGAGTGGGCCGCGGGGTTGGACGATCTGCCCGGCTATGACGCGCAGACCGGAACGCTGCGTGTCACGCGCAACCGCGATCGGCTGCGCGATGCGCAGGGTGCGTCGGTGGCGTTCCTCGGTCGCGCGCACCCGCTGGTGCGGCGGGCGGTTTCGCGCGCGCGACGAAACGACATCACGGAGGCGACCGGCGCGCATGATTGCCGGGTCAGTGCCGCGCGGGCCGACAGCGGTGCGCCGCTTGCCGCATTGCTGTCGTTCAGTATCGAGATCGCCAGCGTGCGTCGCGTCGAACTGCAGCGAGTCATCGCCGTGTTGCTGTCGGTATCGGGGCCGCCGGTCGAACTTGCGGAACCAGAATGCTGGCTGCGTCT
>Ga0181530_10007017_pt1 | contig 10909 bp, 10 predicted proteins | sample PEATcosm2014_Bin_42_FD_119769 | JGI IMG/M metagenome (GOLD analysis project Ga0181530, IMG submission 119769) | Peatland microbial communities from MTU Mesocosm Facility, Houghton, MI, USA - PEATcosm2014_Bin10_60_metaG | ecosystem: Environmental > Terrestrial > Soil > Wetlands > Peat | place... | reverse complement strand
TCTACAGCGAATTCGGCTCGGGCCTGACCGCCGAGGGCATGGGATTCATCATGCAGAATCGCGGCGCGCTGTTCACGCTGGAGCCCAAACACCCCAACGTGCTGGCTGGCGGCAAGCGCCCCTTCCATACGATCATCCCGGCATTCATGGAAAAAGGGGATCGGCACATCGGCTTCGGCATCATGGGCGGCGCGAATCAACCCCTGGCCCATGCGCAGTTCGCCTCAAACATCGTCGATTACGGCATGAATATCCAGGCAGCGCTGGAAGCTCCGCGCTTCACCAAATTGAATTCAAACGGGTGCGACGTTTCGATTGAGGTCCGCGTTCCCGCGGCGACCCTGCAGCAGCTTTCCGAGCGCGGCCACCAAATCCGCATCCGCCGCGAGTATACCCAGGAAATGGGACGTGGCCAGGCGATCCTCCACGATTCCCGCACCGGGACCAACTACGCGGCATCCGATCCCCGCGCCGACGGCGAAGCCGTGCCCGAACCAATCGTGCGGTAAAGTTTACGCGCCGAGTTTCGACGCCAAATCCACCATGCTGTTGGACACCACGTCGAAATCGCCCGGCTTGGCATCGTCCGCCTTGCGCGTCGGCCCGTATTCCAGCGGCCTGTGAATGAAGCCGGTGCGCAGACCGAAGCTGCGCGCGGACATGAGATCGCCGGAGTGGGCCGCGCACATCATCACTTCCTCCGGCTTCAGCTCCAGCAGGTCGACTGCGGTGAGGTACGCTTCGCGATCGGGCTTGTAATGCCTGGCCAGCTCGGCGGAAAGAATCAAGTCCCACGGAATTCCCGCGTGCTTGGCCATATCGGCGAGCAGCGCGACATTGCCGTTCGACAGCGGCGCAATCGTGTACTTCTTCCTGAGGCGTGTAAGACCGGCCACGGAATCGGGCCAGGGCTTCAGACGGTGCCAGACGCGGTTCCAGTGGTCCTTCTCTTCTTCGGAAAGACCTTCGATGTGAAATTCCCCGAGCAGGTCCTCCAGCAGCGCGCGATGCAGGTGGTCGAGATTGGTCCAGGGCATTTCGCCGCGCCGCACCTTGTCCATGGAAGGCGCGTAGCCGGCTCGCCATCGGTCGGCAAAGCGGGCCCAGTCGATGGCTATGCCTTTGGTCTTCTCCCACGCCTTGCCTTCTTCGACGATCGAACCGCGCCAGTCGACCACCGTGCCGAAGGTGTCGAAGACGAGCGCCTTCACCGACTCCTGCGCGGGCGCCCCGTCGATTCGCAAGGCGACCGCCGCCGCGCCGATCCCCGCGCATTGCACAATCTGTCTCCGAGTCATGGCCGAGCCTCCCAGCCGTCAACTATAACCCACATTTGCGTTAACTCCCGTTAAACGGGAGCTAGTACCTATTTGGATCATTGATCGGGAGTCTTTTCGGCCATGTAATAAGACCATCTGCACCTATGCGTTCCCAGGGATACTTGGTCTTAACTCTGGCTCTGGCTTCCGTGCCAACTTTGACGGCATCGGGCGGTGCGTCTGTCTTTGGCTCGGTGGTCGCCAGCGGCGGTACAGCTTCGGACATCGCGCTCGATGAATCGCGCGGCTCCTTGTATATCGCCAACTTCGGGTCCAACGTCATCGACGTCATGTCCACGGCGGACAATACGATCCATTCCTCAATGAACGTTCTGCCGTGGCCTGGAGCGATTGCGCTCTCTTTCGATGCCCAATATCTGCTGGTAGCGCACTTCTGCAACACTCCGCCGCCCAGCTCAACCGGCTCGACTCCCACCCAAACTTCGCCTCCCTGCTCGAATGCAGTCACATCGATCCATCTGGCCGATAACTCGCGGCAGGTTTTCTCGCTGGCCAGTCCTCCACTGGGCGTGGCGTTTCTGGGAAGCGGCCAGGCGCTCGTAGTCACCACCACCAACATTCTGCTTCTCAATCCCGCGTCCGGCCAAATCCAGCTGGTGGACACGATCGCGAACATCGCCCAGACAGTACCCGCGCCGCTGGCCACCTTCCCCGGTCAGATTCTGCAGGCCGCGCTCGCTGCATCCGCCGACGGCAATACGGTCTGGGGCATCGCCAGCGCGGGGACGCCGTCGCAACTCATCTTCCAATACTCCGGTCCGGCCAACTCGATTTCCGGGACTATCTATACTTCTTCACCGTTGCTGCTGCCCCGAATCAGCTCGGCGGCCGACGGCTCTTACGCCACCATCGGCTACATGCTCATTGGCCCGGGAGGCATCTTAAGAGGCCGCTATCCCAACATAATCGAGTCCACCAATATCACCGGAAGCGTCATTGACTCGGTTAACGGAATCGTTTACGCGCAATTTCCGGACGCGAACCAGCCAACGGGGCCGGCGCCTTCCAACACAGGGTACGGCGGACCGCCGGCAATGCTCATCATGGATTCGGACAATCTCACGTTCCGCGACCGGATCTCGATACCCGAGGATATGGTGGGGCGCGCCGTACTGAATGCAGCCGCCACTATGATGTACGCGATCTCCGAGAGCGGCGTAATGATTCTGCCGGTGGGTTCCCTGAACAGCTATCACCGTCTTGGGGCCACGGTGGAAGATCTGCTCGTGACCACCAATTTCTGCAACAGCGCCGTATTGTCCCAGAGTCTCACCATCACGGATCCCGGCGGCGGACAAACCGACTTCGCCGTTACCGCCGGTCAGGCCGGTGTCACCATCATTCCCGCGGGGGGAATCACACCCGCCACCGTTCAGGTGCTGATCGATCCCATCGTGATACCGGGCTCCGGCGGGACTACTGCCATCAGTCTTACCCTTACTTCTCAAAGCGCCGTGAATCATCCAAGGCCGGTTCGCCTGCTGGTCAACAATCCGGACCCCAGCCAGCGCGGCACGGTCATCGATCAACCCGGAGTGCTCAGCGACATTCTTCCCGACCCGGCGCGCAACCGCGTGTACGTTCTTCGTCAGGATATGAACCAGCTTCTCGTCTTCGACGGAAGTTCGCTGGCTCCGATCGCGACCCTTCGGACCGCCACCTCACCGACCATGATGGCGATGACGAGCGATGGGAAGTATCTGCTGGTCGGCCACGATGATTCGGAATTTGTCAAAGTTTACGACCTGAATGCCCTTCAACCGGTGGCTCCTCTTGTGATGCCGGGAGGCCATTTCGCCCGCTCGATCGCAGTCTCCAATGCCGCGATCCTGGCGCTGGCCCGCAATGAGGGGAACACGCCGCCGGGAATGGTCGACAGTATCAACCTCGCGACAGGCACGATTTCCATTTTGCCGACGCTCGGCGTTTATGTGAACGCGGTCTCGGCCGCCGGCGTACTGACATCGTCCCCCAACGGCGGCAATATCCTTCTCGCCTCACCCGACGGTAATGTGTTGCTCTATACCGCTTCCGCAAACACGTTCGTCGCGTCACGGCACGACTTCACAGCTCTCTCGGGAGCCTTTGCCGCCTCCGACTATGGTTCGTACGTGGTTGGCAACTCGATACTGGACGCGTCCATCGTCCCTTCGGGCGTGATCAGCCAATCGCCGATCCCCACCTCCGGCTTCACGTTCATCGACCAGGGTGGCTATATGGCTTCGGCGGCTTCCGCTTCCGCCGCGGGCGCCATGCTGCGGATGGTTTCCATGCAGAGCGGTGCGGCCGCGCCGGTACTGATTTCCGAGGCGCCGCTGCTGCCTGCGGCGGACAATACAGCGGGTTCCGTTGGATGGGGAACCTACGGTTCCGGCAGTATGAGCAATCACGCCGTGAACAGTTTCGCAAGGACGGTTGCGCCGTTGCCTTCCGCCGGCACGGTCGTCGTGCTGAGCACTTCGGGCCTTACCGTTCTCCCTTCCAACTATTCGGCCAGCGCCGCTGCCGGTTCCATTACAGGTATCGCGAGCGCGGCCGACGGCACGCCGCCGGTGGCGCCGGGGGGACTGATTACCATCTACGGACAGAACATGAGTCCGGTCAGTCTCGCCACCGGCGGCATGCCTCTTTCCACCGCGCTGGGAAACTCCTGTCTCGGCCTGAACGGCCTGCCGATTCCGCTGCTTTATGTGTCTCCCCAGCAAATCAACGCCCAGCTTCCGTTCAACGTCGCCGGCAGTGCGACGCTGACGATTCATTCGTCCGCCGGAATCAGCGACAACTATAACTTCACCGTTCAACAAACGGCGCCCAGTGTGTTCATCGGCGGAACGGGATTGGCCACTATCGTTCGGGACGACAACAACCAGTTAGTAACACCCACCAACCCGATTCATCAGAAGGGTAAGGAAACAGTCACCATCTACCTCACCGGCCTCGGTCAAACAACGCCGTCGATTCAGGCCGGTCAGCCCGCGCCCTTGAATCCGCTGGCTGCCGCGGCGGTCCAACCGGCGGTTACGCTGGGCGGTTCGGCTCTTACGGTGAGCTACGCGGGGCTTGTCCCGGGTGAGGCCGGAGTTTATCAGATAAACGCCGCGGTGCCGTCGGACGTGCCCACCGGCATGTCGGTGCCTCTTGTAATCGGTCAGGGCGGGGCGGCAACCACGGTTTTCGTTCGGGTAGTCGAATAGACGCAGTTTGACGGAATAAAGGAGCAATATGAGACCTGTTAAGTTTGCGGTATTACCGATATTGGCAGCGACTGCCGCACTCGGACAACAGCAGTGGGAGTTTGGAGCGGTCGGAGGCGGCGGGCTGATCAACAACGTTGCGGCCGCAAGTCCGGCGGGCGGCGCCACAGCCGGGTTTGCGCCCGGATTAGCGACCGGAGTTTTTGCCGGACAGAATCTCTACCATCACATCTCCGGCGAGATACGGTATGAGTACATGCAGAGCGACGTGCGGCTGGCGGCCGGCGGTCAGACGGCGCAGTTCTCCGGCGCCGCGCACGCGATCCATTACGACGTCATCTTTCACACCAACCGGAAAGAATCGCGCGCGCAGCTCTTTGGCGCGGTGGGCGGCGGCGTGAAAGCATTCTTCGGAACGGGCGCGGAAGAGGCCTTTCAGCCGCTCAGCCAGTTCGGCTATTTCACCAAAACGCAGACCATCAAGCCGATGATCGGCGCCGGGGCGGGCATGATGTACCGGCTGCGGCCGAATGTGTATCTTCGTACGGAAGTGCGGGATTTCATGACAACCTTCCCGACCGCGGTGCTGACGCCGGCGCCGGGAGTGAAGTACGGAAGTTTGCTGCACGAAGTCGTGCCCATGGTGGGCATCGTATATGTGAAGTAGTTAACCGAATGGATTGCGGATCGTGAGGTTATCAATGACCTGCCCATCGTGCATGTCTTCCGAATAGAAGACCGTACAGGACCCTTCCAGCGCCGCGGCCAGCATGAGCGAATCATAGATGTGATAGCCGGATGCCTGCGCAATCCGCAGGCCAAGATTGTGTGTAGCCGGCGTAATCGGAATCGGAGGCGGACAGAGCGTTTCGATAATGCGCAGCCAGTCGAGAATGGTGCGCCAGGATTCCCTGAGTTTGTTCCGTTCGACGTTGACAAACTCGTTGAGGGTCTGAATGCCGACCGTACCGCCTTTGACGATCAGCTTCTCGGCAACCGTTTTTCTGGAATCGTTCCAACTAAATGCATACACCAGGACGTTGGTGTCCAGAAACGCCTTACCGGGCATTGGCCTCCTGCCGGTCGAACTTGAAGCCTGGGGGCAACGGCTTGCCGGACGCTCGCAGTTTTGCGATGGCCTCCTGGCGCGTCATCTCGCGTTCGACGACGAAATCGTCGGCGCCTGCGACGCGAATATTTATTTCATCGCCCGCCTTCAGATTCAGCGCCTCGACGACAGCCGCGGGAAGGCGGATCGCCAGGCTGTTTCCCCACTTTGATACCTGCATGGATATACATTAGCACATTTGTATATCTTTTGGTTTACTGAGGCTCTGCGTAGACGCTTCTGACGAATCCGGCGGCGTTGGTGTTGGGCCAGTCGGGATGCTGCGCTTTGAGGTCGGCGCCGACTTGCTTCCCGGCGTCGTCGGCCGACATGCCCTGACGCTTGAGGGCGAGAGCCCGCGTACGGATATCGGTGATCAGGTTCCGTTCCGCCGCCACCAGCGAACCATCGCCCGGAGCGCTGTGGTCGGGCAGTACGTGCGCGGCGTTGAGCGCGGCGATCTTATCCAGCACGGCAAGCCAGCTTGTTGGCGTACCGCCGCTGTCGGAGATGTTCGGCATGGTCTTGTTCTGCACCACATCTCCCGAGATCAAGGTGCGGTCCGGTTCCACGAAGATGAGCTCGTCGCCTTTGGTATGAGCTTCGCCGAACCATAGCAGGCGCACCGTGACGCCTCCCAGATCGACTGTCGCCTCCTGGCCGAAAGTCACGTCGGGTGAGCGCAATCGAACGCCCGCGAGCAGCTCTTTATTCTGGGCGGAATTCGTGCTGAACCGATTCATAATTTCCTGGCCGTGTTTTTCCATTTCTTCCTGCTGCGTCGTGTTGCGGATCAGGATGGTGGAGGCGGGAAAACCGGGCTCGCCAGCCGCGTGCTCCGGATGGAAATGGGTGGTGGTGAGGAAGAGCTTTTCATTGCCGGCTGCCAGTTTGGCGGCCACACGCGCCGCCGTGGCTCCATTCTTCGGGCCCATGCCCGTATCGACGACGAGTGTGGCGCGGTTGCCAACCACTATGGCGATGTTGGGAAAGCCCATGATCGCCTGGACATGCTCGGAAATCTTCGTAGTGTTCTCACCGACCATCGGCTGAGCCATTTGCGCCCATGCGCCGGCGGCGAGCGTCAGCAGTGCCAAAACTAACTTCATATTCCTCTCCATTGATTGTGGGGCAGCCCCCCCGGTCCGCGGCCGACGCCCTCGTCGGCTTGTTCGGGGCATGAACTGTCATTGAAACACGCTCACTCCGCCGGATGCAGTATCCGGTAGTGATTCCGGTAAGGCCGCTGCGTCGAGGCAAACGCGATCAGCATCAAAACAGCGCCCGCTCCGATAGTGATGGCGATGGACTTTCCGATCGCCCCTTCACTGTGAAACACATAGTCGTTCAGCACGCCCGGCATCAGCGGCCCGAGGCTGAGTCCGCCCAGGTTCAGGCAGAACAGATAGAAGGCCGACACCTGCCCGCGCACCTGATTCGGAAAAATCATCTGCAGCGCCGCCACCGCCGTCCCCATCGGCAGCGCGAGGAAGAACAGAGCGGGGCAGATCAGCGCCAGCGTCACTGTTGCGTTGTGCGAGAGGAATGCGAGCGGGAAGAGAATGCCGGTCCCGATCGCCGAGGGCACGCCCACCCGCAGCGGCGCGTCGTACCGGCCATTCTTCAACCAGCGATCGCTGATCCGTCCTCCGACGTACATACCAAGGCAGCCGCAGGTGGCGATAATCAGCCCCAGTGCGCGTCCGGTCTGGCCGGGCGACCAGTGGTGGGTACGCGCGAAAAATGTCGGTGCCCACGCCATGAATCCGTAATTGCAGATCGCCTGGCAGATCATCCCCGCCGAAATCCCCACCACCGAGCTCCACCGCACGCCCACTTCCCGCAGCGTGGCCCGCGGATTCAACTTCGCTCCAGCCTGCAACAGGCCGCGGCGCACAGGCTCACGCAGCGTATAAACCAGCAGCGCGAACGGAATTCCGGGCGCGGCCGCAACCAGAAACGTGATGCGCCACGGCGCCATCGTGCCGAGCAGGGGCAAGGTGATGGAAGACATGTGCGAGACCGCCTCGACCGTGGTGCCGCCCACCAGCAGTGCCAGGCTCTGTCCCAGAAAGACGCCCATGTAGAAAATGCTCAAGGCAACACCCAGCCGTTCCTTCGGGAAAATGTCCGCGAACATCGAGTATGCCGCCGGAGACAGACCCGCTTCCCCGAACCCGACCCCGATCCGCGTGAGGATCAGCGACCAGAAGCTGCGCGCCAGGCTGCAGCAGCCGGTGAAAAAGCTCCACAGCAGCACCGATACGCCGATTAGATTTCGCCGGTTGCGCGTGTCGGCAATCCTGCCCAGCGGCAGGCCCATAAATGTGTAGAAAACCGAAAACGCCAGCCCCTGCAGCAGGCCTACTCGCGTGTCGCTGATGCCAAGATCCCGCTTAATCGGCCCTACAAGCAGGCTCAGAATCTGGCGGTCGATGAACGAGAGCGTGTAACAGGCCGTCAGGATAACGACGACGTACCATGCGAAGTCGGCACTCGTCTCCCTTGCCGCGGTTGGCTGGGCTGTAGCCGTCGAAGAAGTTTGCACCTCGAAAGTCTATCGCGTTTCCGCCCTTTCGGCGCGTTCGCTCTCCGACTCTTAGACCGGATGCAGTCTGTCTCTTAACCGGGTGAAGCGCGGGTCGCCCCGCAGCGAATCCATCTGCGGATCGACATCCAGGATATAGAGCGCCGCGGAATTCTCCTCCACCGCGCGCTCCAATTCCCGGAAGGCATCTTCCCGTCTTCCCAGAGCCTCCATGAGCAGCGTCATGTAGTACGCGTCGATATACTCGGCCTTGCGCGTCAACTGGAGTTCTTCCAGGATCCTGCGCGCCTCGCGTTGCCGTCCGTTGCGGGCCAGGCAGGTGGCTTCCAGCGCCGCAAGCCACGGAACGTCCGGATAAACCACGCGCGCGAACCGGTACTGAGCCAGCGCTTCCTCCGTCTTTCCCGCATATTCCAGCGCCTGCGCGCAAAAAACCCGGCCCAGCAACAGGTATGGCTGCAGCTCAAGCGCCTTCTTCACGCAGTGTGCCGCCTCATCGAACTCCCGGCGGCAAAACCGGATGATCACCTCGGTAGCGGGCCACAGGGGCCAGAGCGGATCTGTCTTGCGCGCCTGATTCACCACGTCGAGCGCCTCGTCCAGCCGGTTCATCGTCGCGTAGAGGATGGCGAGGCGTATATAAGTATTCGCCGATTTCGGTTTCTCGCGCAGCGCCTGCAGCAACTCGGCTTCCGCCTCCGGAAGCTTGCGCTCGAACATGTGCAAAGCGTGCCCGTGCATGGAGCGAAGGTCGGTTGTGAGCCCGCCCAGCGCGACGGCGCGGTTATAGGCGGCGAGGTATCCGGGATAGATTTCGCGCGGCGCGCGCATCCCGTAAGTTCCGGGCATCAACCAGGAAATCGCGATTCCCTCGTAAGCGCGCGCGTCGGAATCGTTTTCCCGGGCGGCATGCTGGAAACATTCCAGCGCTTTGTCGAACCCTTCACGGGTGCGGCGATTCCAGAAATGCCAACCCGTCTTGATGAGTTCGTCCGAACGGGGAGACTCCAGGCGATACCCGATTTTCGGGCGGCAGGTGATCCAGTGCCCGTATTCCTCGAGCGCGTTCTTCAACTCGGCGACCGTGACCGAGACCGTATGCCTCGACACATGGTGGCCGTCCCATGCCTCGGCGATCAGCCTGTCGCAGGAGATCCACTGCCCGGTGTTTTGAACCAGCGTTCGCAGCACCTGGAACGCCTGCGGCCGCAGTTTCAGGACTATTCCGTCGCGCAACAACCGGCTGCTCGCCGTATCGGCCAGAAACGGCCCGAATTCGAATTGTTCCGCTGTGGCAGGCACCTGTCAGGTTCCCCCGACAGTTTTACAGTTTATGTACAACTGGTCAAGCCGAGCTTCAACTGCGTGTCTGGGCTTCGGTCGATAGTCGAGACGCGGGCGTAGCCGTATTTCATGCGCAGATTGCGAACCATCAAACCTGAAACATTCAACTCCGCTGTTTCCAGGGGTTTGGCCCGGGTCTCAGGTTCTACCGTTTATGCAACACACGCTGCAAAGAAACAGGGCTTCCCCCGGATCAAAACGAATAACAATCCGGGTGATACGTGCGAGGATCGGCATGGATCGACCCCGGCAACATCGGACGCCAAAGCTTCAAACGCTCTTCGCTGTGGTGATCTACGTGGGCGCTTGACCAATAGCGAAGAGACTGCTCGGCCTCGATGCTCTGGTCAAACTGTTCCAGTGAGGTCGCGCCTCGAAAATAGACCACGGCTTCCGTGTCTTCCACGGCGTCGACCAAATAGCAGTAAGGAGCGATCGGGATGCGCCTCCGGTCCTCCTGTTTTTCGAGCAGCCACTCCGTGAGTTCCGGCGAAAACTTCCCGAAGGCCTCGACGTAGACGTTGATGTAATGACGGAGGAACCCGGCGCTCGGATCATCGCATTCCCGCAGCAAATCACCGTATGTTTGCGCGTAGAAAGTCTTCTCCGCCGGAAGAATGTCAAACTCGTACCACCTGACGCCGAGATGCGACTTGGCAGAGTGGGACTTTAAATCGGCTATTTGATCGGGAAGAAAGAGGCCATACGCGGCCTGCCTTTGTGCGCGTTCGGCCCATGGGTGAGCGTAAAGCTCAACTACTAAGGGCGGGTTCGTGGGCGGTAGATACGACATAACCGCCAAGCGTCCGACTGCACTTTGACCATGGGCGGCGAAAGCGAACGCAAGGCCGAGATGCCCGGTGAAGTCAACAATGCGCGTGGGCAAACCGTAATGCTGGAGGAAAGCATGGGCCGTAGACCAGTCGAGGCCTTCACGATCGGCAAGGAGACGGCCCGCAATCCAATCCACAAGGTTCGCCACCTGTTGTACATCGGTGTTTGAGAGCCGTCGCGAATTGATGAGACGGCACAGGCTGTGGGTGGTTGTGGAATAATCGCCGCACTCGCCGCGAAACAGATAGCGCGGAACTGCGCGAGGATATAGCAGCCCGGACGGCGTTCGCTCCCAGAGATGCGGGGTGTCCTTCAAAGCGTAATGACCGAGAACATGGGTGAATGCATCGGTCAGGTTTGGAAAGCGCGGGTGATCCAGCTGAAACATAATCTATCTACATTGTCGCTCTTCCCCCGGCACGGGCAGGGAAGGAGATAAAGCGACCTAAACCAGTTCCAGCTTTTTCAGCTTCATCCGGTCGCGGCGCACTTGCGCAAGGTCATACTGCGCCTGTTGCAAAAGCCAGCCTTCTTCGGTGCC
>Ga0181530_10007016_pt1 | contig 10909 bp, 7 predicted proteins | sample PEATcosm2014_Bin_42_FD_119769 | JGI IMG/M metagenome (GOLD analysis project Ga0181530, IMG submission 119769) | Peatland microbial communities from MTU Mesocosm Facility, Houghton, MI, USA - PEATcosm2014_Bin10_60_metaG | ecosystem: Environmental > Terrestrial > Soil > Wetlands > Peat | place... | reverse complement strand
CTCGATAGCACAGGACCGCCGGACTGGTGGAATCAATCAATACCGCGTTAGTGTCCCAACTGGGAACGCCAACAAGATTCGTAGCTAGAAGCGGCAATTGCCCCGCATCCCCAACCCAGCTATTGGTATTATCAAATCGCCAATAGGCATGGATTGCCAAAACGCTGTTAGGGCCAAGCCCATTCAAGTAATCATACAGAAGCGTGTTGCCAACGGTATCCAGATTCGTCGCCAACAAATCGGTTCGGCTGAAGTAGAGCCAGTACCACCACATGGGAATGCCGCCGTCGCCCAAAACTCCAGTCCAATCTTGGGCGCGGAGGAATAACGAATCGCCCAGCATCGGGACCGTGAAGGACGCCACCGTTTGATTGGTGCCCGGCCACACTTCCGTTGCCACCTGCCAACTGGAGAACGGCGTCAAAAGATTCCCTGTACCCCAAATCGCATAGACTTCATTGGTCGAATTGTGCAGGCTCAAATACGCCACTCCACCAGAAACATTCGTGATTTGCAGCCACAGTTGGTTTGTGTCTATCGAAAAGTTGCTGCTGAACATGGGCGAAGAACCGTCACTATCACCACTACCGTCGCTGCTGCCCGGAGAAGGGACATCCATGCCCATTGCCCGCGCCATCGTTCGTGCTTGCTGGTTTGCCGCCGCTGTCTGAATCTGCGTGATCAGATTTACCACTGCATCCACCTCCGAAGCCACTTCGGAGGCCACGGTGCTGCTCGTGACCTGCGCTTGCAACCTGAACCGAGGTGTGGGCGCCACCATCTGACCGCCAGTTTCGTCCACGAGATATTGTCCATCGGAAATCTGGAAGATTGCCCCATTCAAATCCAGCGGTGCGCATGGCGCTGGAACAGCGTCTCCGCCCGGCATGACCCACCAGAATGTTCCACCGATAATCGGCAAGTCCGCTGGTTCGATTTGCGCCAGCCCTTGCGACTCTGCGGCGATCTGGACAATGGAATCCTGTGCTGCACCAATGGTGGAACCAGACTGAATTGACAGCATCTGTGCAAAACTACTACCGGCACAGGCCACAACGCTCGCAACAACGATGGCGCCGGCCAGTCTGACGATGGGGTTTGGGGAATGATTATTTGCCCTTTTGATTGCCTTCATAAGTTCTATTTAGATTCAGAATCTATCCCGCTGCCTTTCTAACAACTATTAATTCGAACGCAAGCAATAAATCGGTTGCTTTTATCGTTTTCCAAAGCTTTCTGAAATTTAGACACGATGTAAAGCCTCGTGTTTTGGCGTTCGCCTTTCCGGGAAAATTCGGGAATGCCTGTGCGCAAACCCAAAGCCAATCTGTATCGAACACGGTTCGGCGAGAATGTTGCCCGTCTGCGAGAGCGACGGAAATTGACCCAGGAAGAATTGGCGGAAAAAGCCGGGGTGAGTGCGCGTTATCTTCAAAGCATCGAGGCCGGAGAATATTTTCCGGCCCTGCCAACATTGGTGCGCTTGAATTCTGCCCTGCGTTGCGATTGGGGAGAACTCTTTGCCGGCTGCGAAAGAGTGTAGAATAAATCCAACGGCCTTTGTTGGACTTTCGTTTCATGCCATTGCCCTTCCCTTGGCGTGTGAAAGAATGCGTGAAACAAAATCCTGCGCATCAAACGGTTTCTCAATGTAATCCACCGCACCAAGCTCAAGCCCGTATTGCACATCATGCTCGGACGGTCGGTTTGAAACAAAAACGATGGGGGTTTGGAAAAAAGGATTTTCCCTCAAACAATGATAAATCTCAAGGCCGCTAATACCCGGCGAGTTCACGTCCAGCGTGATCAAATCTAATTCCCCGGTCTGATCTAGCTTCATTCCCCGTTTCGCATTCCATACGGTTTGCACTTCGCAGCCAGCCTGCGTCAGTAAATACACCATCATCATCGAAACGCCAGGTTTGTCTTCAATGACGAGAATCCGCGCTTTGTCTTTCATATCATCGCAACCCTGATTTATCCCGACCATTCTCAAACATTTTTACAGGAAGGCAAATCCCATTGCAATAAAAATATAACCTGTGCGTTATGGTTTATTGCCCGCGGAATTTGCTCCCCAAGCCTGACGGCTTGGTGTAACCTTTCAGGATTGATCCGCTGACCACAGCAGAGGTCGCGCGGATGCTTGGCATTTCTCAATCGCGGGTCCGCCAGTTCATCCTGGCCAAGCGACTCAAGGCGAGAAAACTTGGCCGCGATTTGGTGGTTGAGCGAAAGGAAGCCGAGCGGTTCAGGCGCGAAGGCAGGCTGCCAGAAGGACGGCCTGCCAGCGCGGAGCGAAAACCATTACGCAAGCGTTAGCGAATTCTTGTCAGCTTGCTTTCAGATTGCCTTCAGTCTGCTTCGCCTGAATCTTGTTTTTGAGTTCAACCAACGTTGCCTTTGAAATGCGCTCGCTGAATTCCTCTTTGAGCGATTGCCGGTCGGCAAGCTCATCTGGAAAAACTTCCCGGTTCATCGCCTCTTTGGCGCAAGCGTGAAACTTGTCCAACGACACAATCTGAACCGTCTCGTTCAATTGCCCCCAAAACACTTCCAGCGGGTCTTTCGACGCCCACCACGGATAGTTGTAATTCGCTTTCGCTTGAGCGATGGCCTTCTTGCTCATACCACTCACGGACTGAGCAGAGATTCCCGCCAACGGAAGTGGGACAACATTGGAGGTGGGCGCTTCAGAAAACACAACCTTCTGTGCCATGTTCGCGGAATGCTGATCGCGCAGGTGGCCGTAGGTTTTCATGGCAAGCGCACCTCCGTCTTTGTGACCAAGCCAGCGGGAAACCGTGGGAATATCCACGCCTGATTCAATGCAACGAGTAGCAAACAAGTGGCGCAAGTCGTGGTGCGTAAAACGGGCAATTCCCAATTTTCTGCAAGCCGTCGTTATGGATTTCTTACATTCATGAACTTGCATGACCGGTCTGTTCGGTGCAGGCGTTTGATCGCCTTTCATTTTTTCCAAAAGCTGCCGCATTTCTGGAATCATCGGCACAACACGATTTTCGCCAACGTGGCGTCCCTTCAATCCCGTTTCCGGCGAGCCTCTCACAATTATTTTCCCGCGCGTGAAATCGCAGTCAGCCCAAGTGATGTATTTGGCTTCCGATTTGCGAAAACCGCCGTAGGCTAAAAATTGAACCAGTTCGGCAGACGACTTGGCAAAACCACTTCCTGAATTTCTGATTTCTTCGATGAGGTTTTCAAATTGGTCGGATTCAGGCAGCTTGATTTGTTTTTTTGTATGTTGCTTGATGCGCTTTGCCGCCAGCGCAGGATTGTCATAACGCGCCCCGGCCTCAATGGCGATTTGAAAGACATGGCGCAGGATGCCCACGGTTTGATTATGTGACGATGAACTGGTTTTCTGTGCATTGGTCACGCTCCAAGATTCACACTCTGAACGGGAAATTTTGCTGACATCCTTGTTTTCCAAATCAGGCCATGATTTCAACAGGGCTTTGATGCGAAAAGTATAATACTCCTTCGTTTTGGGCTTGATGTTCGGGTCGTTCTGAAGCTTCTGTTTGTAAGCAGCTAAAGCATCTCCAAAAGTCATTTTCCCACGCGCAACAGCCTTATACGCAGCGGCACGCTGCCGCTCCTCCTTATGAAAATCGCTCAAACGCAATTTGGCGACACTGATGCGGTCGGTTTTGAGTGACTTCCAAATTAGCTTGCCGCGCACTCGGATTCGGGCATAATAATTTCCAGATTGGACGTGACGAACAAGATTTGCCACCGGCGTTTTCTGCCAGCGTGAATCAGTATTTTCGGATGAATTGGTCTTCATGCCGATAGTATAGAACATAAGTATAGAAAACGCAAATCGCGAATCTGTAAAATCGCGTTTTGTCCAATAAATTTAATGGTTCGGGGCGTAGCGTAGCCTGGCTAGCGCGCTTGTTTCGGGTATAACAGCTTCGCTGTCCCTAGTGTCAGCATAGCTTTCTAGCTGGGTAGCAGTAACAATTTGTGTGTGTTTCATAGGATTCTCACGGAGTCAGATTCATAAAGCCGTCGGCGGCGAGTGGCAATCCCGGATTCCAGGCCACCTCCCAATAGTAGCCACAATATCCGACCTACAATGTTTTCTTGCCAGCGGCTTTGGCTTTTGCCCATCGTGCTTTTGCGGCAAGCGAAATTTTCCGCCGAGCCGCCGCACTCATTTTCCGTTTTTTCGGCTGTGATTGCTTCACCTTTTGCCCTTTAGCCTTTGCCCATCTTGCTTTTTGAGCGGCAGCAATCCTTGCTCTGCCGGCTGCACTCATCTTGCGCCTTTTCTTCGGAACAAAAGCAGCAGCGGGTTTTATCGAAGAACCTATAATTCGATGAAGCTCATTTTCGAGCGATTGAATTTTCTCTTTGATTGTCGCCGCCCGGCGCAATTGTTGCGGTGTTAGACTTGTCAGTAATGAACTCATGGCGGGCAATTAAGGTTTTTGGCAGGGAAAAGTCAATGCGTGATTTTTTACTGTTCAGATTCGCCGCGACCAACGCGCCCTTTGCTCCGACTCGTGACGAACGTGGTTTTGCGGAACGGAACAGGCGTAGTCGTGTAGGGGAACAGGGCAGCCGTCAGCTGTGAAGCGGCAGTTAAATGGCCGCATAGGCGGCGGGCTTCTAAAATGTAGTCTTAAAGCAATCGCTCAAGATGGAGTGGAAGACGATCTGGAAAAAGCAGAGACGCAACAGTGCAGAGAGCGGCACATTCTTTGGGCATACTTAATGCGTTTGAAGGGAAACTGGTTTTCATTCCCCGCTCAAATTCCTTATTGAATTGCGATACGCTCCAAACATCAAAGCCTATTCGGTTGGTGTAGTTCATGCCTTGTTCGATTACTTTCATTCCAAAATCAAGATAATTTGCGGGTATGAAAAAACCGAAGGATTTTCGATCCAGCGCCCGCAAATTCCAAATGGAGTTAAATCCTAATTTGTCTCCAAAGAGAAGGAGAATAGAGAGTAAGGACGAAGGATTGGCTGGGCGCCAATCACTAGGGTATTCCAGCGATCGCAAATCTTCGACATCAACGCCATGTGTGTCGGCGGATGGATGTCGTTCAATGAATGGGCGCTGGAAATGGTGCCTTGGCTTATCAAGGAATGCGTCCCGAAAGGTGACGGACACTGGTGGCCGACGCTCGCTCTTGAAGTGACGCCGAATGGTTAGCAACACGAAGCCGTAGCGTAACGCCGAGTTAATTGTCGGCAGCGAGTTGCCAGAGGAGCAGGTCGGAATCGGTTGAGGTGGCCGGGCCGTCTTCGCTGCGCTTGGGCGCGGTCCCGCAGTGCGGGACTGCGCGTCTGGTGGGGTTGAAGCGGGCGGCCTGCTGGACGGACACTCTGTTGGCGGGGAGGATCCGACTCGTTACCTCGTCGCCTACGGGTTCAACGGGCGGGAGTTCGATCCCGGCGCAGGATTCCCCGCCCTGGAGGTTGAAGCCTTTGACACGCCATTCGGACGCAGCCACGGAGAGTTGGGCTCGCAACGGAGGCCATTCATTCTGCAGGTCGTTCTCATCCACGGTTTCCAATTTGCCGCCGGCGTCGAATTCCTTGCGGGCAATCTCCAGCAGTGCGGCGAGGTTGACTTCGGTGGATTGCTCGGCCTGGAGGCGGCCGTCGAGGACCAGTTCGGCGGCCTCGCCTTTCTCCTGAATCATGGCTTCGAGTTTTCGATCAATGGAGCGGTCACAAATGATGGGATAGACATTGACGGGCCACGGGGAGTTGAGGCGATGGACGCGGTTGATGCCCTGCTCGAACTTGTCGTAGGCCCAGGAGTAACACAGGAGGATGACATTGTTGCAAAGGTTGAAGCTATGGCCCTCGGACATGCAATCCACGCCGGCCAGCATGACGGGCCACGGTGATTTGCCGGGGCCGAGCTTGAACTGGGCGGCGAGCGCAGCGCAACGCTTCTGCGAGATGCGGCCGTCGGCCACGCAATGGGCCACGCCGGCCTCGGCCAGGCGGGCGGACAGGGCATCGAGGGAATCGTGGAAGGCGGAGAAGACGATGGCCTGCTCGCCGCGTTCGAGGCCTTGGTGGATGAGCTTGAGTGCGGCGTGCAGCTTGGGGATGTAAGCGGTGCGGGAGCGGGGTTGGCCCTTGGTGCCATCACCGCAGGGGCGGACGAGCAATTCGCTGGCGGCGTTGGCGGCGGCGATGCGGAGGGCCTGCAGTTGAGCGCCGATGGCCGGCTTGCCGTTTTTGTCGGTGTATCTGGCCTTGAGATGGTAGCGATAGACGGCGGCCTGTTCGGCGCCCATGGGGACACGGACGACCTGGCGCAGCTTGGGGACGATCTCCTCGCCGAAATCGGCCTTGCGGCGGCGCAGGATGATGGGGGCGAACATTTTCCAGAGGCGATGGACGTTGCAGACCTGCGGGGTGAGTTTTTTGTAACGCTGGGATTTGGAATGGGATTCCTTTTCCTTGCTGAGGTTGCGTTCGGAGATCAGGAATTCGGAAGCAAACTCATCGCGAGCGGCGGAGGAATCCGGATACGGGAACCGGGCATGGGCTTCGGCGCGGGCGCCGGTGGACCACCAGGCGAGGCGGAAGACATCCGGGAGCCGGTTTTTGATGGGAGTGGCGGTGAGGACGAGCTTGAACCGGGCATTGATCTGGCGGACGCCGGTGCCGATGATGGTATCCTCACCCTTCATCTTGACGCCTTCGTCCACCGCGCAGGCCCCGAAGGAATCCTGGCAGAGATCGGCGAGCGAGGGGGAATAGACGCATTTTATCTTGAAGGCTGAAGGCTTGGGGGAACCCCGTAAAGGAACTTTGTTCCCACGGGGTAAACATCCAACATCCAACATTGAACGCTCAACATCCAATGGGGCAGCCGTGCTGGAAGCCGGCGCTCCGAGCCAGCGGGATTCGCCGACGGATTGGGCGTAATCGCCATGGCGATTCTCGGTCATGAGGCTGCGGATGGTTTGTTTCTTTTCGGGCGGCAGGTCGCTGAAGGACGGGCTGGGCTTGTCGCAATGGAACACGGCAAGGGTGTGATAGGAGTTTGAAAATTCATCCAGCAGCGCTTCATTGTCGGCGTATTGACTTTTCCTGGCGGCCCAGGCGGACTGGAGTTCGGGCAGCGTCATCGAGTCGAGGGCGTCCAGCCGGCGGTAGTGTTTGGCGCAGGTTTCGGCACGGCAGTCGAAGAACTCGGAACTGTCGGAATCGGTAAGGCCGAGGGTCTGCATCATGCCGATTATGTTGGCACGGTCAAAATCGGGGAAGGGGGTGACGCCGTTGCCGGTGAGCTGGGTGTAACTGGTGATGTAATAGCCGGGGGCCAATTCCCTGGTACCTCGTTGAGGGTTGAAGGTTGAGAGTTGAATGAAGGCTTCCTGGGACTCCAGCGGAATGACGCGAGTGTGGAATTTCTCCATGCCTTCATCGGTCACCTGTTTGTGGAGGTTGCCGGGGACGACGAGCAGGACGGGTTCGAGGGGTTTGAGCCGGCGTTTCTCGCCGGGGGCAAACTCGGTCTGGAAGCCAACCTTGAGGGCGGGCCAGACGAAGAGGGCAAGAGTCTTGCCACAGCCGGTGTCGTGAGCGAGCACCATGCCGTCGTGAAGGGCGGCCCGGGCATAATCCTCGCGCTGGAGTCGTTTGAACCGGAAGCCGCGTAAAGCTGGCGCCACGCGGTTGGGGACGGATTCAGGTTTCATATTTTAGACACGGATTTAAATGGAACGAAAACGCCCGCCGGTAACGAACGGGCGTGAAAGTGGAACGAGCCGGAGGCCGGCGTTCCTACCGCCTGGGAATCTTGGGGCGCAGGGAATTGACGATAGATTTTTTTACGGCCGGGTCGGCATCCAAGGCGGTGATGACGGTGACTTCGTGCTGGCGATAGACGGCCCAGTGGTCGAAATAGGGGGAGGGGATGCCGAAGCTGACACGAAAATAAGTCGAGGGTCTCGCCCCGTGGAATACCGGCTGCAATTCCACGGGGTGAAGGTTGAGGGTTGAGGGCCGGGCCGTGCCGGAGGCCGGCGCTCCTTTCCAGATGAAGCTGACGCGGCCGATGAGGTTGTCGCAGGTGCGGACGCGGGAGTTCCAAGCGGGGGTCATAAAGGAGAGCAGAAAGCAGAAAGCAGAAATTTCAGTTATTGACGATGGATTCGATGAGTTCAAGGGCTTCCAGATTCTTTTGATAGGCGGCGGGATGGACGAGGGCCACGTCGGGGACTTCGGGGATCTCGAAGTGCTGGATGAGGTCCTGCAGGTTATATTCGATGGGGGACGGCGCGCCTTGGTCCTGGATGGACAAGGTCACGTCCTTACCGCGCAACCGTTCTTCCATGAAGAGGCGCTCGATGCCTTCGCCGTCCCTGATGAACAGGGCCAGCTCGGAGCCTTCCCATTCCACCTCGTCGCGTTCGCCGGTGAGATTCATCTTGGTACCGGACCGCTTGACGCGGATGGTCTCGGTGCGGATGGCATAGCGCGTGCCCGCGCGAAAGCATTCACCCCGTGGAATGGTGTCGGGCGCATCGCTCGAAACAGACAACGATTTATTCCACGGGGGAACAGTAGAAATTGGTTCGCCCTGTGGAATGCTGGAAACAGCCAAGGATTTATTCCACAGGGGAACAGCAGAAATAGAGCCATCCCGATTTCTGTTTTCCGCTTTCGGAATTTCCAAATTTTTACAACACAGGATGTCGTCGTTGTCGTCCAGATAGCCGAGTCGCTGGATTTGGGAGAGGGGATAGAGCGGGGAGCGGACAGCGTTATATTCGGCGAGGGCGTTTTGGACGGCGTCCACCACGGCGGGGGCCACTCTCCAGGTGGCGCCGAAGACGGCGCGCTCAAGTTCCTTGCGTTCGGCCTTCTGCAGGATGAGCTGCATGGGATGCCTGCCGTTGAGGGCGAACAGCCGCTGGTATTGCTCTTTCTTGACGCGCCCGCTGGTCTGGTCGAACAGGGAGAGGTTGGTCTTGATGGTGCCGTCAACGTCCAGATAGATGTTGAAGGAGTTCGGAGTTCGAACATCGGAGTGGGTGAAGTTCCATTCCTCGCGGCAGGCGTCCCAGAGTTCCACGGTGTCCGGGGTGTGGCCGCCTTCGTACTGGCGGATGACGGAACCGCGGCGGAGGGAGAGACGGGCTTTGCCGAGGCGGGAGCAAAGCTCGGAGGCAGAAGATAGAAGGTCGGAGTTGGGGGAGAGAGTGTGGTGCTGCTGGCAGCCTTGGATATGGGAGCGGGCGAAGTAAATAATTCCGGTGCGGAATTCGGCTTTCGGGCCCCGGTTCTCGGAGTTCGGGGAACAAATATTGCCTGGGATGACGAGGTGCGCCCAAATGTGAGTGGCCAGCGCGGCGTGTGGCGCCTTGAGCGCGAAGATGAGACGTTGCAGGGTGGCTTCGTTGGCGATGATGCAGCCTTCGCCATAGGGCGAGCAGCGATCAAGGGCGATGCAGAAGCCGGCGATGGTGGAATCGATGGTGTCCTTGGACGTGCGCCCGTCGTGGGCACCGAAGGCCATCTCGACGGCGGGGCAATCGCTCTGCGCCAGGCCGGCGAGCCGGTCGCGGTATTGGTGGAGGTCCCACGGGAAGTTCAGGACGAAGCAGTCGGCCTCGAAGCCGGCGATGCGCAGAAGGGAGTAGAACCGGGTCAAGTCCGCCTGAACAAAATGAGTCGAGAGTCGAGGGTCGAGAGTCGAGGGCCGTTCGATATCGGCGCCGATAAGATACTTGGTTGAGGGGGCGGCGGTGCCGGCGAGGAGCTGGCCGTTGCCGCAGGTGAGATCCACGAGCACGGGACGGTATTGGGGCAGCGCGAGAGCCAGTGCGGCGGCCCATTCGGGCGGGGTATGGAACTGAGCCTGACCCTTGACGACGGCGTTGGCGGCGGACTCCAGATGCTGCTGGAGGTTGGCCGGGGCGATGCCGGTCTTGCGACCGGGGGACACGTGACCAGTGACAGGTGACACGGTTGTACGGCTCGTGATTTGGATGCGTGATGGCATGGGTGTTGTGGGTTGCTATTGCTTGCGACTAAGCCCGCAGGGAGCGAGGCGGCCTTTACTTGGGTTCGGGCTTTTCCATGGCCTTGCCGGTTTCCTCACGATCCTTGGTGCCGGCGATGACGGCACGCCAGGGGCGCTCGGCGGTGGCGACGGTTTTGAAGAGGTGAATGTTTTTGGCGGTGTGGAATTCAAGGCTGGGTTCGTCGGTGGCAGCCAGGGCCTCGCGCAGGTACCGGGCGGACAGGGTGACGGTGACGGTGCGACTGGCCGGGACGAGCAGGCGGTCGGTGGCATCGCCAATCATCAGCTTGTCCTTCAAGCCATGTGAGGAAATGGCGAGGGCGGACTTTCCAAAGTCGAGTTTGACTTCGTCGGCGACGAGGGCGACGCGGTCCACGGCGGCGAGCAGGAGCGCGCGGTCAATGGTGGCGACCGGCGACTGGTCCGGGGGCATGATTTGGGCATGGTTCGGATACTGGCCGTCGACGAGCTTGGCGAGCAGGGTGGTATCACCCCACACGAACTGGATGAGGTTTTTGGCGACGGTGACGGCGAGGCGCTTGGGTTTGTCCGGGTCGCCGTCGAGCAGGCGCAGGAGTTCGTGGACGGCGAAGGCGGGGATGATGAACTGGAGTTTTTTGCTGGTGGGCGCCTCGGCGCTGGTGAGGGCGAGGCGGCGTCCATCGGTGGCGATGACCAGGAGCTCATCGGCGATCTGCAGGCAGGTGCCGCAAAGGGTGTAGCGACCGGGGTCCTGGGCGGCGGCAAAGGCGGTGGACTGGAGCCGGGAGCGGAAGACGGAATCTTCCAGACTGAATTCGACGGCGTCCGGGCCGAGGCGGGGCCAGCCGGGGAATTCCTCGGGGCCGAGGGTGGTGATTTTGAACCGGGCAT
>Ga0181530_10007012_pt1 | contig 10911 bp, 7 predicted proteins | sample PEATcosm2014_Bin_42_FD_119769 | JGI IMG/M metagenome (GOLD analysis project Ga0181530, IMG submission 119769) | Peatland microbial communities from MTU Mesocosm Facility, Houghton, MI, USA - PEATcosm2014_Bin10_60_metaG | ecosystem: Environmental > Terrestrial > Soil > Wetlands > Peat | place... | reverse complement strand
GCGCTGGCGGCGGCGGACGTTTTTGTCATGCCCAGCGACTTCGAGAACTTTGGCAATGCCATCGTGGAAGCCATGTCGTGCGCAATCCCCGTGATTACCACTACCGGGACGCCCTGGGAGGAACTGAGGACTGCGGGGGCCGGTTGGTGGGTGGAGCCGCGAGTCGAGGAGCTAACCGCGGCCCTGCGCGAGGCATTGGCGATGCCCGAGGAGCAGCGGCAGGCGATGGGGAAGCGGGCGGCGAGGCTGGCGGCGAAGTTCAGTCCGGAACAAGCCGGCGCGGATTTGATCCAGGTTTATCGCTGGTTGCTAGGCGAGAATCTACGTCCGGCATGTGTTCGACTCGATTGATTTACTTCGCGCCGCGGGGTGGCTTGTCCTGCTGTGAAAAGCAATTACCGCGAGCGCCATTGGGAACCACTTGAGAAGCCGTCCTAAAGCACTGACAGGCGTGTTCTCCCGGGTGACAACGTCGGGGCTCTTTGTCCCGAACTTCGACGGGTTACGCTTTATCGCGATTACATTGGTGGTGTGGTTCCACATTTTCCAGGAGGGGCAGCATGTACTGGGGCCGCAAGCCCCGCCCTCTGCCTTGGTGAGCCTGGTGTCAGTCGGGTGGCTGGGCGTGACACTCTTCTTCGCCATCAGTGGGTTTGTGCTGGCCCTGCCATTTGCAAACCATTACCTGAATGGCGCGCGCGCGGTGGCGCTGCCTCAGTACTATCTCCGACGCGTCACGAGGTTGGAGCCCCCGTATATGATATGCCTGCTGGCCTATTTCGGGATTAAGGCATTCATCATGAAGCAGGCTGGCCTTTTACCCCACCTCCTGGCCAGCATGACCTACACCCACAATATAATCTACTCGGATGTGAGCACGATCAACGGTGTGGCCTGGTCGCTCGAGATCGAGGTGCAGTTCTACATACTTGCCCCGCTGCTAGCCCAGATTTTCCGCATTTCCAGTCCTCTCTATCGCCGGGGCGTGCTGATTCTAACGATGACAGTGATCGGCATCCTGACCGATTGTGTGCTGGCGCCCAGGGGCACCACCCACAGTTTGTACCTGGTGCCTCAACTGAACTATTTTCTAACCGGATTCCTACTGGCCGACGTCTTCGCAACGAAGATGGCGATGGGAAAGGCCATTCGCCGGTCGTTCGTCTGGGACCTGCTGGGGACTGGTGCGTGGGTCCTTATATTTGTGGCCACGTGTCGCTTCAAAGTGGACAGCTTGCTCTTTCCGGCGTTGATCTTCATCGCCTACCTCGCCGCACTGCGCGGCATATTCTGGAACGCCTTTACCTCGAATCGGCTGATTTTCACGGTCGGCGGAATGTGCTACACGATTTACTTGTGGCACAATTTCGTGATTGAGATTCTACTCCGGAAACTGGACGTGGCGAACCACATGCTCAGGTTGCTCGGCCCTGGATGGTTCTGGGTGCCTTATCTGGGAGTAGTGAGCTTTTGCGTGCTGGCCGTCAGCGGCGTCCTTTTCGCATTATTCGAGAAGCCCTTTATGTTTAAGACGTGGCCGCGCGACTTCGCCAAGTGGGTGCACGGCATCCGTCCGCGGCAGCCGGCAGCACCACCGATTGGGCCGAGTCCCAGACCGGAAGAGAAGGTCTGCAGTTAATATCCAAGGTGGAGAGCATCGTTCGGTGAGCGCTCAAATTGCACCTCGTATCCGTGTCCGCAACGATCTGCCATCCACTTATGGCTGGCGGAACAAGGCGGCCCGCGCCCTTTGGGGTGTGGTTTGGGCGTTGCTGTTCCGGCCCACGCCGCGCGTGTGCCACGGTTGGCGGCGGCTTCTGCTGGGATGTTTCGGCGCGAAGCTCGCGCCCACCGCCCGCGTGGCCAACAGCGTCGTGATCTGGGCGCCGTGGAACCTCGTGATGGATGACAGCGCGGAGATGGGGCCGGACGTGGATTGCTACAGCGTGGCCACGGTCCACATCGGCGCCCACGCCACGGTCTCGCAGTATTGCTACCTCTGCGCTGGCAGCCGCGATCCTTTCGACCCTGACTTCAGCCCCACCAAGGCGCCGATCACCATCGCCGACCAGGCCTGGCTTGGCGCGGATGTGTTCCTCGGACCCGGCGTGACGGTAGGTCAGGGGGCGGTGGTGGGCGCGCGTTCGAGCGTGTTTGCGGACGTGCCGCCGTGGACCATTTCTTCGGGCAACCCCGCCCAAATCCTTCAGAAGAGGGAGATAGGGGAAAAGCAGGAATTGGGAAAGTAGAAGCAGGGACTACGGGCGGAATGGAAACCGGGCAAGCCAAAGTACACCACATATAGGGGCGATGGCATTGAAAGGACCACCAGCGGTAGCGCTTTTTTGGGCATTTTTGGCGTTCTTGGCCTCAGATCGCAACGGTTGGACTCTCCGATGGGTTCCCCCCCTCCAGCGGTGCGAATGGGACCGAGGAAAACGCTGAAATGCTGAAACATATGTCGGCCGTGGTAGTTGCTGAGGAGAAAGCAGGCGCGGGGGCAGCGGTGCCGCTGGCAGAGCATTATGCCAGGGCGGTGCTGATTCGCCAGGTGGAGCAGACGCTGCTGGACCTGTTCGCCAGGGGCGAGTTGTTTGGGACGGTCCACACCTGCATCGGACAGGAATGGACCGGGGTGGCGGTGGCGGCCTGCCTGCGGCGCGGCGATGTGGTGTTGAGCAACCACCGCTGCCACGGCCACTATCTTGCGCTCACCGATGATGTGGAAGGGTTGATCGCCGAGATCATGGGCCGGCAGACCGGGGTGTGCGGTGGCCGAGGCGGGAGCCAGCACCTCTGTGCGGAGGGTTTCTTCAGCAACGGCGTCCAGGGCGGCATGACGCCGGCAGCGGCCGGCTTGGCGCTGGCCTTGAAGCGCTTGAACGGGGACCAGATTGTTGTGGCCTTTATCGGTGACGGCACTTTGGGAGAGGGCACGGTCTATGAGTCGCTCAACATCGTCTCCAAATGGCAATTGCCGGTGTTGATCCTGCTGGAGAACAACCTCTACGCCCAGAGCACCTTCCACGAGCAAACGCTGGCAGGCGATATCCTCGCGCGCCCGGCGGCCTTCGGCATCCCCACTTTTGAAGCAAACACGTGGCAGCCAGAGGAGTTGCTGGCCCAAACGCTCCAGGCCATCGGCCAGGTCCGGCGCACGCGAGGTCCGTGCTTCCTGCGGGTGGACACGTACCGGCTCATGGCCCACTCGAAAGGCGACGATAATCGTGACCCTCAGGAGGTGAAGCGGCATTGGGAGCGCGATCCGGTCACGGTCTTCCTGGGGGCTCACGGAGAGGAAGGCGCAAAGATGCAGCAGGCGGCGCAGCGGCGCGTCGCGGCCGCGGTCGAGGAGGCGAGGAAAGCTCCTTTTGCCGCGCCGCTGCCGGAATCACCGGGAAGCGCCGCCCTCCGGCTCCCGCAGTGGCACCGCGCTGAGCTGCCGGTGGGCGAGCGGGTCGTGACCTGCATCCACGACGCTCTTCGCCGCAACCTGAGGCGCGATGAACGGATTGTGCTCATCGGCGAAGACATTGAAGGCCCTTACGGAGGCGCGTTCAAGGTTACCAGGGACCTCAGCGCGGAGTTCCCGGGCCGCGTGTTCAATACGCCCATCAGCGAGGCAGCCATTGTGGGCCTTGGCAACGGCCTCGCCCTGGCGGGGCTGCGGCCGGTGTGCGAGCTCATGTTCGGCGACTTCCTCACCCTGGCCGCCGACCAGTTCATCAATCATGCCGCCAAGTTCCGCTACATGTATAACGACCGAGTCCGGGTGCCGCTGATCATCCGGACGCCGATGGGGGGCAAGCGCGGCTATGGGGCCACGCACAGCCAGAGCCTGGAAAAGCACTTTCTTGGCTTGCCGGACACGCAGGTGCTGGCCATCCATCACCGCTTCGACCCGGGCGAGTTCTACGACCGGCTGTTCGCGACGGTGGACCGGCCCACATTGGTGATCGAGAACAAGCTGCTCTACGCCGCTCGGGTGGGAGGCGCTATTAGCGACGGCTTTGCCCTGGAATATACCGACGATTCGCTGCCCACGACTCGCTTGCGCCCTGAAGGCACCTCTTCGGATCTCACCATCGTGTGCTACGGCGGCATGTTGCCCGACGTGGAGAAGGCAGTGGATGCGCTGTTCGAGGAGCATGAGATCGCCTGCGAGGTCATCTGCCCGATGCGGTTGTATCCCCTTGACGTGGGCCCAATCCTGGAGTCGGTGTTGAAGAGCCGCCGCCTGCTGCTGGTCGAGGAGGGGTTGGGCTTTGCCGCCTTCGGCGCAGAGGTGGCAGCCCAGATTCTTGAGCACGCTCCCGGCGTGGTCGAGGTCATGGCGCGGATTGCCTCGCCGGAACATCCCATCCCGTCGTGCGGGCCATTGGAGAAGGAGCTTCTGCCGGGCGAGAAACACATCATTCAACGGGCGCGCGAAATGGTTCTGGCCGGGCGACCACAGATGGACACAGATGAACACGGATAAGGGAGAGCCTGTGCTGGTTTATCTCCCTAAGGAGAATAACAACGACGAGAGTGCCAAGCTGCTGGCGTGGCGTGTAGCCGCGGGCGCCCGCGTCACGGCGGGCCAGGCGCTTGCGGAATTCGAGACGAGCAAGACAACTTTTGAAGTGTACGCGCCCGTTGAGGGCATCGTGCAATATAGGTATCGGGAGGGCGACGAGATTGCGGTCGGCGGCCTGGTCTGCATCGTTAGCCAGGATGGCCGCGCGCCGTTTCCCTCCGAACAGGACAAGCAGGAGGCAAATGTTCAAGCCGCTCCTGCGAACGCGCCTGCCGTTGCCCAAGCGGCCCTTGCGGCCGGCGCCCTGCTGCCATCCGAGCCCGCGACACAGGGCCAGCGTTTTAGCGCCAAGGCACGCGAACTCCTCAGCCGACACGGCCTCGACCCGGCGCAGTTTGCGAAGCGTGGCCTCGTTCGCGCCCATGACGTGATAGTTTCCCTCCGCGGTACCTCGCCAGCAACTGCCCGCAGCGAAGTTACGCCGCGGAAAGGCCCGGGGGCCGGACGCACAGCGCTGCCAGTGGGCGTGCCTTATCGCAAGGAGCAGATTCCGCGCAGCAAGCGGCTGGAGATCGCTCTCCTCCGCTCCGGCGCACAGCACACGTTGCCCAGCGAGGTGACGCTGGCCTGTCCGACGCTCGGTTTGCGCGCGGCCGCGGAGCGAGCCGGTGCAAACCTCTCCGGGGTCCTCGTCTATGAGGTAGGACGGTTGCTTCAAAAGTTTCCTGCCTTCAATGCGTTCTTTGCCGACGACCATCACCACTTCTACCAGGAGGTGAATATCGGCTTCGCGTTTGATGTGGGACAGGGCTTGAAAGTGCCGGTGGTGCGCAACGCGGAGGCGAAGAGCCTGCAGGAAGTGGATCGCGAGCTGCGGGAATTAATGGTGCAATACCTCAACGACGAACTATCAGTCGGGTCCCTGGCGGGCGGCACGTTCACCATCACCGACCTGGCCCAGGAAGGCACGGCCTTCTTCAGCCCGCTCATCAATCAGTCCCAGAGCGCGATCCTGGGCGTTGGCGCGGAGCTGTTCGCCCCGGGGCAAAACCAGGGCTGGTTTCACTTTACGTTGACGTTTGATCATCAACTGTCCAGCGGGCGCGAGGCGACGCAGTTCCTGCTCGAACTGAGCCGCCGGCTCGCCGCGTACGAGCAGGCCTGGGGCGCCGTCCTCCGCGAGGAGCCCTATTGCCATCACTGCGAGCGGACGCTCTCGGCCCTGCGCGAGATCAAGGCGCACCTCGTCGAGGAAGTCCGGCCCGACGGCACCAAAGGCCGAGTGTGCAGTGTGTGCCTGCGAGGACAGTAAGCCCTTCGTTATGAACGCTCCCATTGCCCCTCCGACCCCCGTGGCCCAGAGCGAGCCGGCCTCCGCCGGAGTGCGCCAGGCCTTAACGGCCATCGTCAGCGAGTTGTGCGAGGTGGATGCCGCGCAAATCGGGGAGGACTTTGTGCTGGCCTCGGCGGGGCGGCTGCGCAGCTCGCTGGGGCGCGCGACGCTCGATGCCAAAATCCGCCGCCGTCTTGGAGTCAGGATCGAGAACCTGCACACCCTCCGCACGTTCGGCGACTTGGAAGCGGCGGTGGCGGCTGGCAGCAGCGGGGCGCCCGCACCGCCATCGCAAATCCCCAAGCCTGCATCCGCTGAAATGTCGCAGCCCATGCCTCCACTCCGATCCCTAGCGAAAGGAGCGCCGACATTCCTGTCAGCGCAGCGCTCCAACTGGTCCGAGGCACCTGCCTCTTCCGGTGCTCAGGTGTGGTCGGCGGCCAAGTTGCTTTCTGCGGAATCCCGCCTGGCGTGTGGCATTGATGTCGAGTCTATCTCGTCGTTGCCCGAGGCGAAGGACTACTGGGAGGAACCTTTTTACAAGGCCAACTTTACCCCGGCGGAGATCGCTTACTGTGTCGGCCAGGCCAACCCCCGAATGCACTTTGCCGCACGGTGGTGTGCGAAGGAGGCGCTCAAGAAGTGCTTGCCTGCTTATACCCAGTGGGAGATGAAGAGAATTGAGGTGGTGCGAGGTGAAGCCGGTCGGCCCTATCTGCGGCTGACGGAAGACGGTGGCGCCAAGACCCCGCCAGTGGCGTTGAGCCTGACGCACAGCGAAGATTGGGCTCTGGCCATGGTGGTCAGCGGAGCCGAAAGGCCTGCACCAACCTCTCCCCGTCCGCGTGGTTCCGCAACCGGGAGCCGTATTGGCCTTTGTCTGAGCCTGGCGGCACTGGTCTGTTCCCTGCTCGCGCTCATTCTGGCGCTGATCCGCTGGTGAGCCTGCCGCGCCTTGGGTTTCTATGGGCTGCCTCTTTCGCGGCGCGTGAGGGCGCTGGGCCACCGGGCTCAAGCTGAGAGCTGACTACGGACCGCAGACAATGGACCGGGGTCCATCCGTCCTCTGAAGCCCTGCGGAGGCTGGACTGCCTGACCTCGGACTAAGGACCGCCCACCCACATGTGACGCTCGACCCCCAACCCTCGACGGGCGCGCTTCCCTCACCCGCAGGAGAGGTCCAAGGCCAGAGATCCCTCTGTCCCCTTCCATCTTCCATCTTCTATCTCCTCCCGCTCGCCGGCTACTGGCTCGTCCTGATTTACTATCTCGGGGTCCAGTGGTCTCTTTTTGAGCAATACCATTACGGCTGGGCGGTGCCGGTGCTGTGCGCCTACCTGCTCTGGAGAAAAGCAGAAAGCGGAAAGCAGAAAGCAGAAAACGGACTACAGGACCACGAGACCACGGGACTACTGGACCTCGGACCACGGAACCTAGACTGCGGCTTACGCACCCAAGGCCCAGTCCCGTGGTCCCGTAGTCCAGTCGCCTGGTGGTCCCTGCTCGGCCTGTGCGCCTTGCTCTACGCCCCGACACGCTTGCTCCATGAAGCCAATCCGGTTTGGCGTCTGACAAGCTGGCTCTGGGCCCTTGAGGTGGTGGGCCTGACGCTGCTCACCATCCTTTTGGTCCGTGGTCCGCGGTCCAGCAGTCCGGTAGTCTCTTCCCCCTCCCCTCGTCCCACTTCGCGCTTCCCATTTCTGCTTTCTGCTTTCGGCTTTTCAGATTTTGTCTTCCCTATTTGCTTCTTCCTTGTCGCCGTGCCTTGGCCTTCGGGACTGGAGAATCCAGTGACGCAGTCGCTGATGCGCCTCAATGTCGGCACTACGATCGAGCTGCTGGGTCTTTTCGATATTCCCGCGATCCAGCATGGGAATGTCATCGAGGTGGGGACGGGAGTTGTGGGCATCGAAGAAGCGTGCAGCGGCATCCGGTCCCTCCAGGCCACGCTGATGATTTCCCTCTTCCTCGGTGAAATCTGCCGGCTCACTACCCTCCGTCGGCTTTTACTTGTCCTGTCCGGATTTGTCCTCTCCTTTGTGTTCAACGTGGGCCGCACTTCGTTGCTGACGGGGATTGCATCCGCAAAGGGCGTCGGCGCCATCGCCTCCTGGCACGACCCTGTCGGCATTGCCATCCTGGTCGCCTGCTTTTTCTCCTTGTGGCTCATCGCACGGGGCTTGCGGGGAAAACCTGAGATGCTGAAACCTGAAATGCTGAAAGGGGGTATGCCGGTGGAGGGAGTAGATGGAACGTCGGAAACCGAGACTCTGAAAGCCGAATCAGTTCGCAGTCCTGCATCTTTCAGCGTTTCAGCTTGTCGGCGTCTCGGTATTTGCCTTGCTGCCTGGCTCCTGCTCGTCGAAGGTGCAACCCAGCTTTGGTACCGCTGGCACGAGCGCAGCGCTGCCGGCGCGGGCAACTGGTCTGTGAATCTGGATGTTGCGGATCCAGCCGTCACCAGGGTTGAGCTCCCGCCGGGTATCCGCAGCCAGTTCCTTGCCGACCAAAGCCTGCACGGATGCTGGCAGGATCCCTCCGGTCATTCCTGGCAGCTCTACTACTTTCGCTGGCTGCCTGCTCACTCGCTCAAAGGACGAGTCGCCACCGGGCTGGCCAAAACGCATGGCCCGGAGAAGTGCCTCCCCAGGGCAGGCATGAAGCTGCAAGCTGATCTCGGGATCATAACGGTGCCCGTGGCCGGCATGGAAATAGCCATGCAGCAATACATCTTCAGCGCCGAAGGCAAGTCATTCCATGTCTTCTACGGCATTTACGAAGATCCCGCCGGAAGCACCGTTTTAGCCGATCGGCGGCAGAACACCGTCGGCCGCATTAAGGCGGCTTTGGCCGGCAGCCGGAACTACGGCCAGCGGTGGCTCGAAGTGGCCGTTGTGGGCTATGAAAGGTCCGAAGATGCCCGGGCCGCCCTCACGCGCGAACTGGAAAAGGTGATCAAGGTGGAACACGGATGAGGTTTGCCGTAACTGTCCAAGCAGGGCGGCTGCTCAAGAGCCGTCCTTTGCGTGCCCGTGACGTGCAGATTTATCTGGTCTGTGAGCATCTGACGGAAGGGCTGATTTACCTCATGGTGGTTTTCAGCCCCTGGGCTTTTGGTACGAGCCAGCCATGGTCTATCTGGGTCATGAACGGCGCCGGCTACCTTCTGGGTGGGATGCTGGCAGTCAAGTTGGCCATCCGCAGCGTAAAGAGTTATCGTCCGCCGCGATGGGACGAGAGGCAGAAGGCGGAAGAAAGCCGAAAGCAGCAAGCAGAAGGCAGAAACCAGAGATCAGAGGGCAGACACCGGAAGCTCCTCACACCTTCCAGGCTCACTGCGACGCTCGCCTTGCTTACAGTTGCCATTCTGGGTTACTGCCTGATCAGCGCCTTGAATGCCCGGGCCACCTACGATCCGGACACGCACAGATTCACATACTTTGACACGTATATCCGTTGGCTGCCTCACAGCCTTGACAGCCGCCGGACCTGGCTCGCGTTCTGGAGCTACCTCGGGCTGGCGCTTTCGTTTTGGGCGGTTCGCGACTGGCTGCTGGGGAAATCTGCCGCTGAACAACGGGCGGAGCGCCACTCGAATAGCTGGAGGGGCCCGGCCCAGGTAGTGTTCTTCCCGGCTCGTTTGCGGCGGCTGTTCTGGCTATTGGCGATCAACGGTGGCCTGCTGGGGCTGGAGGGGATTGTCCAACGGCTGGAGGGATCAGGCAGGTTACTGTTTCTCGTCAGACCACAAATCCATAAGACCGCCGATACTCAGTTCGGCCCGTACGCCTACTACGCGAATGCCTCGCAATACTTCAACCTCCTCTGGCCGGGTTGCCTCGGGTTCTGGTGGATGCTCCAGAGGTCGCACGGATATGAGCACAAGCGCCACCTGTTTGTGCTCCTGTGCTGCGCCATCATGGCCGCCTGCCCGATCATTTCCACCAGCCGTGGCGGCGCGATCATCACGGTCGGGATGCTCGTCGTGGCAACCCTTTTTCTCGCAGCAACGCATTTCCTGTTCGCTGGTCACCGCCAGGAGGGCAGAAGAGCACGGATAATGACATTGAGCGTCGTGGCTCTCTTCTTCGCCAGCGCGCTGGCCCTGGGATTCTCCCTCGGATGGAAAGCGCTGAAGCCGCGAATGGCTTCGCTTCGTGCGGGTCTCCAGCAGCGGGAGGAGATGTACGACGCCTCCCGCCCCATGGCTGTGGAATACCCCGTTTTCGGCATCGGCCCCGGCGCGTGGGAGGACGTTTCGGATCTCTACCGGCCTTCCACGGCTACCTCCTGGCCTGCCCAACTGCACAACGACTGGCTGGAAACGCGCATCACGTTCGGCTGGGTGGGCAGCGCGTTAATCGCTATGGCTTTGGGCACCGTCGTGCTGCGCTGGTTTGCCCGTGGAGGGATGCAGGGCGGAAGGCGCTTCGCGCTGTTGCTGTGGCTGGCGCTGGGAGGTTGTTTGGTCCATGCACGTTTTGACTTCCCTTTCCAGATGCACTCGATCGTTTTCCTCTTCTTAATCCTTTGCGCCATACTGTTCAACCTGTCGCGCAGGCCGTATCTGAAATACTGAAACGCTGAAATGCTGAAAGGTGAATGAGCGGTGCTCGGCATTTCGGCATTTCAGCATGTCAGCTTTTGCCGTGTGACCTTTCTCCTTCTCAACCAAGCCTTTTACCCGGACGTGATGGCCACCGGGCAATACCTGACGGAGGTAGCCTTGCGTCTCGTCGAGCGAGGGCACCAGGTTACCGTGGTAACCAGCCGCCGGGCTTACGACCATCCTGAGGTGCGATTCCCGAAAACCGAGAGCTGGCGGGGCATTCGCATCTGCCGCGTTGGTTCGACCGGTTTTGGAAAGGGCGCCAGATGGCATCGCGCCGCCGACTTTGCGAGTTTCCTCACTCTGTGTTCTCTTCGGTTGGTACTTTTGCCCAGGCACGATGTCGTGGTGGCACTGACATCGCCGCCTCTGGTCTCCTTCCTGGGCGCGTGGCTGGCTCGCCTGCGTCGCAGCCGCTTCATCTATTGGGTCATGGATTCAACCCGGATG
>Ga0181530_10007011_pt1 | contig 10913 bp, 10 predicted proteins | sample PEATcosm2014_Bin_42_FD_119769 | JGI IMG/M metagenome (GOLD analysis project Ga0181530, IMG submission 119769) | Peatland microbial communities from MTU Mesocosm Facility, Houghton, MI, USA - PEATcosm2014_Bin10_60_metaG | ecosystem: Environmental > Terrestrial > Soil > Wetlands > Peat | place... | reverse complement strand
CTGGAAGAGCAGGGGCACGAGGCGGAGGAGGTGGCGATGTTCCTCATGCGCTGCCTGTTCACCATGTTCGCCGAGGATGTCGAACTGCTGCCGAAGGCCAGGTTCCGCGATGTGCTGCGACGCTGCGAGCATGACCCGTCGCGGTTTGTTCATATGGTCGGGCAGTTGTGGGAGGCGATGGACCGCGGCGATTTCGCGTATGCCTTGGAGGCCAGGGTGCGGCGCTTCAATGGCGAGTTCTTCCGCACGCGCACTGTCCTACCGTTGGGCCGTGAGGAGATCGGCGAGCTGCGCCGCGCCGCTTCCTACGACTGGCGCGATGTCGATCCCTCGATCTTCGGCACGCTGCTGGAACAGGCGCTGGATAAGACCGAGCGCCGGCGCTTGGGCGCACATTATACGCCGCGCGCCTATGTGGAGCGGCTGGTGGTTGCGACGGTGATCGAGCCGCTGCGCGCCGACTGGGACCAAGCGCTTTCCACCGCGGAGAGGCAGAAGTCCGAAGGGCGCCTGAAGCACGCGGAAGCCACCGTACGCTCCTTCCACGTGACGCTCTGCAACACGCGCATTCTCGATCCGGCGTGCGGTACCGGAAATTTCCTCTACGTCGCGCTGGAAATGCTGAAGCGCCTGGAAGGAGAGGTGCTGGAAGCGCTCGCCAACCTGGGCGGGCAGGAGGCATTGAGAGGTTTGGAGGGTCACACGGTCGACCCGCATCAATTCGTTGGACTAGAGATCAATCCACGAGCGGCAGCAATTGCCGAGTTGGTGCTTTGGATCGGCTATTTGCAATGGCATTTCCGAACGCAAGACGGGATGCCGGCGGAGCCTATTCTGCGAGCGTTCAAGAATATAATGGTGAAGGATGCGGTGTTGGAGGCAGATATCGACCTCGCGCGCGGTACCCGCGGCTTGCCGATGACGCGGCGAGGGGCGGGCGGATCTGAGACAGAGATCCATACTTACACCAATCCTCGCCGGCCGAAATGGCCGGAAGCCGAGTTCATTGTTGGTAATCCACCATTTATTGGCAGCAAATTTCTGCGATCCCGCCTCGGAGATTCGTATGTAGAATCTCTTTGGTCTGCTCATAAGAATATGAACGATTCAGCCGACTTCGTAATGTACTGGTGGGATCATGCAGCCACACTTCTCGTGGGCAAACGAACTGCTTTGCGCCGATTTGGTTTCGTAACAACGAACTCGATTACCCAGAGCTTTCAGAGCCAGGTCGTAGACCGCCATCTTCGTGAGAGGCGTGCCATATCTCTTGTGATGGCAATCCCCGATCATCCGTGGATAAAGGCGGCATCGGACTCGGCGGCCGTGCGCATTGCTATGACCGTGGGACAAGCAGGTACCAAAGAGGGAATTCTACGCCAAGTCATCCGAGAAAGGGACCTCGACACCGACGCTCCGGTTGTCGAATTGCGGGAGAGCAAAGGAATAATCCATGCGAATCTGACAATCGGCGTCGATGTGGCTGCAGCCGCCCCGCTGCGATCCAACGAAGGCATATGTTCGCCTGGTGTTAAGCTTCATGGCGCAGGTTTTATAATATCGCTACAGGAAGCCGAGCATCTTGGTCTTGGCAGACGCTCTGGGCTCGAAGAACACGTCCGCGAGTACCGCAACGGCCGCGATTTGACGAATCGTCCTCGCGGCGTCCTGGTGATCGACCTATTCGGACTTTCAATTGAAGAAGTTCAACGCCGGTTTCCAGAGGTGTATCAGCATCTAGCGACGACAGTGAAGCCCCAGCGCATTGCGCAGTTCGCCGCCACGAAAACTAAGGATTCCGAGGAATATGCTCGCGAATGGTGGTTGTTTGGAAAGCCGCGCCAAGAACTCCGTCCCGCGCTTTCGTGCTTGAATCGGTTTATCGTAACACCCGTGACTCAGAAGCACCGCAATTTTGTATTTTTGACTAGTGCGATTCTGCCGGACGATGCATTGATGGTGGTGGCATCATCTGACGGTTTCCATCTTGGCGTCCTTCATTCAGGCGTCTTTTCAGCTTGGTTCCAAGCGAACTCTTCAACGCTTGAGGATCGTCCGCGATTTATTAAATCCCGTTGCTTCGACCCGTTCCCCTTCCCCGCGGCCGACGACCTTCAGAAGCAGCGTATCCGCGTCATCGCGGAAGACCTCGACGCCCATCGCAAGCGCGTGCTGGCGGAACACCCGCACCTCACCCTGACCGGCCTCTACAATGTGCTGGAGAAGCTCCGCGCGGGCACCGCGCACGACGCCCTGGACTCCGACGACCGGCTCATCTTCGACGACGGCCTGGTGCTGATCCTGAAGGAGCTGCACGACAGGCTGGATGCGGCGGTCGCCGCCGCCTATGGCTGGCCGGCCGACCTCAGCGACAACGATATCCTCGCCCGCCTTGTCGCACTCAACCAGGAGCGCGTGCGCGAGGAAGCTGCGGGAAAAATCCGCTGGCTGCGCCCCGACTACCAGATCCCGCGCTTCGGCAGCGCGCGGGAAAAACTCGCCCTGACCGGCGGGGCGATGCGGGAGCCGGCCGCCGCCGCCGCGGCCGCCGGCCCGAAGCCGGCCTTCCCGGCCAGCGAACTGGAGCAGACGGCCATCGTATTGTCGGTCCTGGGATCGGTGGCCGAGCCGGTCAGCGCCACCGCGCTGGCCGCGCGCTTCCGCCAGGGACGCCGCGTGCTGCCGCAGGTCGAGGCGGTACTGGCAGCGCTGGTCCGCGTCGGCGGCCTGGTGCACAGCCCGGACGGCGGCCGCACCTTCGCACCGCGGCGCGCGGCGTGATCGTAGACGCGGTTCACTCGACGCGGCGAAGGTGCCACCGCGACAAACTTCCCCGCCAACCGGAGGACCGCGGGCTGCGAGCGATCCCGTGATGGCACCGGCCGACAATGTGAAGCGCGCGGCAAACAACGAATTTGCGTCCGGCCGGCTCCGTCCCGCACGGCTGCAAAACATGGCGGAACCCGTCGTGTCATGCCGGCGGCGAGCGGGCCGCCGGCACCAGCCGGACCGGCGCGGGGTACTGGCCAACCAGGGGGTCCGGGGTCAACAGCGTGATGCCTTCCACCATCGCTTGCGCGACCAGAATGCGGTCGAACGGATCGTTGTGAAGCGCCGGCAGCCCACCGACGGCCAGTGCGTGCAAGCCGGTGATGGGCAGTTCACCGTAGCCGTTGTCCAGCAGCCCGCGGCGGAGCAACCGCGGGTCAACCCGGACGTCGTCGCGCCCGTGCCCATGCTTGATAGTCACCTGCCAAATACTGGCCGAACTGAACAGCAGATCGTTGGACAGGTCGGACAGCAAGGAGCAGGCAACGGGCGACAGGCGCGCCGGCTGGAGCGCCGCCCACAGCAGCAGATGCGTGTCGAGGAGAAGCTTCACTATCCGCCAGCGAAAAGCTGCGGGATTGCGTCGCGCGCGATTGCGTCGAAATCGTCGGGGACGGCGCCCTGACCTGCCATGAACCCGAGGCGGCGAATCTCGCGTTTGGCCGGAGCGTCGAGCGGCACGACCTTCGCCACCGGCCTACCGTCCTTGGCGATGATGAACGGCTCGCCGGCGGCCACTTGCTCAACCAGACGGGACAGGTGGGTTTTGGCTTCGTGGATGTTGATCTTGCGCATCCTGGCACCTGTGGACTAGGGCAGGTTAGTCTATCGTGAGGATATCACCGAGGGCATGGGAGCGTGGCCTTCCCGTGCTTCCCGCGCACCGGCACAGCGCCCGAAGTACTGGTCCCGGCGACCGGTTCATCTTCGACGGGCCCGCACTCTCACCCACAGCACCGTCGTCTCGCACAGCACGAAACGAGACGTCCATGAGACGCCTCCCCGCCCATTTCTCTCACGCCATGGATCGCCGTCTCCGGTATCAGGAAACGAGACGCTGGTGAGACGCCGCCGTCCCCTGGTCGCACCCACCGCCCCGCCCCTTCCCCGCGCCAGCGAAACGCTCTATCGACACGGTCCTGGACCGCCCCCATTCGCACAGGAGGTCGCATGACCGGCAGCCTTTCCGGCAAGACCGCCTTCGTCACCGCCGCCGCCCAGGGCATCGGTCGTGCCACCGCGCTCGAATTCGCCGCCGCCGGCGCCCGGGTCATCGCCACCGACGTGAACGAGGCGCTGGTGCACCAGATCGCCTCCGACCGCATCCACACCGCCCGGCTCGACGTGCTGCACGCGGCCGACGTGGCGCAGGCGGCGCTGGATGCCGGCGCGGTGGACATCCTGTTCAACTGCGCCGGCTTCGTGCACCAGGGCACCATCCTCGACGCCACCGACGACGAGTGGGACTTCGCTTTCGAACTGAACGCCCGCTCGATGTTCCGCAGCATGCGCGCGTTCCTGCCGGGCATGCTGGAACGCGGCCATGGGGTGATCATCAACATGGCGTCGGTCGCCTCCAGCCTGAAGGGCGTGCCCAGCCGGTTCATCTACAGCGCCACCAAGGCGGCGGTGATCGGCATGACCCGATCGGTCGCCGCGGATTACGTGACGCGCGGCATCCGCTGCAATTGCCTCTGCCCCGGCACCGTGCACACGCCCAGCCTGGACGAGCGCATCAACGCCAACGCCGCCGCCGCCGGTTCGGTGGAGGCTGCGCGTGAGGCGTTCATCGCGCGCCAACCAATGGGCCGGCTGGGCACGCCGGAGGAGATCGCCGCGCTCGCCGTCTATCTTGCCTCCGATGCGGCGCAGTTCATTACCGGACAGGCGGTCATCATCGACGGCGGGCTTACTCTCTAGGGAAACAGGAGACTCTCATGAAACTGCTGCGTTACGGCCCACCCGGTGCCGAAAAGCCCGCCCTGCTCGACAAGGACGGCACCATCCGCTGCCTGTCCTCCGTGGTGCGCGACATCGACGGCTTCGCGTTGTCCGACGCCGCGCTGAAAATGATCGCCGGCATCGACCCGAACACGCTGCCGAAGGTGGATCCCAGCGTGCGGCTGGGTTCCTGCGTCGCGCGACCGGTGAACTATGTGTGCATCGGCCTGAACTACGCCGACCATGCGGCGGAAGCCGGCATGCCGCTGCCCAAGGAGCCGATCATCTTCCTGAAGTCGCTCGGTGCGCTGTCCGGCCCGAACGACAACGTCAAGATGCCGCGCGGCTCGAAGAAGCTCGATTGGGAGGTCGAGTTCGGCATCGTCATCGGCAAGACCGCGCGCTACGTGCCGGAGCATAACGCGATGGACTACGTCGCCGGCTACTGCGTGTGCAACGACGTGAGCGAGCGCGAGTTCCAGCTTGAGCGCGCCGGTACCTGGGACAAGGGCAAGGGCTGCGACACGTTCGGCCCGACCGGACCGTGGGTGGTGACCAAGGACGAGGTCCCCGATCCGCAGAATGTCGCGCTATGGACCGAGGTGAACGGCAAGCGCATGCAGAACGGCACGACGAAGACGATGATCTTCGGCGTGGTGAAGCTGGTGAGCTATGTCAGCCACTTCATTACGCTGCACGCCGGCGACGTGATCGCCACCGGCACGCCGCCGGGCGTCGGTTCGGGCGTCAAGCCGGAACCGGTGTTCCTGAAGGTCGGCGATACGATGCGGCTGTCGTGCGAGGGACTCGGCGTGCAGACCCAGAAAGTCGTGGAAGCCTGAGACCGGGCGACCCGGGCGGTTGACGCACCGGCGGCCGGGCCCGCTCCCGCGCGTGGCGGCCGGCGCGGGCCGGCGATCCGTGACGTTGCCGGCGGGCACGCACGTCATGGCCGGCCTGCGTCGGCCATGACGTGCGGGGAACGTGGCGGGCCGATACTACGAACTGGCTTCCCAGGCCACCACCGCCATGCTCGGTGAGTGGATGAAGCCGGTGGTCAGCGCGATGCCGCTGGCGCCGCTTATGTTTCCGATCCGGCCGCCAGGCCGCAGATCGAAGCTTGTGTTCGCAGTACCCGCGAGACAGTTCGTGATGTTCAGCACTGAGAAATCCGGCAGTTCGGCCGACCGCTGCTCCAGGATCCACCGCACCTCGCTGCCGATCGGCGCGGTACCGCGGAGGCTCGAATTGCGCGGCACCGCGCAGGGCAATAGCGACCGGCCAACCCGGCCGTCGACCCATCCGCTTTGCAACGTCCCGCCGGGACCGCCTAACGTTGCGGCATGCCGTTCGCCATCACCCTACGGTTCGACCCGACAACCGCGCCCGTGATCGCGTCGCTGTGGCGGGCGCTTGCCGCCGCCCGCATCGATAGCGACCGGCACGACCTCGGCTATGCGCCGCACGTCACGCTTGCGATCTACGGCGACGACACGCCCGCCGCCACGCTGCGGGAAGCACTGCCACACGCCAGCCAAGCCTGGGACCCGTTGCCGGTCACACTCGCGGGATTGGGCGTGTTTCCCGGGTCGTCGCCGATCCTTTTTGCGATGCCGGTGGTCACGCCCGCCCTGCTCGCCCGCCACGCGGCGCTGCACGCCGCACTGCGGGGGTTGATGCCGCATGCGCATTACCGGCCCGACGCCTGGGTGCCCCATGTCACCTTGTCCGGAGCCTTGGCCGATCCGGCGGCTGCTCTGGGATTGTTGCTGCCCCTCTGGCGCCCGGTGACGGGCCTGCTGGATCGGGTTGACCTGGTGCACTTCCGTCCGGTCGAAGTGCTGTACAGTCGCTCCCTGCCGGCAGGATGACACCGATCGCCCGCGCGGCGGAGCGAGCCGCAAGGCACCGCGGGAAGCTGCGGCGTGCCAACCCGGTCACCCGCACCCTTGTCGCTGGCGGTTGGTCCGCTTCACGCGCCGACCGCGCCGATCCGCGTCGCGGCTCTACCCCGCGCGCACTGCGGGAGAGGTTATGCGCGGGGGCAAGCTGTGGCATTCTGCCCGCATGCGCATCGTCTGCCCGATCTGCTCCGCCGCCTATGAGGTGCGGGACGCCCTGCTGGCCCCCGGCCGTACCGTGCGTTGCGCGCGCTGCGGCGAGCAATGGGTGGCCATCCCGGCGACCGAAGCTGCCCCGGCCCCGCCCGAGGCCGCCGACGAGCCAGCCTCGCCGATACCGCCACACCAGCCTCCGGCCGCACCGCCGCGCCTGACGGCAATGGACCGCCTGACGAGCCAGCCGGCGTCCCTGCCCCACACCGGCTTCGGGCTGCCGGCCGCCTGGGCCGCGAGCCTCGTCGTGCTGCTGCTGTTCGGCTGGGGACTCGTCGCCTGGCGCGCCGACCTGATGCGGGTCTGGCCGCCCAGCACGCGGCTGTATGACGCCATCGGTCTGACGCCGGCCACGCCGCCAGGGCGCTGACCGGCCGTGCTACTCCGCCGCGACGCGCAGCGCCTCGGGCGGCGACTGTCCGATATAGGCACGCACCGCCTCACCGAACGATTCGAAGATCCGGCGGGAGACGATGTCGGTCGGCCAGTCGTATTCCGGGTGCCATTGGATACCCATGGCGAAGCCCAGCGCCGGACCGGCCGGGGTATGCGCCACGCGCATCGCCTCGATCGTGCCGTCGGGGGCGATCCCTTCCACCACCAAGCCGGGTGCCAGCCGGTCCACTCCCTGGTTGTGCAGCGAGTTCACGGCGATCTCGGTCGTCCCGGCCAAGCCATGCAGCCAGCCGCCCGGCGTGATGCGGATCGTGTGCGCCTTGCCCTGCCGCACCTTCACCGAGGCCTGCATCGGCGTCGAGTGGTCGATCCGGTCGGGGAGGTCCTGCAACCGCTGGTGCAGCGAGCCACCCATGGCCACGTTCAGTTCCTGGAAGCCGCGGCAGATCGCCAGCACCGGCACGCCGCGCGCCACCGCGGCGCGGATCAGCGGCAGGGTCGTGTTGTCACGCGCCGGATCCTCCCAGGTGCCCTCGGCATGCGGCGGCCCGTTATAATAGCTGGGATGCACGTTGGACCGGCTGCCGGTCAGGATGATGCCGTCCAGCCGCTCGAGCAGGGTTTCCAGATCGCAGGTAGAGCCGTTGGCGGGCAGGAGGACCGGAACGCCGCGCACCACTTCGTCGGTGGCGCGCACGTAGGTGTTGGAGGCGGCATGGTTCGGCATGCCGAAAACACCGAATTGTTTCGTGCAGCAGCTTATGCCGATCAGCGGCTTGACGATTCGCCCGGACCTCATGGCTCCGCTTATAGTTCACGATCTTGACGATAATATGAAGCAAATCCATGCGCTGACGGTCATGAGCGAGACGCGCGGCGGCCCCGCAGGGCCGGAATAGGGGTCAGCCACCGCCGCTACCGTTCTGGAAATTTCGCGGATCGACGAATTCGAACAACTTCGGATCGATATTGAGCCCCTGCTCGACATTATACAACGTCACCCGCGTTTCCCGCCGTTGCGCGTCCAGCACCGTCCATTGCCGCAGGGCCAGCGGATGATCGGCGAACACCAGGGTCAGCGAGCCATCCTGCGGCGATCCGCTGCGCACCACGGTGACCTGAAGCTGCCCCGGCAGGCGCTGGAAGCCGACGACCCGCACATCGCCGCCCAGGCTGACATGGTCCGCCAGCAGGATGCCGAGCGGGGTCAGCGACAACGGCAGATTGCTGACCTGCTCGATCGAGCGATCCTCGAAGACCAGGTTGCCGTGGGCGGCCACCAGCAGGAAGGGCGCCGGCGGATCGTACTGGAAGCGCATGCGGCCGGGCCGTTCCAGCCAGGCGGTCCCCTCGCTCATCGCCCCGTCCGGGGCGACCTGGAGGAAATGCGCCTGCAACGTGTGGATGCCGTTCAGATACGCCTCGATCCGCGCCAGGTCGGCGGCGTCCTGGGGAGGCGGCTGGGTCGTGCCTTGGGCCCGCGCGGCCAGCGGTGCCAGCAGCGGCGGGAGGAGGGCGAGACGGAGCAGGGTGCGACGGTTCATGTCCGTGATGTGGCGTCGGGGACCGCGATTGCCAAGCGGCGGGGCGGGCGGGCCGTGGGACTCCCCTCCCGTTCTGGGAGGGGGTTGGGGGGAGGGGTCGGTTGGTGCGAGCCTCCGGCCGGCGCGTCCCAAAGGGGACCCGCAAGGCGAGGGCGCCGGTTCCCGGGAGTTCGCATTACGGCCGGGAACCTCCGGGCTGGTGCTGGTGCATGCGCTTCTGCTGGCGCAACCAGCGGCGCGCTGCCCGGCCGACCGGTATCGTCCGGCCGACGCGGTCCGTGTTGGGGGCACGTATTGGTGCATGGGGTCTTGCCGCCGGTTCGGCACGGGCGCTCGCGGGCGCCGGCTGCGCCGGGGTTGGCGGAATTGGTGCATGGGCTTTTGCCTGCGCTGCCAGGCCGGCCGGTGCCACGGCGCCGCGCACGCCATCGGAGGCGGGATTTGGTGCATGGGGTTTTGTCGCCGGTTCGGCACGGGCGCTCGCGGGCGCCGGCTGCGCCGAGGTTGGCAGAATTGGTGCATGGGCTTTTGCCTGTGCTGCCAGGCCGGCCGGTGCCACGGCGCCGCGCACGCCATCCGAGGCGGGATTTGGTGCCTGGCATTGTGCCGCCGGTTCCGCACGGCCGCCCGCCGGCGCCGGTTGGGACCCGGGCTGCGCCGCGGCCTGGGGAATTGGTGCATGGCCTTCTGGCAGCGCTGCCGGATGAGCCGGCGGCCGGGCGCTCCGCAGGCCATGCGCTGCGCGTTCTGCGGCATCCGGTTTTGCCAACGGCTCTGCACGAGCGCTCGCCGGCGCCGGTTGCCACGCGGGCCGCGCCGGGGCCGGCGGAATTGGTGCATGGGCTCCTGGCCGCGCTGCCGCCGAGGCAGAGAGCGACGCCGCCGAGCCGGGGGCAGCCCCACCCACCGCCTGTTCTGGTGCAAGGGGTCCTGCCTGCGCTGCCGCTCCCGCGCCGGGCGAGGTGGCCCGGATGGCGGCGTCCGCCCGCCGCGCCTGACGGGCCAGCGCCATGGCCTGTTTCCATGGTGCAAGGGCCGCTGTCTCCGCCAGCAACAGGACGCGGTCCTCCGCCCGGGTGATGCCGCATGTCGGCCGGGGCGGCACCCGCAGCTCCGGCGCTATCGGGTTCATGCGAGCGGCGAGTTCGGGCGGCAGGCGGTCGCGGTGAAGCACGGCGAACGTCCGCACGCGGCTGCGGCGGAGGAAGCTGACGTGGTGGCGATTGAAGGCGCGGGAGTCGGCGCTGTAGTCGCCATGGATAGTACGGACGGCGCGGAGGCGGGCCATGCCGTCCGCGGTGCGGGGGCCGGTGCTGCGGCCGCCGTGCATGCGGCACCGCAGCTTGCCGTGGATCGCCGGGGCGCGGCACGGGCAGCCTGCGCGGGTGCGGGCGCCGCAGCGCGGGATGAGGGTTAGGTTGGGGTTGCCGCGGCGTTTGGTGGCCGGTGCGGGCGATGGCGGTTGGGCTGCCGGCGGCCCGGGTGGGGCAGCGGTGGTGCAGGCGGGTGAGGACGGTCGAAGCATGGGCGCGCACTCCTGGCAGGCTTCCGGAGCGCCAGAGTATCATTTCCTAGGAAAAAAGGCTAGATTGGTCAGCAGGGCGCTTGGACGAACGCCCGGCCGTTCCGCGGGGCGGTGACGACCCAATGCCGGTTGCGGCGATAAACCGGATTATCACGCGCTAATTCGTGGCCGGATGAATGGCTCAGCTTCCCAGATGCTACCGGAGGGTCAGCTATGGGTGGATTCCAGACCTTCGGAGATCCGGTGAGCTGCATGGGTGGCGCACTGAATTCCGCATCGAAGTCAGATGGCGTGCGCGGCTCTAAGCGCCGGCAGAACCTCTCGTGCGATTCGCTCGAAGGTCTGAACGTGCCGATCGAGCCGTGGATAGAACAGCACCAGTTCCGTAATCCCAAGCGCGATCAACTGCCTTGCCAGCCGGGGTACAGTCTCCTCGGACTCGTATAATGGGCTCGAGCCGCCAGCCGACGACATGTAAAAGGAGCGCCGCAGGCTGGATGGGTCGCGCCCGATCGCGACGCAGCGCGCATTCATCGCCGCCACGCGTTTGCGGGTCTCTTCGAT